>Ga0228702_1001399_pt1 | contig 15472 bp, 17 predicted proteins | sample McNCre217_Aug_MG_2_FD_178018 | JGI IMG/M metagenome (GOLD analysis project Ga0228702, IMG submission 178018) | Freshwater microbial communities from McNutts Creek, Athens, Georgia, United States - 20-17_Aug_MG | ecosystem: Environmental > Aquatic > Freshwater > Creek | place: USA: Georgia... | reverse complement strand
AAAGGATTCAAGGTAATAAAAAAATGGTGGGGACAGATGGATTCGAACCACCGTAGGCATTCACCAGCAGATTTACAGTCTGCCCCATTTGGCCGCTCTGGTATATCCCCTTCATTTGTGCTTTCAGCGTAACTTTCCGCCGAAATAGTTCGCAAAAGTAGCTCATTTTTTCATTTCCGCAAACACATCTGTGAAAAATTTCTAATAAATTTTTATAATAATCGGATTCCAAAGGCTAATCCACGCATTTCTGGACCTTTACCTGGTTCAAATAGAGGACTTAAGTCATAGCTAAAGAACAAATCAGGGAAATGGCGCAGTGCAAATTCAGCTCTTAGGCCGTATCGGAATGGATTTACGTATAAACTGCTGGTTTCTTTACGTAGGTTACCGCTCTCTTCTTCTATTGCTTTTGTCCAAGTATCGATACGATAGGAAACATAGCCACCTATAGCGATCATTTGTACAGCTGATTTTTTATCAAACGAGAAATGCGGCATGATAGGCAATGTCAAGTAAGAAATGCTCATTTTATTTTTGCTCATCGTCACTTCTTTTCCGGCGGATGACGTAATGGAGGTGAATTGAACACCATTGGGACCTTTGGTAGCGATGCGGTTATGGTCAAAACGGAAGTTATACCAATCGATTTCTAATCCATAACCTAAACGGAAGGAAGATTTTTTGCCTTCTGAAAGGGTTACGAAGCGGGAAATTTCTATGCTAGCATACCTTGATCCTATCGGGTCTAACGTGAAGTTCGGTACGTAAGCCGGAGCACCTGGATAGGGTATTGCTAGTTCAGGTTCTACACCTGTAAGGGCGTTTAATCCGAGATAGAAGTTCAATCCTTTGCGGTTGTAGAGATCTGGACGCTTTAATTTGGTCGAATCTTTACCCCAAATCACTTTCGTTACCTCATTTCCTTCGCGGTGATACACACCATCCCATGTCACATGGGTTTCTTCATTCGCCTCTTTTACATGCACCCCATCTAATCCCACCCGCACCTCTTCTTTTTTGTCGGAATTTTTCCAATCCTTCGGACTGCGTGCTTCGGACTCTTTGACTGAGCCGCTTAGCGGCGACTTGTGTATCGCAATCTTTACCTGGCTATTTCCGATCCTTACGGAAAGGCTACTATCACCATCGGAATCTGTTTTGATGGCCTCTCTAATTTTTTGCCAAAGACTGTCCGTCAATACGATTCCTTTTTTATCAAAGGCAAGTTCTATTTCTTGTCGTAGCGTTCGATTCGACTCTTTAGCGCCAATCAACGTTTGATCGCGTTTGTTAATTTTTAATAGCAGGGAATCTTGTGCTTCTTTGGCATATAGACTCATAGTGCTCATTACTAGGCAGATGATAGCGATGATCTTTTTCATATTATTGGATTTGTAAAGTGCGTTTTAAATTCTCTTCTGTTTTTACGTAGGTATTCGCTACGGTGTGTATTCTATTTTCAAAATTTGCATTGCCTTCTTTCAGCTTTTGCCAGTTGACCGTTTCGCCATCTAAGGCCTGTCTGATTTCTCCCACGATTTTCCCAAAGAATGACTTTCTCCGTTTCTGCTGATTGACAGTAGGTTTCACCTCTTCCTCATCCGCTACAGGGTCAATGTCCAAACGAACCGTTAGTACTTCCTCTGGTTCTATTTTATTTTCGGCCACGGTGGTAGAAACGATTGATTCTGCTTGCGGTTTTTCTTCCGGATAGGCAAGCATCGGTGCTATTGGAGAAGACGGTTCGACATTTGCCTGATTGATTTTGGGCTCTCTGGCATTAGAAGGGGCTAATGCTGGCTGTGTAGCAGAGGCGGCTACCTGCACCCTAACAGCGGAAGCCTTTTTGACTTCGCTTAAAGGATGGGTAATTTGATCGGTGCTTTCTGGCGCTTCATTCCAAACCCAGCTTAATCCCACAGCCAGTAGAAGCATCGCTGCGGCAGCCCAATAGATAGGGAAACGCTTTGCTGGTTTTTCCACGAGCCTTTCTTCCAGACGAGACCACAAGTCCTCCGGGATGTCTTCTGATTTGTTTTGGAGTTGTTCTCTCCATTTTTCCTCTACAGAATTCCAGTTTTTCATAGCTGTAAGGTGATTAGTTGATTTTGTAATAAGGCCCTAGCCCGCGATAATTGAGATTTAGAAGTTCCTTCTGAAATCGCTAATAAGTCCGCAATCTCCGCATGGGAATAGCCTTCTATGGCATATAAAGTAAAGATCGTTCGGTAGCCCGTGGGCAAGGAGGCAATTAAGGTCTCGATTTCTTGTACCCCTAATTGCATCAATGTTTCGTCTGGATGTGCCAGGTCAAAAGCTACTTCGATATCGACTGGGAAACGATCTTTGGTTCTTCGAATCGACATTAAGGCTTCGTTAACCATGATTTTTCGAATCCAGCCCTCAAAACTTCCTCCTCCTTGGTATTGGTCAAGTTTGGCAAAAACCTTAACGAAACCTTCCATCAAGGTATCTTCTGCTTCGGTGGTGTTCGTTACATAGCGCTTGATGACGCTTAACATTTTACCAGCCATTTGATGAAACAGCGTTTGCTGCGCTTGTCGATTGTTATTTCGGCAGGCGGCAATTAGCTCAGTTTCAGAAGAGAAGGTAGGTAAGCGTATACTCAAAGGTTTACAGGGTTATTACGAGTGCAAAGATGGCAGAAAGCGCTAAATGGTTGCGTGTGTTTGAAAAGAATTTCAAAATTCCGTTCTTTGTCTAAATTAGCATTATGCCAAACTCAGCACCCATCGGGATTTTTGATAGTGGAATAGGAGGATTAACGCTCGCCCATGCCATCACAGAGTTGATGCCTCAAGAGAATATTATCTATTTCGGGGATACGGCTCATTTGCCCTATGGAGATAAGTCTGCGACAGCGATTCAGGCCTATTCGGTTAAGATTTGCAATCTATTATTGGAAAAGAAGTGCAAGTTGATTTTAATCGCCTGCAATTCTGCTTCAGCGGCTGCCTATGATTTAGTGAAGGCATATGTAGGTACAAAGGCCATCGTTGTCAATGTGATTGACCCGGTCATTGCGTATTTGGACCAAAACTGGGAAAACAAAACACTCGGATTAATCGGGACGAAGCAAACGGTTAATTCTGGGATTTATGCGAATAAGGCGGAAGCCCTTGGAAAGAATATTCATATCCAGTCGTTAGCGACTCCTTTGTTAGCACCAATGATTGAAGAAGGATTTTTCTCTCATACCATTTCGGAACAAATCATCAAAGAATACCTAGCGCAGCCCACCTTACAGGGAATCGAAGGCTTAATTTTAGGCTGTACTCATTATCCCTTGATTAAACCACAGATAGATGCTTATTACAAAGGGAGCATTCCGGTGATTGACACATCTGTCATTGTTGCAGAGGAAATTAAACGAATTCTAGCGTCTGAGGATATGCTACACGATGGACAAGAATCGAGCCGTCAGTTCTATGTGTCAGATTATACAGATTCCTTCGAAAAGTCTACCCAAATCTTCTTTGGAAAGGCGATCAAATTAACACAATACCCAATCTGGGATTAATTAAGCATTATTACTGAAAAGCTGAGAAACTTTTTGGCGTAACTGTAATTTAGCCAAGCGCGTTTGCTGCTCTTGCTTGCTTTGGCGAAACCATAAAAAAGCAATACCGGCTACGATTAAATAAGGCGCCGCTAATAAATACAAAATACCTGTATTCAATCCGGTTGCAATGTTTGTTCGGCCATTTGAAATACTACTCTCAATCGTAGTACGGCACATGGCACACTGTGCAACGGCATCTATTTGAGTGAATAGAAATAATGACACCAAGATGAAGTATTTCTTATACATAATAAGGGGAAATCAAAAGATAAACGATCACACCTGAAACGGATACATACAACCAAATAGGATAGGCCCATTTAACAATCGCTTTGTGTGCTGCGATATTATCTGTTAAGGCAAAATAAATAGCCTTCAACACCAAACGAACGACCCCAATCGACAAAACGATATGGGAAATCAATAAGAAATAATACACTGGACGAATCCAGCCTTCTCCACCAAAGGGTGTCGATGGGTTGGAAATGTGGTAAAGAATATACAGAATTAAAAATACGGCTCCTTGTGCAAAGGCAGCCCCCATCGCTTTTCGGTGCAGTCCAATGTTTCCACTTTTTACTCCAATTAAACCAATTACCAAGCTAAGGGCGGTTGTAGAATTTAATAAGCCGATCAGGTGAGGCAAGACCTTCGTCCAGTCTCCTAATGGAATACGGATTTTCACACCAATTAAAATAGCCACCGCCACAGGGATAGCTACCGATAGGATATTAATGAATTGGTCGTTTTTTTTATTTGCTTCCATCGTAGGTGTAAATGTTTTTTAATACTTTGATTTCGACTAAAAGGCGATCTACCTCTTTTTTATCCGTTCCGTCATAAAAACCACGGATGATCCCTTCTTTGTCTACCAGTATTAACCGTTCAGAGTGGATAAATGTTTCATCTGGATTCTTGATAGCCGCATCATATTCTGAAGCATCAGCTAAGGGAACGTGGAATCCTTTTAAGGCTAATGGATAAATCTCCTTTTTTTCTCCTGTCAAAAAATGCCATTGTCCCCGATTGGCATCAAAGCGTTTGGCGTAAGTAGCTAATTTTTCAGGTTGATCAAATTTCGGGTCAACCGAAATAGAAAGCAATTGAACTTCAGGATCTAAATGAAAGGCATCTTGCACTCGACTTAATTGGGTCGTTATTTTAGGACAAATCGTGCCGCAACGGGTAAAGAAAAAACTAGTGACGTAAATTTTGCCTTTGAGTGTTTGGGCAGAAAAGGATTGACCATTTTCATCCGTTAAGGTGAAATCTGGAATGGTTTGGAAAACCGTATCCATATCGGATTCATTCCAGCGAGGATGTAAGCGCTTCGCCATCTTGATTTCTCCTGTGGTTGAATCGATCGCAGGAATATAGCGCGGCAGGCTAAAATGGTTAGTGCCAAATGTCTTTAGCCCTAAATAAACTAAGACAGGCAGTATTAATACGAGAAATAATATGCCTGTCTTTTTATTCATTATCCGAGAAGGAAATTAAAATCAATATAAGTGACCACCTTCGTAGATCAAGGCTACTAATAACCATACTACGAAAACAGTAGGGATTAAAATCGCCCAAATAAGCGACTTCACTTCATGCTTTAAGTGCATAAATTCACCCACGATATAGAATGCTTTTACAATGGTCATTCCGCAGAAGATAGCTACACGTAAAGTGCTAGCTGCCATAGTAAAGGCAATAACGAATTCAATCGCCGTTAAAATCAATAAAATCCAAAATGTTTTCCAAATCGCGCCTGTATTAGGTGCTGGAATTTCTTTTTCTGAGGTTCCGTGTGCTACGTGCGAAGCCATATATAAATCGTTTATAAGATTAAACTAAATAGAAGAAGGTAAATACGAATACCCAAACTAGGTCGACAAAGTGCCAGTAAAGACCAACTTTCTCCACCATTTCATAATGACCTCTACGCTCATACACACCTGTTGCTGCGTTGAAGAAAATCAAGATGTTCAAAATCACACCAGAGAATACGTGCGTTCCGTGGAATCCAGTGATAAAGAAGAATAAGTCAGCGAAAGCTGGAGGACCGTAAGGGTTACGTACTAAATTAGCTCCTTCGATCGGTGTGCTCACTCCATCAATGATTTGCTTAGCTGCAAGAGATAAATCTTCTGGACCGTGGATAAAGTGCGTCCACTCCCATGCTTGTGAGCCTAAGAAAGTGAAACCTCCCACAATAGTCCAAAGCATCCATTTCTCTACATCCTTGCGATCACCACGGTGTCCAGCTTCTACCGCTAATACCATCGTTACCGAAGAGGCGATCAAGATGAAGGTCATGATACCAACGAATACTAAAGGCAATGACATTCCATGTAAGAATGGAACTGCTTCAAATACTTTTTCAGGAATAGGCCAGTGCGTCGTTGAGAAATAGAAATCGTGTGGAGCGCCTTCCCAAGCTGGTTGGCTAAAACGAATCATTCCGTAAGTGATCAAAAGGGCCGAGAATGTGAAGGTATCCGATAAAAGGAAGAACCACATCATCAATTTTCCATAACTAGCCTTTAGTGGTTCAGAACCACCTTGCCATGTTAAATTTTCTGGAACCGCTGGGGCAGCGTGTGCTACTGACATAGGTATAAGCTTAATTGTTAATCAATAAAAATACAAATAAATAAAGCCACAAAGCATCTAAAAAATGCCAATAGGTGGCGCAAATTTTAATTTGAGTCAATTGTTTTGCGTTTATCTTCATTCTAAATGCAGCCCAAAGAGCGAAAATGAGAACGATCAGGCCGGAAACAAGGTGTAATCCGTGCAAACCTGATAAAACGTAAACAAATGAACCAGAAGGATTACCAACAAAATAAACGTTCATCTCCACTAATTGGATCCAACCGTAAAATTGCATTACTAAAAAGAGTAATCCGAGCACAAAAGTAATAGAAATACTCATTCGAAGTGCATTAAATTGGTCTTTTTTTGCAGCTAAAAGTGAGTAATGCATCGAAAGACTGCTCAAGATTAATACGCCTGTGCTGTAGGTAAATAAACTAGGCATCTCAAATTCTACCCAGTTACCTTCTGCTTTTCGAACGAGATAGGCAGAAGTGAAAGCCGCAAAAAGCATGATGATGGAAACAATAAATAACCACATCGTAAAAATTTTCGGGTTGATGGACCGGGTTTCTGCCGGCTCTATCACATTTTGTTGTACATCCATGATTTAAACTTTATCAAATAATAAGGCAATTTGTATGATGATTAAATAGAAAAAGGATCCAAACATCATCCACTTCGCGGCCTTGTCAGTGGGGCGCATCATGAGGTAGAAGGTTTGGCATAAAAACAGAATCCCGGCTACCACCGTGATAATCGCAGATTGAATTCCAGTGATGTGTAATAAATAGGGCACAAATCCTAAGGGAACTAAAAACAGCGTATAAATCATAATGGTGAAAGCTGTTTTAACGTCTTTCTTTCCATCATTTGGCAACATCTTAAATCCAGCCTTGCGGTAATCGGCATCCGCGACCCAGGCAATGGCCCAAAAGTGGGGGAACTGCCAGAAAAATTGAATGGCAAATAAAATACCAGGTTCCCATCCAAAATGCCCCGTTGCGGCCACCCATCCAATCATAGGAGGGAAGGCTCCTGGGAATGCTCCCACAAATACAGAGATGGGTCCTACGCGCTTTAGAGGCGTGTACACATAACCGTATAGAATATAAGAAATTAGGCCAATCAAGGCTGCTTTCCAGGTGAAATAACTTAATAATCCTAAAGCGATGGTGGCTAATACATAGCCGAAGTTTCTAGCTTGAGAAGGACTTAAGGTCTCCGTAGGCAAGGGGCGTTTTGCCGTACGCTTCATCAATTTATCGAGCTCTATCTCTTTCAATTGATTGACGATGTTAGCAGCGCCTGTTAATACAAAGCCTGCTAGAGAGATTAAGAAAATGCCTAAAGGCTTATGTTCGATGGGTGCTAATAAATACCCAAAGGTTCCCGAAAAGGCTACCGTTAGAGATAGTCTCGATTTTAAAAGGGCGATATAGGGTTTTATAGACGACATTTAGGCGTTTTTAGTTTGTATCCATGAGCTGATATGCCAGCCTATTAATACTAATGAGATTAACAGGTGCACTGCTTGACTTCCCAAAGGTAGCGCAAAGTAGGCCATCAAAATCCCTGTTACAAAGGATATACCCACCAATACAAGTAATCCTATTCGGTAGGCTTGCAAGGGGCTTCCAGCTAATTTTTTCCAAAGAATCAAGTGGCAGATTAAGATCACCCAAGAGAAAGTTCTATGAATGATGTAGCCTAGGTCTAGGTTAGCGACCCATTGGTCTTTGGCCCCTTCTCCAAATGCTTTAATCACATGGTCCATATTCTCACGTACTTGCGTACCTAGGAGTATTTGGAAAAATACCAGGACTAAATTAATCCCAATCCATTTTCTATTAGCTACACGAATAACTTCAGAAGAAGATTGATTGTTTAAGGCTTTCACTAAAAAATAGATGACTCCAATGCTGAGCAACATATGGGTGGTCACTACCCCTGGCAATAGAAAAGAGTCCACTACATATTTACCTAAGACGGCATTGGCTACGATTAAAACGAGTCCAGCGAGCGTAGGTAAAAAGACCTTTTTCCCTTGTGGATACGCTAACAATGTCGTGATTAATACAATGAATCCTGTCAAGGCACCTATTAATCGATTGATGTATTCAATCCAGGTTTTAGTGGCATTGAATGTTATTTCCCCATGTAATTTTTCTTGGTAGATAACTTCGTAATGTAATGGCAATTCTTCGACTTTCGTAGGAGGTATAAATCGTCCAAAACATTTTGGCCAATCTGGACATCCCATACCTGATCCTGTGCTGCGAACGATTCCGCCAGCGAGGATAAGCAAATAAATGCTCAGAAGTGAAAGGGTAGCAAATTTTCTAAAGGCCATTTTTGGGGTAAAAAAAAGATGCATCTAAATGAGATTCATTCGGATGCATCTTTGATTTTGAGGGTTAATTAACGGTTATAACTTTCGTTTTGCGCGCCTAATAAACCTTCGATTTCTTTTTCTTTTGCAATTTCAGCTTCTTCCTCTGGAAGGTTAGAGCTTTTCGTTGCTGAGAATGGAACGTTTTGTGGGATGAAATCCACGTCTGAACCTGGCTTAGAATAATCATATGGCCAACGGTATACCGCAGGAATCTCACCTTCCCAGTTTCCATGACCTGGGTTAACGGGTGCAGTCCACTCTAATGTAGTAGAGTTCCAAGGATTTTGTGGAGCTTTCTTTCCTTTAAAGATGGAATAGAAGAAGTTCCAAGCAAAGATCGCTTGAGAAGAGAATGTAATAATTGCTGCAATCGAAATAAATGCATTCATATTGGTGAAGGCAGCCTCACCATCATTTCCAATCGCAGTAAATGAGTAGTAACGACGAGGGAAACCTGCGATACCAATATAGTGCATTGGGAAGAATACTAAATATACCCCTACGAATGAGAACCAGAAGTGGATGTATCCCAAGGTCTTGTTCATCATACGACCGAACATCTTAGGGAACCAGTGGTAAACTCCAGCCATTAATCCAAAGAAGGATGCTGCACCCATTACAAGGTGGAAGTGAGCTACGACGAAATATGTATCGTGTAAGTTGATATCTAATGCTGAGTTACCTAAAATGATACCTGTTACCCCACCTGAGATGAATAGAGACACAAGACCGATAGAGAATAACATGGCAGGAGTGAAGATCAAGTTCCCTTTCCAAAGTGTTGTAATGTAGTTAAACGCTTTTACTGCAGATGGAACTGCGATAATCAAGGTTAAGAACATAAATACCGAACCTAAGAATGGATTCATACCCGTTACGAACATATGGTGAGCCCATACGATAAAGGCTAAGACCGTGATACCCATCATTGAACCGATCATCGCACGGTATCCGAAGATAGGCTTGCGTGAATTCGTAGCAATGATCTCAGATGTCATACCTAAAGCAGGTAATAATACAATGTATACCTCTGGGTGACCTAAGAACCAGAATAAGTGTTGGTACAAGATCGGAGAACCACCCATGTTCGGTAATGCTTGACCTTGAATATAGATTTCTGATAAGTAGAACGATGTTCCGAATGAACGGTCAAAGATCAATAATAAAGCCGCAGATAATAAAACGGGGAATGATAACAAACCTAAGATCGCAGTGAAGAAGAATGACCAGATAGTCAAAGGCATCTTCGTAAATGTCATACCACGTGTACGTAAGTTAATGACCGTACAGATGTAGTTAATACCTCCCATTAAAGAAGATACAATAAAGAATGCCATCGCTGTTAACCAAAGGGTCATACCAAGACCTGAACCTGGCATGGCTTGAGGCAATGCAGATAATGGAGGGTAAATAACCCAACCTCCAGATGCAGGACCCGTTTCTAAGAATAAAGACGAGAACATAATCATAGAAGAAAGGAAGAAGAACCAGTAGGATAACATGTTAATGAATCCTGAGGCCATATCTCTCGCTCCAATTTGTAATGGAATTAAGAAGTTAGAGAAAGTACCGGATAAACCTGCTGTTAATACAAAGAATACCATGATGGTACCGTGCATCGTCACAAGGGCTAAATAGAACTCTTTGTCTAATTTACCACCTTCGTCAATCCACTCCCCTAAAATAGGGCGTAACCACTCTAATTGCATATCAGGGAAACCTAATTGCAAACGGAAGATGATCGATAGGGAACCACCAATGAAAGCCCAAATAATACCTGAAATCAAGTATTGTTTGGCAATCGTCTTGTGATCCGTAGAGAATATATACTTCGTCCAAAAATTTAGTTCGTGGTGCTCATGCTCATGATCGTGTGCATGGGTGTGAACTTCTTCAGCGTGTGATGTTGCAGTTGACATATGAATTTATTTTCTTCTGTTCTTTGTTAAATTAGTTTACGCTTACGGCTTCTTCTGCTGGTGCAGCTGCGCTATCTACGGCAACTGGTTCAGCAGGGATGTATTTGCTTGCCTTAGCTTTTAAGTTCTCAGGAACCTTAGCTAAATAAGTCGGATTCGTTGTTAAGAAAGGCTTTTGTTCTGCACACCATTTCTTGTAGTCTTCTGGTTCGTCTACAAATACGGTGATAGCCATACCAAAGTGACCACGGCCACAAATTTCCGTACAGTTTAACTTAAAGTTGAAATCCTTCTTGCCTAATTTAGCACGCATCTCATCCGTAGAGATGGTAGGTGTAAACCAGAATTTCGTAGGCATACCTGGAACGGCATCCATCTTAACACGTTGGAAAGGTAGGTACACGGAGTGTAAAACGTCCTGTGCTTTGATTTTCAATAAGACTGGCTTGCCTTTAGGAATGTGTAATTCCGTTGCTGTAAAGTCATCGAATGAATTCTTGTCAGCGAAATCGATTCCGATGTTATTCGTCTCGTCGATTAATTTAAAGTTTGCGTTACCTAATTGGTTATCATCATTTCCAGCATAACGTACATACCAGCCGAATTGGTGTCCTGTTACTTCAATTACTACGGCATCGCTAGGTGCTTGAGAAGTGATGTCTCTCCAAGTTCTCCAACCTGTGAATACTAGAATCGCCATTACAATGGCAGGGATAACTGTCCAGATTAATTCTAATTTGTGGTTCACTGGATAGAAAGTAGCCTTTCTGTCTTTGTTATAACGGTATTTGAATGCAAAGAATAATAACAAGGTATTCGTTAAAAAGAAGGCTAGTGTTACGATAGACATCGATACCCAAAACATGCTATCTGTTCTAACGCCGTGTGCAGAAGCTGCTTCAGGTAAGAAATCAGGTTTAGCAACGATGAAAGACCAAACACCTGCAATAGTTCCTAATGCCCAGAAAATGATCATTCCGTAAGCATTGGCGTTATTATTTGCATCTAGTGCAGAATCTGTATTTTCATCTGCTACTAGTGATTTATTCAACTTAATACTTTTGCTAATCACAGAGATAGCTAAAGCAAAGAAGACAACTGATAAAAGACCTATTAGGTAAAACATAAGTGTTATTTTAATAGAAGTTCAAAAATTAAATATCGTGGTGTAATGCTTCTGGCAAGAATGGGTGGTTTTTAGCCACTAAACTTGCTTTGGTTAATTCTCCAGAGATTACATAGATAAATGCTGAAGCAAAAACAGTAACCATGCCAAATTCTACTAAACCATAACCTCCGTGTTTACCTACAACACCTGGCATAATCATTTGGTAGAAATCAATATAGTGACCAGCAATGATTAAGAAAGCAGCAATCTTTAAGAAGATACGAGTTCTCTTTGCATCACGTGTCATTAGAACTAAGAATGGTAACAAGAAGTTTAAGATAACCATTAAAATTTCTGATGCTTTGTAAAGTTTGTCATGACCTTCCCAACGCTCTAAGAAATAAATCGTCTCTTCAGGTAAGTTAGCATAATAGATCAATAAGAATTGCTCAAACCAAACATAAGTCCAGAAGATAGAGAAGGCAAACATAAATTTACCTAAATCATGTAAATGGTTCTCGTTAACGTAGCCCATTAAGCCTTTGTCCTTCAAGTACAAGATCGTTAATACGATGACAGCGTAAGTAGTTACGTGCCATGAAGCAAACATATACCAACCGAACATCGTTGAGAACCAGTGTGTGTCAATTGACATCACCCAGTCCCAAGCAAAAATGGAGCTAGAAGCACCGAAGATCACAATGAAAGCAGTTCCAATTTTTACTAATTGTGTGAAATATTCTGTGCCACCATTCAAATCCTCTTCTAAGGATTTCTTACGCAACATGTTCCAAAGAAGGATCCATAATGCACCAAAACCCACTAAGCGAATTAAGAAGAAGTTCTTGTTTAAATAACCAGACTTTCCTGCAATGATTTTATCATAGTTCACATTTCCTACTTCAGTTACACCGTGGTGCATCCAGTGGAAAATTACGTCCCCTTTGAAGAAGAATGTTAAAATTAAAATAGGTAAAGAGATGTACAAAAACTTAGGGAAAGCCTCAGGTACACGCTTCATTACTGCTGACCAACCAGACTTAGTTAAGTACTGTAATGAAACAAAGAACATACCTACTACTGCAATACCTGTGAAGAATACGGCATTCAACCAAACGTTTGCCCAAATGCGATTCGTCCAATCGTAGTGCTCTTCTGCTCCAGCTTGGTGAGAAACTGCTCCACCTGATAAGTGTTCAGCAGCTGCTTCGTGTCCCGCCTTTGCTGCCTCATGTCCTGCTGCCGCAACTTCGTGACCACCTGCTTCTCCTTTAGATAAAAGGTAAATTCCAACAACTAAAGCAACAACGCCTGCAATGAAAGCATAAATGATTCGCTTTTTACCTTCTGAGGTGAAGTCAAAATGCTCTTCTACGTTTGCTGGGGAAAAATGTGAATGTCCCGCCATCTTGTTCTCTATTTTAATTTAAATGAATTTGATCTTATTGTTTTTGTAACTCGTGTACATAAAGTACGATTTTCCAACGATTCTCTGAGGAGATTTGAGAGCCATGAGGCCACATACGTCCTTTACCATGGGTAATTACGTGGTAGATATGTCCGTCATTTACATCCTTCAATGCATCACTAGAATATACCGGAACCCCTTTGTACGCTTTAGCTACTAATCCATCGCCTTTTCCTGATTCACCATGGCAGTGTTGGCAGAAACGCTCATACTGTAATTTACCAGCTTCGATATTTTCTGGAGTAGCCGCTAATGGATTTTTCAATAAAGCTGCTGAATAAGTAATGCTATCACTCGGAACTGTTTTCGCTAATAACTCTTGAGCTAAGAAGGCTTTTTTCAAGCTATCTGCACCGCTGTATTTTTTACGAGAAACCGTACCAGCCACAGGCAAACGCATGTTCATCCCTAGTGGGTTGATTTTGTTTGTATCACCTTCTAATTGTGTCATCGGCTCATATCCTACTGAATTATACATATTAGGAGCAAATTCTGTACCGGTATCATTGGGGTCAGATCCACAAGATAATAGACCGGCAGTTAAGCCAGCTAGTAAAGTGAATTTATGAATAGAATTGAACATATCTTCTTGAGAATTATTCGTTTAATTATTTAACATTTACTTCAATCGCTCCTGAGTCTTTCAAGGCTTTCTTGATATCATCAGCACTTACTTTGTTTTTGTCCACATTGATCGCCATGACGAACTTATCATCAGTCGTACGAATATCTAATGGCAAAGTCTTGTTACCTGGATATAAGTTGTTTGAGATACAGAAAGTCGTTACAAGACCAAAAGCAGTAAATAATACCGTTCCTTCAAACGTTACTGGAATCCAGTTAGGAAGAGCAAAGAAGTCTTTACCACCAATAATCATTGGCCAGTCAAACACCATCGTGTAGCTAATCAACGATAAGGCACAGATCATCCCTAAAGTACCGAACATGAAAGCTGCAATAGGTAAGCGTGTACGCTCATGTCCTACGGCTACGTCTAATCCGTGAATAGGGAATGGAGTAAATACGTCTTCGATTTTGATTCCTTTAGCTTTTACCTCGCCTACAGCGTGCAAAACCTCGTCCTCATCGTCATAAACTCCCAAAATGTAGTTAGTTGTCGAACTCATATTGTTTTAATTTCGAATGGGTAAATAAAATTATTCTTCTGTTTTCTTAGCAGCTTTCGCCTTCTTCGCAGGGAAGTTAGACGATACGCCTTTCATTACGGATTTTACTTCCGCCATATTAACCACTGGTAAATATTTAGCGAATAAGAAGAATAACGTAAAGAATAAACCGAATGAGAAGATGTAATCCCCGATGTCATACATAGTAGGTGAGAACATAGCCCATGAAGATGGCAAGTAATCACGGTGTAATGACGTAACGATAATTACGAAACGCTCAAACCACATACCTACGTTTACAACGATAGATAAGAAGAATGAAACCATCAAGTTAGTACGGATCGCTTTAGACCAGAATAATTGTGGAGAGATTACGTTACATGTCATCATCATCCAATAAGCCCACCAGTATGGACCTGTTGCACGGTTAATGAAGGCATAGCTTTCGTATTCCACACCTGAGTACCAAGCGATGAAGAATTCAGTTAAATAGGCAATACCTACTACTGAACCTGTTACCGTAATAACGATGTTCATCATTTCAATATGCTCGATCGTGATATAGTCTTCTAATTTGAAAACCACACGTGTAATTAATAACAAGGTTTGTACCATGGCGAAACCAGAGAAGATCGCACCCGCCACGAAATAAGGAGGGAAGATCGTCGTGTGCCATCCTGGAATAACAGACGTAGCAAAGTCCATTGATACAATCGTGTGTACAGAAAGTACTAATGGTGTAGAGATACCGGCTAAGATTAACGACATGTATTCATAACGTGCCCAAGTCTTAGAAGAGCCTGTCCAGCCTAAGCTGAATAAACCATACCAGAATTTACGTCCTGCTGTAGTTGCGCGGTCGCGAATAGTTGCCAAATCTGGCACAAGACCCATATACCAGAATAATAAGGATACGGATAAATACGTCGAGATCGCAAATACGTCCCAAACTAATGGAGAGTTAAAGTTAACCCAAAGAGAACCAAAGGCATTTGGAAGAGGTAAAGCCCAGTGAGCTAACCAAGGACGACCCATGTGAGCCAAGATAAACGAGGCAGCACAAAGTACGGCAAAGATCGTCATCGCTTCCGCTGAACGGTTGATGGATGTTCTCCATTTTTGGCGGAATAATAATAATACGGCAGAAATCAAGGTACCTGCGTGACCGATACCAACCCACCATACGAAGTTAGTGATATCCCAAGCCCAACCTACGGTTTTATTTAATCCCCAAACGCCAATACCTTGCCACCAAGTGTAGAAAAGGCAATAAGCACCATAAATGA
>Ga0228702_1001395_pt1 | contig 15488 bp, 25 predicted proteins | sample McNCre217_Aug_MG_2_FD_178018 | JGI IMG/M metagenome (GOLD analysis project Ga0228702, IMG submission 178018) | Freshwater microbial communities from McNutts Creek, Athens, Georgia, United States - 20-17_Aug_MG | ecosystem: Environmental > Aquatic > Freshwater > Creek | place: USA: Georgia... | reverse complement strand
GTGTTCCTGCGCTCTCAAAAAACCGACCCCCCTTGCGTAGATTGCACGCTTTACACAACGATTGAAGATTAGACATGTCGTCTGCAAGATTACCAGAGATTAATCTTCTTGGAATGATGTGATCGACATGTGTAGCGTGTTGTCCACACAGTTGGCACGTCTCTTGATCTCTTCGTAAGACTTCTGCTCTTATCCTTCTCCATTTAGAAGTAGATCCGTTATCTTTAAGGCTACTCATCAATGCCAGTTGTACTTACGCCAATGTGTCCATGCGTTGCAGGGAGTTTTGTATCTGTGATGAATATAGTTCAGACCCCACGTTACTTGTGCATGTGCATCTGCTGTCTTTAGATAGATGCTCTTGCCTTGTGGTATTCCGTAATGTGAACCATTCTTGGCTTTGTAGTTCCATGCTGATTCTTTTCCATAAAGTCTTGATAAGCATACATATTCTCTTTTATCTGATATTTGTGATCTAGCAAATGCTTTTGCTGATTGTTTAGGATCTATTGTCGCAGGTACAGCACTTGCCATTGGCAAGAATAGAGATATCCCCATAACGATGGCTACCGCGCGAACTAACCGCTTCACGGTTCGCGCTGAGCAGTTGGGCTGCTCTAGCCCTGTAAGTGTACCGAACGAGTCAAGCGTTTCGGCATAACCGCAGGTCGTATCGGCGTGTCTAGTCGCGTAAGTCTTTGTAGTATTCTTCAATCTTGAGAGTGAGATCCACACATTCTTGGCAAGTATCGCTATCTTTGAGCGCATAACGAACATCGCAAATTGCACATAATTCCATAATTGATCCTTAATTATCTGTTGAGTAAAAGCCTTTTGCTTTAAAGATTGTTGGTGTTGCTTGGTAAACCTTGCGCATACTATTTTGGCATACTGGGCATTCCAGTTCATGGGGTTCATCGATTTTAAACTCCTTATCAAATCTTACATTTGCATCGCAGCCATCGCATTCAAACTCATAGATCGGCATTTGAACTCAACCCCTTACAAGTTCGACAGGTCATACCCTTGAACATCCAGTCACCGCATTTATTGCAGCGTATAGGGTCTAATTCTCCCACATTGTGCGGGATATTTGTGTAACCAGCCTTGATTAATAGATTAACCAGATCCTCAAAACGGATAACGGCGGCATACTCACGCGCATCTTCTCCTTGTCCGTTTAGTCGCAGTACGGCAAATCCAATCTCCCCAGATTTAGACGTGCGCGCTTTTATCTGCGCGAGAACCTGTTTTGGGGCGAAATCTGAACGAGCCTTTACCTCAACGTCAAAAGGCACATTCTGAATATCTTTCCCCATTCCGCGACCGATAGAAGCGAATTCCCAGAACTGTCGCAGATAATCTGCAACCACTCTTTCGGTGCGAAATCCTCTTGCTCGGCGTGCATTAGCCATTAGTGTTAGTTACTGCATGGCATTTAATACATTGTAGGAATACATCATCGCATCCCAACTTAGTTGTAATTGCTATTGGTTCGTTACACATATCGCAATAAATAACAATATCTTCACGATCGCCTTCTGTGCTTATGATTTCAGCAGTTCCATTTTCATGGAATATCATCATTTCACCCATCATCGTGCCTTTTGTTTAACCCAAGCGCCAGATGGGCTAATTTCGTACCAGATTATGTCTTCACCTTTTGCGCATCGATCCATCTCTCCAGTTCCGGCTGCTGCACATTTAAAATGACCCCACGCCTTACCCTTTGAATTTCCTGTGCGCCACTCCATCGCTCCATGTCTGCAACGCGGAATATCTTTATCCGTCTGCGCTCCGATAATCTCTTTAACTAAATTAACCGCTTCAGCAGATGTCTTAGGTGACTCAACTGTCTTTGTAGTCCATAAATCATCGCTCACATCTGGAATCGTAATCTTTTCCTCTAACTTCTTTTGAAATGATTTATTAGGGTCTACTTTTTCCATATCGTCTTTTGTGGCTGTTTTCCCACCTTTAAGCAATAGGATTGCTCGACCAAGACTGCTCGTAGCGATATCTTCCGCGTAAAACCTACGCATATTCGGGTTATATAGATCGCGGCTTCCATGAGCAATATTAGTAACCGCAGGGTGAGGGTCATTGATATCGCGATAGACTTCAGCGCGACAAGTGATAAAACCTTTTTCTGGATCATGATAAGTGATTTCAATATTTGTTCTCCCTACCGGATAGTTATCGATAAACCATTTGTTTAAAGTTGCCACATCTTCATAATCTGAAAGGTTAAACATTCTTATCTCCCTCTGTTAGTAATGCATAAATATGATCCAGAGCATCCATCTTCCCTTGATAATAAGCAACGTCAAATGGTGCAGTTGCTTGAATCTGGCATCTGAATATAACTGCTCGATTTCTATCGGTAATTTGCAAGATTTCTTTAATGTTAGGCATAAAGTTCATCCGTTTCTGTTCGAAGTTCACAAGCCAGAGCCAAGTAGGCACACGCATCGACAAAACTATCCTCATGATCCGAAGTTTCTTGAATTCTGCTCAATTTAACTTCAACCATCATTAGGCAAGCCTGCCAATCAGTTATAGGCATTTCCAGTAATTGCGTTAGACGTGCTGCAATACGCTGGTGATTGATTCGGGGAGATCCATAGACTGCTCCCCTGTGACCAATTACATCGGTCGCGCTTAATAAGACTTCCGATGCTTTCATTTGTCGAGACTTTCATAATAGGCACGAATAGCCTTGCGACCAGCAATATAACCTGAGTCATATCCGACTTCTTGTCCAAGTCTGAATGCTGCATATAATGCGAAGCAGATTCCTGCAACGATTATTATGGTTAATGAATTTATTACCATTTTTGCTCCCTTGTTAGTTTTATGATCCGCAGTTTTCACACCAGATGGAAGAATCTTTCTTCCATTCAAGTGCGAGTTTCTTGGTCTTAAAGTCGCATGTGAATCCATGCTCTTCACAAACCAGAGTCCAAAACTCTTCCTTGATTAGTGTTACTGTGCTTTTCATGTCTTAAGCATGGCATGGCGATAGCCCAAAACCTAGCGTTTCGGGTGTGATTTACGTAACAATTTGATAACGATTATCGAGCCTTGCCGTACCGCTTCCCATGGACTAGGAACGTGCCGTCTTTCTCGATATGGATCATGTCTACCTGATATTGGTTGCCTATCTCGGTAACGATCTGAAATGCTTGCTGCCAGTTCATCGTTCCTTTTGTGTAACCCGCAGCACTTGGTCTCATGAGATGCCCCGAATCGTAGCCTCTGATAATGCGTCCAACCTTGCCCCCTGAAGCCTCTGTAAAGGCTGATTGACCCGCTCTGTGTGTGTGACCACATATAACGCTAAAACCATGCCTACGAGCCGCTCCAAGCGCCGTTAGACCCGCATTAGGGTTAATCCCTTGCTCATCCCCATGAATGGCTATAAGTCGGTTTAAACCGCTTCCTGCGACTGTATACGGGGTCTTATGATAGGTCGCTCCAAGTTCATCGAATTTCATGAATTTTGGATACTGCAACTCTGGCAAGGCTAGAAATGCTGGGATCTTCTTCATGATCACGTTGTATAAACGATCTGTGTGATTGCTTCGAATGACGTGAGCATCCTTGGAATACTGAAAGAATGACCAGAGAAGTTCGACTGTGTAATCTCTGTCGCTTGCTAGGGTCTGTTCGAACCAACCCATCGTACCCTCTGTCCAACGCGAAATCTGGGGTAGATCAATTTCGTCACCCAAAACCACGATGGAGTCTGGACGGAATGTCTTTAAGAATCCTTCAATATTTCGGCATACATGAGTATCTTCGTATGGTGATTGTAAATCTGGAATTATTACTGTGCGTTTCATCTCATATCCTTTTGGGAAGCCAAGTAGATCGATCCGCCGGTAGACGTATCGCATTCGATAGCGATGGTTATCGCCTTTTCTATTGCTTGCCGTGCAGCCCATTCATCATCGATGTTTTGGGTCTTTAGTGCGCCTAATGCATAAGCGCCACCAGATCCCGATACATATAACGGGTCTTTTGAACGCTCCCATGAGTAATCCTCAAATATCGGATAGATAACCCCATGAACTATTACAAGGAATTCGGAATCGTGGAGTGCAGACGATGAATCCTGCTTCATATCGTAACCAGCATCCAGAAATGCTTTACGCATGGACGGAATGAATGTCTTGGTCATGAATTTGTCTAGATCACCGCGTGGCTTAGGTGGAGTCCAACCATGTTGCAGGATATTGCACCCACGAACCGAACCTGCTCCAGCAATTAAGTAAGCGCCATTCTTCACGATCTTCGGCGTTGCCATATTAATGGGTCTGCCGTTTTCATCGGTTGAAAGACTGTCTGAGCCAATTACTGCCCAGTTTTCACCTTGAACTGCTGCGAGCGTAGTCATTTACTCTCCCTTGTGTGGAATTATTATGACTTATCCATCAATAAATCGTAGATTTTGTCTACGCGTGTCTCCAACCGATTTACTTGATCTTTAATGCTGTTTCCACCATTGGGGCGTAACTCGTTTAACCAGCCGCGTACCAACCACCTCAAGCCAATAAATAAACCAGTTAGAGTCGCTGTCGCTGCTGCGATTAACTGCCCCCATTCCGCTGCGCTCACTTTTTCGGAGTGGCATAACCGAATACGCCAGCGAGAATCGCCCATAAAATGGCACGATAATCTACATCGAAGTTTGATGCTGCCCATGCAGATAAGAATGCGCCAGCAGTAAGTACGAGCGGGTTTTTCATATTCATTTATTTGTCCTTAGCATCGGGATATTAAAGAGTGAGCCGTCTGCAACACTCTGTTTTTTATTGAACGATACATGCATGTGATGCCTGTGCTGATTCGCTCCCGTGTATTTTCTGAATTTCCAGTTAAGGATTTTTGATGCGATTTTTCCATCGAATATAATGTATTTAATTCGATTATCTCCATCTCGCGCAGCGATACGCAGTTGATCTGCAAGATCAGCCATGACGTCTGGTTTTGGCTTTCCGTATAGATCTCTGTCGATATCAATGGCGCATACCCAGCCGTCAGTAGTTGGTATGTGATCCGAGTTGCCTCTAGCGAGATGCCTAGCATCTGCCACCCAGCCATCGGAAGTTTTATCCCTGTCTGGATAGCAATCATTAACCTGATCCCTAAGAGTTTCGGCTGCTTTGCATAGTTTAGGTTTCATTATCCGAGAATAGTTTTTAATTCATCCTCAGTTAAACCGAGACGAGCCAAAAGAGCAGCCTTTTCTGCTTCGGCTTTTGCTTTTGCGGCTTCCGCTGCTTTCCATTCTGCTTTATCTGCTTCGTATTGAGCGAATTCAGCATCATTCATTTCGCGGTCAATTACTTCATTCGTTTCCATGTCGTGAATTCTTACCATTGGACGAGATGATGTCTTAGCCATTATTTAACTCCGTAAAGTAGAAGTGTTCCTGATGTAAAGTTTCCTGAGCCTGGATAAAACAATATGCTAGTTATCGCGGCTGTTTGGTTATAGCATTGAAGCGGCACATTTTGAGCGCTAACATTTGCAGGAGTTGTTGCATTGTTTGTGTATGAAAAACTTGCGCCTGTTTTCCAAGTTGTAGTATTTGTATAATCCCATAAATTCATTACGCTGAAATTTTGAGTTACCGCATTATCATTTGAGCCAGTTAAATTTAGAAAAGTGCCACTAAATGCGCCGCTTCCTTCTAAATATCTTGCTGCAGAATCACCATTGAGTCTTACTCTTATATTTTCAGAATCTGTTGATGGAAGAAAATTCTTTGCTACAATATAAAGATTATTATATGTTTGTGGAATACTTGAAAGAGTAACACTTGCACCTGTTAAAGTTGTAGTGCTAATTAAAGTCATTCCACCACTTGCGGGAGTAGCCCACTTTAAACCAGTAGCAGTAGTTGAGTCTGCAGTAAGTACAGTATCATTAGCACCAACACCAAGTCGGGCAATTGTGTTTGCAGCAGTTGCAGTTAAAACGTCACCTTTTGCAGTTAAAACTGATGTAGGAGATGCAGCCCATGCAGGAACACCGCCGACAACTGTTAAAGACTGTCCAGATGTTCCAATGGCTACACGTGTTTTAGCAGTTGCGCTTGTGTAATAGTCAAGATCTCCTGCTGTTGTACCAGCGTTAAGAGATTTAACCGATGTATCGATTGATGATCCGAGAGTACGGATTGCGGCAGCACCATCTTTAACTAAATCGCTGTCCGCTGGAGTGACCCAGTTATAGTTCGTAGTGTTCGGCATTCCTTCTCCTTTTTAGGCTACTATTGTAGCGTTAGTCCAGTCTAATAATGGGTTAATTGTAGTCCAGTTTTCTGTGGCTGGAACGTTTAACCATTTAAACGCCTGTAGGCTAAATGCTATTGGAGAGACGTTTAAAGTTATCTGCAGTTTGTTGAATCCAGCGCTGAAAGTCCAACCTTCCACGAACCCCTGAAATCTGCCCCCAGTCATGTTTGTTGGAAGATTTGTAATATCTACAGGCATACCCATAAATGCCCCGATAAGAGCATTTCGATCTGCATTATCTAATTCTGGGTTAGTAAGTTCAAATGTGATGGATTTAAATAGGCTCTGGGGATAGGCACGCAAGGCTAAATAGAAGTTAGCCTGAGATGTAGCATCTGCCGCGTTTTCGATGGTGGTCTGGATGTTTTGCGCTTGAATACCATATAAAGTCTGGCTAGCAGTATTTTCTGCTGTCTGTTGAGCATTATTCTTATAGGTAATTGTGACTTTGTTTCGGATATCTCCGATTCTGCGAGATGTGGCAATACCGCGAGATAATGCATCATTTCCAGATAATTCGATATAACCGTTTGTGGCTAGATATTCGCCGCGATGCGTAGAGTCTGCATAACAGATTCGACCCTGAGCATCTTCATAAATATAACCAACGCCAGATGTGGCAAGTCCAGAAATTAAAGAATAAACGTCTGTAGTGTTAGATGTTCGCGCAGTTAATTCATAGTCTCCGGGAACGTCTATCTCTCCGAGTCCAGTATTTTGCGCATTAGCCCACGTTTCGGTGGCTGTATAAGTTGCCCATGTTGTAGCGGCTGGAACTTCATTCCATTGATTAAATAAAATTGGCGTAAGAATTGTCTTGATTTGATTGCCATCAAAATCTTTAGATAAAACGCCATCGGTAAGCACTTTAGGCAATTTTGAAAGAGTTCCTAATGCAGTTACTTTAAAAGTCTGAACTATTGCCTTTGAGCCTGAACTCTTAACGCTCTGATCTATATCAGTAACGTATCCACCGAAAATTGGCACGAATGTTCCAGATGAGTTTTTAACTTGTAATGCAAAAGAATCATTTACATCGATTGCCAGAGTTGATTGGTCTGTATTGACGATTTCAACGAATGCATAACCTGCTACTGGCTGAGAATATATATCTGTACGCCCTGAAGTGACTACAAGATTAGCAAGAGTTACTGTCTGGTAATTACCACCATCGATTGAAAGTTGCCATACAGGAGACCAAGCCGTCATAACTTAACCCCAGATAGAGAGAGAGCGCCAAGAGTTCCGCGTGATGCTGAATCGTTGAGAATCTCGACTATCTGGCGAGCAGTAGATTCTGAGTCGATTGCTCCGTTTACGGTGATATTAATTGATCCTGCTAATTGCTGATTAAATGCTGCTGATTGAGCCTGACGTGCTTCAGTAAAGATTCCTTGTCCGCTTAATTGATCCAATAGGAACTGGGCGAATTCTGTATCTGCTTGAATCTGTGCTAATGCCGCTTGATTGGCTGCACTAATGCCACCGCCGCCTTTTGCACCTGCTGCGGCTACAACTCCACCTAGACCAGTTGCTGCTGTGCTTAATCCTGAAAGAACTCCAGCAAAAGACCCAGCACCGCCGCCAGCGCCACCAGCGCGACCCATTGAGACACCGCCGCCTGAATAACCGCCACCACCAATTAAGGCTATATCTGGGGTTGGTAATTTGTTATATGCAGATATAACTGCGTTAATCATATTTCGAACTGCATCAACAAACCCTGCAATTTTATCGATTGCTGCTCCAACGATATCGATTATCTTGCCAAATACTTCGCCGACAACGCGTAATGCACCACTAGCAAGAGTTGTAAGAATTGGAATTATATAATCTTTAATAAAGTTCCAGAGTTTTTCAAATGAATCTTTATTATCATTTATCGCTTCTTTAATTGGATCAAATGCTTTAGCGAACTTTTGAAGATTCGGAACAATTTGATTTACAACGAAATCTACAAGTTTTTCTATAATAGGCAGTAATGCGTAGCCGATTGATTCTTTTGCTTCATCAAATGCAACTTTAAGCCGAGCCATGCGACCTTGAAATGTTTCGGCATTTGCTGCGGCTGCCCCACCGAATAAATCTGAAAGTTTACCCTGCACGTCTGTAAAACTCATTGTCTTTAGTTCAGCAGATGAAAGACCTATGCCAAGTTTTCCAAGAGCGGCAGTATTGCCATCGTAGGCTTTACCAAGAGCATTAGCGACTGTTTCTAATGGCTTACCTGTTGCCTGAGATACATCGAGCGCAAGATTTAATAGATCCTGAGCCTTAGCAGTATCATTTGTTGATAATGCTAAACGCGCTAATGCTGGACGTAATTGATCGTCTGCCACGCCTGTAGCAAGAGAAGTCTTTGTAATCTGCTGCTCAACTGCGGCTATCTGGTCTCGTGTTGCCCCTGTAGCCTTCTCAAGAGCCCCTGCAAGGCGTACCTGAGCGGCTTCGTCTTCGATTGCAGCCTTTACCCCATCTATAGCGATTTTGGTCGCGTATGCGGCTGCTGCGGCTGCTGCGGCTGCAAATGCCGCTCCTGCCATCTTTCCGAACTTTTCAATCTTGCCGCCGAAGCCTTCTACTTCAGTCGAGCCTTTATTTAAATTTTTATTAAAATCGTCAATATCGGCGATTAGTTTAAGGGTTAAGGATCTAGTACCTGTAGCCATTATCCCCACTCCTTCAGAATTTTATCGAATGATGCAGTCCATCGAGCAACGATTTCTGGTTGCAACTTTCTCAACGTTGGATAAATAAACCATCCGCGAGAGCCACGACCTTCACGTCCAGACCAGACTGGGAATTGCTTGTATTTATTAGATCCGAATTCTGAACCGCCCCAGATTTGCTTAGTGGTTGCTCCACCAGAAAACTTCTGCGAATCGTAACCATAAGTAATTTCACCGATTTTAGATGATTTCTTTACTTTAGATCCTTCGGCAATTCGACTAGCCACATTCCGAGAATTCAGAGTGTGGGCTGAGTCGATTACCTTTCCGCGTACATATTCGGAGATGGCGCCAGATTCGCGCTTGGCTTCTTCTGTAGCCCCTTCTTCCATATTCTTCAGAGCCTTGAACACGCCGCGAAGTTCAGTCTTATCTAGACCAACTTCAACCTTTTCCATGTCCGTTTTGCTCCTTAATAATTTCTAATGCAGTTAAAATTTCTTCCGCAGTTTCCCATTCACTCATAGGAATTCCCGTAACCATCGCTAGTTGGATGAGAATCCTATTTATGCTCCCTGCGGAGAAACTTTTGGGTCTGTATCGAGTACCGCCACTTCCGCAACGTTTTCCATCCAGACTTCAAAAGATTTAACTGGCTTTCCACCTGCTTCTCGCTTCATGGCGTTATATGCCAAGAACATTAGATCCCATATTCCTATAGAATCCTGCGCCTTGCTGATGGTATTACCTGTTGCCTTTTCCCATTTAGCCCACTCTGGTGGCTGAGCCGTAAACGTCTCTTTTTCACCTGAGTTAAACTCGATTGATATAGGCAGTTTCATTTTTTGCTCCCGTTTCTATTATTAAGAGAAAGTCTCTACAACTTCACCCTTTGAGATTTTGAATGTGTATGAAACAGTCTGTGCATCTGTTCCTGAACCGCCAGCAGTTGGATACTCTGGAAGAATTGGGAACACGAACTGCGCACCTGTTGCTGCTGTAAGTGTAACTGAAATAGTTGTATCTGGTGCTGATTCAGCAGCAGCCCAGAGCGCTTCGCATACGCTTGAAGTCTTGCCCCAGTCTGCGAGCATGTCGAGTTGGAAAGTACCTTCAACGTTTACAGTCTTGTAAGCCTCGCCATCGAGAGTCTGGTATGTCTCACGAACGTTTGTCTTTGTTAGTACCGCGTTAGTCGCTTGTGCTTCGATATCTGTTCCACCTGTGAAAGATAGAGAAATATCGCGACCTGTGATTACTGTGGTTGCCATTATTTATCCTTAGTTTGTTTGTGTGTAGTAAGTGGAAACTCTGATATCGGCAACCAAGACATTTGATGCACCGACCTGAGTAACTGTTGGTTTTTCTACTGCTCCAATGGTGTATCCGACTGGAATTACCTTTAGAACGCTCATTACTAACTGCTCCAAGTTATCTAGGGAAGCAGCGTTATTGTTATAGGCAACGCCGCAAGAAATCACTAGATTAATCTTTGTGTGCAGCGTTGATTTATTAATAGTTTCTAATTCTAGATATGGAGAGTCCGGAACGTTTACGCAAAATGGAACGCTAGGTGTTTCTGGTACGAATGCGTAGACGTTAGCCGCAACTGTGCTTAATGCATTAGATAGTGGCGTGCGTACTGTGTCTAAAATCGTGGATGCAGTCATTATTGAGCGATGCTCTCCACGTCAATATAAGATCCAAGTAAACCTGAGACACGATTGAATAATGATCGACCTAAACGATAAGGCGAAACGTTTGTAAAGTCCACGCCTTCCATTTGTCCACCTGCTTGGTTGCGAGACGTAAAGACTTCAACTGATACGGCTAAAACTGCTTGCTCAACTGCTGAATTTCCAACGTAATTAGCCGCATTAGTAAGCGTTGCTGTTCCTGCTGGAATTATATTCTTGAATAATACGTCTGCATTTGTGATATTGCAGGTTAATACGAATTCTAATGGATCTGCATTAACTGTGCGTGTTCCATTGAATGGCGAACCGCATCCAGCAATAACTACGCTAGAACCTTCTGTAAATTCATGGGGAAGTGTTGTCTCAAAAGTCGCAATATTGTCTGTGAGTGATACTGACTGAATTGGCACGCTGAAAGTTGTAAGCATTGGCAAGATAACGATTTCAGCCGCATCTATGCAGTCATCTAAAACTGCATCGTTATATAAAGAACTAGACACGCCAAGAACCGCGCGTAATTGAGCGGCTGTGATGATGGTTGGCATGTCTAGTCCTTTCGTACGACTGGGGGAGCGATCGGGAGCAACCGCTCCCCCATGATTAGTTGATTACGCTACGTTTAACTTACGGAATGCTGCTGGGTAGCGATTAACTACTGCTACATATCCGTATAGTCCAATTTCGAGTTGTCCATTTGCGACAACGTTTGAGCGAAGTTGGAGAGTTCCGCTTTCGTGGAAACGCATAGCGTTAGATGGGTAAACGAGTGCATGCTTAGCGTTTGCATCGTCTCCTGTGTAGTTTGGATCTACAACGAGCGAAAGTCCTGCGACTGTTCCTGCTGTTGAACCTTGTGAAATGAGACCTGCTGCATTTTGTGGAGCAGCAGCAGCGAATAGTGGACGGCTTGAACCATCAACTGCGCCTAGAAGACCTGAGAAGTCGATTCCGTCTTCTCCGCCTGTTGTAGCAACCAAAAGGCGATTAGGAGTCATACGCATAACGCCGAATGAATCTGCAATACCAAGAGCGATTGCCTTGTAGATTGAAGAAGATGAAGATTGTGTAGCATTCTGCGCAGCAATTTGTGCAGCGTATGCATCTGTCTTCTGAGCATAAGATGCAGCCAACTCGCGGAGATACAAGTCAAGGAATGATGGATCGCTGCGATCTACTAATTCTAGATCGAGTTTTCCAGCGCCAGCGAACTTAACTACTGTATCTTCTTGGAATGTTACTGCTGTATCTTGTGATGCGAATTCTGCACCTTCGGCTGTAACGCCTACGATTGCTTGCGCACCCAACTTAGGAGTGAAAATTTTCATCCCAGATGCAGGAAGTGCTGCTGTTTCAATGCTTGAAATGAACGGACGTGATGAATCAATAATGCCGATTACATCGCGAAGATATGTTGGTGGAACCATGCCTGTATTTTCTGCAACTGTTGCAACCTGCAACGCTGCTAGAAGATCACGAGCATCTGCATCGCCGCGTGATGCTGCGATTTGTGCTTTTGCAACTTGACCTGCTGTTACGTTTAGGTCAATGCGTGGAGTTGTATAAGCAACTGGTGCATTTGCAGTTACAGTTGCTTCTGACTTTGAGGCTTCAACCGCTTCGGTTGATGTTGCCTCTGAAACGGTTTCGGACACTAGGTCTTCTCCTTCTGATTGAGTTTGGTTTTCATCCTGCGCTTCTGGCGCAGAAATTTCTTCTGGTGTTTCATTTTCGCTTGCTGCTACACGCTCAACACGCGCGCTTGCGATTGCTGGATCTGTTACTAAACTGATTTCATGAACTGTGGCTGACTTAATAACCATTACACCGTCTTGGTTATCCCATGAATTGACTTTAACTCCAACTGAGAAGCCATCGCGAAGACCGTCAGATGCTTCTACTAATGCATCTTCTCCAGCCATTGTATTTGCAACTTTAAAAGTGGCTTCGATGCCGTCTTTTGTAATGTCGTATGCTGTAAGTTTACCGATTGGACGTGTGCGATCATGCTCTAATAATAATTTAGTTTTATCGTTAAATTTTAATGAGTTTGGCTCGAATACTGTTGCTCCAGCAGATGTATTACCCTGCTCGCCCCATGTAACTACGCGACCAGAGATTTCGCGCTTGCCAGTATCAGCAGCGACTACATTCATTGAGAAATTAATTTCCATTGTCGATTAGATCTTCTTCCTCTTGTATCTGTTGAACCGACATCGCGCCGATTCGATTAAGAATTTCGTACACTTGCGCACGCTCTAATGCTGAGCCACGCAAGAAATCGTCTAAACTGAAGCGTACGACCTGCCCTGCTGGCACAAAATCCGCGAAAGATAACCTCTGTTCGATAGCAGTTAAGATTGGACGTAATGAAAAATCTAAAAGACCTTTACGCTCTGATAATGCGTTGGAATAAGTCATAGATGTAGTTTCAGCGCTTAAGAAATATGCAGGAATGCCGGCATGGCGTGCAATTTCTAGCGCCACATATTGGCGGCTTTCTGCTAACTGTAAAGATGCTGGATCGAAGCCAAGCACTTCTAGATTAACGTCTGCGTTTAAGAATGCTGTGGAGTTATCTTGGCGAGACTTCGACCAACTATTGATAAGCGAACGGATACGCTCTGCTGTTAGGTTTGTTCCATTAGATTTTAAAACTGTTGCTGGAACTGGATTCTTTGCATAATTAAGAGCAGCCTTTTCAAGCCATACCGCCGCATTAACTGTGCGACCTGCGCGAGATCCGAATCCTTCATCTAATCCTTGAAATGCAATTACGCTTCCAACTCCAGATAATGGTGCGCGTTGTCCGCGAATTGTGTAACCAATGATTTCAGTCATTGTCGAGTTATATTCTGGCGTTACCCATTCATAAGGAATGCGCGTCCAGTCTTGAATGCGACCGTCTGCATAAAGTTCGTTTACAATTCCGTAACCTACGCCGTAATACCAGATATCGAATGCTAAAAATGAATATACAACTGAACCAGCGACTCTACGATCTGGTTGATTAATGCAGCGATTTGCTTCGACATGTGCACCAGTTGCTTTAATATAAACTTCTTTTGGCAGCGTGCCGATTGTGCTCGTGATAATTCCGCGAGCACGCGCAACGCTTGGCACAGTAAGAGCCTGAGCAGCAGTTACGAATGTTCCGTCATATTGTGCAAGTAAATTGCTAATTTCAAATGGCGCGAGTGAAGCCGCCACATCGACTTGCTGTCCGATTTCTGGCGATTTAGTTATGAATAAGTCTTTGATTCCCATTAGTGCAAATTATACACTAGAGAGTGATTTATCCCACCACGATATCGACTTCTGTTTCTGGACGTGTTGCGAAATGGCTCACCATCGCCATCGCTACAGTTGCGCAGATAGTTGCATTACTTGCTTTTCGCCCTAAGTACCAGCCGCCATCCTTAAATGGCAGTTTTACTGCGCTGAGAGCCTGATTATTTAATTCTTGCTGATTTGTATGGATCAATCGACCCGAAGTAATGGCAGATAGCATTTCATCGCATGCTTGCCCATATAACGCACCATCGATTGGATAAGTCTGGATACCTGCTGGCGCTAAACGTGCCGCAACCGCTCCAGCAGTTTGCTTTGAATAGGCAACTGTCTCGGTTGAATACTTTCGAACCCAATCTGCTATCTCATTAGCCATCTGTTTATCATCTAGGTTTACTGGATTGCTAAACGTTGCCAATAAGACCACCAAGAAGTTATCTGCTTGCTGTTGAGCGGCAACTAATGCCCCTTCTTGACGATTAGGGCTTAAGTCGATAGCCATCCAAGTAGTCGCTTCACGATCTAACTTGGCTTCTGGTTTTGCACATGCTTCCCATGCGCTCGGATTAATTGCAGGGTTTACAACTGAGACCCATTGGCACAAGACTTCTGTTCGGATAATAGATTCATCATCATTTAAGACTGCTCTTAGGTTATCTGGATGAACGGTATAACCAAGTGATGGATTTGATTGCGCTGCACCTGCCCAGAATTCGGGAGAATCATCTACTGGGGTCTCTGGTGGCGCTGACCATTCGAACCATGCTATCGGATCATCATTACCAGCGATTGCAGCGATTGCGCGCTCGCGCAGTCTGTTCAGCACTACTGAGTGCTGGTCTCCAGCGTTGCTGAGAATAATCGTCATAGGATTCTTTGAACTCATCTGGGTATATCTCATTGAAGACCAAACATCCATCGATTGATATTCTCGAACTTCATCCATGAATATCGTGTCTACTGAAGCGATACCGCGAGCGGCTGAGTTATTGGCTCGAACTAGATATCGCTCGCCAGATTTTAAGCGAATTTCCTGAGATCCCTTAGATTCGAACTTCTTATGGAACCTTGCTAAGAGTTCGGGAGTTCCTTGAATGATCTGGTCAATCTTGTAAAAGATTTCTGAAGACGTTGTAAGTTTATGAGCCGTAGCAACTTGTAACTTTTCGCCCAGTTCGTACATCTTGAAAAGGATGAGCAGCGACATAAACGTAGACTTACCCTGCTGACGTGAGACCACGATTCCAACTTCGCTAGATGCCCAGCGACCATCGGGTTTGTATTTGAGAATCTCATGGGCTAGGAATTCCTGCCAATGAAGCAATGGATAATCGATTCTTTTGCAGAATTCTATGAATTCATCACCCTTAGACGGAAGATCCAGAGATTTAGTGCGTATTCTTGGCTCTCGGATACCTTTAATTCCGTCTGTAAGCCGATTTAAGCCGTTTTGGTCTGATTCAAGCATAACTAGTCAGATTCATCCTGATAGTGTCTGATTGAGCCGTTTTTGGGGGTAAAAGAAACAG
>Ga0228702_1001393_pt1 | contig 15505 bp, 5 predicted proteins | sample McNCre217_Aug_MG_2_FD_178018 | JGI IMG/M metagenome (GOLD analysis project Ga0228702, IMG submission 178018) | Freshwater microbial communities from McNutts Creek, Athens, Georgia, United States - 20-17_Aug_MG | ecosystem: Environmental > Aquatic > Freshwater > Creek | place: USA: Georgia... | reverse complement strand
GGCGACAGTGTCGAGCGACAGCAAAGCCGTGACAGAAGGCGACACCGCAGCAGCGTTGAACACTTCGGGTCAGTTGGTGATTGGTGACGCAGACGCAGGCCAGGCGCATGTGGTGGCACAGAGCGTGCCAGGCACTTATGGCACGATCACAGTAGATGCTGACGGCAACTGGACATTCGTAGCCAACGATGCGCACAACGAGTTGACGGCAGGCCAGCAAGTGAGTCAAAGCCTGGTGGTGACAAGCCAGGATGGCACGGCGACAGGCACGATCACGGTCAATATCACGGGTACGAACGACGTGGCGACAGTGTCGAGCGACAGCAAAGCCGTGACAGAAGGCGACACCGCAGCAGCGTTGAACACTTCGGGTCAGTTGGTGATTGGTGACGCAGACGCAGGCCAGGCGCATGTGGTGGCACAGAGCGTGGCAGGCACTTATGGCACGATCACAGTAGATGCTGACGGCAACTGGACATTCGTAGCCAACGATGCGCACAACGAGTTGACGGCAGGTCAGCAAGTGAGCCAGAGTCTGACAGTGACAAGCCAAGACGGCACGGCCACTGGCACGATCACGGTCAACATCACAGGTACGAACGATGTAGCGTCTGTGAGCTCACAGAGCAAGGCCGTGACAGAGGGTGACACCGCAGCAGCGCTGAACACTTCTGGCAAGCTGACTATTGCCGATGCAGACGCAGGCCAGGTGCATGTGGTGGCGCAGAGCGTGGCAGGTACCTACGGCACGATCACAGTGGATGCCAACGGTAATTGGACATTCGTAGCCAACGATGCGCACAACGAGCTGACCGCAGGCCAACAAGTGAGCCAGAGTCTGGTGGTGACAAGCCAGGACGGCACGGCCACAGGCACGATCACGGTCAACATCACAGGCACGAACGATGTGGCGACAGTGTCGAGCGAGAGCAAGGCCGTGACAGAGGGTGATGCAGCATCAGCGCTGAACACCTCAGGCCAGCTGGTGATTGGTGACGCAGACACAGGTGAAGCACACGTGGTGGCGCAGACAGCGTCAGGCACTTATGGCACGTTCACCGTCAATGCCGATGGCAGCTGGACTTTTGCAGGCAACGGCGCGCACAACGAATTGACGTCGGGTCAGCAAGTGAGCCAAAGCCTGGTGGTGACAAGCCAAGACGGCTCAGCGACAGGCACGATCACGGTCAACATCACAGGCACGAACGATGCGCCTGTGCTTTCAACATCATCGACAACTGTGGCCGTGACGCAAGGCGGTGCTTCTGTGTCGGATGTGTTGGCAAGCATCAGCGCCTCTGATGCAGACGGCGCATTCCAATACAGCCTGGCTGAAGCCAGCGATCTGTTTACCATCAACGCAACATCGGGTGTGATCAGCTTGACCACCAAAGGCGCCGAGACAGTGTCTGGTTTGTCGGGTGCCGGTACGTTGCCCGAGTACACCTTGCATGTGCAGGCGACCGACGCGCTGGGCGCAAGCAGCACAGAGACCGTGACGGTCAATGTGAACATGGCAGTGCAAGCCGGAGGCACGACAGCATCGTTGCCAGGCAGCATGAGCGACTGGAGCATTGCGCCCAACGCAACAAGCACTGGCTTTGTGTTGACCAACCATGCCGATCCATCGATTCAGGTCAGCCTGCCGCATTCGGTGACGAGCTTGAGCTTCACTGGTGGCGACTCAGTCACCTTGGGCAATGACGGTTCCATTGGCTCGATCACTTACAGCGCGGGCACAGCCACATCGCACACCATCACCGTGGCCCCAGGCACGACAGAAGGCACCTTGGTGGTGTTGGGTTCTGACGGTGTTCAGGTGGAAGGTGCTGCCAGCAGTGTGGATGGTGTTCAAGTGACATCGGCTTTCGATGTCACGAACCTGAATGCTACTTTTGGTGCAGTGTCCAGCGATGGCCATATCACCATGCACACCGCCATGGGTAACACTGTGTTGCATGATGTGGAGTTCGTGAACTTTGTGAATCCAGCGGATCAGAGTGTGCACACTGTGCGCATCGTGGGCGCAGGCGGCTATGCGAGCTTGGCTGAGGCCAGCGCGGCAGCAAACACCGGCGACACGATTTATGTGACTGACGCGAGCCTAGCTTCAGGTTCAACCAACGGTGTGATCAATCATTCAGGTTTGAGCATCTACATTGCCAACGGAGATGGCGCCCAAATGTCGCTGGCATCGTCACTGAATGGTGCAGAGGTTCGTGTGTATGGCGACCATTCGTTCTCTTTGATTGGTACTGCGGGCAACGACACCATCCACGACTACACCCACATCGCTGCCGGTATGACCAACACCATTTCGGGTGGTGACGGCAACGACAGCATCGTGGCGCACAACAACACCTTGGGTACCGAGATCTTGCAAGGCGACGGTGGCAACGACATCTTGATCGGCGGCGATGGTGCGCAGCTCTATGGTGGCGATGGCGCTGACATCTTGCTCGCCTTAGGTGGTGCGGCTTCTCTTTCGGGCGGCGCTGGCAATGACGTGTTGTTGAACGCCTACGCCTCGGCGACTACGACAACCAATCCCACCGGCAAGGCTGTGGTGATGTCGGGTGGCTCAGGTAGCGACGTGTTTGGTTTGATTGGAACCAATAACGCAGCTGCCACAGGTGCGATGAAGACGGTGGTGGCTGACCTGGGTACAGGCGATGCGATTGACCTCTCGTTCTTGGAAAAGACCTCGGCAGGTACAACGAGCACAGACACATCGATTTCGACCACCAGCGATTTGAGTGGTGGCAAGGCCACCATGACCACGGCAGGCACAACCTTGAACCTGACCTCGTTTGTGGCGACTTCTTCTGAAGCTGGCACAGGCGATGTGAACTCGCAGGTGACAGGCGGCACCATGTCTGTCTCTAACGCCACTTTGACCAAAACAGCAAGTGCTCTGGCGGCAGGCATGTTTGCAGAATCGACGATTGACTTCAACACCACGTTTGGTCATTTGACCGATACGTATGTTCAACATTGAGGTGGGAGTGTTAAGAAGGCTTTAAATTTTTCTTAATCCTTCTGAATTAATCCAAGGTGCGTTACCGCATCTTGGATTTTTGCGTTTGTGGAAATGAGGTAACCATGTCTGATTCAATCGACTTTCGTTCGCTGACGGGCTTAGAAATTCGCGCACTGTCGCAAGAGGTGATCACCGCGATCACGCCCGAACAGTTTGCCTCGCTGTCTGTGGCGCAGCTTCATTCCCTGACGTCCATGCAGCTGACATGGTTGACCGGTGCCCAATGGGATGCCTTGCAACCTGCACAAAAGTCAGTGCTTTTTGCTCGGGTGGCGATTCAGCCGGTGGTTCGAGTTGCAGAACCTGAAATGGCAAATTTGGCGCCTGCGCAGGACGAACCACCTGTGGTTCGATTGCCTGAGTTCAAGCAAGACCAACCCGCCGTATCTGCCATTGCCTCGCGTTTCATGAACCCTGCCTTGATGACCAATGGGGCGCAGAAGGTGACCGCACTGAAGGTGGAGATGCCCAAGGTGGTTGCGCCAAGTTATGTGCCGCCGACAAGCCCACAGACGCATACCGGTAAATCGCGACGCCTGGTGCATTCTGCGGTGTATGTGGCAGTGATTACCTTGCTGTCGTCAGGCGACTTTTTTTCTAATGCCTATTCGTCTCCAGCGGACGTGTTGGATTCGGTGTGGGCCATGGCGGCCAAGCCGAACGAGCCTGAACTTGCCGAAGCAGCCCCTCAGGAGGAGGTGTTGCCTTTGTCATCGCTGCAGCACTTACCCAGTGGCTTGGTGATGCCGCCCGATTCTGCGGTGGTGCAAGTTTCGACACCATCAGCCGCGAAAGTTGTTGCACCTGCTGTAACGGCCCCTAAGCCTGCGACCCAGTTGTTGAGCACGGTGGCGGTGGTGGCCCCGGCGAAAGCGGATAAATCACGCGAAGCGTGGATGTGTACCGAAGCCACGCCATCCATACCTGTGAAGACGGCTTTGGAAGATTACATACATGCCATGCCGCGCAAGTCGTCGGTGCTGGCTTCGCTGGTGGAAGACAAATCGACAGTCAAGACGGTGGTGGCCCTGCCTGCGAGCCCACAGCGCATGACCGCTGCCACGGGTTTGGCGCCTGAAGCTGGTGTGACGAACACAAACACCAGTACAAGCGTGAACACAAACGCCAAACCTTCAGAGGTCGTGGCGCCTGTTGGCAAAAGCGCAGACCCCGACCGCTACAACACCGCGAGCTGGACCACCATGCCGCCGGCGACAGACCTGCCGCCGCGTATTGCGGCCTTGGGCGAAGATTTGATTTCCGTGGTCGTGAAAGAGCTGCCCAGCAACAAGAACCATGTGAATGCCATGTCGTTCGAGGAGTTCAAGCTGCGTGTGAAAGAAGCGGTGGTGGCCAGTCCCGATGTGGGTGTGGTGTCGAGTCAAGTGGGGCAGTCGCAAGCGGCCAAGTCTTTGGCCGGGGCAGGGATGATGCCGCAGGTGTCGGGCACGGTGGAGTCGGGCCGTCGCAATGCAGGGCGTGATCCGTATGTGGCCAATTCAACACCGTATGACCGTGGGGGCACGAATTACGGGTTCAGCATCAGCCAGCTGGTGTATGACTTTGGGGCCTCGTTGTCGGGCTTGCGCGCGGGCGAGGCCCGTTTGTTGGCACAGCAAGAGTTGTTGAATTCCAAAAAGTCAGAGCAGGCGCTGAAAACCATCACCGCGTTTGTGGAGCTGGACCGGGCGCGCGCACAGCTCAAGCTGGCACGGCAAAACGCAACGTCGCGCCTGGATGTCGTGAAGCTGGTGAAAGAGCGCAGCGAGTTGGGCGGTGGTTCCAGGGCTGACATTGTGCGGGTGGAGTCCAAGTACGCGGAGGCTTTGTCGTCGGTGAGTTTGATGGAAACACGCCTGACGAATGCCGAAGCCGCTTACCGCGAGTTGTTTCGCGTGAGCGCCAAAGACATTGTGAATGGCCCCTTGCACGAGTTTGCGATTGAAGGTTTGAACAAGAACGCAGAAGAGTTGGCCAGTTCTTACCCCGGCTTGCAGCAGTTGGCGAGATTGCGCGATGCCAGCCTGGAGGATTTCAAGAGTGCATCGGCCAAGGGCTTGCCCAGTCTTCAGTTGGTTTACAACAACAGCCTTAATGGCGTGAATGGGCCAACGGTGCCTGTGGATTCGCCCAGCCGCAGCTCGTCGATGGTGTTGCAGCTGAAGTACGAGTTTTACACCGGCGGTGCCGATACCGCGCGCAAGAGCGATGCGCTGTATAAATCGCAGCAAGCTTGGGAGGAGTTTCAGGCAGGCATGTTGCAGTACCAGAAGGTGTTGAGCCAGAGCCAGGCTGAGATTCGCAACAATGAAGATCTGATTGCGGCACGCAAGGCATCGGCCAACTCGGCCATTGATTCGATGCGTGCGGTGCGTGAGCAGTTCTCTTTCAACCGTGGATCGTTGCTGGACTTGATCACGGTGCAAGAGGGTTTGTATCAGGCCGGGCGTGATTTAATTGATGCGTCGGCAGACCGCATTCTGGTGCGCTACAGATTGCTTCATTTGACCGCTCAGCTTGATAAGATGTTTGACCTTGGAACCTTGGTTTCGATGAACATCAAAGATTAAAAAAGAACCCAACATGGCCATTGACGTCACCCCTGCAGAAGAACGACAGAAACAGGCGGCGCAAGACCCCACCGAATTGTGCATTTTGTGGGTGCTACAAAATTTTGAGAAACCCATGTCGGCGGCTTCCTTGCGTGCGCGGGTGGCTCGCATGCCAGGGCCATGGACATTTGACGAAGCGATTGAAGCGATCGAGAGCTTGGGCGTGCGTTGTGACGAAGCCCGCCCGACGGTGAGCGCGGTGTTGGGTTTGAATGCACCGCTGATCATGCGCACTGAGCAAGGTTTTGCAGCGGCTGTGATACCTGCCAACGAAGAGCATCCGGCCTTGCTGTTTGCACCCGAGCAAAGTGACCGCCCCATGGAGTTAACGCCCCAGGCCTTGGCGACTTTGTACACCGGGCAGCTGTATGTGCTGACAGAGCCCATCAAGCTGGCCGACAGCGATGCACAGACTCATCAGGGGCGTTACGGGCATTGGTTTTTTGGCCCGCTCTACGCTTCTAAGCATGTGTACCTGCAAGTCGGTTTGGCGGCGTTGTTGACCAACTTGTTTGCGTTAGCGACGTCGGGTTTTTCGATGATTGTGTACGACCGGGTCATGCCCAACGGGGCGATGGAGACGCTGGTTGCGTTGCTGATTGGCGTGTTCATTATTTTCATCAGCGACTTTGTGATTCGCAGTTTGCGCAGTTACTTTTTGGATGTGGCGGGTGCGCAAGCCGATATGGTGATTGCCGACACCTTGTTTGAGCAAGTGATTGACATGGAGCTCAAAGCACGCAAAGGGCCGATTGGTTCGATTGCTAATTCGCTGCGCGAGTTTGAAACGCTGCGTGAATTCATGACATCGGCCACGCTGACCACGCTGATTGACATTCCGTTTGCAATTTTGTTTCTGGTGGTGATTTGGAGTATTGGCGGGCCCTTGGTGATCGTGCCTTTGTTGGCCATTCCGTTGGTTGTGGGGGCGAGTTTGCTGATTCAGCCGCGCATGAAGCAGCTGACCCAAACCAGTTACGAAGACGGGCAAACCAAGCATTCGGTGGCGATTGAAACATTGCAGGGCATTGAAACCATCAAAGCGATTGGTGCAGGCTCGGTGATGCGTCGCCGCTGGCAGGATGTGATTGCGCACCAATCGGCGATTGGTCTGAAGACCCGCATGCTGGCCCAGTTTGCAGGCAATGTGTCCAACTTCTCGAACCAGCTGGTGTGGGTGGGGACCGTGACCATGGGGGTGTACCTGACCCAAAATGGCATGATTGGCTCGGGGGCGATTGTGGCGTGCTCGATGTTGTCGGGTCGATCGATTGCGCCGTTGGCACAGTTGGCGCAGTTGCTCACGCGCATCAACCAGTCGATGGCCAGTTACAAGTCGCTGTCTGCTTTGATGCAGCAGCCGCGCGAACACAAACAGAACCAAGCGTATTTGAGTCGTAACCAATGGCAAGGCTCGATCGAGTTCAGGAATGTGAGCTTCAACTATCCAGAGCAAATTGAGAACGGCCTCCAAAACATCAGCTTCAAGATTGAACCAGGTGAGCGTGTGGCGGTGGTGGGCAAGGTTGGGTCTGGCAAATCAACGCTGGCCAAGCTGATGCTGGGTCTGTACCAGCCTGATTCGGGCGCTATCTTGATTGATGGGGTGGACAGCCGTCAGCTGGACCCGGCCGATTTACGCCGCAACGTGGGCACGGTGATGCAGGACGTGTGGTTGATGACGGGTTCGGTCAAACAAAACATTGCGATTGGCGGTGTCAATCCGTCGGACGAAGAAATTTTGGATGCCTCTGTGTTGGCTGGGGTGCATGACTTTATTTCCAAACATCCCGATGGCTATGGCCTGCGGCTCAAGGAGCGCGGCGAGGGCTTGTCGGGTGGACAAAAGCAGGCGATCACAATTGCACGCGCACTGGTGGGGCGGCCTCCGATTGTGCTGCTCGACGAGCCCACCAGCGCGATGGATTTGCCAGGCGAGAAAGCCCTGATCGAGCGTTTGAAGGCTGAGTTAATCAATCAAACCATTGTGGTCATCACGCACCGTTCGTCGATCATTGAGTTGATTGACCGTGTGTTGGTGCTGGACCAGGGCAAGCTGGTGGCGCAAGGGCCGAAGTCGGATTTCATGAAACCGAAGTCACCTGCGCCGACACCAACGCCAAGCCATGCCGCACCGGGCATGAGCGGGCAAATTGGCGCCGCGCCCGGGGCGGATAATTTTGGTTACGGAACGGCGGTTGGCTGATGGCATTCAATTTTGAGTTCATACAAGGTCTTAAGAACAAGTTCAGAGGCGTTGAAAAAGACGACAGTGGTTCAGAAACACCAGGGCTGTATCACTCTCGTATCGGACAACCGCACAAAGCCTCTTTTCTATTGATCAACACGATCTTTGCATTGATTGTGGTGATGGTGATCTGGGCTGCGTTGGCGCGTGTGGACGAGGTCACACATGCGGAAGGGCGCATGATTCCTTCGGCCAAGATGCAGGTCCTTCAAAACATGGAGGGCGGCATTGTTGAAAAAATCAGTGTGCAGCAAGGTGACTTGGTGGAAAAAGGCCAGGTGCTGGTGACCTTGTCATCGACGCAGTTTGTCGCCGACTTTGAAACCAAGAAACAACAAGTCTTGTCGCTGATGGCCAAAGAGGCCCGTCTGATGGCTGAGGTGCAAGATAAGCCCTTGGTGTTTGCGGCTGACTTTACCGAGATGGCAAAAAACTACGTCAACTTGGAACTGGCCGAATATCAAAACCGCCAATCGCGTTTGCGTGCAGACATGCATGTGTATGAGAACCAGTTGAAAAATGCGTCGTCGGAGCTGGAGATCATCAGGCGTCTGGTGGAGCGTGGCTTGGAGCCACGGCTGGAGCAAATCAGAACAGAGGCGCGTGTGGATGAGGCCCGCGCCAAACTGGATGCGTTGAAAAAACAATTCAAAAGCGATGCTTCGGCTGAATTGGCAAAAACATCGTTGGACCTGAACCCTCTGAAAAAGGGCTTGCCTGCGTTGGCGGACCGGGTGGACCGCACCTTCATCAAGGCGCCGATGAAGGGGGTGGTCAACCGTGTGATGGTGACAACGATTGGTGGCGTGATCAAACCCGGTGAACAGGTGTTGGAGGTAGTGCCTGTCGATGATGTGTTGGTGGTTGAAGCCCAGATCCGGCCACAAGACATTGGTTTTGTGAAGATGGGCCAAAGCGCGAATGTGAAGATTTCGGCATATGACTATTCGATTTTTGGCTCCATGAAAGGTGTGGTGACCAATCTGTCTGCCGATGCGATATCGCGCGAAGAGCGTGGACAGACGGTGTATTACTACCTAGCACGTATCGAAACCAAGACCTCGGTCATGAATTCGTTGGGCAAAAAGCTGCCCATCATTCCTGGTATGCAAGCGCAGGTGGACATCATCACAGGCAATAAGACAGTGATGCAGTACCTGATGAAACCGATTGTGGGCGTGAAAGAGAATGCATTCCGTGAGCGCTAATGCATGGTTAGTGCGCAGGTTTGCCCAATTTGGTGTTGGTCTTTTTTTAACGACGCATTTCTATGCCAGTGCGGTAGATGTGAGCAGCATGAGCTTCAAGCGTATGACTGGGTGCGCACAGGTTCAATCTCAGACTTCAGAGTGTTTGGCAGAGCCCTTGCCGTTTGGCGCAACAAGTTTTGTGCTTGCGCAAGGGCAGATTGAGAAAAACAGTGCGGAAACGCTGGCCATGATGGCAGGCGACTTACCCAAAGGCACCACGATTGTGTTGCAAAGCACGGGGGGAGATTTACTGGGTGGTTTGTTGTTGGGGCAGTACATACGAGCACGTGAATTCAACACCTATGTGGCTGATGAGGCCTCGTTTGGAGCCACAGGTCTTCAAGATGCAACCGCTTTGAAAAAATGCATTTCTGCCTGTGCTTATACTTTTTTAGGTGGTGTGCAAAGGCGTGTGGCGCCTCGAGCTGAACTGGGCGTGCACCAATTCAGAAGCAAAGACAAGACGTTAGATTCTGTTCAGACCCAAAAAATTGCGGCCACTTTGGGTAAGTACATGGACACCATGGGTGTCAGTCGCAATTTGCTCGATCAGGCGCTGATGACCGAACCTGGCAAGGTGATGTTGATTGCGGAACACAACCGCAAATCCTGGCGGGTTGAAACAGAGAACGATCAATCCGTGGGCTTGCCCAAGTTTTGGCATATTGAGACGTCTTATGGCGGCAAGCAGCTGGTGTATCAGTCGAAAAAGCAGTCGAATACCCAAGCGATTGTGACGGCCGCATTTGCCCGCTTTGATGGGCAGATGAAGCTGCTGCTGATTGTCAAGCCCGATCCAGCGCAAGAAGGGACCAGCACTTGGGCAGACTTCTTCACTCTGCGCACGGATTTGATGCTGCGTGTGAATGCGAAAAACTTTACCCTCAAGGCTGATACCGATTGGATGCGCGCGGGCAAAGTCAATACCGAAGGGACGCGGCAAATTTGGTATTTATTGAGTCCCGAGCTTGTGGCTCAGTTAGAGGGGACCTCGGCGTTCGCCCTACAACCTCTTTGGCGCGCCTTACCGCTGGGGCTGGATACAGAAACTGTTTTTCTCACGCCTGGTTTACCGCCGCTGTTGCAACGTTCTTTTTAGACGACATTGACAGCCACTGCAAGTTTGGCCAGGTCTTGGGCTCTATAAATTGTGGTGCATAAGATTTGAGGCAACGGACGGTAGATGGCATGGATGACCACGAGATTTTGGAAATAAGCCGACATCTGGGAGCGGATGCGTTACATCACAAGCAGCTCCACGGTCTGCTTGGGTTGATGATGGCTGCGCATGGCCCCTTGCCTGTGCGGATGGCGGCAGACATCTTGCACGCCGAACCTGCTGTCTTGCTGTCTGTGTTGGCGCCTCTGGACGCGTGGATCGAGGTATCAGAAGATGAGATTCTTTTTACTTCCAGTGCAGTGAAAGCATGGTTGTTGGATGAGATGCGCAATCCTTATATCCAACAACAGCTGCCGTACCAGACTGTGCTGGCTGACTTTTTATGGGCGCAATATCGCCAATTGGAACGCACAAGTTTTTCCAAGCAGATTTTTGAATGGTTGCCCTATTTGATTGGGGATTGTGATTTTGTCGACAGCAGCCAAGCAAGCTTTGAGACGCTGAATGGATTTGCCCGTTTTCTGACCGAACAAGGCAAGATCGAGCTCAGTTTGCCTGTGCATGCACAGGTGCTCAACTGGGTGGAAACACACGCGCCAGACAATGTGAGGCAACGTGTGTTGACGCAAAACAATTTTGCCAATGCATTGAAAAATTCGGGGCACTATGGACGTGCCAAAGAGGTGTTGGCGCAGAGTTTGAATTTTTGTGATCTTCATCCGAATGAACTGCCGCTGGAGAAGGCGGCAACCGAGAATTACCTGGCGCGCTTGCTGCGCGATCAAGGCGAGTTTGAACAAGCCAAGGCTTTGCTGCGCAATGCGCTGACTCTCAGAGAGCAGGTCTTGGGTGATAGGCACTTGGATGTGGCCGCTACCCTGAATGACCTGGCGTTTCTTGACAAGGAGTTGGGTGAGTACGACAGCGCAGAAAAAACCTACCGACGCGCCCTGGCATTGCGTCAGCAGCAGTTGGGAGATGATCATTTAGAAACGGCGATCACAAAAAATAATTTGGCCATCTTGCTGGAGTTGGCTGGCAAATACGATGCGTCCGAGCAGTTTCAAACAAGTGCGCTGCAGGTTTTTCTGAAGCACCGTGGCGATCGCCATCCTGACACGGCAGCGGCGCTGTCTAACTTGGCTTCTCTGTTGCGTTTTAGGGGCGAATATGAGCAGGCGGAATCGCTCTATCGGCAAGCATTAGCGATTTATGACGAGGGGCATGGCTGGGGCGTGCATTTGCATACTGCACACACCTTGCAAGGGTTGGCGCAATTGCTCAGTGACAAGGCGGTATTCAAAGAGGCAGAAGCGCATTACAAACGTTCATTGAATATTCGCCTGCAGATTTTGGGGGAGAGTCATCCCATCTTGGCGCAGAATCTTCATGGCATGGCGGGGCTTTATCTGGATCAAGGGAGATTCACTGAGGCTGAAAAATTTCTCCACCGTGCCTTGGCGCTGAGGACGCGCACGTTGGGACAGACGCACCCGCTCACTGCCTACACCTTGTTTGCTTTGGCCAACCTTCATTCGGATCTGGGTTACTTTGACAAGGCCAAGCCTTTTTATGAGCAAGCGCTTGAAATTCGTACCCAAGCTTTGGGGCTGGAGCATGCGCAGACGGCTCAATCAATGCAAGGCTTGGCGAACTTGCTGGTTGATATGGGGCAGTGGCAGACAGCGGCCAAACTGTATGAGCAGGTTCTAGGCATTCAAAGGCGGGTCTTGGGTGATGTGCACACGGATGTGGCCACCACCTTGAACAACTACGCCAATCTTTTGACGCAATTGGGCGAGTATCCAAAAGCGCAGAAATACTACGAAGAGTCGCTCGCAATCAAATCAGCGGTTTATGGCGACGACCACCGCAGCACGGCGACTACGTTAAGCAATCTGGCTAATTTGTTGCGTCATGTGGGGGCGTATGAGGAGTCGACCAAACATTACCAAGAGGCTTTGTGTATTTTTGAATCGGTGTTGGGGTCCAACCATTTGCACACTGCCAACGTGTTGCATGGACTTGCTGGTTTATTGCACGACAAGGGCGAATTGACTTCTTCGGAGGACTTGCATCAAAGGTCTCTGAATATTCGCGAAAGTCATTTGGGCGATTCGCATCTTTTTACGGCCCATTCTTTACATGGTTTGGCCGCGCTCAAGCATGATCAGGGGCATTACGCCAACTCACGCGACATGCTAGAGCGTTCGCTGGAGATTCGGCAAAAAGCCTTGGGGGACGACCATCCTCAAACTTCGCATTCCTTGCAAGGCCTAGGCTCTTTGCTGCATGAGCTGGGTGATTACGATGCGTCGCATGCATTGCATGCACAGGCCTTGGAGATTCGTCAAAAATTCTTTGGCCAAGATCACCCTGTGACGGCCTCGTCCCTGGAAGCCATGGCGCATTTGTTGCACGACAAAGGCGATTTGGATGCTTCTGAGGAAATGCACCAACAGGCGCTCAAGATCCGGGTGGAGAAATTCGGTGAGGAGCATCCGCATACCGCCAATTCTTTGCATGGTTTGGCTAATTTGCATTTTGACCGTGGTGACTTCAAAGCCTCCGAAGAACTTCATGCGCAAGCGCTGACGATTCGTGAAAAAACGCTGGGCGACAACCATCCCCACACCTCACATTCCCTACAAGGTTTGGGAAATGCCAAGATTCATTTGGGCGATCATGTGCAGGCTGCTGAATTGCTGGAGCGCTCCTTGATCATTCGGCGCACTACTTACGGTGCAGAGCATCCCCACACCGCGCGTTCCTACCAAAGCCTGGGCAATTTAAAGTCAGAGCAGGGCGAGCATGCGCAAGCCGAACGTTTGCATCAAAGAGCGCTCGATATCATTCAAAACCGCTTGGGTGATGAGCACCATTACTCGTTGAAATCGCTTTTGGGCTTGGTGCGTGCGAAGACAGATCAAGGTGATCATGTGACGGCTGATCATTTGAATTCCAAGATCTTGCACATCAAGAAAAAAATCAATCCGCATTTTTCTTCGAACTTTTGTTCTTCGACCGATTCACTGAAAACCTTGCTGCGCGACTCTTTTCAAGATTTGGAAGTTGGCGGACATTTGTCAAACCGGCAGCAAGATTCGCTGGGTTTCAAGGTCGAAAACAAAGTCTCTGTTTTAGAGCGCATCACCAATCGGCTCAAAGGGTTGTTGAAAACAACGGAGAAATAAAAAATCCCGCGTGCTCGCAAGCGCGCGGGATTGTGCTTAGACAACGATCAGAGTGTGTCGATGAAGCTACGCAGTTTGTCACTGCGGCTGGGATGCTTCAACTTGCGCAAGGCCTTGGCTTCAATTTGACGGATGCGCTCACGCGTGACGTCAAACTGCTTGCCCACTTCTTCCAAAGTGTGGTCGCTGGTCATCTCGATGCCAAAGCGCATGCGCAGCACTTTGGCTTCGCGTGGTGTCAGGCCGTCCAAGATGTCTTTCACCACATCACGTAAGCCTGCTTGCATGGCGGCTTCGATGGGGGCGGTGTTGACGCTGTCTTCGATGAAGTCACCCAAGTGGCTGTCGTCATCGTCACCGATCGGTGTTTCCATCGAAATCGGCTCTTTGGCGATTTTCATGATCTTGCGGATCTTGTCTTCTGGAATTTCCATCTTCTCAGCCAAGACGCTGGCATCGGGCTCAAAACCAAACTCTTGCAAGTGTTGGCGGCTGATGCGGTTCATCTTGTTGATGGTCTCGATCATGTGCACAGGGATACGGATGGTGCGTGCTTGATCAGCGATGGAGCGGGTGATGGCTTGACGAATCCACCAAGTGGCATAAGTCGAGAACTTGTAGCCGCGACGGTATTCAAACTTGTCCACGGCCTTCATCAAACCGATGTTGCCTTCTTGGATCAAGTCGAGGAACTGCAAACCACGGTTGGTGTATTTTTTGGCAATTGAAATGACCAAGCGCAGGTTGGCTTCGATCATTTCTTTCTTGGCATGGCGTGAGGCGGCTTCGCCTTGGTTCATGCGCTTGTTGATGTCTTTGAGTTGCATCAACGGCACGACGACGCGCGACTGCAAGTCGATCAGGTTTTGTTGCAACTCTTGCACCGGCGGAATGAAGCGCCCCATGGTGGTGGACCAGGGTTTGCCAGCTGCCGCTTGTTTTTCAACCCACTTCAAGTTCAGCAAATTGGGTGGGAAATCTTTGACAAAAGTGGCTTGAGGCATGCCGCACTTGTCGACGATGATGCGGCGCAGTTCGCGCTCTTTTTTACGCACTTCGTCGACCTGGCCGCGCACCATGTCGCACAGCTTTTCAATCGTTTTGGCGGTGAAGCGAATGCTCATCAACTCGGCAGTCAAGGCGCTTTGCGCTTTGAGGTAAGCCGGTGTGCCGTAGCCTTCTTTGTCGTATGTCTTGCGCAGTTTTTCGAACAAGGCAGCCATGCGATCGAAGCGTTCGAGGGCTGCATTTTTCAGTTCTTCGAGCTTTTTGGTCAGCGCTTTCGAGCCACCTTTGCCATCGTCATCGTCTTCTTCGTCGAATTCGTCGAAGTCTTCTTCGGCCACATAGTCGTCGGCTTCGTTCAAGTTGTTAAAGCCGTCCACCACGGCGGAGATCACCACTTTGTCTTGGCGAATTTCTTCGGCCATGCCCAAGATGGCGGCAATGGTGGCAGGGGAGCCGCTGATGGCTTCCATCATGTCCATCAAACCGCCTTCGATGCGTTTGGCGATTTCGATTTCACCTTCGCGCGTCAGCAACTCCACCGTGCCCATTTCGCGCATGTACATGCGCACAGGGTCGGTGGTGCGGCCGAATTCGCTGTCCACGGTGGACAAAGCGGCTTCGGCTTCTTCTTCGGCTTCTTCTTCGGTGGCTGCCGTCGGCGCGTTGTTGTTGAGCAGCAGGGTTTCTGCGTCTGGGGTGTGTTCGTACACTGCCACACCCATGTCGTTCAACATGCTGATCACGACTTCGAGGGTTTCGGCATCAACCAACTTGTCGGGCAAGTGGTCAGAAATTTCGCCGTGGGTCAAGTAGCCGCGTGTCTTACCGAGTTTGATCAGGGTTTTCAGACGCGAGCGACGCTTTTGCATGTCTTCTTCAGACAGCACGGTTTCGTCCAAACCAAACTCTTTCATCAAGGCCCGTTCTTTGGCCTTGCTGATCTTCATGCGCAGGGGTTTGACCTTTTCTGCGCCGGCTTCTACGACGGGTTCACCTTCAAGGTCAGCTTCGATGTCACCGAGGTCTTCATCGT
>Ga0228702_1001391_pt1 | contig 15508 bp, 13 predicted proteins | sample McNCre217_Aug_MG_2_FD_178018 | JGI IMG/M metagenome (GOLD analysis project Ga0228702, IMG submission 178018) | Freshwater microbial communities from McNutts Creek, Athens, Georgia, United States - 20-17_Aug_MG | ecosystem: Environmental > Aquatic > Freshwater > Creek | place: USA: Georgia... | reverse complement strand
CGGCTGCAACCGGCCCTGGGCCTGCTTGAAGCATTCAACCAAGAAAGTACGTCTCCCCCATGAACCGTCTGAGTCGACATTCGTTCCTGATCGCCTTCGGGCTTGGCGCCCTGGCCGTTCTGTGGGTCGCGGCCGCTGTGGCCAGCAGCCACTTCCTGGTGCTGGTGATGACCGCCGTCATTGGCACGGTCTATGTGTTTGCCGCACTGGAGTTGCGCCATTACCGCCAAGCCACCCAAGCCCTGAACCAGGCCCTGAGCGACATCCCTGCCGACTTGCAAAACCTGAGCGACTGGCTGATCACCCTGCCCGCATCTTTGCAAAACGCGGTGCGCCAGCGTGTCGAAGGCGAACGCCAAGGCTTGCCCGGCCCGGCGCTCACGCCCTACCTGGTGGGCCTGCTGGTCATGCTGGGCATGCTGGGCACCTTTTTGGGCATGGTGGTCACGCTCAATGGCGCGGTTTTCGCGCTCGAAGGCTCCAGCAACGTGGCGGGCATCCGCGCGGCGTTTTCAGAACCCATCAAGGGCCTAGGCCTGGCCTTTGGCACCTCGGTGGCCGGTGTAGCCACCTCGGCCATGCTGGGCCTGATGAGCAGCCTGGCGCGCCGCGAACGCGCACAAGCGAGCCAAACACTGGACAGCTGCATCGCCAGCAGCCTGCGCGGCTTCTCGCTCACGCACCAGCGCCAGGAAACCTTCAAGGCCTTGCAACAACAATCGCAAGCCCTGCCCCAAGTGGTCGCGCAGCTGCAAGCCATGATGGTGCAAATGGCCCAGACCAGCGAACAAATCAACGCACAGCTGATGGCCAACCAGCAAAGCTTCCACCAGGAAGTGCACACGGCCTACACGGGCCTGGCGCAATCGGTGGACCAGTCGCTGCGCACCAGCCTCAGCCAAAGCATGCAAGTGGCCAGCGACGGCATTCGCCCCGTGGTGCAAGCGACCATGACGCACATGGCCGAGCAGGCCCAGCACATGAACGACAAGCTCTTGCAAAACACCCAGCAGCAGCTGACCGAGCTCAACGCACAGTTCAGCGCCACCGCTGCGGGTGTGGCGCAAACCTACAGCACAGCCCTGAGCCAGCACGAGGCCAGCAGCACCGGCATGCTCGAACGCGTGGGCCAAACACTCGACGGCTTCAGCCAGACTTTTGAGCAACGCAGCCAGGCCCTGCTGACCCAGATACAGACGGCCCAAGCCGCGCAGCAGGCCCAACAAAGCAGCGCCGACCAAGAACGTCTGCAAACCTGGACAGCTGCACTCGACAACATGGCCGCCACACTGAACAGCCAATGGCAAGCCTCGGGCAAGCAGACACTGGCTCAGCAACAGGCGATTTGCGACGCACTCACCCAAACAGCCAAACAAGTGACCGAACAGGTGCAAGCCCACACCACCCAATCACTGGCCGACATCCAGCGCGTGCACAGCGACCACGAAGCCGCAGACCAAGTGCGATTGAACGCCTTCAAGGTCTCTTTGGAAAATACCGCGTCCGCACTCGGCCAGCAATGGCAAGTCTCGGGCAACCAAACACTGGCTCAGCAGCAGGCCATTTGCGACACGCTCACCCAGACGGCGCAGGCCATCAGCACCCAAGTGCAAAATCAGGCCAGCCAGACGCTGGCAGAAATCCAGCGCGTGCAGACCGCGCAAGTCAGCCAGGACCAGCAACGGCTGGACACCTGGAAAACATCGCTCGACGCCATGGCCACCTCGCTGCAAAGCCAGTGGCAAAACGCAGGCGACAAGACGCTGGCACAACAACAGCAAATTTGCGACACGCTCACTCACACTGCGGCACAAGTCACCGAACAGGTCCAAGCCCACACCACCCAAACACTGGCCGCCCTCCAGCGTGTGCACAGCGACCGCGAAACCGCCGACCAAGTGCGACTGGACGCCTTCAAGGCATCGCTCGAAAGCACCGCCACCGCGCTCGGCCAGCAATGGCAGACCTCGGGCGCACAGACACTGGCACAGCAGCAAGCCATCTGCGACACCCTGACCCAGACCGCCCAAGCGATCACCACCCACACCCAGACACAGGCCACGCAAACACTGGGCGAGATCACGCGCCTCATGGCCAGCAGTGAAGAACTCATGCGTGCACGCATCGCCTCGGAAGCGCAATGGGCTGCGCAGCACGCCCAGCGCGCCGAAGAGCTCAGCGCCTTGCTGCGCACCGAGTTGTCGGCCTTGCGCGAGGCCGAAGACGCGCGCGGCCAGGCCGCCGTGGCCCGCTTGAGCGAGTTGCAAACCACTGTGACAGGGCACCTGACCACCCTGGGCACCGCACTGGAAGACCCGATCACCCGCCTGATCGAAACCGCGTCTGAAGCCCCCAAGGCCGCCGCCGAAGTCATTGGCCAGCTGCGCCAGGAAATCTCGGTCAGCGTGGCGCGCGACAACACCCTGCTCGAAGAGCGCACCCGCATCATGGACACGCTCAGCCATTTGCTGGATGCGATCAACCATGCATCGACCGAGCAACGCAGCGTGATCGACAACCTGGTCAGCTCGTCGACGGTCACCTTGAACGAGGCCAACACACAGTTCATCGAACACGTGAGCAGCGAATCGGCCAAGCTGGGCGACATCGCCGCCCAAGTGACCGCCAGCGCGGTGGATGTGGCCAGCCTGGGCGAGACCTTTGCCTTTGCGGTGCGTTCGTTCACCGAGACCAACGACAAACTCATGGGCAACCTGCAGCGCATCGAGCAGGCGATCGACAAGTCCATGACCCGCAGCGACGAGCAACTGGCCTACTACGTGGCCCAGGCCCGCGAGATCATCGACCTGAGCATCAGCTCACAAAAAGACGTGCTGGAAACGCTGCAAAGCCGCGCAGCCCAGGCCCGTGAGGGAGCCGTTTGATGCTGGACAACGACGCAGACGCCGAGTCCAGCGCGCCGGTCTGGATCTCGTTTGCCGACTTGATGACCGGCCTGCTGGGTGCTTTTGTGCTCTTGCTGGTGGGCGTCATGGCCGCGCAACTGGACATGGCCTCGCAACTCGAAAACGAGGTGCAAAAGCGCCAGGTCGAAGAGCAAAAGCGTCTGTCGCTCGAAAAAGCGCTGGCCATTCCTTTGGCCAGCGGGCGCATCACCTTGAACAATGGCCGCATCGGCATCAGCGGCAAACTGTTGTTTGAACTGAACTCCGACAAGCTAGAACCCGAGGGCCGCAAGCTGCTCAAAAGCCTGGTGGTGCCGCTGCGCAGTTACCTGCAAACACGTGACGAAATGCTGATGGTCAGCGGTTTCACCGATGACCAGTCGATCAAGAGCCGCAACCGCCAATTCGAAGACAACTGGGAGCTGTCGGCTCAACGCGCCTTGACCGTGACGCGCACCCTGATCGAAGAAGGCATGCCCTCGTCCATGCTGTTTGCCGCCGCCTTTGGGCAGGAACAACCGCTGGTGGCCAACAGCAACGAAAAAGCCCGCGCCCAGAACCGCCGTGTGGAAATCGCCCCGGTGCCCAAATCATCGAACACCAGCAAACCATGAGCGACGCCTCGTCCAAACGGTCAGACGCCAACGGTGCCCCCATGGCGCTGCTGGAGTCCTTGCGCGTGGCCGGGGCGGCACGCTTTGATGCAGTGGGCTGGCATTACATCGAAGCGCTGGCCCAGCGCTCTGACGAACACACCGGGCCAGCACACGCACTGCTGAACGAGAAACTGAACAAGGCCTTGGTGCAGTTTCAAAGCAGACTGGACGCGGCCCCTCAACCGCCACCGTCTGGTGCCGTGCAGCCGCCCCCCTCGCCTTTGGCGGCATTGCTCAGCGACGTGGCACAACATGCCCCTGTAGTGCAAGGCCAATTGGCCGCTCCGCCTGGGCTTGGCCTCAAAACCACCGCCTGGCGCGCGGAAAGCCCCAAAATCCAGCAGTTCAAAAAACAGCTGGGCCAGATCAGCGTGCAAAAACAGGTCAGGCAAGCCATCGCCCAAGCACCACAAAACGCAGGGCCGATCAACTCGCACATGCTGGTGTTGCGCTCACTGGGCCTGATGCGCGATGCCTCGACGGACTACCTCAACCGCTTCATCGGCTATGTGGACACCTTGTTGTGTCTGGAAGAAGCAGGCACCAGCAAACCCGCTCCCAAAAAATCTGCGCCAGCCCCCAAACCGCCACGGAAATAAGCCCGTCGCAGATGCACCTGGATCAGCCGGGTCCGGCCAAAACCACGCTCTGTGGCCGTGAGTGACCGCCCTGACAAATCCACAGGGCCAGCGCACAATGGACACACCACCACTGGGGCCTCGCATGCACCACATTCTGTCGAATCACCGCGCCAACCTCTCCACCATTGCCACATGGGCCATGTTCAGTCGGGGTCTGGCGCCCGAGTTTTCTCATGCGGTGCAACGGCAAGTGGCCTCGCTCAAAGGCCCTGCCCTTGATGACGACGACAGCATCATCGATTTGACCGATTTGCTCTGGTGCTCCATTGACAACGACGACTCGCGCGACTTGGACCAGCTGAGCGTCATCGAACCGCTGCACCACGGCCAGATCAAGGTCCGCGTGGCCATTGCCGATGTGGATGCCTTGGTGAAAAAAGGCTCCCCCATCGATGAACATGCGCACCAGAACACCACCTCGGTCTACACCTCGGCGTTGATTTTTCCGATGTTGCCCGAGCGCCTTTGCACCGATTGGACGTCGCTCAACCAGGATGAAGACCGCATCGCACTGGTGATCGAGATGGTGTTCAGCGAAGACGGTGTGCTGATGAACTCGTCCATTTACCGCGCCCTCGTGCGCAACAAGGCGCAATTGGCCTATGACGCCGTCTCGGCATGGATCGACAGCGAAGGGGATCTGCCGGAGCCCGCTCGCCGCGTCAAAGGCATGGACATCCAGTTGCGCCTGCAAGACGCGCTGGCTCAAAAGTTGCGAGTACTGCGCCGCGCAGAAGGTTCACTGGAATTTGAAACCTTCCAGCCCAAAGCCTTGTTTGACGGTGACCGCATCACCGACATCCAGCAGCAGCCACAAAACCGTGCTCGCCAGTTGATCGAGGAATTCATGATCGCCACCAATGGCTGCACCGCTCGCTTTTTGGCAGCCCATGGTTGCGCCTCGCTGCGCCGTGTGGTCCGTTCACCCGAGCGGTGGCTGCGCATTGTGGGCGTGGCCAAGGAATATGGCGCCACATTGCCCCACGAGCCAGATGGCAAAGCCCTTGAAACCTTTTTGGCCCGACAGCACAAAAAAGACCCCCTGCGCTTTCCGGACCTCTCTTTGGTCATTGTCAAACTGATGGGCTCTGGCGAGTATGTGGTGGAACGACCTGGCCATGCCCCGATTGGCCATTTTGGTCTGGCCGTGCACGATTACATGCATTCAACCGCCCCCAATCGCCGCTTTCCGGACCTGATCACGCAGCGCTTGATCAAGTCGGTGCTGGCAGGTGCCAGGCGAGCTTATTCGTTTGACGAGCTGGCAGACCTGGCCGCCCATTGCACCGCGCAGGAAGATGCGGCCCAAAAAGTGGAACGCCAGGTGCGCAAATCAGAAGCCGCACTGCTGCTGCACTCGCGCATTGGTCAACGCTTCGACGGTGTGATCACCGGCATCAGCGAACAAGGCACCTGGGTGCGCATCTTTCAGCCACCGGCCGAAGGTCGGCTCACGGGGGCACTGCCACCGCTGCGCGTGGGACAGCTGGTGAACGTGAAACTGGTTTCAACCTCGGTCGAGCGCGGTTTCATCGATTTTGTCCTGATGCACTAAAGCGCGCGTGGGCCCAACATCGCCGCAGGCTGCAACCACAGATCCAGCTCGGCCTGGCTGGCATAGCCCAAGGCGAGTGCCGCCTCGGTGAGCGAGGTGTCCTTGTCAAAAGCCCGCTTGGCAATTTGGGCCGCCCGGTCATAACCCATGTGGGGCACCAAAGCGGTCACCAGCATCAGCGAACGCGCTAGGTGCTCGTGGATGCGGGGCACATTCGCCTCGATCCCGCGCACGCAATAACGCTCAAAGCTGCGCATGCCATCGGCCAGCAGGCGGATGCTTTGCAGCAGGTTGTGCGCCAGCAAGGGTTTGTACACATTGAGCTCGAAATTCCCCGAAGCGGCGCCAATGCCAATGGCCACATCGTTGCCCATGACCTGAGCACACAGCATGGTCAAGGCTTCGCATTGGGTGGGGTTGACCTTGCCCGGCATGATGGAGCTGCCGGGTTCGTTTTCCGGGATCGTGATTTCGCCCAGCCCCGACCGGGGCCCCGAAGCCAGCCAGCGGATGTCGTTGGCCATCTTGTTGAGCGCCACCGCCAGCGTTTTGAGCTGGCCATGCGTGGCCACCAGCGCATCGTGCGCGGCCAAGGCGGCAAACTTGTTGTCAGCGCTTGTGAAAGGCAGGCCATGGCGGCTGGCCAGTTCTGCGGCCACGCGCTGGCCAAATTGCGGATGGGTATTCAAACCCGTCCCCACCGCCGTGCCGCCAATGGCCAGCGGAAACAGCCCAGTCAGCGCCTGCTGGAGCCAAGTCCTGGCCTGGGCCAGCTGGGCCACATAAGCCGAAAACTCCTGGCCCAGGGTGATGGGGGTGGCATCTTGCAAGTGCGTGCGGCCCAGTTTGACGATGCCCGCAAATGCCATCGACCGCGCCAGCAAACTTGCGTGCAATGCGTCCAGCGCGGGCAGCACATGCTGCGAGATACCTAGAGCTGCCGCCACATGCATGGCCGTTGGAAAAACATCGTTGGACGATTGCCCGAGGTTGACCTCGTCGTTGGGATGAACACGCCTGTGCTGACCGCGAGGCCCACCCAGATGCTCCGAAGCGCGGTTGGCCAGCACCTCGTTCATGTTCATGTTCGTCTGCGTGCCCGAGCCCGTCTGCCAAAGCGACAAGGGAAACTCGTCATCGTGTTGCCCGGCCATCACCTCTTCGGCAGCCGCCACGATGGCTTTCACTTTGTGGCCGGGCAAAAGCCCCAAATCCCCATTGACCTGCGAGCAAGCCCGCTTGACCGAGGCCAGCGCATGGATCAGAGGCACCGGCATGCGCTCGGTGGAAATGTCGAAATGGGTCAGGGCCCGCTGTGTCTGCGCGCCCCACAAACGCGAGGCATCCACCTGCACAGACCCCATGGCATCGAATTCTTCACGGTAAGTGCTCATACACGCTGCTCCGACTGGTTGGCCACGCGATCAGCATAGCGCCCAGGCGGGCGCCGCAGCGCATCACCCCGGAAAAAGCTTGTTGGCTGTCTGTGCAATCAGCATGCCTTGATGGCGTGCGCCGTCCAGCTCGATGGCGCTGGGCAGGCGTTGGCCTTTGTCACCCGCAATCGTGGTGGCGCCATAAGGGCTGCCCCCCACAATTTCTTCCAGACTCATCTGCCCCTGGTGGCTGTATGGGAGGCCCACAATGAGCATGCCAAAGTGCATCAGGTTGGTGATGATGGAAAACAGCGTCACTTCCTGACCGCCATGCTGGGTTGCCGACGAGGTGAAAGCACCACCAACCTTGCCATGCAAGGCCCCGCGAGCCCACAAACCACCCGCTTGATCCAGAAAACTGGCCATCTGGGACGGCATGCGGCCAAACCGCGTCGGCGCGCCGATGATGATCGCATCGTAGTTTTGCAGCTCGGCCACGGTGGCCACCGGCGCGGTCTGATCCAACTTGAAATGGGCGCTTTGGGCAATCGCGGGGGGCACGGTCTCGGGCACCCGCTCCAGATCGACCTGGGCCCCTGCGGAGCGGGCGCCTTCGGCGATGGCCTGCGCCAAGGTCTCGATGTGACCGTATGTGGAATAGTAAAGAACCAGAACTTTGGACATGAAAACTCCTGAAATGAATGGCACCTGCCAAGGCACCATCATGGGTCAGTCGTTCGTGGGCATCCGTCCTTCAGCGCACACATGAAGGCAGCAGGCCCACACACCTGCTGCCGCTGTGGATGGGGTCAGCGCCCCAGCTGTGCCAAGGCTGCCTGCAGGCCAGCCAGGCCACCCACGCGTTGGTCGTTGATGAAGATCTGGGGCATCTGGCGCACGGATGGACCGCATTTTTCGTAGAACGCCATGCGCTCTTCTTCGCTGTCGATCTTGACTTCTTCAAAAGCCAGCGACTTCGTTTTGAGCACCATCTTGGCGGACTCGCATTGGGGGCATGCGGACTTGGAGTAAACGACGATTTTGAGTTCCATACCCGGATTCTAGCCACCCTCAAAAAGCGAGCAGCTCAGCCAGGGCCTGGGGCTCAAAGTGCTTGTCGATGAAATCGGCCAGGCCATCAAACACCGTCTCCAGGGTGGGCGCTTGCGTGCCAAACAAGGCTTGCAGCACGGCCGGGCATTCGAACAAGCCATGCAGATACGTGCCCAAGACCCGCCCATCACCGTTTTGCCAAGCCAGGCCGGACATGACTTCGTGCAACACCGCCCCGCCCGCCAGCATGGCGCTGTGCCCTTGGGTCTGACCGTGGTGAATTTCATAACCCGCCACATCGACCCCACTCAGGGCCGACCAGGCGCCATGCACCTGACCAAAAGCCGCCCGGGTTTTCATGACGGTCTTGTCTTGCGCAAACTGAGTGACCAAAGGCAGCAAGCCCAGACCGGGCGCATTGCCATCGATGCCGTGCGTGTCGATCAGCGCTTCACCCAGCATCTGCAAGCCCCCGCAAATGCCGAGCACGGCACCGCCTTGAGCGGCATGGCGGGCCACCGCGGCATCCAGCCCTTGCTGACGCAACCAAGTCAAATCGCTGCTGGTGTGCTTGCTGCCCGGCAAGATCACCCAATCGCCCGCTTGCAAGCCAGCCAAGTCGGCCGGGCTGCGGGCCCACAGCAGGCGCACACCGGGCACATTCTTGAGCGGCTGAAATTCGTCCAGATTGCTGATGCGCGGGTAAGCGACCACGGCGACCGTCTTCGTCACAACGCCATGGGCCCGACTGCGGTCGTCGAAAACGCCGTCTTCTTCGGGTAAGCCGTGCTGCCACCACATGGGCAGAACCGCCACGGTGGGCACGCCCGTCAGTTGCTGCAGCATCTGGGGGGCAGGAGCCAGCAAGCTTGCATCGCCACGGAATTTGTTGAGCACAAAGCCACGGATTCGTTTTTGGTCATCGGACGGCAACAGCGCCCAGGTGCCATACAAGTGGGCAAAGGCGCCCCCCTTGTCGATGTCAGTCACCAGCAGACATTGGGCGTTGGCATGCCGTGCCACGCGCAGGTTGACGATGTCGCTGTGCATCAGGTTGATCTCGGCGGGCGAGCCTGCGCCTTCGATCACCACCACATCGTTTTGCGCCATCAGCGCATCGAGCGATGCCGCAATGGCTGGCCAGACTTGCTCGCTGCGTTCGTGCCAGGGGGTGTTGCTCAAGGCTTCGTTCACCTCGCCCAGCAGCACGACCTGGCTGCGCGTGTCGGCCTCGGGCTTGAGCAGCAGCGGGTTCATGCGCACATCGGGCTCGGCTTGGGCCGCCAGCGCCTGAAAGTATTGCGCACTGCCGATCTCGCCCAGGCCATGGTGCGAGGCCACCACGCGGGCGTTGTTGCTCATGTTTTGCGCCTTGAACGGCACCACCTTCAAGCCCTGGCGGGCGTAATGACGGCACAAGGCCGTGACCAGCCAGCTTTTGCCAGCACCGCTGGAGGTGCCCAGCACCATGATGCAACGCGCCGTCATGCGATGCGGGGCAAGACGACCCATTGGCCGTCCAGCGCATGGATGCGGATGCGGTGCTTGAACACCGACTCAATGGCCGCATGGGTGGTCTGGTCGCTGCAAGCGCCGTGGTGAAGCACCCGGCCCTGGTCCAGAACAATGACTTCGTCGGCATGCAAGGCCATGCCGATTTCGTGCAACACACTCACCACCGTGGTGCCCTGGGCGATCAGGCAATGCACCTGCTCCAGCCAGTCCACCTGGTGCGGCGGATCGAGGTTGGCCAGCGGTTCGTCCATCAGCATCACCGGCGCATTGCCAGCCATGGCGCGCGCCAGCAGCACGCGTTGGCGCTCGCCACCGGACAGTTCACCCAGCGTGCGCTCGCGCCAGTCCCAAGCCTGTGTGGCCTTCAGGGCGGCTTCGACCATCTCGGCGTCTTTGTCGGTGGGCGCGCCCAACCAGCCTTGGTGCGGCAGGCGGCCCAACATGGCCACATCCCACACGCGCAAATCCATCGTGCTGGCTTCGCCCTGCCCCAGCCAGGACAGTTGCAAGGCCCGCTCGCGCCCAGGCAGCGTTTCGAGCGCCTGCCCTTGCCAAAGGACTTGCCCGGTGTGCGGCAACAGGCCCGCCAGCGCTTTGAGCAAAGTGGACTTGCCTGCGCCGTTGGGGCCGACCACACAAGTCCATCGGCCCGTGTTGATGTGCAGATCGATGCCGTTCAACACGGTGCGGCCACCGAGCTGCACCCGCAGGTCGCAAGTTTGCACGGCATGGCTGGAGCGCAAGGTGTTCATCGCGCGCCCCCTGAACCCCGGTAAACACGCCACAGCAAATAAGCACCGCCGAGCACGGCCGTCAGCACGCCCACAGGCAACTCTTGCGGCGCAAACAACACGCGGGCCATCACATCGGCCAAGGCCAGCAAAGCGCCCCCCATGAGGGCCGACAGACACACATGCCAGGCGTGGGTGCTGCGCAGCAAAGTGCGCACCAGGTGCGGCGCGGCCAAACCCACAAACGCCACCAAGCCGATGTGTGACACAGCCGCCCCTGTGGCCAGCGAAATCACGCCCACCAGCACCATGCGCGCCCAACGCAAGGGCATGCCCAGGCTTTGCGCGGTGGCCTCGCCCAGCGTCAAAGCGTCCAGCACGCGGGCAAACAGCCACGCCAGCACCAGACCCACAGCCAGAACCAGCGCCATGGTGACGCAAGCGGACCAGCTCACAAAAGCGGTCGAGCCCAGCATGAAACCCTGCATGGCCTGTAGCACCTGCGGCTGCAGCAAAGACATCATGGACGTGACGGCGCCAAGCACCACGCCCACCACCACCCCGGCCAACAGCAATCGCAAGGTCTGTTGCACGCCACGCGCCAGGAGCAAGGTCAGCAGCACCGCCAGCACGGCGCCCACAAAAGCCGAGCCGGTCAGGCCCAAGCCCATCCACCATGTGGTGGTCCAGGCACTGCCACCAAACACACTCAAGTAGCTGCCCACGCCCAGCGACGCGCCCGAAGCACTGCCCAGCAAATAGGGATCGGCCAGCGGGTTGCGAAACAGGCCCTGCGCCACAGCACCGGCCAGGCCCAGCAAGCAGCCCCCTAACCAGGCCCCCAAGCTGCGCGGCAAACGGATGTCGAACACGATCTGCTGTGCAACGGCATCGCCCGCCGACAGCCACCAGGCCTGCCAGCCCTGGCTGCCAGCAGCAGTGCCCAGCATCACCGTGGCCACACCCAAGCCCATCAAGAGCCAGGTCCAACGCAATGCGTGCGCAGACGGGTTCATCGCCCTGCCCCCTGGCTTGCACCTGCAGCGCGGTTCAGACATTCGGCCATGAGCCTGGCCCCTTCGGCCATGCGGGGACCGGCACGCACCAGCATGTCGGCGTCGCCCGGCTGAAACACGCACATGCGTTGCGCCTGAATGGCGCGCAATGCAGCCCACCCCGGGCGCTGCACCATGCTGGCACGGCTGCTGTCGCCCGCCATGATCACATCGGGTTGCGCTCGCACCACGAATTCAGGATTGACCTGTGGGAACGGGCCCAGCGATGCGGACAGGATGTTGCCCACCCCCATGCGCGTGAGGGTCTCGCCAATGAAAGACGATGCACTGGCCCCGTAGGGTGTGGGGCTGACTTCGAAATACACTTTTTGTTGCCGCGCCTGCGGACTGAGCGACTGCACAGCGGCTTGCACACCGGCCTGGATCTCGCGCCAGACACGTTCACTGTCCGCCTCGGGCAGGAACAAGGCTTGCGCCACGGTGCGCAACACGCGCTGCACATCGGCATGGGTGCGGGGCTCCAGGCGCAAAACTTTCAAACCCAGCGCTTCCAGTCGTTCAACGCCCCGGGTGGAACCTGCTGCCAGGACCAAATCGGGCTTGAGGGCCACGATGCTCTCGATGTTGGGGTCCAGCCCTCCGCCCACACGGGGCAAGGCTTTGAGTGATTCAGGCCAGTTGGAATAACGGTCCAGCCCCACCAGGCGCTGGCAGGCGCCCAAAGCACACACGGTTTCCGTCAACGAGGGCAGCAGGCTGACGATGCGTTGGGGTGCTTGAACGATCTCGACTTTTTGCGGGCCATCGCCCTGCACCGTGAGCGCATGGGCCTGAAGGACCAGCCCGCACACCAGCAGCACCAGGCCACGAAGGGCGTCACGCATATTGGGCCTCCCACTGGCACATGATGCGGTGCAATTGCGCCACCCCATCGGTGAGCGCGGCAGGCCCCGGCTGCAAGATGTCGGCCGACTTGATTTCAAACAACTGCCCATTGCGCACTGCAGGCACGTCTTGCCAACCCGGGCGTGCTGCGACCTTTTCGGGCCGGAATTTCTTGCCGCACCACGAGCCAATGATGATGTCCGGCGCACGGTCAATGATGGTCTGTCCATCGGCAATGATGCGGTCCCGGCCCATGGCTTGCACCGCAAGCTCGGGGAACACATCGTCACCGCCTGCGATGCCGACCAACTCCGACACCCAACGGATGCCGCTGATGTGCGGCTCGTCCCACTCCTCAAAAAACACTTTGGGTCGGCGCTTGAAACTCGCCGCCTTGTGCGCAATGGCGTCCAGCTCGGCACGCATGGTGGCCAGCTTTTGCAAACCCTGCTCGGCCTGTCCCACCATGGCGGCCACCTGGTAGAGCATCGAAAAAATCTCGTCAACGCTGCGCTGGTTGAAGATGGTGACCTGCACACCAGCCTTGATGAGCAAGGCCGCTATGTCGGCCTGCAGATCGGAAAAACCAAAAACACAATCGGGCTTGAGCGCCAGGATCTTGTCGATCTTGGCACTCAGAAAAGCACTGACCTTGGGCTTTTCATCCCGGGCCCGGCGCGGGCGCACCGTGTAGCCCGAGATGCCCACAATCCGCTGCTCCTGCCCCAGCAGATACAACCACTCCGTGGCCTCTTCGGTGAGGCACACGATGCGTTGGGGGGCAAGGACAGCAGGGGTCATCACTTGGGACTGTATTGCAAGGTGACAAACAGGCCACGGCCGGGGGTGTTGTAACCATAGGCCAGCTGGTATTGTTTGTCGAAAGCGTTTTCAAGACGCAAGCGAGCCGTCCAGTTGTCATCTATCTTGCGGCTGGCATAGAAGGACCACAAGCTGTAACCCGCCAGGGTGTGCGAACCATCGGGGCGCTCACCGGAAACATACAGTCTGGCACCCGCGTCATAGATGCCAAAAGAGCGAGAGATATCAAGAGAACCATAGTTCTTGGCTCTGCGGTCCAGCGGCTTTTGGCTCACGTCATTCATCGGCTCCTGGGTCACTGCAGATCCCTTGAGGGTGTAGCCACGCCACTGTGAACGCAAAGTTGCTTCAAGACCACGATTGCTCACACGCCCCACAGACTCATAGGTGTAATCCCAGCCCTGCAACGGCTTGTAAATGATGGCATCTGTGGTGTGGGTATCAAAATAAACCACACGAGCCAGAAGACTGTCCACCGAATAGCTCGCACCGATTTCTGAACTTTGGTGTGTTTCAGGCTTGAGTTGCGGATTTTTGGAAACCTCGGACGCAGTAGGCGCTCTGAAACCGTTGGACACCGTTCCCGTCACAGACCATGCGGGTGTGATGGCATAGCCCAAACCCAGAAGACCGGTGTCTGCGCCGGATCGATTGCTGCTGGCTGGCGAACCAGGCTCACGGTTTTCAACTTTCACATCATCGTGACGCACATTCACCTGCGCAGTGAATGCACCCAGCTTCTGGGTCACCCCGGCAAAAATACCGGTGGCATCGCGCTGCATGTCGTAGGCATTGCCTCGGTCCACTTTGAAGTTATCGTTCGAGACATCGGCACCAAAACTCACAGCCGTATCGACTCCTGCTTGCCATGTGTTGAACCAACGCACAAGATTTTGTCGGCCTTCAAACAGTCCGTAAGAACTCAAACGCTGACCGTTTTCGATGTCTTCATACGTGAGGGATGAAGTCGAAATGTCCAATTGACTGATCCAATCGGAGGAAAACGCTTGACGCCAAAACGCCCCCAAGGTGTTGTTGCGCTTTTTGAATTGCTGGGTATCCGACGGCGAATTGGCCCAAGCATTGTCCGTGTCTGCCGTTGAGCGGCCGCCTTGCAAGCGAATACCCACCGTGGCGTCGGGGCTCAGCATTTTTTCAACACGAGCAGACATGAACTCGCCACTGTAGCCATCTCGATCTGGGTTGGCCGTGGGCTGTTGTTGGGTGTTGATCGCCGAAAAGCCATCGGTTTTCTTGATGCCCGCCTGCACATTGAAGCGGTAGTCTTCAGACTTGCCGCCGTACCCGACAGAGGCATCGAGGCTGTTGCGCGAACCATAAGAAACAGCGCCATATGCAGCAGGGGCACCTTTGCCATTGCGGGTGGTGATGTTGATCACACCGCCAATGGCCGCATCGCCATACAAGGCGCTGGCATTGCCGCGCAACAACTCAATGCGTTCAATCTGGGACAAAGGCACATCCAGCACCTGCAGTGAGCCCAGCGAATCCACTTGAGAACGAACGCCATCGATCATCACAACAGCATTGATGCTGTTTTGACCTCGCAAAAAGAAAGACGTTGTCGTGCCAGGACCGCCATTGCGACCAAACTCAAAACCGGCTTCGCCTTGCAACAAATCAGCCAAAGTTGGCGCTTGGGATTTTTCGATTTCCTGACGTGTGATCACAGACACTGAGGTCAACGCTTGCGAAAGCGGTTGCTCGATGCGTGAGCCGGTGATCACCACCGGATTGATTTCAATGGTTTGAGCCTGAAGGGATGCACCCACAGCCAAAGACAAAATGGAAAGCGTCGGCACCGCAGCGCGTGCACCAAAAGTACGATTTTTCATGAAAACTAACAAGTCAAAGCGCCCTCACCGCCTTCCCCGACAGTGCATGGGCTTTACAACCTGTCTTGCGACAGGTCACCTTGTTGGCCGGTATCCGGGCTGACAGAGCGACCTTCATCACCTTCCCGACAACCTGTTTCAGGGCCATCAGTGGTTTGAGATGAAAGCGGAGTCTTCACGCGAATGAAGACCCGTCTGCTTACCGTTGCGGGGGCAGCGCAGGTTAGGTCGGCCGTGGTGGCTTTTCCCTCCTGCTTCCCGTTGAACTGCGGGCCGTGAACCGGCTTCGCGAGCACCAACTGGGGTCTATTTTAGACGCCAAGCTGTCTGCCAGCCTACAGGGGTGGCCAAGGCCTACAATGGGGCCAATTTTGATAACTTGATTGCCATGGCCCAACCCGACACCATCGATCAGATTGCCGAGCGTGTGAATCACTTGTTGCTCCGTCATGAAGAGTTGCAACGCACACATGTTTTGCTGACCCAACAGGTTCAG
>Ga0228702_1001390_pt1 | contig 15513 bp, 13 predicted proteins | sample McNCre217_Aug_MG_2_FD_178018 | JGI IMG/M metagenome (GOLD analysis project Ga0228702, IMG submission 178018) | Freshwater microbial communities from McNutts Creek, Athens, Georgia, United States - 20-17_Aug_MG | ecosystem: Environmental > Aquatic > Freshwater > Creek | place: USA: Georgia... | reverse complement strand
TGCAGCGACGTCCGCCACAACCTCGACAGCAACGGTATCGTCGCCACCCTCTGCAGCGGTGTCATCATCACCGTCATCGCCTTCGTCACCATCATCGCCTTCGGTCGCGCCCTGTGCAGACGCATCTCCGTTCTGACCCGGCTTCTTGCGACGACGCCGACGACGGCGCTTCTTGCCCGTGCCGCCTTCACCCGTGCCAGCAGCATCACCTGCTTTTGCAGCAGCCGGTGCAGCCTCGGTCACGTCGGCCTCTTCGACTTCTTCAACGTCGTCGATGATGTCTTCGTCTTCTTCTTCGGCCACCGGCGCGCCCATCAGCGAGGCGTTACCCGAAATCACGGTCGACGCCTCTGGCACCACCCGCGTCGCGGTCTTGAACTTCTCGATCGAGAAGTCTGGGCTGATCAACGTCGGATCGCATTCGATCCGCACCGACATGCCATAACGCGCTTCGATCAGCGCGATATGTTCGCGTTTTTGGTTGATCAAGAAGTTCACGATGGCAAAAGGTGCCTTCAGCAGCACTTCTTTCGACCGCTTCCGCGTGCCTTCTTCTTCCAAAGCGCGCAGCACTTGCAGCCCAAGGCTGTCGTCAGACCGAATCAGGCCGGTGCCGTGGCAATGCGAGCACGGCTGCGTGGTCGATTCCAGCATGCCCGGACGCAGACGTTGACGGCTCATTTCCATCAGGCCAAAGCCCGAAATCCGGCCAACCTGGATCCGCGCGCGATCGGTTTTCAGCTTTTCTTTCAGACGCTTTTCGACCGAGGCGTTGTTACGCCGCTCTTCCATGTCGATAAAGTCGATCACGATCAGACCGGCCAAGTCGCGCAGGCGCAACTGGCGCGCCACTTCTTCGGCGGCTTCAAGGTTAGTCTTCAAAGCGGTGTCTTCAATCGACCCCTCTTTGGTCGCGCGACCCGAGTTCACGTCAATTGCGACCAACGCTTCGGTGATCCCGATCACGATGTAGCCGCCAGATTTCAGCTGCACCACCGGGTTGAACATGCCGCCCAAGTAGCTTTCAACCTGATAGCGGGCAAACAACGGCGTCGGGTCGTCATAGCGCACCACCGATTTGGCGTGGCTGGGCATGATCATCCGCATGAAGTCTTTGGCGGTGCGATAGCCCGCTTCGCCTTCGACCAGAATCTCGTCGATCTCGCGGCTGTAAAGGTCGCGGATCGTGCGTTTGATCAGGTTGCCTTCTTCGTAAATCGCCGCCGGGGCAATCGACTTCAGCGTCAGTTCGCGGATCTGTTCCCAAAGCCGCATCAGATATTCGTAATCGCGCTTGATCTCGGGCTTGGTGCGCTTGGCACCAGCGGTCCGAATGATAAGGCCCGCGCCTTCCGGCACTTCGATTTCCTGTGCGATCTCTTTCAGTTTCTTGCGGTCGGCAGCTTGCGTAATCTTACGCGAGATCCCGCCCCCACGCGCCGTATTCGGCATTAACACGCAATAACGGCCAGCCAACGACAGATAGGTCGTCAGCGCAGCGCCTTTGTTGCCGCGTTCTTCCTTGACCACCTGCACCAGCATGATCTGGCGCACTTTGATCACTTCTTGGATCTTGTAGCGACGCGCGCGCGGCTTGCGCGGAGCAGAGATTTCTTCCGACACGTCTTCTTCGGCGATCGATTCAATCTCGTCGTCGGTATCGCTGGCGTGGTCGATCGACCGATAGGGCGCATCGCCTTCTTCGGTGTCGACAGAGGCGACATTGTGGGTGTGGGCATGCGCGTGATCATGCGGCTGATCGCTGTCGTGATCATGGCTGTGCTCGCGTGCGGGCGTGCTGGAAACCAGCGCATCCGCACCAGTTTCATCGCCCAGATCCACAACATCCATGCCGCCGATTTCGGCAACCTGCACCGCATCGCCGTCAACCGCTTCGGCGCGCGGACGCGGCGCTGCGGGTTTCGGGCGCGGGCGCGACCGACGGTTTTCTTCTTCATCTTGCGCGCGGTTATAGGCGCGCTCTTCGTCCAGCAAAGCTTTGCGGTCAGCTACCGGGATTTGATAATAATCCGGGTGGATTTCAGCAAAAGCCAAGAAACCATGCCGGTTGCCGCCGTAATCGACGAAAGCCGCCTGAAGCGACGGCTCCACGCGGGTGACTTTGGCAAGGTAGATGTTTCCGGCAAGCTGGCGTTTGTTTACGGTCTCAAAGTCGAATTCTTCAACCTTGTTTCCGTCAACCACGACCACGCGGGTTTCTTCCGCGTGGGTGGCGTCGATGAGCATTTTCTTAGACATATCAATCCATTGCGCCCTGCACGCAAGGGACGCTCCGGTGGACCGGAACGGCGAGCAAACATGTCAGGGCGGCTTGTTCGGGCGGCTGCGCGCAACGCAAAGCGGCGGGCTATGCCCGGTGGGCATCCCTCGCAGCAAATTGCCAATGTCGCGCACATCATCGCGGTTCACGTCTGGGCGACTTGCATCGCCCACCTTTAAAAGCCCGGTCAGATCCTGTGTTATCAGTCACTTGCGGGCAATAATCCGGTCTTACGACCGATCCGACCACCCCAATTTTCGGCGCGCATACAGCGCCAGATTGTCAGGGCAGAGAATACCGTGGCGGAAACACCCCCGCCTGCCTTGACCCTAACGGGAAACAGGGCGCGCTGACAATGGGTGATTTGTGTCAGATGCAATGCAGTGCGCCCGCACCGCGCACTGCAAGAACGGGTCAAACGTAGTCTTGTCGCTGCAACCCATACTTCGCCATCTTCTCGTTTAGCGTGCGTCGCGGCAGACACAACTCATCCATCACCGCGGTGATAGAACCTTTGTGACGCCGCATTGTGTTATCAATCAGCATGCGTTCAAAGGCTTCGACGTAATCCTTCAATGGCTTGCCTTCCGTCGTCAGTGCGGGGCCAGAGGCTTCGTTGTCAGCCATCAGCAACGACGCAATCGACCCTGACCCGCGCCGGTTTTGCAACACTGCCCGTTCGGCAATGTTAACCAACTGACGCACATTTCCGGGCCACGGGGCCTGCAGCAATTGAGCGGCTTCTTGTGCGGTGACCTGCGGGGCGTCGCAGCCATATTCTTCGGCAAATTGTTCTGATGCGCGGGTGAACAGCGTCAAGATATCTTCGCCGCGCGACCGCAGCGGCGGGCAGATGATCGTCATGGCACCCAAACGGTAATACAAGTCCGACCGCAGCACATCTTCCAGCGTTGTGTCCGGCGCGTGTTCGTTGCAAATCGCAATAATGCGCGTTTCCGGCGGCACACCCTGTTCGTTGATCAGGGTCAGCAAACGCGATTGCAACGGGTGACTAAGCGCTTCGATGTCCTCAAGACACAGCGTGCCGCCGCGCGCCTCTTCGATCAGAGGCAGGTTGCCATCGTCCGACGGACCAAAAAGCTTGGCCGCAAGTTGATCTTCGCCCCATGCGGCACAAGACACGGTCACGAATTTCTTTGACGCACGCGGACCCACGGCATGCAATGCATGCGCAACCAAGGTCTTGCCGGTGCCGGTTTCGCCATCAATCAAAACGTGGCTGTCGGCTTGGCCCAGATCAAGAATATCTTCGCGCAGACGCTCCATCGCCGGGCTTGCACCGACCAGTTTTTTCATCAGAACCGACCCGTCGGACAATTCCTTGCGCAGCGCGCGATTGTCCAAAGTCAGCCGCCGCGCGGTGGTCGCCCGCTTGGCCAGTTCGGTCATTCGGTCAGGATTGAACGGCTTTTCCAAAAAATCATAGGCCCCGACGCGCATGGCTTCGACCGCCATCGGCACATCGCCATGCCCGGTGATCAAGATCACCGGCAACCCCGAATCCATGCCCATCAACCGTTTCAAGAACGCCATGCCATCCATGCCCGGCATCTTGATGTCAGACACCACAACGCCGGGCCATTCCGGCCCCAGCACTTTCAGCGCCTCTTCGGCCGATGCATAGGTTTCGGTGTCAAAGCCCGACAGGGCCAGCCACTGGCTGATCGAGGCGCGCATATCCGCTTCGTCATCGACAATCGCCACTTTCATTGCCCGTGCCATCACGCCCTCATTCCGCTGCTTCTGCTTTTTTGCCCAAAATGGGCAGTTGCACTTCGAACACCGCGCCACCGCTTTCGGCGTTATGCGCCGTCAACCGACCGCCAAGATCGGTGATAATGCCCGAAGAGATCGCCAGACCAAGGCCCACGCCCTCGCCCGGCTTTTTCGTTGTATAAAACGGCTCGAACACCGAGCCGATGTCGGCAATACCCGTGCCATTATCGCGCACCGCCAACGCTGCCGTTTCGCCTACCGTCAACAAAAGGTCGATCTGCGGGTCTTTCAAGTCTTTGGTGGCATCCAAAGCGTTGCGTAACAGATTGATGATCACCTGCTCTAACCGCAGCCGATCTGCCATCACCATAACAGGTTGGCGCGGCACGGTGCGGGTGATCTTGACCACGCGCTGCTTCAATTGCGGTTCCATCATCGCCAAAGCCGACGACACGCAGGCGCGCAGATCCACCGGTTCAAACGCCTCACCGCCTTTGCGGGCATAGGATTTCAGCTGCCGCGTAATCGCCCCCATCCGGTCGATCAAATCGTCAATGCGCTGAAACGACGACAACGCCTCTTCGGGGCGTTTGCGCTGCAACAAGAGCCGCGCGCCCGCCAGATAGGTCTTCATCGCCGCCAAGGGCTGGTTCAATTCGTGGCTAACGGCCGCAGACATTTCGCCCAGCGCCGCCAGTTTGGACGACTGCGCCAGTGTCAACTCTGCAACCTCAAGCGTCTTCTGCACCTTTTCACGTTCAGCAATCTCGCGGCTTAGCCGGGCATTCAACAGTCGCAACTCTGCCGATTCGCGCTGGAAGGATACCGATTGCGACCAAGCCCGCCGCGACAGGATGTAAAACGTGAAAGCCGCCAGAATCGCAAAGCCCATGATTTCCAGCGCGATCACGCCGTTGACCTTTTCGCGCACCGAATCATAGGCGGTGAAGGTCAGCATCTTCCACCCCTGAAACGGCACCCGCGCCTCGGTGCGCAGCACAGCTTCGCCGGAAAGATAGGCGTCGGGCGGGTTCTGCGCCCAGTCCGCCGCGCCCTTCAGCGCCCGATCCAAAGCCGAAGGGCTGTCTGCCGAACTTAGCGCCACATCAACCGGTTTTGACCGCCACGACGGTTCGGTTGCCAGAATCACCGTGCCTTCCGAATTGGTCACCAAAACGGCGTCCTGCAGCCCCGCCCAAGCGCGTTCATGTTTCATCATGTCGACGGCCACGACGATCACACCCAAAATCTGGCCATCCGCCTCGATCACCCGCGAATAAGTGAAATCATACGCACCACCGTCCTGTCGGGTGGCGGAAAACACCGTGTCCTTGGTGCGCTGCGCATCAATGAAATAAGCGTCGTTGCGATGGGCCGTGCCCAGCAGATTGCGATTGGTCGCACCAACGGTCCAGCCATCGCGATCCAAAAGCATGATCGACGCGACGCCAATTTCTTTCTGCACTTCGATCAGGCGCAGCGTGGTGTCGGCAAAACTATTCTTCAGCAACGCATCCCGAATCGCCGGGTCATCCGCCAGCAGCAACGGCACGACAGAGGTCCGCTGAACTTCTGACAGCATGTTGCCCGAATACAGTGCAAGGCGCAGTTCGGCGCGGTTGCGGGTGGTTTCGGTAAAGCGTTCAGACAGCCAGCGGTTGGTGGTTAACACCACACCAAGCGCCAACAAAATCAACAGCGTGGCAGCAAGCCGAATGCGCCAGGATTTTCCCGGCGCAACATCTCTTAGTCTGTTTGTGCGGCTGCGTGTCTGCATGAGGCAACTCTAGGCCCAGCGCCTTGCCGCCTCAAGCAGGTGCGCGTCAGGCCAGCGCCAACCCGCCCATCAGGCTGGCAAACAGCGCAGCACCGTCGGTGCCGCCATGCTGGGCGTCAACAACCCGCTCGGGGTGCGGCATCATACCAAGCACGCGGCGGTTTTCAGACAAAACGCCGGCAATGTCAGCCGTGGCACCGTTGGGGTTTTGGTCGTAGGTAAAAGCAACCCGGTCTTCGCCCTGCAGCCTTGCCAAACCTTCGGCATCAATGGTGAAATTGCCGTCGTGATGCGCCACCGGAACCGCAATCTTTGCACCCTTGGCATAGCCGTTGGTAAAGGCACTGTCGCTGGTTGCAACGGTCAAGGTAATTGTCTTGCAGATAAATTTCAGCCCCGCGTTGCGCATCAGCGCGCCGGGCAAAAGCTGCATTTCGGTCAAGACCTGAAAGCCATTGCAGATCCCCAGCACATAGCCGCCACGCGCCGCATGGGCGCGAATGGCGGTGGCAATCGGCGACTGCGCGGCAATCGCACCGCAGCGCAGATAGTCCCCGAACGAAAAGCCGCCCGGAACCCCAACCACGTCAGTGCCGGCCGGAAGGCTGGTATCTTTGTGCCAGACCCGCGCTACGTCAAACCCTGCACGCTCGAAGGCGGTGGCAAGATCACGGTCGCAGTTCGATCCGGGAAAGGTGACGACAGCGGCTTTCATGGCGGCCTCCGAAACTGTGGGATTGCGCGCCTCTTAGTGCATCAGGGCGCGGCGTTCCAGCCCTTGCACGGGCAAAGCCGTCGAAAAACCCGCGATCACCCCAGAATTACGGGCTTAGCCGATAAAATCGGTAATCACCGCCACGCCGGGAGGCATTGGCGCGTTGAACGCCCGCAATTCGGCACTTGCCCCCGACAGCGCCACCCTGCGCGCGACAATCGGCGTCACATCAATGCGGCCAGTTTCAACCATGCTTAGCAGCGACGGATAGCGCCAGCTTGGCATGCCACGCGTTCCATAAAGTGCGAGCTGCTTCATGTAGACCGCGTTCATATTGATTTGCATCGTCGCAGTATGGCCGGTGGGCAACCCAACTTGCACATGCCGCCCCAAAGGCCGCAGACACTCAATCGACCCGTTGGTGGTGGCTTCAATGCCCAGTGCCTCTACGCTGACATGTGCACCGCCCTTGGTAATCTCGACAATCTGCGCGGCAGCATTGCCAGAGCGCGCGTCGATTGCCGCCTCCGCCCCCAAAGACAGCGCGTGTTGCAGGCGTTCCGGCACCACATCGACCACAATCACCCGCGCGCCCAATGCCTTGCCGATCAACAAGACCGACAGCCCAATCCCGCCAGTGCCATGCACCGCCAGCCATTCGCCCGCCTGCACCGCAGCCCGCCCGGTGAGCGCATGCCACGCGGTGGTAACGCGGCAGCCCAAACCGGCTGCAAGTGCGGGCGTAAGGCTTTCAGGCAAACGTGCAAGGTTGTGTGCGTGCGGGGCGGAGACATACTCGGCATAAGCGCCCGGTTCGCCAAAACCGGGAACCCGCTGATTCTTGCAGATCGTCGTCTGACCCGACTGACAATCAGGGCAAGCGCCGCATGATAGGATAAACGGCGCGATAACCCGGTCGCCGACCCGCCATTTTGCCAACGGGCCAGCCTCGACCACCTCGCCGCAATATTCATGGCCCGGAATAGCACCCGGCTTCACCCGCGGGTGTTCGCCAACCCAACCGTGCCAATCGCTACGGCAAATGCCGCAAGCCAATACCTTTAACACCACGCCATCCGGTTCACAGACCGGATCGGCAACGGATTCAAGGCTAAGGTCGGCGTTGTAGCTTCTGATAACGGCTGCGCGCATGGGGCTCTCCTGACAGTCGCGCCAGAACGCCGCAAGCGATGCCAATGGTCAAGACCGATGGCGACCTTAAATGTCGCAAAGCCGCAATAAGGCGGCCCTGCGCGTCTTCAAAAACGTGAGCTGAGTAAAGCAGGTCAGCTTAAAGCAGTTCGACGCGGTAGCTTTCGATAACCGTATTGGACAAAAGCTTTTCGCACATCGCCTTCACGCTTGCCTCGGCGGCGGCCTTATCGATTTCGGCCAGATCCAACTCGATCACTTTGCCCTGGCGCACGCCGTTCACACCGGCAAAGCCCAGCGTGCCAAGCGCGTGGCGCACAGCCTCGCCTTGCACATCCAGAACGCCAGCTTTCAGCATGACCGTTACGCGCGCTTTCATAGCTTTCCCCTTAGGCAAATGGCGGTTTTGCCGCCCAATACCCCCCCAGCCGCCACGCGGCAAGAGGTCAGTTGATCAGCGTTGGTTTAACTGCATGTGTCACGTTTGACGGCAACACCCCCAAACGACGGGCAAGTTCGGTGTAAACATCCGGCAAAGGCCCCGGTTCGGGGATCGGCTGGCCATCGCCACGATCCACAAGGCCGCGCATATCCCACAAACGGCAGCTGTCGGGGCTGATTTCATCCGCCACGATCAGGCGCATATAGTCGCCTTCCCAAATTCGGCCGACTTCAATGCGGAAATCGGCAAGACGAATCCCCACGCCCAGCATGACACCCGACAAAAAGTCGTTCACCCGCAAGGCCAGTGCGATGATATCGTCCAAATCCTGCTGAGTTGCCCAGCCGAATGCCACGATATGCTCTTCGGCCACCATCGGCAGGCTAAGACGATCATCTTTCAAATAGTATTCGACAATCGGGCGCGGCAGCGGGGTTCCTTCGGGAATGCCGAGTTTTGCAGAAATCTCGCCGGCAGCAAAATTCCGCACCACGACTTCCAACGGAATAATCTCTGCCATCCGCACCAGTTGTTCGCGCATATTGATCCGGCGCAAGAAATGCGTCGGCACCCCGATAGAGTTCAGCCCAGCCATAAAAAATTCAGACAGCCGATTGTTCAGCACGCCTTTGCCTTCCACAGCCGCAGGGGCTGCCTCGGTCGGGGTCGGCGCAGAATCGTCTTTGAAGTACTGGATCAGAGTGCCCGGTTCCGGCCCTTCATAAAGGATCTTCGCCTTGCCCTCGTAAACCTTCTTCCTGCGCGCCATGGATGCTCCGATACCAATAGGAAACGGGGGCGGCAAAGCCACCCCTCCCCTTTGGCTTGGCTATAAGGCAACCTGCCCTGCCAAGCAAGGCGGGCAGCCAACACCATGCTCAAAGCGACCCTCGGCACATATGGCCGCAGTCCGCACGGCGGTTTTGTCTTGAACCAAAGGCGCGGGATGGGCATATGGGGGACAACACTCCATGACCCAGAGGGCCAGCCATGACCACGTTTGACGACCGCGAACACGCATTCGAAGCAAAATTTGCCCATGATTCCGAAATGCAATTCCGCGCAGAAGCCCGCCGCGACAAGCTGGTCGGTCTTTGGGCAGCAGAGTTGCTGGGCAAATCCGGTGACGCAGCAACCGAATACGCAATGACCGTGGTGTCGTCGGATTTCGAAAAAGCTGGCATCGACGATGTGGTCAACAAGGTTGCCAAAGATCTGGCAGGCAAAGCCACTGAAGCAGACATTCGCGCCAAGATGGCCGAATTGCTGGGCGTTGCCAAAGCGCAACTGGTCGCCGAGCTCTGATCTAACGTTACAATCAACAGAACGGGCCGCAGCCATCACTGGCGCGGCCCGTTTTGGTTTGAAAACCTGACTAAAAAAGTCTTCGCAATTTGAAGCGTTAATCCGGCCTCCACCCCACGGCTTTAGCCTGTCAGCAGGTCAAGCCGGGGTAAAGAATGCGCAAAGACAATCGATACAAGTTGGCTGTTGCACGCGCCGCTGCCAATTCCGTTGCGGTCTGGCCGCGCTTGTTGCTGCGCGCGGCGGTATCGTTGGCAATTCTGGCGCTGTTCCTTTGGCTGTTGGCTAACCGGCTGACCGAGCTTGATCTGGCGGATCTGCATACTGGCGTCACAGGCGTTTCTAGGGCGCAATGGGCGGCCGCGCTGATCCTGACTTCTATCAGCTTTTGGGCAGTTGGCCGCTATGATGCGGTTCTGCATCGCCATTTTGCAACGGGTTTGCCCGAACGCTTAACGCGGCGCGCTGGTATCTGCGCGATTGCGGTCAGCCAAACCTTGGGGCTGGGCCTTATAACCGGCGCGATTCTGCGGTGGCGGATGCTACCGGGGCAGTCGCTTTGGCTGGCCACGCGCTTAACTGGCGCAGTGGCAGTTTCATTTCTGGCAGGCTGGGCCGTTGTAACCGCATTGGTGCTGCTGATCTTGCCTGATGCCCCATTCAAGCCGCAAGCCATCACGGTGGTGATCGCGGCAACGCTATTGATAGTGATTTCCCTGGTTGCGCCGCCCACGAGGTTTCGTTGGCCAAATGGGCTTACGTTACTGCGCTTGATCGGCCTTGCTGCGGTTGACACTCTGGCCGCAGCAGCTGCGTTTCACATGCTCTGCCCAGACACACTGTCGCTGCCCGTCGCGACCATGCTGCCGGCCTTTATGTTGGCGCTGGGGGCCGGGCTGGTCACTGGCACACCCGGCGGCGTCGGGCCGTTTGAACTCACGTTGCTTGCGTTGCTACCGTCAGAACCTGCAACGCCATTGGTTGGCGCAATTTTGGCATGGCGTGTTTGCTATTACGCCCTGCCCGCCATTCTGGGTGCCACACTTGCCTTTATTGGCCCGGCACGGATCAACCCGCGCCGGAGCGTCGCGACCAAACCGCTGCTTGCAACTGCGCCCCGCGCCGAAACGGCGCTGCTATATCAGGGCGAACATCACATGCTATGGCACAGCACAACAGCCATATTGCTGGCGCGCACGCCACATCTGTTGATCGCGCTCTTCGATCCCATCAAAGGCGAGCCGAATTCTGCATTCCGCGCCCTGCAAACCGCCGCTCGTGCTGAATCCAGACTGCCGGCGTTATATAAATGCAACGCACGCATCGCCGCAGCGGCGCGCGGTGCCGGTTTCAGCAGCATGAAAGTTGCGCATGAGGCGTGGCTTGATCCGCGTGTCTATACTTTACAAGTGCCGTCGCGTTCGGGCCTGCGGCGCAAACTGCGCCGCGCAGAAGCCGCTGGTATCACCGTCAGCGGCCCACCAGACTCGGGCCTTCAATGTTGGGATGATTTGACGGCTATAGCCGCAAACTGGGCAAAGGCGCATGGCGGCGAGCGTGGCTTTTCAACGGGCCGCTTTGTCGTCGACTATGTTGCTCGGCAAAGGATTTACATTGCATGGCAAAACAGCACGCCGATTGCCTTCGTAACCTTCCATCAAACCACACGGGAATGGACACTGGATCTGATGCGATACGCGGCGCACCTGCCCGACGGCACTATGCATCTGTTGATCCAAACCGCGATCAATGATGCGCAGCGTATGGGTCTACACCGGCTGTCACTTGCCGCTGTCCCAAAACTTTCATCCAGCGTGGGCCCCATGGTCAGACTGTTCCGCCGTATCTATGAACGCCCCAGCGGCCTTGTTCGTTTCAAAACAAGCTTTGCGCCGCATTGGCAGCCGCTTTATCTTGTTGCCCAAAACCGCCCAGCACTTTTACTTGCCGCTGCCGAAATCATTCGCGCCGTTCACCGCCCGACACCTTTGCCGACCGCGATGGCGCGCACAATCGAACATCATCATGACGATTATGAATTTGCCTCTGCCGGACGCGCGTGGCACAGATTACCCGAATAATTGTCTGACGAGGTAGGCCATGGACGCGCTTTCAAAACTGCTTTCCACCCGCGATTGGCTGATGGCCGATGGTGCAACCGGCACCAACCTGTTCAACATGGGCCTGACTGCAGGCGAGCCGCCCGAGTTTTGGAATATCGACAAGCCAGACAACATCCGTTCGCTTTATCGCAGCGCGGTCAACGCCGGGTCCGACATATTTCTGACCAACACCTTTGGTGGCAACGCCAGCCGCCTGAAACTGCATGGGGCGCAGGGTCGGGTGCATGAGCTAAACCGCATTGGCGCAAGCCTTGGCCGCGAAATCGCTGATGCGGCGGGCCGCGCTGTTGTGGTAGCGGGGTCGATGGGGCCGACGGGCGAAATCTTTGAACCGATGGGCACACTGACCCACGCCGCGGCGGTCGAAATGTTCCACGAACAAGCCGAAGGTCTGAAAGCGGGCGGCGCGGATGTGCTCTGGGTCGAAACCATTTCGGCACCGGAGGAATATAAAGCGGCAGCAGAAGCCGCGGCGCTGGCTGGCATGCCGTGGTGTGGCACCATGAGCTTTGATACCGCAGGGCGCACCATGATGGGTGTCACCTCCTCGGCGATGGCCGAGATGGTTGAAAAGCTGCCGAACCCACCGATTGCTTTTGGCGCAAACTGTGGCGTTGGCGCGTCGGACCTGATGCGCACTGTGCTGGGCTTTGCCGCCATCGGCAGCAGCCGCCCGCTGATCGCCAAGGGCAACGCGGGTATCCCGAAATACCACGACGGCCACATCCATTATGACGGCACGCCGGAGCTGATGGCGGAATACGCCGTTCTGGCGCGCGATGCCGGGGTGCGGATCATTGGCGGCTGCTGCGGCACCATGCCAGAGCATCTGCAAGCGATGCGCGCCGCGCTTGAAAGCCGCCCGAAAGGTCCGATGCCGACCCTGGACGATATCAGCGCAAAGCTGGGCGGCTTTTCGTCGGCTTCTGATGGCACGGGCGATACTTCGGGTGATCCGAAGCGTGAGCGTCGCAATCGTCGCGGCTAAGCTTGGCAGGTATGTGCCGGGAGGCGCTGTTGCAGGGGGCGCTGCCCCCGGCCTTCGGCCTCCCCCCGGGATATTTTGGCCAAGATGAAGAGCGGAGCCTAAGTGCCACCTTTGGCACAGACTTTTGTTTGCAGTAGTGGATGGAAGTGGTGGATCAGAACAGCGTCAACTGATCGCCTGACCGTTCAGGCGGCTTAAACAGGTCGCGGCGCAGCCCGGGCAAGCGCACTGCCAACCCTAGGCGGGTGACCGCCACCTGAAACCGCTGCGCCAGAAGGTCTGCCCAGGGCCCTTCACCGCGCATCCGTTTGCCAAAAGCCGCGTCGTAATCTTGGCCGCCGTGCAGTTCGCGCACCCGCGCCATGACCTTGGCCGCCCGATCTGGCACATGGCAGTGCAGCCAGTCTTGAAACATCACCGACACTTCGCGCGGCAACCGCAGCGCGATATAGCTGGCGGCAACCGCGCCCGCGCCTTTGGCGGCCTGCAAGATTGGCTCTAGTTCATGATCGGTCAGGCCCGGCACCACCGGCGACACCATCACCCGCACCGGCACACCCGCCGCCGTCAGGCGTTCAATCACCTGCAAACGCCGCTTTGGTGCCGCGACCCGCGGTTCCATGCGCCGCGATAACCCGGCGTCTAAGGTGGTTACCGAAATACCAACGCGGCACAGACCATCCGCGGCAAGTTCCGCCAGAATACCGATATCACGTTCAATCAGCGTGCCTTTGGTGGTGATCGCCACCGGATGACGAAACGCTTGCAGCACCGTCAACACTTCGCGCATGACGCCGTAGTCGGCTTCGATGGGCTGATAGGGGTCGGTATTGGTGCCTAGCGCCATCACGGCCACCCGATAGGATTTTGCCCGCAACTCTTGTTCCAGCACCACTCCGATCCCTGGACGCGCGATCAGCTTGGTTTCAAAATCCAATCCCGGCGATAAATTCAAAAACGCGTGGCTTGGCCGCGCATAACAATAGATGCAGCCATGCTCGCACCCGCGATACGGGTTAACACTGCGATCAAACGGCAAATCGGGCGATGCGTTGTAATTGATGGCTGATCGCGGCGCTTCGACACGCACCTCGGTCCGCAGCACCCGATCTTCGGGCGGGGCCCAACCATCTTCGAAAGCAACACGTGACTCCGCTTCAAACCGGCCGGTGACGTTCTGCAACGCCCCACGCCCGCGCAGCCGCACCCCCGGCAAAATTGTGGTTTCCGGCTTTTCCATTTCACCAAATTAGAACAAAACAGAAACAACCCCAAGGCTTTTTTCCATTTGCGGCCACTTGAAGTCGGCTTTTACATGGCGCATGTCGCAAAACGAAAAGTGTGTGTTCGGCTTTGGCCCCATCACACTGTCAATTGCCCAAGGAGTTCCCAGATGGCCGACGACGAAATCATCCTTGCCGATCTTTCCGATGACGAACTTGTGCTGCAAATGCACGACGACCTATATGACGGTCTGAAGGAAGAGATCGAAGAAGGCGTTGGTGTCCTGCTGGAGCGTGGCTGGACGCCCTACGACGTGCTGACCAAAGCTTTGGTCGCAGGCATGACCATCGTTGGTGCAGACTTCCGCGACGGCATCCTGTTCGTTCCCGAAGTGCTGCTGGCAGCCAACGCAATGAAGGGTGGCATGTTCATCCTCAAGCCGCTGTTGGCCGAAACCGGTGCACCGCGCATGGGCAAAATGGTGATCGGCACCGTCAAAGGCGACATCCACGACATCGGCAAGAACCTTGTCGGCATGATGATGGAAGGCGCTGGCTTCGAGGTCAAAGACCTTGGCATCAACAACTCGGTCGAAAAATACCTTGAGGCGCTTGAAGCAGAACAACCCGACATCCTTGGCATGTCTGCCCTGCTGACCACCACGATGCCCTACATGAAAGTCGTGATCGACACGATGAAAGAAAAAGGCCTGCGCGAAGACTATATCGTTCTGGTTGGCGGCGCGCCGCTGAACGAAGAGTTCTCGAAAGCAATCGGCGCTGACGCATATTGCCGTGACGCGGCAGTTGCCGTCGAAACCGCAAAAGCTTTGGTGCTGCGCAAGCACAACCAATTGAACGCCTGATCCCTCCTCAAACGGCGTTCAGCGAGCCTCGGGGTATTGCCCCGGGGCTTTTTCATAGCCACCTATGAAAGGACTTCGCTTTTGGAGGATGCCATGCCCCTGCCCACCTTCTTGCTGTTGATCGCTTCGGTCATCGTTGCTGCCGGGATGACGCTGGCGGTTTTTCAATTTGTCGGGGTATCATTGGTGTGGCTGGGTGTGCTGGCTTTGGGTCTGGCTGTAGGCGTAAGGGCGTTGAAATGGCACTGACGAACCAAGCCCCCCTGCCTGACGATGTAACACTGACAGAGGCGGGCCTACCGCCAAGCCATCAGGGCCGCGTGTTGCTGATTGCCTGCGGTGCGCTGGCGCACGAGATTTTGGCGCTGAAACGGCTGAACCAATGGGATCATCTTGATCTGCAATGCCTGCCTGCCAACCTGCACCTGTACCCTGACCGCATCACAGAGGCCGTCGCCAAGGCGGTGGCCGAACATCGCGCCACCTATGACAGCATCTTCATTCTTTACGCGGATTGTGGCACCGGCGGGTTGTTGCAGGAAAAGTGCCGCGAACTTGGCGTTCAGATGATCGCAGGCCCGCATTGCTATTCGTTTTTCGAAGGCAATGACCAGTTTGCCACCCACGCCGAAACCGAATTCACCGCGTTTTACCTGACCGATTTTCTGGTTCGGCAATTCGACGCATTCGTTTGGCGTCCGATGGGGTTGGATCGCCATCCGCAACTGCGTGACATGTATTTCGGCAATTACACCAAATTGGTGTATCAGGCGCAAATCAACGATCCGGCCCTTGATGCCAAGGCCGAAGATTGCGCTCGCAGGCTGGGGTTGGCATATGAGCGCCGATTTACCGGCTATGGCGATCTGGCAACCAGCATGGCTTTGGCGGCGAAAGCCTAAGG
>Ga0228702_1001388_pt1 | contig 15533 bp, 16 predicted proteins | sample McNCre217_Aug_MG_2_FD_178018 | JGI IMG/M metagenome (GOLD analysis project Ga0228702, IMG submission 178018) | Freshwater microbial communities from McNutts Creek, Athens, Georgia, United States - 20-17_Aug_MG | ecosystem: Environmental > Aquatic > Freshwater > Creek | place: USA: Georgia... | reverse complement strand
GCGCAACGGTCGTGATTCCAAGCCAAAGATGCTGGGTGTCAAGGCTTTCGGTGGTGAACTGATCAGCGCTGGCTCGATCATCGTTCGTCAACGCGGCACCAAGTTCCATGCTGGCAGCAACGTCGGTATTGGCAAGGACCACACTTTGTTTGCCCTGGTGGACGGCCACGTGTCGTTCTCCACCAAAGGCGAGCTGAGCAAGCACATGGTGAACGTGACCCCGGCTGTCTAAGCCTGTCTCGCCCATTGCGAAGAGGAGCCCCGCAAGCCGGGGCTTTTCGCATTCTGGTCCGTCTTGTTTTGGGCAAGATGGACCTCAAGCTACACTGGAAATCTCATGAAGTTCGTTGACGAAGCCTACATTGACATCGCCGCAGGTGACGGCGGGAACGGCTGCGTCTCGTTCCGCCATGAAAAGTACAAGGAATTCGGCGGCCCCAACGGGGGCGATGGCGGCCGCGGCGGGCACGTGTTCGCTTTTGCCGACGTGAACCTCAACACTTTGGTTGATTACCGCTACTCGCGTCGCCACGAAGCCAAGCGCGGTCAGCATGGCATGGGCTCCGACATGTTCGGTGCCGCCGGTGACGACATCACCCTCAAAATGCCCGTGGGCACCATCATCACTGACGCCGAAACCGGCGAAGTGCTGTACGAACTGCTGGTGCCGGGCGAGACCATCATGATCGCCAAGGGCGGTGACGGCGGCTTTGGCAACATGCGCTTCAAGAGTGCCATCAACCGCGCGCCTCGTCAAAAGACGCCCGGTTGGACGGGCGAGAAGAAAGAGCTCAAGCTCGAATTGAAAGTGCTGGCCGATGTGGGCCTGTTGGGCATGCCCAATGCGGGCAAATCCACTTTCATCGCGGCGGTGTCTAATGCCCGCCCCAAGATCGCCGATTACCCCTTCACCACCTTGCACCCGAACCTGGGTGTGGTGCGCGTGGGTCCCGAGCAGAGCTTTGTGGTGGCCGATGTGCCAGGCCTGATCGAAGGTGCCTCCGAAGGTGCGGGCCTGGGTCATTTGTTCTTGCGCCATTTGCAGCGCACCCGTTTGCTGCTGCATGTGGTGGACTTTGCGCCGTTTGACGATAACGTCGATCCGGTGCAGCAGGCCAAAGCCATCGTGGCCGAGCTCAAGAAGTACGACGCCAAGCTGTACAACAAGCCGCGCTGGCTGGTGCTCAACAAGCTGGACATGGTGCCTGCAGAAGAGCGCGAAGCCCGCGTCAAGGATTTCATCAAGCGCATGCGCTACAAAGGCCCGGTGTTCGAGATTTCGGCCCTGACCCGCGAAGGCTGCGAGCCTTTGATCAAAGAAATTTACAAGCACATCCGTGCCCAGCAAATCATCGAGCAAGGCCCTGTGGACATCGATCCCCGCTTCAAGGAGCAGGACAAGCCGCAAGAGCCAGATGCCGAAGATCCTCGTTTCAAGGCGCTGCCTTCCGAATAACAAGGCCTTGGTCTCAGCCGTCAAAATCGGCTGCGCCTAAGCCCAAGACTATCCTTGAGCATGACCACAACTGCCGTCTCCACCCTGTTGCGCGATGCGCGCCGCATCGTTGTCAAAGTGGGCTCCAGCCTGGTGACCAACGAAGGCCGCGGGCTGGACGAAGCAGCCATTGGCGAATGGTGTCGCCAGATGGCGCTGCTCAGCGCCCAAGGCAAGGAAGTGGTCATGGTCTCCAGCGGTGCGATTGCCGAAGGCATGAAGCGCCTGGGTTGGACCACCCGACCTAGCGAAGTGCCTGCCTTGCAAGCTGCCGCCGCAGTGGGCCAGATGGGCCTGGCGCAGATGTACGAAACCAAGCTGCGTGAAAACGGCATGGGCAGTGCCCAGGTCTTGCTCACCCATGCGGACCTGGCCGACCGCGAGCGTTACCTCAATGCCCGCTCGACTTTGCTCACCTTGTTGCAGCACCGCGTGCTGCCTGTGATCAATGAAAACGACACGGTGGTCAACGACGAAATCAAGTTCGGTGACAACGACACCCTGGGTGCCTTGGTGGCCAACCTGGTGGAAGCCGACTTGCTGGTCATCCTGACCGACCAGAAGGGGCTTTACACCGCAGACCCGCGCAGGGACCCCTCAGCCACTTTTGTGCACGAAGCCCGTGCTGGTGACCCGTTGCTGGAGACCATGGCAGGCGGCGCCGGTTCGAGCATCGGCAAGGGCGGCATGATCACCAAAATTTTGGCGGCCAAGCGCGCGGCCGGTTCGGGCGCATCGACCGTGATCGCTTGGGGCCGTGAGCCCGATGCCTTGCTGCGCCTGTGCCAGGGTGACAACATGGGCACCTTGCTGGTGGCGCAAACGGCCAAACAGCAAGCCCGCAAGCAATGGATGGCTGACCACTTGCAGTTGCGTGGTTCGGTCATGGTGGATGCCGGTGCAGCCCACAAGGTGCTGACCGAAGGCAAGAGCCTCTTGCCGATTGGCATGACCGGTGTGGCGGGCGAGTTCTCGCGCGGCGATGTGATCGCCATCCGTGACGAGCAGGGCGCTGAAATCGCCCGAGGCCTGGCCAACTACGCCAGCGCTGAGGCGCGCTTGTTGTGCCGCAAGCCTTCGCATGAATACGAGGCCTTGTTGGGTTACACCGCCGAGCCCGAGATGGTGCACCGTGACAACCTGATCCTCAGCCGCTGAGGACAAAAATCAAGCCCATGAAAAAGCCCGCTATTGCGGGCTTTTTCATGGGCTGCGGTGGCTCAGCCTTGCGGGTTCGGATCGAAACTCGCACCCGGCGGCAGCTCCATGTGCAGGGGGGGCTGCATTTCGGCTGGGCCGTTGTCCATTTCATGGGCTTCACGCGGGCCGCGAGGGCCGCCGCGCAAATAGCGGTTGTGTCGTTCCTGGCGCGGCAAAAAGCGCGCCAATTCGGTCAGAGCCATTTCGTAGACGCCGCGCTTGAACTCCACCACCACATCGAGCGGCACCCAATAGTCGTTCCAGCGCCAGGCGTCAAACTCCGGGTGGTCGGTGGCGCGCAGGTTCAGGTGGTGGTCATGGGTGACCATCTGCAGCAGGTACCAGATCTGTTTCTGGCCCTTGTAAAAGCCGCGAGCATCCCTGCGGATGAAGCGGTCTGGCACCTCATAGCGCAACCAGTCACGGGTTCGGGCCACGATGCGCACATGCTCCGGATGGAGCCCCACTTCTTCGTGCAGTTCGCGGAACATGGCCTGCTCAGGGCTTTCACCCCGGTCAATGCCACCTTGCGGAAACTGCCAGCTGTGGGTGCGGATGCGTTTGCCCCAGAACACCTGGTTTTTCTGGTTGAGCAGAATGATGCCGACGTTCGGCCTAAAGCCTTCACGGTCAAGCATAATCAACCCCAAATTTTTAAATTGTGTCCATTATGCACGCCGCATTGGCGCTCGCTCTTGGATGTTTCCCTGATTCCCCTGTTTTGTTAGCGTGCCGCGATGAAAGCCTCCCAATTCCTCATTTCCACCCTCAAAGAAGCGCCCGCCGATGCTGAAGTTGTCAGCCACAAGCTGATGACCCGCGCTGGCATGATCAAGAAATTGGGCGCGGGCATCTACAACTACATGCCCATGGGCTTGCGCGTGATCCGCAAGGTCGAAGCCATCGTGCGCGAAGAGATGAACCGTGCGGGTGCCATCGAAATGACCATGCCTGTGGTGCAACCCGCTGAGCTGTGGCAGGAGACCGGTCGCTTTGACAAAATGGGCCCCGAATTGCTGCGCATCAAGGACCGCCATGGCCGCGACTTCGTGATCCAGCCGACCAGCGAAGAAGTCGTGACCGACGTGGTGCGCCAGGAAGTGCGCAGCTACAAGCAGCTGCCCAAAAATTTCTACCAGATCCAGACCAAGTTCCGCGACGAGCGCCGCCCACGTTTTGGTCTGATGCGTGGTCGTGAATTCACCATGAAAGACGCTTACAGCTTTGACCGTGACATGGTCAGCGCCAAGGCCAGCTACCAGGTGATGGCGGGTGCTTACCGCAAGATTTTTGACCGCTTTGGCCTGACCTACCGCGCCGTGGCCGCCGACAGCGGCGCCATCGGTGGTGACCTGTCCGAAGAGTTCCAGGTGATTGCGGCCACCGGCGAAGACGCCATCGTCTACTGCCCCACCAGCAGCTACGCCGCCAACATGGAAAAGGCCGAGGCTCTGGCCCCCAGCCAGCCACGCGGCGCGGCATCGCAAACCCTGACGAAAACCGCCACACCCGGTAAGAGCACCTGCGAAGACGTGGCCGCCTTGCTGAATGTGCCGCTGTCCACCACCGTCAAATCGCTGGTGCTGGCCACCGATACGCTCAATGAGCAAGGCGAGATTGTGAAATCACAGGTCTGGTTGCTACTGCTGCGTGGCGATCACGATATGAACGAAGTCAAGGTGGGCAAGTTGCCCGGCATGGAGGGCGGTTTCCGCTTTGCCACGCTGAGCGAGATCGAAGACCACTTTGGCTGCAAGCCCGGTTACCTTGGCCCGATGAATCTGAAAAAGCCCGTGCATCTGGTGGCCGACCGCGACGTGGCCGTGATGGCCGACTGGATCTGCGGTGCCAACGAAGCCGATTTCCACATCACCGGCGTTAACTGGGGCCGTGACCTGCCCGAGCCCGCTCTGGTGGCCGACATCCGCAACGTGGTGGCGGGCGACAAGTCGCCCGACGGTCAGGGCGAGCTGGCCATCGAGCGCGGCATCGAAGTGGGCCATGTGTTTTACCTGGGCACCAAGTATTCCAAGGCCATGAACGCCACCTTCCTGGGCGAAGACGGCAAACCCCAGTTTTTGGAAATGGGTTGCTACGGCATCGGCGTGACGCGCCTGCCTGCTGCCGCCATTGAACAAAACCACGACGAGCGCGGCATCATCTGGCCCGACGCCATTGCCCCCTTCACCGTGGTGATCTGCCCCATCGGCATGGACCGCAGCGAAGCCGTCAAGCTGGAGGCCGAGCGCATTTACACCGAGCTGCTGGCGGCAGGTGTGGACGTGATCCTGGACGACCGTGGCGAGCGCCCCGGCGCCATGTTTGCCGACTGGGAACTGATTGGTGTGCCGCACCGCATCACGATCGGTGACAAGGGCCTCAAAGACGGCTTGGTGGAATACCAGCACCGCCGTGATGCCGAATCGAGCAAAGTGGCTGTGGCCGAGATCCTGGCGCACGTCAAAGCCCGTCTGTCGGCTTGACGACTTGGGGCATGCCTTCGGCCATGGCTCAGACGAGTGAACGTCGCCGCCTGGTCTTGGGTCGCATGGCGGCTGCTGGCCTGAGTCTTGCAACCATACCGTGGCCCGCGCAAGCGGGCTCACAAATCGAAGAGCCTTTGTCACATGCGGTGCGCACCGCACTGAGTGCAGCGGTTGCCGATGCTGCACCGCCCGAGCCGGTGTTGCTCACGGGGGCAGACCAGCAAGCCTATGCCCAATGGCAGGTGGCCAGCAGCCAGCGGTTGCTGCGTTACAAAAAACACCCCACCGAGCGGCAGGAGTTCCTGCAAACCCTCTGGTACGAAGCGCGCCGTGCGGGCCTGTCGCTGTCCTTGGTGTTGGGCTTGGTGCAGGTGGAAAGTGCGTTTCGCAAATTTGCCATTTCTTCAGCAGGCGCACGCGGTTACATGCAGGTCATGCCGTTTTGGGCCCGAAGCATTGGCGATGGCCATGAAGGCCGCCTGTTTCACATGCAGACCAATTTGCGCTTTGGCTGTGTGATCTTGCGGCATTACCTTGACCGTGAAAAAGGCGATCTTTTCATGGCGCTGGGTCGCTACAACGGCTCGCGAGGTCAGGCACCTTATCCGCAAGCGGTGCTGGCGGCGCAGCAGGCTTGGCGACACAGCGTCGATTGAGCACAAAAAAGCCACCCGAAGGTGGCTGGGTATGCGGTGACAGGCGAATCAAGCCTGGCCGTTGATCACTTGTTGCAGCTCGCCCGATTCGTACATGTCCATCATGATGTCCGAGCCGCCGATGAATTCACCTTTGACGTAGAGCTGCGGGATGGTGGGCCAGTTGCTGTATTCCTTGATGCCCTGACGGATTTCCTGATCGTCGAGCACGTTCACGGTTTTGACGGTCTTGGGGTCCACGCCGCAAGCCTTGAGGATCTGGATCGCACGGCCCGAGAAGCCACACATGGGGAAGCTGGCGGTGCCCTTCATGAACAGGGTGATGTCGTTGCCTTTGACGAGTTCGTCGATGCGTTGCTGGGTGTCGCTCATGGTGTTTACTCCAAATGGGATCGGTGTCGAATGGGGTGAATTATCCCCCTGATTGAAAGCCTGCAATGCGACAAGGGGTCTGCGTAAGGTGCAGACGCTGGGGTGCGCAGACCTTGCTTGCCGCAAAATCAGCCAAAATGCGGCTCCAAGATCCGATCCACCGAATGCATGCCCATGATTGACCACCTCGACCATCTGGTGTTGACCACTTTCAATGAAGACGCTTGTGTGGATTTCTACACCCGTGTCCTGGGCATGACGCTGGAGAGTTTTGTGGGCGGTACGCCTGCGGTCACGCGCAAAGCCTTCAAGTTCGGGAACCAGAAAATCAATCTGCACGTGCGGGGCAAGGAGTTTGAGCCCAAAGCCCATCTGCCCGTTCCGGGCGCGCTGGACTTGTGCTTTATTGCTGCGGTGCCGTTGGACGAGGTGATCGCCCGTCTGAGCGTCCAGGGCTGGCCCATTGTTGACGGGCCGGTCATGCGCACAGGGGCCACGCAGAAGATCCGCTCGGTCTATGTGCGTGACCCCGACCTCAACCTGATTGAAATTTCCGAGCTGGCCTGAGCACCATGCCCGGCCGAGCGCAGGCTCAGTCGGCGTAGACCCCGGCTGAGCGGATCACCGGTCCCCATTTGTTGATTTCAGACTGCAGCCAGCTGCGTAGGCCCTCGGGTGATTGTTTGGACTCCGGCACGATCTCGGCGCCCAGATCGGCCATGCGGGCCGCAAAGGCGGGGTCCTTCAGGCTGGTACGCACGGCGGCGTTCAATTTGTCGACCACGGCCGCAGGCGTGCCTTTGGGGGCATACATGCCGTGCCAGACAATGACCTCGAAATCCTTCAGGCCGCTTTCATTGAGCGTGAGCGCATCGGGCAAGGCTCGGATGCGTTGCTTGGTGGTCACGCCGTACATGCGCACAGTGCCGGCCTTGATGTGCTGCGTGGTTTGGGTTGTCTGGTCGCACAGCAGATCGACTTGGCCACCCAGCAAGGCGTTCATGGCGGGCGCTGTGCCTGAAAACGGCACCGTGGTCAGATCAACCCCCATGGCTTGTTGAAACAACATGCCACATAGGTGGGACACCGCGCCCAGGCCCGCATTGGCCAGGTTGATGCTTTTGGCGTTGGCTTTGACGTAGGTGCTGAGTTCCTGCAGGTTCTTGGCGGGCAGGTCTTTGCGGCCCAACAGCGTCATCGGCACATCCACCACCTGGCTGACGTACTCAAAGTCGGTCAAGGGGTTGAAGGCCATCTTGCGGTACAGCGCAGGTGCGGTGGACATGCCGTTGTGGTGGATCAGCACGGTGTAGCCATCGGGGTTGGCCTTGGCCACATGGGCGCCTGCCAGGGTGCCGCCAGCGCCAACTTTGTTTTCCACCAGCACCGTTTGCCCGAGGGATTTGCCCATGCTGGCGGCCAGTGTGCGGGCCACGATGTCGGTGGGGCCACCCGCCGCGAAAGGCACCACCAAGGTGACGGGTTTGCTGGGGTAGGTCTGGGCTGCAGCCAGGCCGCTGGCGAGCAGACAAGTGGCACTCAGCAAAGTTTGGAGGAGGCGTTGAGGCATGAGATGCATGGGGGCCTTTCAGGAGAAGGGAACAAACTGAAAGGCATGCTGCGGCAAATGCGTTATCGGCGCAATGGGAAGAACACCCATCCGGCGGCGTTGGCTGTCGCCTGTGGGGCGTCTGCCGTCCTGCCGGATGCCGCGATGGCTGACGTTTACCGCTCCAAGCGCCCGCCTGTGCAGCGGTCCACACCGGCCAGATCCTGGCGGGATTGCACTTCGGTGAATCCGGCTTGGGTCAGCAGGGCCTGCACGGCGCTGGCCTGGTCCCAGCCGTGCTCCAGCAACAGCCAGCCGCCCGGGGCCAGGTGACTGGGGGCTTGGGCGATGATCTGGCGGATGTCATCCAGGCCGTCCGCGCCGCTGGTCAGGGCTTGCAGGGGCTCGTGCGTCAGGGCGCTCAGGTGCGGGTCGCCGTCGGCCACATAGGGTGGGTTGGACACGATCAGATCGAACACGCCGGACACGGCGGTCAGCCAGTCACTTTGCACAAACTGCACCGGCAAGTTCAACTGCAGGGCATTGGCACGGGCCACAGCCAGTGCGTCTGCGCTGGCGTCCACCGCCCACAGCTGTGCATCGGGGCGGGCCTGCTGCAGCGCCAGGGCCACGGCACCGCTGCCGGTGCCCAGGTCCAGCACGCGCAAGCTCTGTGGGGCGGGCGCGACGGGCAGCACCGCCAAGGCCCATTCCACCAGGGTTTCGGTGTCGGGGCGCGGGTCCAGCACGCGGGCATCTACCGACAGCGTCAAACCAAAGAAATCCTTGCGTCCGGTGATGTAGGCCACCGGTTCGCCGCTCAGGCGGCGTTGCAGCGCTGTTTGCCATGTGGCTTGCTGCGCGGGCGTCAAGCTGTCGCTGTCGTGGGTCAGCAGCCAGGCGCGGTCATGCAGGGGTCGACCCAGGCTGTGCAGCAGCAGCATCTGTGCATCGACGCGGGCCAGGCCCTGTGTTTGTGCCTGGCTCAGGCATTGGGTCAGGGTGTGGGCTGGGGCGTTCATCCGGCATTGGCTCCGATTTCAAGCGCCGCCAATTGCTCGGTCGCTTCGTAGGCCTGCAAGGCGTTCACCACGTCCTGCAAGTCGCCTTCCATGATGGTGAGCAGCTTGTACAGGGTCAGGTTGATGCGGTGATCCGTCAGGCGCCCTTGCGGAAAGTTGTAGGTGCGGATGCGGTCCGAGCGGTCGCCGCTGCCGATCAGGCTTTTGCGCTCGGCGGCGTCTTTGGCGGCGCGTTCGGCCCGGTCTTTTTCCTGGATGCGGGCGGTCAGCACCTTCAGGGCCTGGGCCTTGTTGCTGTGCTGGCTGCGCCCGTCCTGGCATTCGGCCACGATGCCGGTGGGCAAGTGGGTGATGCGCACCGCCGAGTCGGTTTTGTTGATGTGCTGCCCGCCCGCACCGCTGGCGCGGTAGGTGTCGATGCGCAAATCCGATGGGTTGATCTTGATCGCCTCGGCCTCGTCGGGCTCGGCCAGCACCGCCACGGTGCAAGCGCTGGTGTGGATGCGGCCTTGCGTTTCGGTGGCGGGCACGCGCTGCACGCGGTGACCGCCCGACTCGAACTTGAGCGCGCCGTACACGTGGTCGCCCTCGATGCGCACCACCACCTCTTTGTAGCCGCCCAACTCGCTGGCCGACTCGGAGACGATCTCGCATTTCCAGCCCTGGCTTTCGGCGTAGCGGGTGTACATGCGCAGCAGGTCGCCGGCAAACAGGGCCGATTCATCGCCGCCGGTGCCCGCGCGGATTTCCACAAAAGCCGGGCGGGCGTCATCCGGGTCTTTGGGCAGCAGCATGCGCTGCAATTCGGCTTCCAGTGTTTGCAACTCGGCGCTGGCGCTGGCCACTTCTTCTTCGGCCATCTCGCGCAGGTCTGCGTCGTCCAGCATGGCTTGGGCTGCGGCCAGATCGGCGCTGCGCTGCTGAAAGCGGGCAAAGCGCGAAGCCACCGCGCTGACTTCGGCGTGCTCACGCGAGAGCTTCAGGAACTGCGTCATGTCGGCCATGATGTCCTCGCGGGACAGCAAAAAGTCCAGCTCGGTCAGCCGCAGGGCGTAGCGTTCGAGTTGTTGGATCAGAAAGGGTTTCATGGCGCGGGAGGCTGGTTGGGGCTCATCGTGAGTGAAATGGGGTTTTGGTCATCGCGAGCTCAGTCTGTTTTGTCATCGCGAGCGAAGCGTGGCGATCCAGTGTCTTGGCTTATGCCAGCTTTCGAGGAGCTGGACTGTTGCGTGTCGCTCGCAGTGACGAGGGTAAAGAGCTTGCAGTCACGAGGAAAAGCCCTCGCAGTGGTGCGGAAAACGCTAACGTTCTTGCCGCAAAAACAGGCGCTGCACCGCTTGCATGGTCTGTTCGCGGTGGGCCGGGTCGGCGCTGCGCAGTTCGGCCAGGGCGCCGTGCAGCATTTTCTGGGTCAGGCCTTTGGCCAGGGCTTCGAGCACGGCTTCGGGGTCGTCGCCTTTGGCCAGCAGCTTGCGGGCGCGGGCCAGTTCGGCTTCACGCCAGCTGTCGGCCTGTTGGTGCAGTTGTTGAATCAGAGGCACCGCATCGCGCTGACCCAGCCAGTGGTTGAAGCTTTGCACGCCTGCGTCGATGATGACTTCGGCCTCGGCCACCGCCGCCTGGCGTTGGGCCTGGCCGGCCTGCACCACGCTGGCCAGATCGTCCACGGTGTAGAGGTACACGTCTTCGAGCGACTTGACTTCGGGCTCGATGTCACGCGGCACCGCCAAGTCGACCATGAACATGGGGCGGTGCTTGCGTTTTTTGAGCGCCCGCTCGACCGCACCCAGCCCGATCAAGGGCAGCGTGCTGGCGGTGCAGCTGATCACGGCATCAAACTCGTGCAGGCGGTCGGGCAGCTCGGCCAGGCGCATCACCTGCGCACCAAAACGACCCGCCAGCTTTTCGCCGCGTTCCATGCTGCGGTTGGCAATCGCCATGCTGCGCGGCTGTTTGGCGGCAAAGTGGGTCACCACCAGCTCGATCATCTCGCCCGCACCGACAAACAGCACTTGGATGTCCTTGAGGTCTTCAAACAACTGGCTGGCCAGCCGCACCGAGGCGGCGGCCATGCTGATCGAATGGGCGCCGATTTCGGTGGCAGTGCGCACTTCCTTGGCCACGGCAAAGCTGCGCTGAAAAAGTTGGTTCAGTGTGGTGCCTAGGGCGCCAGCTTCTTCGGCGGCGCGCACAGCGTCCTTGAGCTGACCCAGGATTTGCGCTTCGCCCAGCACCATCGAGTCCAGTCCACTGGCCACCCGGAAGGCGTGCCGTGCGGCCTCGTTGCCTTCGAGCAAATAAGTGTGCGATTGCAGTTCTTGCGCCGAGACGCCTCCCGTCTGGGCCAGCCAGTGCAGGGTGTCGGCGGCAGCGGCCTGGTCGGCGGCGCAATAAATCTCGGTGCGGTTGCAGGTGGACAAGATCGCCGCTTCGGGCGCTTGGTCGGTGCGCTGGGCCAAATCGCTGCGCAAACCCTGCAAAGTCGGGGCCAATTGGTCCACGGCAAACGCAAACCGGCCGCGCAGATCGAGCGGCGCAGTCGTGTGGTTCAAACCGAGGGTCCAGACAGCCATCCTTCGATTATAGAAAGCTGCCTGTGCGGGATGTCCGCAGGTGGGCCAGAGCGGCTTTCAGGGCACAATCGGCCCGGCATCCGTCGTGCATGGCGCGGCGATCTTCAACTTGTTCCAAGCGCCCATGACTGTCTGGCAACTGATCCTGCACCTGTTCAACTTTGTGCTGCCTGCGCTGGCCATGGCCGTGCTCATGCCCTGGGCCGGGCGCTGGGTGATGGGTTCAGGCGGTGCCTCACTGCGTCGCCGCATGACGGCCCATGCTTTGGCAGGTGTGCTGGTGCTGGTGGCGGGTTTGGTTTTGCAAGGCCATGACGGAAAAATGAGCACCTACATGGTGCTGGTGCTGGTGGCCGCCACGGTAGAGTGGGCGATGCACCGGGGCTGGACCCGGAAATGAATGCGCGGCCAGAGCGCCGCAGCGGGAGACAACACATGCATCTGAACAGATTTTCCCGCGCTCAGCGTGCGGTTCAACGTGTCGTCTGGGGGCTGGCCCTGGCCGCAAGCCTGGGCAGTGCCTGGGCCTTCCCGACCAAGCCGATCCGCATCGTGATGGGTTTTCCGGCCGGTGGGCCGCTGGACCAGCATGCCCGCTTGCTGACCGACCGCCTGCAAGCCCTGTTGGGGCAACCCATCATCATCGACTACAAATCGGGCGCGGGCGGCACCGTGGGGGCGCAAGAAGTCATGCGTGCCCCGGCTGACGGGCACACCCTCATGCTGGCCAACACCGGGGTGATGGTCATCAACCCGGCGCTCTACGGCAAGCTGCCCTACAACACCCTCAAAGACTTTGTGCCGGTGGCCCGCACCGCCATGCAGCCGCTGGCGCTGCTGGTCAACCCCAAAGTACCTGTGAACACCTTGCCGGAATTTGTGGCCTATGCCAAAGCCCGGCCCGGTCAGATCAACTACGGCTCGGCAGGCAACGGTGGCAGCAGCCACTTGGTGCCCGAGATGTTCAAAGCCGCCACGGGCCTGTTCATGGTGCACATCCCCTACCGGGGCAGCGCACCCGCCTTCACCGACCTGATGGCCGGGCAGGTGCAGTTCATGGCCGAGAGCATTCCGCAGGCCGCGCAGTACCACAAGCAAGGCAAGGTGCGCGCCCTGGCCGTGACCAGCCGCGAGCGCAACCCGGCCCTGCCCGATGTGCCCACGGTGATGGAAACCGGCATCAAGAATTTTGAAGTGGTGGGCTTTTATGGCTTTTTGGCTCCCGCAGGCACGCCCAAAGAGGTGGTCAGCCAACTGGGCGACGCTTTCAAGGCGGTGCTGGCCCAGCCCGACATCAAAAACCGCATGGTCTCGCAAGGGGCCGACCCGGCCTTTTTAGGGCCGGACGACTTCGCCCGTTTCCTGGTCACCGAGATGCCGCGTTGGGCCACGGCGGTTCAGCAGTCGGGGGCCAGGCTGGATTGATGTGCGCGTTTCACGCCGGGCTGAACAAATCCACCCGGTCGGTGATGATGCCGTCGGTGCCCAGGGCCAGCAGGTGCTGGGCGGCCCAGTCGTCGTTGACGGTGTAGCTCAGGCATTTCAGGCCCGCGCCGTGCACGCGGGCCACGGTGGCCGCGTCCCACAGGGCGTAGTTGGCCACCACGGCCACGCAGCCCAGTTCCTGTGCCTTTTCAAACCAGCCGTTCCACAGCGTATCGACCAGCAGGCCGCGAGGCAGCTCGGGGGCGGCTTGTTGGGCTGCGGCCAGCGCTTCGGGTTGGAACGAGGTCAAAAGCGGCGGCGCGTCGGCATTCGCCCACAGCCGAGCCGCCAGGCGGGCCACGGCTTGGCCGGTGGCCGCTTCGGTGCCCGGGGTGGGTTTGATCTCGATGTTGAGCAAATAACGGTTGGCCAGGCAAAAGCGGGCCAGGGCTTCGAGGATGGGCAGGGGCTCGCCTGCGTAAGTGCGTGAATGCCAGCCACCCGCATCGAGTTGCGACAGCGCTGGCCAGGGCTGTTCGCCGCCGGTGCCGCGTCCGTTGGTGGTGCGTTCCAGCGTGGCGTCGTGCATCAAAAACACCACGCCGTCGGCGCTCAGTTTGGCGTCGCATTCAAACATGCGGTAGCCGTGCGCCGCGCCCAGGCGGAAGGCGGCCAGGGTGTTTTCGGGGGCGAGTTTGCCAGCGCCCCGGTGGGCGATCCAGCGTGGGTAGGGCCAGTGGGTCATGGTCGGTTCAGGCGATGCGTTTTTGGGTCTGCGCGTCAAACCAGTGCAGGCGGTCGGCGCGGGGCGTGGCGCAGAAGGTGCTGCCCGGCTGTGGCGCGGGGCGCGATTCGTCCAGCCGCAGCGTGAGGGTTTCATCACCCAGGCGGGCGTGCACCAGGCGTTCGGCGCCCAGCAGCTCCACGGTGTCCACGCTGAGCGTCCAGCCACCGTGCTCGGGCGTGGGCGTGATGTCCAGGTGCTCGGGTCGAATGCCCAGGATGCGGCCTTCGGGCGTGCCCGGCGCGTGCCGCAGCAAGTTCATGGGCGGCGAGCCGATGAAGCTGGCCACAAAGGTGCTGGCCGGGCGGTTGTAGACCTCTTCTGGTGTGCCAAATTGCTCCATGTGGCCGCCGTTCATCACGATCATGCGCTGGGCCAGCGTCATGGCTTCGACCTGGTCGTGCGTGACGAACAGGCTGGTGATGCCCAATTCGCGGTGCAGTTTTTGAATCTCGAGTCGGGTCTGGGCGCGCAGCTTGGCGTCGAGGTTCGACAGCGGTTCGTCAAACAGAAAAACCTGCGGCTGGCGCACGATGGCGCGGCCCATGGCCACGCGCTGGCGCTGGCCGCCAGAGAGTTCACGCGGCTTGCGCTGCAGCAAGTGGCTCAGTTCGAGGATGCCCGCCGCCTTGTCCACCCGGGCCTTGATTTCTTCAGGCGGGCGCTTGGCGATCTTCAGGCCGTAGGCCATGTTGTCGAACACGCTCATGTGCGGGTAGAGCGCGTAGTTCTGGAACACCATGGCGATGTCGCGCTCGGCCGGCTCCAGCTCGTTGACCACGCGCTCTCCAATCGAGATCGTGCCGCCCGAGATGTCTTCCAGGCCCGCCACCATGCGCAGCAGGGTGGATTTGCCGCAGCCCGAGGGGCCGACGATGACCACGAACTCGCCATCGCCAATTTGGGCGCTCAGGTCGTGGATGACGGTGTTGGCCTTGGCGCCCTGGCCATAGGTCTTGAGGATGTGGGAGAGGGTGATGGAAGCCATTATTTCTCTGTATCAACCAGGCCCTTGACGAACCATTTTTGCATCAGCATGACCACCAAAGCGGGGGGCACCATGGCCAGCATGGCAGTGGCCATGACGATGTTCCACTCGGTCTGGGCGTCGCCGCCCGAGATCATGCGCTTGATGCCGATGACCACCGGGTACATGTTTTCTTCGGTGGTCACCAAAAGCGGCCACAGGTACTGGTTCCAGCCGTAGATGAACTGGATGACAAACAGGGCCGCCATGCTGGTGGCCGACAGCGGCACCAGCACGTCCTTGAAGAAACGCATCGGTCCTGCACCGTCGATGCGGGCGGCTTCCACCAGCTCGTCGGGCACCGTCAGAAAGAACTGGCGAAACAAAAACGTGGCGGTGGCCGAGGCGATCAAGGGCACCGTCAGGCCCGCATAGCTGTTGAGCAGGCCCAGGTCCGACACGACCTTGTAGGTGGGGCCGATGCGCACTTCGACCGGCAGCATCAGAGTGATGAAAATGCCCCAGAAGATGGCCATGCGAAACGGAAATCGGAAATAGACGATGGCAAAGGCCGACAGCAGCGAGATGGCGATTTTGCCCAGAGAAATGATGAGGGCACACACCAGACTGACCAGCATCATCGGGCCCACCGCTGCGGTCGAACCCATGCCGATGCGGTCGCCCAGCAAGGCGGCCTTGTAGTTGTCGATCAGGTGCGTGCCGGGCCACAGCGACATGGGCGCCTTGACCACCTCTTCCATGGTGTGGGTGGAGGCGACAAAGGTCACATAGACCGGAAACGCCACCACCAGCACGCCCACGATGAGCACCGCATGGGACAGCACGTCAAGAAAACGGTTGCGCTCGATCATCAGTAATTCACTTTTTTCTCGACGAAGCGGAACTGCACCACCGTGAGCGCCACCACGATGACCATCAGCACCACCGACTGCGCGGCCGAGCTGCCCAGGTCCAGGGCCTTGAAGCCGTCAAAGTAGACCTTG
>Ga0228702_1001386_pt1 | contig 15535 bp, 14 predicted proteins | sample McNCre217_Aug_MG_2_FD_178018 | JGI IMG/M metagenome (GOLD analysis project Ga0228702, IMG submission 178018) | Freshwater microbial communities from McNutts Creek, Athens, Georgia, United States - 20-17_Aug_MG | ecosystem: Environmental > Aquatic > Freshwater > Creek | place: USA: Georgia... | reverse complement strand
TGGTGCAGGGCGTTCGCCGCAAGGGCCCGATCATCCGCACCGACTCAATCATCTTGCGCAGCGCGAGCGGAACCATCCGCCGCATTCAGAGTGACTACTCCGCGGAGCGCTGGGGCTAGCTATTTTGCCTGCCCGAACCCTAGGTTCCGGATGGCATCCACTCGGCGACTGAGAAAGTCGAGAATTGAAAAATAACGATTTAGGCAACAAGCTCTGAAGTCATCAGTGTCGCGGTAATGTTACTATGTCATTACAAAGTAGTGACATGCTAGAAAGAGCCACGATGTCTGACGCGAAGAAGCCATACGACCTAATAACAATTGGGCGCGTGAGCGTTGATGTTTACCCCCAGCAAATTGGTGTCGGCCTGGAGGATGTTACGTCTTTCGGAAAATTCCTTGGCGGATCGGCTACAAACGTCGCAGTGGCCGCCGCCAAGCACGGCCACCGTTCAGCGGTCATCACTAGAACTGGAGCCGATCCATTCGGCAAGTACATTCATCGCGAGTTAGTCCGCCTTGGAGTCAGTGACGAGTTCGTGTCCGAGGTTGAGGGATTACCAACCCCAGTTGTGTTCTGCGAGATTTTCCCGCCAGACAACTTCCCGCTCTACTTTTACCGGGAGCCGAAGGCGCCAGATCTGGTGATCAACCAGAAGGAATTAGATCTTGATGCCATTTACAACGCCAAGATTTATTGGTCCACTGTCACAGGCCTCAGCCAAGAACCAAGCAGGACAGCGCACTTTGTTGCCTGGGAGGCACGTCAAAAGCGTCAGCACACGATTCTAGATTTGGACTACCGACCTATGTTCTGGCACTCGCCACAGGAGGCGACAAGCCAGGTAGCTCGTGCCCTCGAACATGTCACCGTGGCTGTGGGCAATAAGGAAGAATGTGAAGTTGCTGTCGGCGAAACTGAGCCAATGCGGGCGGCAGACGCTCTTCTCGAGCGCGGCGTTGAGCTTGCGATTGTGAAGCAAGGACCTAAGGGAGTTCTCGCCAAGACCAAGGACGAATGCGTTGAAGTGCCTCCCTACTTCGTAGACGTGGTCAACGGTCTAGGCGCTGGCGACTCCTTTGGTGGCGCGCTATGCCACGGGCTGCTTGAAGGCTGGGGCCTGGAGAGAATCCTGAAGTTCGCCAATGTTGCGGGTGCCATAGTTGCTGGCCGTCTGGAGTGTTCAACTGCAATGCCGACCTCGCAAGAGGTTGAAGAAATCCTGAAGGGACTCTAAAAGTGAAGGAACTTGATTTCGATTCGCTTCGGACTACGCGTGCAATTGCCCCACAGAAGTTGGCGGAAATCTATGCCAACCGAAAGCGCCGTCCCCTCATCGATGGGGATGGCAAGTTGTTCATCGTGGCGGCCGATCACCCGGCACGTGGCGCTCTGGGAGTCCGCAAAGAAAAGATGGCGATGGCGGATCGCTACGATTTGCTCACTCGCCTGGCAACTGCCCTTTCCAGGCCAGGCGTTGACGGCGTTCTCGGCACACCTGACATTATTGATGACCTCGCTCTCCTCGGCTGCCTAGAGGGCAAGGTTGTAGTAGGTTCCATGAATCGAGGCGGACTTCAGGGTTCGTCTTTTGAGATGGATGACCGGTACACCGCATACGATGTCGCGGGCATCGTTCGTGACGGCCTAGATTTTGCAAAGAACCTGGTGCGGGTAAACCTCGCCGATGCTGGAACCGTGAAGACTCTAGAGGCAACCGCCGCAGCGGTCGACGAGGCCGCAGCATCGAATCTGCCAATAATGCTCGAGCCTTTCATTAGCGAATGGGTAGACGGTCGAATCAAGAATGACCTCAGCACTGATGCGGTCATCAAGTCCGTGGCCATCGCTTCGGGCTTAGGTAACTCCAGCGCATACTCCTGGATGAAACTCCCCGTTGTGCCAGACATGCATCGAGTGATGGCTGCCACCACTCTTCCAACCCTGCTGCTCGGCGGTGATCCTGCCGAGGGCGAGGAGGAAAAACTTTTCGCCGACTGGGCAAATGCCCTAACCCTGCCGGGAGTGCGAGGCTTAGTAGTAGGTCGCAGCCTGCTCTACCCAGCGGCCGGTGACCTGGTTTCCGCTATTGATGCGGCAGCTGCTCTAGTCCATCCAAGCCTCTAAAAACCCTTCCTTTTCAACAAACCAAACCCAAAAAGAAGAAGATTACGATGAGCAACCTTCCTGTAGTTCCACACTGGATCAACGGTGCCGAGTATGAGAGCAACAGCGGACGCACCGCTCCGGTTTACGACCCGGCCCTAGGAGTCCAGACCAAGAGCGTTGCTCTCGCAAACGAAGCCGAGATTCAGCACGCAATCGCAACTGCAAAGGCTGCATTCCCTGCGTGGCGCGATCTTTCTTTGGCTCGCCGCCAGGCCGTAATGTTCAAGTTCCGCGAGCTTCTAAACGCACGCAAAGGTGAGATGGCAGAGATCATCACCAGCGAGCACGGCAAGGTGCTGTCGGATGCCCTCGGCGAAATCACCCGCGGCCAAGAGGTCGTTGAGTTCGCCGTGGGTATCCCACACCTGCTCAAGGGCTTCTACAGTGAGCAGGTCTCTACCGGAGTAGATGTTTACAGCACTCGGCAAGCGCTCGGAGTCGTGGGAATCATCAGCCCCTTCAACTTCCCTGCGATGGTGCCAATGTGGTTTTTCCCAATCGCACTTGCAGCCGGTAACGCCGTCATCCTGAAGCCTTCTGAGAAGGACCCCTCTGCCGCCATCTGGATGGCGAAACTTCTCAAAGAAGCTGGACTCCCGGATGGAATCTTTACCGTCCTTCAGGGCGACAAGGAGTCAGTCGACGGGCTTCTAACCAGCCCTGATGTGCAGGCAATTTCGTTTGTGGGATCTACTCCAATCGCACAGTACGTCTACGAGACCGGCGCCCGCTACGGTAAGCGCGTTCAGGCACTCGGTGGGGCCAAGAACCACATGCTAGTGCTCCCTGACGCAGATCTAGACCTGGTGGCCGACTCGGCAATCAATGCTGGATTCGGCTCAGCCGGAGAGCGCTGCATGGCCATCTCCGTGGTCGTGGCAGTTGAGCCAGTGGCCGACCCGCTTATCGAGAAGATTGTCGATCGCATGGCCAAGCTACGCACCGGCGACGGTCGTCGCGGATGCGACATGGGTCCACTCGTGACCAAGCAGCACCGCGACAAGGTTGCTAGCTACATCGACATCGCAGTCGCCGACGGTGCAACAGTCGTTGTGGACGGACGAAATGGTGATTTCGATGGCGCGAGCGAAGGTTTCTGGCTAGGTCCGACACTGATCGACAAAGTTCCAACCAGTAGCAAGGTTTACACTGAGGAAATTTTTGGACCGGTGTTGTCTATCGTTCGAGTTAAGTCCTATGAAGAAGGCGTCGCGCTAATCAACAATGGTGCCTTCGGAAACGGAACGGCAATCTTCACCAACGACGGTGGTGCCGCACGTCGCTTCCAGTATGAAATCGAAGTTGGGATGATTGGAATCAACGTTCCTATTCCGGTTCCGGTTGCCTACTACTCGTTTGGAGGCTGGAAGAATTCCGCCTTCGGAGACACGAAAGCGCACGGCGTTGAGGGAGTTCACTTCTTTACTCGCGGCAAGGCAATTACTAGTCGCTGGCTCGACCCAAGCCACGGCGGTATCAACCTGGGATTCCCGCAAAACTAGGGTTTCGAACCCTAGGGTGCGGAACGTGTAGATGATGACCTGGTTTTACAAGAGTGGTGCACTAGCCAAGGACGGTTGGGATTGCATCGTCGACGGAAATCTGCCTGGCTGGAAGCACACCGGCTTGCGAATTGGAAGCCTCAGCGAGGGCAAAACTTTCCAGATAGATGCCGATTCAGTTGAGCGTATTATTTTCCCGCTCGAGGGTCCAGGTATAAAGGTCAACTACCTGGTTGGTGGCTCTTCCGAGTCCGGAGAGCACTCACTTCGGGGACGCGTGTCGGTTTTCCACGGGCCATCTGACCTCATTTACCTTCCAATAAACACCGAGATTCGCATTTCGGGAAACGGACGCTTCGCGGTAGGGGAAGCCCCGGCCAAGAACTCGAAGCCAGTTCGGTTCATTGCCAAGGAAGATGTTCCCGTTTTCATGCGTGGCGCTGGCAGATCAAGCCGCCAGGTTCACAACTTTGGGGTGCCTGAGAGCCTTGACGCGGATCGCTTTATCGTTGTCGAAGTAGTTGTGCCTGACGGCAACTGGAGCGGCATTCCACCGCACAAGCACGACAACTACCTGCCTGGCGTCGAAAGCAACCTCGAGGAGATCTATTATTTCGAGACGGCCGTGAGCCGGGGCGTGCCTGTTCAGGACGTATCTGATCCCGTGGGATTTGTGCGCGCCTACTCCTCCGACGACCGCCCCATCGACATCAACGCGGAAGTCCGCAGTGGTGACGTGGCACTGATCCCATACGGTTGGCATGGTCCGGCAATGGCACAGCCCGGATACGACCTCTACTTTTTTAACGTGATGGCTGGTCCAGACCCGGATCGCAGCTGGAATATCACCGATGATCCAAATCATGCTTGGATCCGGAGCACCTGGCACCATGAGGAGCCAGACCAAAGACTTCCCTACACCGCCGAATAGCAGCAGGAGATACAAACATGGCAACTCGTCGCATGACGGTAAGTCAGGCAATCGTTGAATTTTTGTCCCATCAGTACACAGTTGACGGCGACTATCGCGAGCGCACTATCGCCGGAATGTTTGGTATTTTCGGCCACGGCAACGTAGCCGGCCTCTCCCAAGCGTTGCTTCAGGCGAGTGTTGAAGACCCAAGCATGATGCCGTTTCACCATGCCCGAAATGAACAAGGTATGGCAAATGAGGCTATTGCGTACGCCCGCATGACTCGCAGACGCAGCGTCTTTGCGTGTGCAGCATCAGTTGGGCCAGGTGCAGCTAACATGCTCACTTCGGCCGCAGTAGCAACCACTAATCGACTACCGGTGCTTCTACTCCCAAGCGATACCTTCGCCAACCGCGCTCCAGACCCAGTGCTTCAGCAACTCGAGCTTCCGCACGACGCCACAGTCACTGTAAATGATGCTTTCAAGCCGCTATCACGCTTTTTTGATCGTGTTACTCGGCCGGAACAAATATTCTCGGCTCTACTTGGAGCAATGCGTGTTCTCACCGACCCGGTAGAAACTGGCGCGGTGACCATCGCACTGCCCGAGGATGTCCAGGCGGAAATTATTGATGTGCCTGAAGAGTTTCTCGCAGACAGAGAGTGGCACATTCGCCGCCCGCGCCCCGATGCTGGGGTTATTGAAACCGCGGCAAGGATAATCCGCAACGCAAAACGTCCGATGATTATTGCTGGTGGTGGTGTCATCTACTCCGATGCGCATGAAGTTCTCCAGCAGCTTGTCGAGGCAACCGGCATTCCGGTGGGAATGAGCCAAGCCGGAGTAGGCTCTCTCAACTGGGATCACCCCCAGAATCTTGGAGCCGTCGGTGCAACAGGTACTAGCGCCGCAAATAAGGCGGCCGCCGAGGCGGACGTTGTCATCGGAATTGGAACTCGATACAGCGACTTCACCACTTCTAGCCGCACTGCCTTCCAAAACGAAGATGTTCGTTTTATCAACATCAACATTGGCAGTTTTGACGCTTTCAAGCATGGTTCTGCAGTTCCTGTGGTGGCTGATGCCAGAGAGAGTCTCGCGGAGTTAATTCCTGCACTAGTCGGCTTCCAAGTCCCAGAGAATTTCCGAGCCAAGTACATAGCTGACAAGGCCGAGTGGGACGCCGCAGTCGATGCGAGTTTTACTGACCAAAAACGCACACTTCCAGGTCAGCCAGAAATCATCGGTGCTGTGCAGGCTGCCAGCGACCCGCGAGATGTTTTGATTTGCGCTGCAGGATCACTCCCCGGCGACCTTCACAAACTCTGGCGAGTCCGGGATCAGCTTGGATATCACGTTGAATACGCCTTCAGCACCATGGGCTATGAGATAGCTGCTGGCCTGGGAGTAGCTCGAGCCGACAAGAGTCGCGATGCCATAGTTATGGTTGGTGACGGTTCATACCTAATGCTTCACACCGAACTTGTTACCGCGGTAGCTGAAAAGCTAAAGTTCATCACTGTTCTCATTCAAAACCATGGTTACGCTTCAATCGGACACCTTTCCGAGGATGTGGGATCCCAGCGTTTTGGCACGAAGTATCGTTATCGCGATGCCGAATCAAACAACCACGAGAACGAGCACCGACTCCCAATCGACCTAGCCGCAAACGCAAGGTCATATGGAGTTCACGTGATTGAGATTGAGCCCGGTCCTGACGCCTTAGAAAAGCTTGGTGAGGCGGTAAAGGCTGCAAAGGCCTACGAAGGCGGGCCGGTCCTGATTCACATCAACAGCGATCCTTTGATTTATGCCCCAGATGGCTTGGGTTGGTGGGACGTCCCGGTCGCACCTGTTTCAAACATCGCAAGTACGAAGCTTGCTTACGCGGAGTACAAACAAGCTCTTACCAAGCAAAAGAAACTATTAGGCCGTGGCGTTCAGGAAAGGAACAACTAATGGCAAATCAAATCCGCGTGGGTACTGCTCCTGACTCGTGGGGTGTGTGGTTCCCAAATGACCCGAAACAAGTCCCGTGGGAGAGATTCCTTGATGAGGTTCAGGCCTCGGGCTATCACTGGATTGAGCTGGGCCCCTTTGGCTACCTGCCCACCGATCCAAATCAGCTAGCTGACGTACTCGCAGAGCACGATCTCAAGCTCAGTGCTGGGACTGTTTTCACCGGCTTTCACAAGGGAGAGGAACAGTGGGAGAGGGCCTGGAAACAGGCTCTGGACGTAGCAGGACTCGTGAACAAGCTGGGTGTTGAGCACCTGGTGGTAATCCCTGACCTGTGGCGCAGCGACGCCACTGCGCAAGTACTAGAATCTCGCGTTCTGGATGCTGACCAGTGGAAAAAGTTGGCAGCTGGGCACGATCGTCTTGGCAAGGCCCTGTTGGAAGAGTACGGAATCAGGCAGCAGTTCCACAGCCATGCCGACAGCCACGTTGGAACCTACCAAGAGGTTGAGCGTTTCCTACAGGAGACCAACCCTGAATTCACAAACCTTTGCCTCGACACCGGCCACTTCGCCTACTACCTTGGCGACAACGTCAAACTCATGAACGCCTATCCAGAGCGCATCGGTTATCTGCACTTGAAGCAGGTGCACCCTGACATTCTCGCGGAGGCTCTCAAAAATGACCTTCCATTTGTTGAGGCCGTAGCAATGGGTGTAATGACCGAACCGGGATTCCAGGGTGTTCCAGAGTTCGCTCCAATCATTGAAAAGGCCGCTGAGATCAACCCGGAAATGTTCGCGATTGTGGAGCAGGATATGTACGGCTGCGACGTGGACTTCCCATTCCCAATCGCCAAGCGCACCCGCGAACACATCACTTCTTGCACTCACGCAGCTCGTTTTAACTAACCACTAATCCCCGGAGATAAAAATGACAGAACTAAGAATTGCCATCATTGGCGCAGGAATGATGGGTGCCGACCACGTAGTGCGAATTGAAAACCGCATTGTTGGCGCGAGAGTGACTGCAATCGTTGAACCTGACGAGAGCAGAGCACATGCGGCTCTCAAAGATGCCCCTGAAGCTGTCTGGTATCCCAATATCGATGCTGCTATTGCGGCTAAGGCAATGGATGCCGTGCTCATCGCAACCCCAGGTCAGTTCCATGAGCCAGTTTTGTTGCCTGCTCTTGCAGCAGGCCTGCCAATCCTTTGCGAAAAGCCTCTCACACCTGACCCTGAGTCCAGCCTTCGTATCGTCAATGCGGAAGTCGCGACCGGCCAGCACCTGATTCAAGTTGGCTTCATGCGCCGATTTGACGCCGGCTACATGGAGCTTCGTGAACTGATTACCAGCGGCGACCAAGGCGAGCTTCTCGGTTTGCACTGTGCACACCGCAATCCAGCGGTGCCAGACACCTACACAAATGACATGCTCATTTTTGACTCGGTGGTGCACGAGATTGATGTGGTTCGTTTCCTAACTGATTCTCCGATCAAGTCGATTCAGGTTCGACAGATGAAGCGAAACTCGCTTAATCCAGAGCGACTGAACGACCCAATCCTGGCGCTGCTAGAAACCGAGTCCGGAGTTCTTGCAAGCGTTGAAATGAATGTTTCGGTTCAGTTCGGATACCAGGTTAAGACAGAGGCAGTTTTCGAGCGCGGTATTGCTGAAATAGGCCGAACAGCAGGCATGACTCGCTTCTTCGATGCGAAGGTTGCAAACACGGAACACACGAGCTTCAAGACCAGGTTCGCCGGTGCCTACGATTCCCAAATTCAGCGTTGGGTCAATGCTGTCAAGCGCGGAACTATCGACGGACCCAGCGCCTGGGATGGCTATCTGGCGGCGGCTGCCGTGGAGGCGGGTCTAAAGGCTCGTGCAAACGGTGAAACCGTACCAGTTAGTTATGTTGCAAAACCGTCTTTCTACAACTAAGGGAAGGTAACAAAAGTGGTCAAAATCGCACTGGATCCCACACCGTTTCACCACACGCACTCCCTGCTTGAATTCCCCGATGCAGCCGCAAAGGCGGGATACGAGTGGCTCCAGGTAACTCCTCATGCCGATCTGATTCCATTCTTCAATCACCCTAAAGCTGATGACGAATTGGTGGCGAAGTTCAAGAAGGTTGCAAAGGATGCAGGGGTTGGCTTGGCCAGCACACTGCCGGTTATTCGCTGGTCAAGTCCAGACCCAGATGCTCGAGAGGCGGCCGTTCGCAATTTCAAGCGGGTGCTACAAATCACCGAGCAACTTGAAATACCCGTAATCGGTACGGAATTTTCTGGACGGCCTGAAAAAGCTGAGGAGTCGGAACGCGCCTTCTACCGAAGCATGGAAGAACTTGTGCCTTTGGTAGAGAAATCTGGCGTGAAGGTTTTCATTGACCCTCACCCTGACGACTTTGTGGAAAACGGTTTGGCCGCCTGGCGCGTAATCCGAGGGATCAATAGCAAGTCGTTCGGGATGGTTTATGTTGCCTCGCATACTTTCCACATGGGCAATCAGCCCGAGGCAATCCTAGAGGCGGCCAAGGGTCGAGTTGGCATAGTCCACATTAGCGACACGATGGACCACACTGCGAGCCATGGGCTGCGCTACATAACCAACCCGCCGGGAAACGCAGTCAGAGTTCATCAGCATCTGCGCGTTGGGCAAGGAGACGTCAACTTTGACCAACTGTTTGGTGCCCTGAAGCAAAACGGCTTCCTGGACAATCCAGATAGCGTCATTTGCTCGAGTGTTTTCGCAGAGAACGAAACCAATCACGAAACTGCGGTTTTCCAACTTCAGGCAATCAAGGACCTAGTTTCAAAACACTCCTAAGTCATTCGAGATTAGAACAGCGAGTCACGCGATGTGGCTCGCTTTCTCGCTCCCTAGAATCAAACTGTGTCAGCGTACGAAAAGCGAGATAAGTCTGCGGCTAGACCCCCGACTATGGCCGATGTAGCGGCAAAAGTTGGTGTCTCGAGGCAACTTGTGGGAATGGTTTTCAACGGTCAGCCTGGAGTCGGCCCGGAGACCGAAGACAGAATTAAGTCCGCGGCCAAAGAGTTGGGGTATCGACCGAACCTGGCGGCGAGGTCGCTCAGAAGTGATGGAACTAACTACATAGGCGTGGTCTTTCACCCCAATGAGTCGTCGATGACAGAATTGCTACCTGCCTTATACAGCGAGGCTGCTGCGAATAACCTCTCAATTGTGCTGAGTTCCGCAAGCGTGGATCACGATGAACAAGAAGCGATTGATTTCCTGTTGGGCCACCGGTGCAATGGCCTCATCCTGATCGCTTCTCGTTTAAGCACAAATAGGTTGAAAATGTTGGCACGCGAAATTCCGTTGGTTTCGCTTGGTCGCCGGCTAGAAAAAGTGAGGTGCGGTGTTGTCTCTTCGCACGGTGAAATTGGGGTGGAACAGGCTACAGAACATCTGATCCGTCTGGGACACGAAAAAATCACCTATGTCCTGGGGCCAGAAATGCTAGATGCCGAATTTCGACTCGTCGGATATGAGAAAGCCATGGCCCGGCACGGCCTCGAGCCCGATGTAGTTTCACTGCCCGGCGACTTTGCTGAGCGAGGCGGTGCAGTAGCGGCCGAGGCACTATTGGGCCGAAACAAACTGCCTACCGCGGTGATTTGCAATAACGACCAAAGCGCGACTGGGCTCTCGCACCGATTTGCTCAGTCCGGAATCAAAATCCCTTGTGACTTGTCCGTCATTGGTTACGACGATACTCTCGCACGCTATCCGTATTTGAATTTCACAACTGTAAGACAGGACCCTAAGGAACTTGCCGAAGCGGCGATTTTTGATCTCGTGCGGCGTATTAGGGGAGAGCTTTATCTATCGCAAACCTACTTGACAAGTTCCGAGTTGGTTATTAGAACTAGCACGAGCAAACCAAGGTAACAGAACGATAACTGCTGGAACCCCCTTTGTTTTCAGGCTGAAAGTCACTAGCACGAGCAAGTAAAAAAGCGTGGTTTTTAGTTATGAACTCGTTATCGAATATGTAAGGACATAACATCAAAGTTCCACTATCTTCGAAATTGGAATAATCCAAACCCTCGCAAGAGGATTTCCATAGACAAAAGGACACAAAGAAGTGAAGCTAAATCCAAAGAAGATCGGTGCCGCAATCGTCGCCGCTGCTGGTGTGCTCGCGCTGACCATGTCGTCAGTAACTGTGGCTTCGGCCGCAGGTGGAGTAACCGACGGTTTCGGTTCGCGCGCCAAGAACCGCACTGCCTATTTCTTCACCTACTACGACCCAGCCGGTGACGCCTTCTGGGCACAGATTCTGCACGGTGGACAGACTGCCGCGAAGCTCGGAAAGCTGAAATTCGTGCACCAGACTGCAAACGGAAGCTCGTCGCAGATGGTCAACCTGGTTCAGACCGCCATCTCGCACAAGCCAGCCGCAATCGTGATGCCATTCAACGAGGGCCAGGCTTGGGTTGACGTTGCATGTCAGGCACACAAGAAGGGCATCATCGTTATGTCCTACAACGTTCCTGCACCAGCAACCGCAGGCGACTGTGTTGACGGTTTCGTTGGCCAGGACTTCTACGCTGTCGGTGTCACTGTTGCCAAGACTCTTATTGCATCAGGTGCAATCAAGAAGGGCGACAAGGTTGAGATCACTGCAGAAGAGCCAGACCAGCCTTACGCACTTCAGCGCGGTGGCGGCGTTTACGACACCCTGAAGGCTTGGGGTGCTGACGTGATGCCACAGAAGCAGTGGCTCCGCACTGGTGGAGATGACGCTCCTGCTCTTGACGCACTGACCACCTTCCTCGTGGCCAACAAGGACGTCAAGTTCATGATTCCAGTTGGTGGAACCCCACACCGTAACCTGCCAGCTGCACTTAAGGCTGCGGGAAACACCACCACCAAGGTGATCGGCTTCGACACTGCTCCTGCAATCGTCAAGGGCATCCAGGCCGGAACCATCCTTGCAACTGCTGACCAGCAGGGTTACATCCAGGGATTCCAGTCTGTCATGCAGACTATTCTCGAGATGGACTTCGGCTTCTCGCCAGCTAACATCAACTCCGGTGGTAACGGTCTCCTCAACAAGTCCAACATCACCAACATCACCGCCAAGGACCTAAAGGGCATTCGCTACTAAGGTTCAACTTATGGAGTTGGGGGTCGACCGCGTCTCGGTCGACCCCCAACGACTTGAAAACATAGCTTCAAAGGGCACTTAGGCCAACTCACAAGGAAACAAAATGACAAACGAGAGTAAGTCTCAAATAATCCAGGCTCCAGCCTCGACAGAGTCCATAACTAAGATTCGCCGAATCTCGGACAATACTCCCAAAAAGGGACTCGAGGCATTCAAGTACAACCTCCAGTTCGTTCGAGGTCGCGGCGCCTTTGAAATTGGCATAGTGCTCGTTGTGTTGATCATCGGATACGTTATTGCCGGTCTGGTAATCCCAAACGATTTCCCGTTCCTAGATCCAAACAATCTTTCAGGCGTTATTTCACAGGCCGTGCCAGTGCTAGCGATTCTTGGCATCGGAGCTGGAATCCTCATGGTTGCGGATGAATTCGACCTTTCCCTAGGCGCGTCGCTAACTTTCAATGCGATCATCTTCATCCAGGTAGATGCCAAGTGGGGCCTCTTCCCTGCAGTTTTGGCCGCCATTGCCTCCGGGGCGATCATCGCCCTGGTAAACGGTGCAATCGTGGTCTACACCAAAATTCCTTCTTTTATCGCAACACTCGGTATGAGCTTCTTCTGGGCGGGTGCCTCGATTTGGGAAAACGGAACCGAAGCGGCAATGATCGAAGATAAGAACCGCAACGGAGCCATGGAGTTCCTTTTCGCTCACGACTTTGGCGTTTTCCGCTCTCAGTTGGTCTGGCTAATCATCGTGGGTGTTGCAGCCTGGTTCTTCCTACACCGCCACCGTCTGGGAAACCACATTTACGCTGTGGGTGGCAACGCAGCAGCGGCGCAAGCTATTTCCATCAACCCTCGCAAGGTTAAGTTGATGGCTTTCGGTATCTACGGTGGCCTAGTTGGCCTAGCATCAATCATGATTGCCGTGCGTACCTCATCGATGCAGGCCGGCGGTGGTGCCACCCAGGACTACACCCTATTTGCCATTGCAGCAGCTGTAGTGGGAGGAACTGCCCTTCAGGGTGGTCGTGGTTCAATCATTGGAATGATTTGCGGCGCTGCCCTCATCGAACTCATCAAGAACGGTCTGATTCTTGGACAGGCTCCTTATTTCTACATCACAGTGTTCGTTGGAATCACCATTGTTATTGCATCCATCTTCAACAAGCTCATGGAAGGAAAAGCACGATGAGCAATTCACTCCTACGCCTTGAAGGCATAACTAAGAAGTACGGCCCAAACACCGTTCTCGAGAACGTATCGTTCGAGATTGGTAAAAACGAAGTTGTCGGACTCCTCGGAGACAACGGCGCCGGAAAATCCACGCTCGTAAAGATTATGTCTGGTGTGGTCCCTGCCACTTCGGGCGAGTATTTCTGGGATGAGAAGAAGGTTGACAGTGTCAATCGCGAGGCCACCGAGCACCTGGGTGTTGAGACCATCTTCCAGGATTCGGCCCTCGTGCCACAAATGACTATTACCCGCAACATCTTCATGGGTCGCGAAATCACCAACCCATTGGGAATCATGAAGATGAAGGAGATGGACCGCATTGCAGCCGATGTTCTTGACAGCGTCGTAAGCATCGAGGGAATCAAGTCTCCGAAGCAGCTTGTTCAGTCACTGTCAGGTGGTCAGGCTCAGGCCGTTGCCATCGCGCGCGCAGTTCACTTCAAGCGGAGCCTGCTGATTTTGGATGAGCCTACGTCTGCCCTCGCGGTGCGAGCCACCGAGGCCCTGCTCGACTACCTCCGTCAGCTCAAGGCCGAGGGTGTCAGTTCGGTTCTAGTTACGCACAACCTGCACCACGCGTACAAGGTCTGCGATCGTCACATCGTAATGAACCACGGTCGAAAGATCCTAGATGTTCGCAAAGAAGACACTAGCGTCGAGGAGCTGACCGCTGCGGTGGTTGGTGGTGCAGAAGCAGTCAAGGCCTTCAGAGAGGCGCAAGCTAAGTAAACGAGTGGGGCCCCGAAAATAATCGGGGCCCCAAACTCTTTAAGAGTCATAAAGGTTAGCCATGAGATTCGGTGTATACAGCGCCATCCTCCATGATCGCCCACTAGTCGAGGCGTTGGGGGTTCTAAAAGGCCTTGGACTTCAGGGGCTTGAAATTAACAGCGGTGGATTTCTCCCACCGGTCCACATTCCTATCCTCGATGAGATTCTCAAATCAGATACGGCAAGAGATGATTTCCTCGGGTTGTTTGAAGAGTCCGGCGTTTCAATAGCTGGATTGAACTGCAACGGGAACCCGCTTCATCCAAACCCTGCAATCGGCCACAAGCACGCCGCAGATGTTATTAGAAGTATTCATTTGGCAAGGCGACTAGGCCAGGATCGAGTCGTCACAATGAGTGGGCTTCCTGGGGGAGAGCCGGGTGCAACTATTCCAAACTGGATGGTTAATGCTTGGAACTCGGCCTCGATTGGGGTAATCAAATACCAATTCGGAATCGCGGCGAAATTCTGGGGAGAGGTTGACATGATTGCGCGAGACATGGATGTAAAAATAGCCCTCGAACTTCATCCTCAAAATTTAGTTTTCAACGTGCCTACTATTCGCGAGTTAGTGGAGAGCGCAAAGGCAACGAATATCGGCGTGGAACTGGATGCCTCGCATCTTTTTTGGCAGCAAATGGACCCCATCGCCGTAGTCCGGGAGCTAGGGCCACTGGTTTACCAAGCAGCCGCGAAGGATGTTTTGGTTAATTCCAAGAACGCGGAACTAGTTGGCGTACTCGACAATAGCTTTCGGGTGCTTGACCCTGCCGAGGATCGTGTGAATCTTGGTGGCGACGAATGGGTCAATGAATGGCCTCAGAAAAGTGCTTGGGACTTTGTTGCGGTCGGAAAGGGCCATGGCGCCGATTACTGGGCTCGCTTTATAAGTGCATGTGAGGCGGTTGACCCTGGAATGTGGCTCAACATTGAACATGAGGACACATCAATGGGCCGTATAGAAGGTCTGGAATATGCCGCGAATACTCTGAAGACCTCAGCTAATTTGGCTGGCGTCAGCTGGAACTCAAACTAGGTTTATTTTTCGACTAGCGTTACTTCGAATGAGTAGAGGTCCGGGCGGTAGCAGTGCTGGCCGAACTCGATTGCCTTGCCACTGTTGTCGTAGGCCGTGCGCTCCATCGTCAGAAGTGCCGAGTTTTTGTCTATGTTGAGCAGGGTGGCTTCTTCGGCGCTCGCCTTTCGGGCTCCAATGCGCTGTTTTGCAACCTTTAGGCTGACTCCTCTAAACCTAAGCAGCTGGTAAAGGCCATGTTCGCTTAAATCCATCTCGGTTAGGTCTATGAATTCGTTAGGCAGCCAATTTTCCATGACTGAGACAGGCACTCCATCGGCTAATCTCAATCTCCTCAGGTGAAGGATCTCAGTTCCGACCGGACAGCCTAGGTGCTCTGCCTCACGCTTTGATGCCTTGGTTACGGCTAGGGAAAGTAGTTTTGTAGTTGCCTTCTTGCCCGAGCGCTGAAGGTCTTCGTGAAGTGATGTTAGTTCCAGGCCTCGCGTTACTTGCCCGTGTACTACCTGCGTGCCGATACCACGGCGGCGCACAAGTAGGCCTTTGTCAACCAGGTCTTGGATTGCCCGGCGAACCGTAGGTCGACTAAGGCCAAGTCGTTCGCCAAAAGCAATTTCGTTCTCTAGACGCGCACCGGCGGGCAGTGTCCCATCGAGGATTGCCTTTTCCAAACGTGTTGAAATTTGAAAATAGAGGGGTATTGGCCCGCTTCGCTCGAGATCAATGAATAGCGAAAGTGGAAGAAGCTGCTCTTGTTGGCTCAATCTCTAACCTTTAGGTAGCAGGTGGCAACCTTTGACA
>Ga0228702_1001383_pt1 | contig 15551 bp, 15 predicted proteins | sample McNCre217_Aug_MG_2_FD_178018 | JGI IMG/M metagenome (GOLD analysis project Ga0228702, IMG submission 178018) | Freshwater microbial communities from McNutts Creek, Athens, Georgia, United States - 20-17_Aug_MG | ecosystem: Environmental > Aquatic > Freshwater > Creek | place: USA: Georgia... | reverse complement strand
AGTCTGGGCGTTCTTTTTGACAATCGGAATGGTGCCTTCTGGGTAAGCTCCTTGAGCCACGGCATCCTTGGCAGCCGATGCGGCCAATTCAGGTGAAGCATACTCCTTGGACTCAATCTTCCCCTTGCGGTATTCCAGAATGTCCTGACGAAGCTGTGCCGTGACTTGGGCAGGCGTAGGCATCTTGCCAGTGCTCTGAATGAGCTTGGCAGTGACATCACGCGCTGTGGGTTCTCCAGTAGGAGCTGCTTCAGTTCCAGTACCAGCACCAACCCCAGCGGAAGGCATACCGACACCAGCAGGCGCACCAGAAGGAGGCTGCGGCGTCATGTACTGCTTCATGAAGTCAGCCATGCGCTGATTCTGCTCAAACTGCTGACCAAGCAGCTTGTTCTGATTCTCAATGTGCAGGCGTTGCGCCTGATCCATCTTGTTCTTGTCGTAAGCCTCAAGGAAGGATTTCACCATCGCCGCATCCTTCATCTTAACGCCTTCACCAGTCTTTACGCTGGCCCAAGACTTTAGGATTTCAGGCGAAAGCGTGGGAGCGTTCGGATCGTCTGACGAAGCACCCTCCAAATACTTCAGCACCTCGGGATTGGCCCGCGTGTAACCAGCAATCTGGCCCATCGCCTGATTCGTGATGAACTGGTTCTGCTTGTAGGTCTGGAAAGCGTCCCCCAAGTCCTTGCCGATGTTGCCAATGGCCTGCGACCACGCCTGCCCAGCCTGGGCGATGCCTTGGGCGCGAAGCTGACCGCTGATGTCCTGTACTCCTGGTGCGTAGGGCATGGTAGATTCGTCTTTGAATTAGCCGAAGATGCTGGGCAACAGCTTTCCGAGAACATTGCCAACCGCGCCAGTCGTGGCCGCCTTCTGGCTGGCAGCAGCCCCGTATTTGGCCGCCTCGATGGCCGCAGCGTTGTTAGCCGCGCTGATGTCGCGGGCAAGCTGGGCGTTGACGTTGGTGCTGTATACGTCCTGCGGATAGGCCCCAAGCGGGTTGAACGTGCCGCTGACAAGGTTGCCAATCGGGCTGAAAATGTTGCCGGTTTGGAGCTGGGCCGCGTTGAACACGTTGCCCATGGACGCCTGATAGCCCGCACGCGCCTCGTTCTCGCGCTGCTGGCGGATGGCCTCGCGGTTGAGGATCTCGGCCCCAATTGCACCAGGTCCCATCAGTTGGCCGCGTGCCGCATAGGCTTCACGCGCACCCTGCTGGGCCTGACGTACATCCTCGGCGTTCAGATAACCGCTCTGCGCCCGCTGGAGCTTGGCCGCATCGGCCTGCATCTGGGCCAAAGACTGCTGGGCAGCCTTCGGGATGGCCGTCTGATTGAGCAGGTTCTGGTAGATGCCACCATACATGCCCATCAGATTGCCCTGCTCGGCCTGCAAAGCGGCTCGGGAAGCGGCAAGCTCCTTGGCGAAGTCACGCTGGGCCGAAGTTCCAAGGTTCGTAGCCGTGCCTACAAGGCTGCCAAGGCCAAGATCCGTTCCAGTCGTTCCGGTTGCGCCGGTAGACGTAGACGTGTTGTCCGTGGTCTTGCTGGAAGGCGTTGAGGTGGGAGCGGTCGGCCCCATGATCGGGCTCGTCGTCTTGAAGTTCTTCAGCGCGTCCGTAAACGACACATTGCTGGTGTTCAGCGTGTTTGTGGGCGTTGACGTTGACGGCGGCGTCACTTTGACCGTGGGCATCGTGTACTTGCCCGTAGCCGGATCGTAAACGTAGCCGGACTGCTGGAGCAGCCAAGGGGCAAGCGTGCCAGTAGGCGGAACTTTGGTGTCAGTCACCGTCACCCCAGGCATCTGAACGATGTTGCCACCGCCACCGCCGCTAGTAGAAGTTAGGCCGCTGCCAAGCGTCACTTGCGGAAGACCGGAAGCCGTTACTTGGAATGGATCAGCAACAAGAACCTCGCCGGGTCCCTCGCCAGTTCCAGTGGTCGTGCCAGTAGTCGGAGTGGTTGTCGGCGTGCTGACAGTCTTCGGAATCGATACACCACCGCCGCCACCGCCAACCATGCCAGCCCCAGTCATGTCATAGGGCAGGCCGGTGTCGGGATTTAGGGCGTTGCCAGCCGCATCTACATAGCCAGTCGGGGCTCCAATCGTGTAGTAGGTAGGCAGCATTCCACCCTCAACGACGTTCTGGCCGCCCATACCGCCTAGGGCATTGACGCCAGCCTGAATCAATCCTCCAGGAATGCCAGTAGCTGCACCAAGCAGGCCATAACCGATCTTTGAGCCAAGACCCGGCTGATTGGCTGCGGCAGCGGCGGCAGCCTCCTGAGCGGCCTGCTGTTCGGCCAAAGTGCGTTCAGCCAGCGTGCGCTCCGTTTCCACGCCAGTAACGTCACGCGGCGTGAAGATGTTGTCGGAGCCGCCAAACTCGTTCGTGTAGTTGAAACCGGTCAGTGGGTCATATCCAAGCGTCTGGGAGTTGGTCAGGGCGTTCGGATCGGTGGCCTGAAAGAAGTCACCCGCATCGTAAAAGCCCGTGCCCCGCTGGGCCATCATGCTGTTCAAGAACGCCTGATACTGGTCGGGCGTCATTCCGTTCACTAGTCCGTTGATGTCTTCAGCCATGGCGGGTAGAGATTAGCCGACCGCAGCGGTGCGGTAGAGTTCGATCAGGTTGGTGCCGTCAGAGATGAAGGCGATGTTGTAGTACTTGTTGGCCGAACCCAGAGAATACGTTGAGACGGTCTTGAAGCCGGTCGAAAACGTGATGACGTTGCCCGCCGTGCCGTCCGTCGTGAAGCTCAGGATCAGCTTGTAGCCCGCACGCGGCACGCTGCTGGCCGTGATGGTGGATGCCGTGCTGCTGGTGCAGGCAATGCGCCGAGTATTGCCATCCGTCGTGGTGAACGTGAGTGCAACGGACGCCCCAAACGTCACCGTGCTGTACGTCTCGTAAAGCGGGGTGCTCTGGGTGATCGTAGTTCCACCGCTAAGGGTCGGGGCCGGATAGGTGTTGCCCGACGCCAGCATTGAGGATGTCACCTCACCCGCGCCGATGCTCACCGTTGGCTGACCCAGCAGATTGAGCTTGGTGTAGGTGATCGGATCGGTCGTTCCAGTAAAGGAGTAGCCTGGTGTTACGGATGCCATGGTAGAAGTTAGGCTTGAATGGTGGAGCCGCGCTGGCCAGCCCTGTTCTCAAAGCCGATGGACTTGAGCATCAGGTAGCCCTGCGTGTTGGTGAGTGACAGCCAGCTCAGGCGGCCCTGACGCTGCGTAATCATCGGAATGCGGATGTCCTGCGTCATTTCCGGCTGAAAACCCGTCCCAGACTGAACACTGTCCGGTCCCGTGCTGTAGTCACGGCGATAGGCACGGTTGTAGTCGTCGTTGGCGTTCGTCAGATCGTAGGAGGCATCATTGAACCGCCAGCTCTGGCTCCGCGTGTACGTCTGGTCGGTCAGCAGCACACTTTCCTCGTTCGCCCCATCCGTATAGCTGCTCACCGAGAACTCAGGGCGATTGGTGGACAGGTCGGCGTACATGCGCCGCTGGAAATGATTGATGGACATGCCACGACGCTCGTTGTCCATCTTTGCCGTGCTGTAGGCCCGCGTCAGCAGCTCAAAGCTGATTTCGCTGACCGTCGTTCCGCTAATGTCGTTCTGGCCCTCGTCCGTCACAAAGATACGACCATCCTCGGTGATGGCGTGCAAACGTTGCAGGCCAAGGTAGTCGTTCACCTGCCAGCCCTGAATGCACATGTTCATGTCGGGGCTGAAGTTCCATTCGCCGTACCAGCTCTCCGTGATGAAGTTGTACACCACGACGGCGTTGCAGAACAGGCTGTTGTCCAGCGGTAGGCTGACGTAGAGCTTGTTGTTCCAGTAGCCTAGGCTGATCTTATAGCCCACCTGCCAGTTGACGCGGTTCATTATGCGTCGAATACGGGACGACAACGGCAGCGTCTTGTGCTGCATGGCGTTGTTCGTGGAGGTGAGCGTCAGCAGGTTGATGTTGCCGTAGCTGACATAGGCCAGATCAGGCCCAACGCTGGTTACGGCATTGATGCCCACAAGGCCGACCTGGCGGGTGATTTCCGTGACAATGACATCCGTCAAGGCCCCATCCACCTGCTGCAGAAGCTGAATGGACTTGTTCTTGAAACAAACGAGCGAGGTCAGGCCGAAAGGAAACGTGGCCACGACATAATCGCTGTTGCCCGTGTTCAGGTTGAACTCATTGGCCAGCGGGTCGTAGTCGCTGAACGCCAGCACATCCGAGGCCGCCAGACTATCCTTGCCGCTACGAATCCACAGGCGGTTCTGGTAATAGGTGGCTTGGTTGGAGTTCGGAATGCTGTTGTACGTCGCGGGCAGCGTCGTGTCAGGAACTAGCGCGAACGTCGTGTTCCAATCGCCATTCCAATAGAGCGGCTTGGCGTCATCTCCTCGGAAAAGATAGACGTAATTGTTGGCCTGAACAATGGTGGACTGCTGCGTGACGTAATTGCCTGATCCAAGCCCAATTGATTTTCCGCTATGGCCGGGCGAGTAAAAGCCAACCTTGTTGTAGCCCACCAGCATCATGTAAACATTGCTTGGGCTGTTTGGCTCGGAATACAACGCCGACCCGTAGATGGACGTGCTGGCGTTGGATGAGGTCATTATCGATCCTCCTCCTCCCACCGACACGCAGATGTTTCCGCCGCAAACGATGTCATACCAGTCCTGCTGCGGAATTGCCGGTGCAATGATCCAGCCCGATCCGGTGATGGAGCTGATTATGCGAGCAGGAGCACCGTAAATGGACACTGCGGAAACAGCCAGAAAACGTCCCGAGTCAAAAAGCAGCGCAGTCCATTCTGCCGTGGGTGTGTCTGCGGATCTGGTTTGCGTCCAGACATCAAGGTCAACGGACGTGTAAATTGCCCCACTTGCGCTGAGAAGCACAAAGATCTGATTTCCAAAAGCGCAATCCACATGCAGGCCAGAAGGTGCGGTTGTGATGCGGGTCCAGGTGATTCCGTCGCTGCTTCTGTAGACGCGGCCAAGGGTTACGGCCAGAATGAACACGCCGTTGCCGTAAGCGAGTCCGGTGGGGTTGGTTGTTCCGCTTACGGCTGTCGCCGTGCTCCAAGTGGATCCGTTGTTTGTGCTGTAAATGACGTATCCGGTGCTGGCAAACGACACCCAGATGTTTCCGCCATACTCAAGGACGGTGTAAACCCGCGTGGTTGGCGCGGTGGCTGGAGACGACCAAGTAACGCCATCCGTGGAGGTTCTGATGCAGGAGGCTCCAGCAAGACCTTCACCGGAAATGACAAAGGTGCCGTTTCCAAACGCAATCTGGTAGGCATTAAGGTCGGTAAAAGTGGCGGTAGTGGACCAAGTTATGCCATCCGTGGACTTCAGCACCTTGGTGTTGGAAACAGCCAGAAAATAGCCGTTGCCGTAAGCCACTGAAATCAAGGCATCGGTCGTTCCGCTGGTCTGTTGTGTCCAGACTTGGCCGAAAGGCGTAGCCCCCAGCTCGGGAAGGCACACGAACCCGCCCCGCGTCTCGGCGTTCATCGTGCTGAAGGAGCAATTCACCGCCTTCTGGACATACGCGGGCTGCACGTTCTCGGGGTTGTTGTACTCGTCCACCCCAAGGAAATGCTCGTCGCCAACCACCAGCGGCTGGTCGTCCTCCTGTCCGTATGCGCGATAACGCTCCATTGTTTGTAAAGAAGAAGCGGGCTCCCGTTTAAGAAGCCCGCATTAGCGTCAGACAGCCTCTTTTGGCTCCTCCTTGGGCTCAACGAGGGGCTGCAACGTCCGCACGGCCTGCTCGATCAGCTCATGGTCGCGGCGGCTGCCCTTGAACTCGGCAGCGGCCTGGGCCAGCACTTCCAACGCTTGTTTGGTGGTCAGGGATGTATTGCTCATGGCTCACCAGACGTAAACAGCCCCGATCAGCGCGACAAACTCTTTCTCGGTGATCGGCTCGAAAGATTCGCTCTGCTTGTTGCCTAGGCCCGACATTATCCAGCCCGAAGCCGTTTCCTGAGCCGCCTGATGAATTACCAGCCCATTTGCCCACTTGGGACGATATATCACTAGGTCGCCCTTCCGAATGGCCTTAAAAGGCAAGGAAACAGGCTTTGCGAGGGCTACGACGGTAGACTTGGGGTCGGCTCCCTTGGGCGCGGCGGGAATGTATGGGGCCATGCTGCCAGTTCCGACCACCTCATAGGCCGTGGGACCGGCCTGCATGTGGGCGTCCACCGGCGACAGGCAGACAATGCGGGGCGGCAAGCCGCTGGCCATCGCCCTGTGCTGCCAGAAAGCAAGCAGCAGAAGGGCGGCTATGAGTAGGCCAACGACTAAGCCGACAAGGCGCATTAGGCGCGGGTCAGGCCGAGATTGGCCGAAATGGCGTCAAGCTGCACCTTGTCATCATCCGCATCGGCGGGCCAAGCGGCCCATTGCTCCTGCGTCATGCTGACATTGCCATCCTTCAGCACCGTGCCATCAACGGCCAAAAGCTGGAAGTAGTAGGACGGCGGCGGGCCAAGGGTGATGGACCGAATGGCAAGCTGAGTGGCTTCGGCGGGCCAGACTTTTACAGGAATGATGTCGGTGGTGAGCATGAGATTAGGTGGAAACGAGTACCTTGTAGGTGGTGCCAGCGGAATCCTGAATAGTGACGTAGCCAGTGGCAGTAGGAGCACCCGCAACGTAAGCATTATTAAGCCGCAAAGCACCAGCTAGGATGCATCGCTGGCTGCTGTCGAGGGTGAGGGCGGTGGTGGCGTTGCCCGAGCGGAGGTACAACGATGCACCAGCCGAATGGGTTGAAACATACGCATTAAGGGACGCCGTTTCGACCGAATAGGAAAGACTTGAGCTTTCGTAAATGCGGAAGATCGGATTTGCCCCGCCAACGTGCTGCAACGTCAGTTGACCAGCACCTTGACGATAGAACGCCGTATCCGTCCCAAACCCAATGCCGCCCGCGCTCGTCGTGTGCGTGGCGAGCTGGAGCTTGCCGTTGCCGCTGTCCGTGGTCGTGCCGAGGAGGAGGTTGCCGCCGTTTGGCTGAAGCACCAACGAATAAGCCGTTGCCGTTCCGTCCACTCGCTGCACTTGCATCCAGCCATAACCAGCACCAGCAACTCCAGAGATCAGGCCGTATTGCGACTGATAAAGCATTTTCATGCTTCCACCAGTTGATCCAAGGGCAGGAGGATTCAGGTTTGCAGCTTCAAAGTAATTGCTCCCCGTGCCGCTAATTGTAAGATTTCCAGTCGTTGCCAGCGTTCCTGCGTAAGTCCACCCGCTCGCCGTCTTCTGGCTGCTCGGCACGTTCCAGCTTACGCCTGACGCGGGCAGCGTGATGTTCGCCGCGTTGCCCGAGGTGTCGTACCACGCCAACCCGCCGCCAGCCTGATAGGCGTCGGGGGCGAGGAGGAGGCCGAGGCGGGTGACCGAAAGATTCGCAACCGAATAATTACACGCTGCAAAACTAAAGAAACGAACGCGAACAGTACCGGCACTGGTTGCCGTGAGAATGATGCTATTTGCTCCCGCCGTGGCAATTACTCCAGCAGACCGATCCGCTCCGCTTGATGAATCATTAAGAATGACCTGAGGGAAATCGGATGCGTTTTGAGTAAGCGTGAATGAAACAAGAATCTTTTGACCGACACTAACAGCAAAAGCGGCGTTTGTCGCGGCAGCATGATAAGCAGCCGCGTCTTGAGCTGAAAAGCTAGTGGCCGTGCTGCTAAAGGTAGAATAAATCGGGTAAAGCGTAGCAGCGGTCAGCGCGCTAGTGGACAGCGAAGTATTGCTCGCCGTGTTGTAATCCGCACCCGCAGGCACGCCCGCCTCGAACAGACTCACCACCTCCGACGCGGAGAGGGCGCGGTTGTAGACTAACGGTGATTCAATGACGCCCGGCCAGACAACCGTAGTGATGCTCGACGATGCTCCAAGGAAGGTGGAGGCTGCCGAGTAATTTCGAGAATCAGTCGTAGTTCCGGCGGCAACTCCATCAATGTAATAAGTGCCAGTAGTGCCCGAACGCACATACGTTACCAGATGGTTTTTCCCAGCGGTAAGAGCACCAGTGGAAGCCGTGTTGTCTGCAACGGATTGAATCGACGAAAGCAAAGTTCCGTTACTCAAAACCATCAACACGAACGAATTGGTAAGGCCGCCAATGATTCTCGGAACTGAAGAAAACGACGAGCCGTTAACTACCGCAGAAACAGAGAAATCAGAGGTTCCAAACGCCGGAAGACTGGAAAGCGTAGAACCGCTCGTCCCATCAAACACCAGCCCCTGACGCGCCGCACGCGCATCAAGGCTGCTCTTCACGGACGGGCCATTGACCCCAAGAACCACATCGCTGACGTTCTGGGCAATGTTGCTGGCGAGAATCTTGCGCGTGCCGTTGGCCGCGCCGTCAATGGCAATAAAGTCGTCGCTGGCCGAGCTGGTGGCCGTGGTGGTCAGGGCATTGATGCGAATGTCAGCCATGTTGGGTTATTCCTTTTGAACGTAAACGATTAGGTCGCTGCCGGACGTGATGTACCGATCACCAGTAGAAGTGACCAGATAGCCGTTCGGGGCCACGGGCGCGTTGCTGTCGTAGATGACATTGTCGTTGAGGGCGGTGCACATCCGCTCCCCAAGCATGTCCAGAAACGAGGCGAAGAGGCCGGGGCCCATGACTCTTAGAGGACGAACTCGCTGGCCTGAATGGCCGCGCTGGTGGAGCCCTGACGGATGAAGCGGGCGGCGGTGGCCGTCGCACGGCTCCAGGTGAAATGGGAGCCGCTGTACAGGCGGTGGCCGTTCGTGGACGACGGATCGGAGCCGTCAAACGTCACCATCACGTCGGCGTCCTGCACGTCCAGAACAATCATGTTCGTCGTGTCGGCAAATGCCGAGAGCGTCACCACGGTGCCAGCCACCGTCAGACGCTGGTCGGCTACCGGCGTACCACGATAGATGTTCGGATACGGAAAGAGGTTGGAATAGTTGAACGACATGATGTGGGCTGGTTAAGATTCGTAAGTTATTACCATGCGCGGTTCTCACTCGTCGTGTGAGTCGCCACACGCATCTGCCACGAGTTCGGGGACTGACGCTCAATGCGGTCCCATTCCTCGTTCTTCTTCTGGTCGGCGATGACGTAGGCCTGAGCCGCCTTGTCCGCCTGACCGTCCTGAATCAGCCAGTCGGCGTAGGTCTGCCAGACAAGGGCGTTGAAAAGCTGCTCGGGAATCGGCTGAAGCTCCCACTTGTTGGGATGCGTCTCGGGCGTCTGGCCAGCCGTCGTGGCCTCCGTACATTTGTAGTAGTCCGACGTGTTCTTACGAGCCCCGGTCGTCCAGGTGTAGTAGATGTACTGGTCCGCAACATACGTCGCCGTCGCATCGTACTCGTCGCCCTGATAGGTGTAGGGAGCCTTGCGGTAGTAGATGTAGATCGGGTTGGCCGGATTGGTGTTGTAGGTGACGTAGCCGTTCGTCCCCATGAACCCGCCTGCCGAGCTAATCATCTGGTAGCCCTGATCCGTCACCACAAAGCCCTGCTGGCGCGGATAGGTCACCATGGCGGGATTGTCCACCCACGCCGTGAAGAGCTGGTCAATCTCCGTCTCGCCAAGCTGGTCGGGCGGCAGGATGAACTGCTGCGGGCTGACGTTGGTGGTCTGCACCATCAATCCGCCCCACAGATACAAGCCCTTCGTAACGTCACCCGCATAGGACAGCGTGCTGCCGTCCGTGCTGATTTGCGCCGTCACGTTCAGGTAGGTCGTGCTGCTTCCAGTCGTGAACGTCAGCGTGCAGAGGAAGAAGCCGTTCGGGCACTGCTGGATGTTCCAGTTGGAGCAGTTGGCAATCGTCCCCGTCACGCCCCCGAACACGTTGAAGAACCCGCTGTACGTGGTCGTGCCGTCATTAGCCGCCAAATAGAGCCAATTACGGCCATTCTGGCGGGCGTAGAAGGACAACTGGTACTGCGTGGTCGGAAATGCCGCCAAATTGGACTGGACAACCTTATGTGCGCCTGTGGCGGACGTCTCCAACACCTTTGATGCAGTCTGGCGGTTATCCGCTGGATTTGCGATGGAGTTAGCCGTCACGGTCACATTGGTGGCCGTCCAGTAAGCTGTTTTAGATACGTCGTTCGGGTAGGTGAGCAGGTTGCCCGCAAACCGCGCCTCGCCGTAAGGGCTGATGTCCGTCCAGTTCCCCGCACCCCACAACTGGCGCACATTGCTGTAGAACAGGTTGTTGATGACCGCCGCCGTTTCCGTCGTCAGACGGCTTAGGGGCATTCCGATCAGGCCTGTTATGTTGGCCAGAACTGAGCTGTAGGGTATGGTTCTCAAGCGGCGTTCTTCGGATACCAGCCTCCGGTGAGGCCCTTGCGACGAGGATCAACCTTCGGGCGGTAGCCCTTGCTGCACAGGTGCGGGTTGTCCTTAAGATACTCGGGCAGCCATTCATGCACGGCGTTGCCATGCTGCTGCTGCAAACGGAAGAACAGGCGGGCGTCGATTCGCGCCGCCTGCTGGCCCAGTCCCTCGACTTGCGTGCTGCCCTGCGCGGCCATGACGCGGGCAAGCATCTGCTGGTTGAGCTCGCACTTCACCTTCTCCTCGGGGATGGAGCCGTCGATGTGCTTCCACCACTGACGCACGAAGTCCTTCGGAACATCCGTGACAATGCCGTTCTGGGTGGTGGGTGCGAGTACTGACATAAAATTGGAAGGGGATAAGAAACACTTGGGGCAGAGCCGCCGTTAAGCGGGTGCCCCAAGCGCGGTGTTAGCCGAGGTTCGGCGAATCGCCGAGGTTCACGATGTTCACGAAGATGTCCAACTGACCCGCCGTGAGGGCGGACGGGCTGCCGCCCGTGGCATTCGTGAATACCGCAACCAGGTTGGTCGTGGCGGTGGCCTTGACCAGCGTGGCCGTGGTCGGGACGCCAGCCAGCACGCCAGCCGTCTTCACCGACTGGGCGGTGACGAGGGCGGTCGTGGCGGTGGTCGTGCCAACCTGCACGGTGAAGGCCGTCGTGCCCGCAAAAGCGGTCGAGACGTTCACCAGCGCGTTGTTGATGACCCAGTTCGCGGGAAGCGCGCCGAGGGTCACGGTGACGGTGTCCGTGCTGCCCGAGCCAAGCGCGACATCCGAGTACGGGATGGTGAACTTGTGCGAGAAGCCGCGGGCCTGCTCGTGAAGCGACAGATTGTACGCTTTCGAGCGCGAGATGGTAATTGCTGTATCAGCCATGGTATGTGTCTCCTGTGTTGATGGCTACGGTTTAGCTGGTCGCGGCGAATTTGCCGAGGCCGAGCGGATTCTTGACCATCAGGGTGAGGGCCGCGAGGATGAACCCACGGCGACCGCCGCCGAGGTCAGGCAGCTCGTTGGACTCGATGCCGAGCATGTAGCCGATGCCGACCAGCTCGGGGTCGATGACGTAGCCACGGGCCTTCTGGGCGGAGGTGGTCGTGCTAATGTCCGCGCCGTCCACGATGCCGTTGAACAGGTCGGGAACGACCGTCACGGTGTGGAAATCGCCGACGTACACGGTGACGTCGAGGTCGATCTGGTGCTCCGTGGCGTCCTGGGTCACCATGTAGCTCTTCGCCGTGGTGGTGCCTTCCTGACGCTGGAACTTGGAGATCGCACGCTTCAGCGACGGGCCCGCGAACAGCGTGTAGCTGCGGCGGCCACCGACCTGCTGGAAGATGGACTGGAACACATCGTTGAACGCCGACTCACCGAGGGTGGCCGTGGCGTCCGTGTTGATGTTGCCAGCGGGCGTGCGGAACGCGGCGGGAACGTCCGAACCCGGCGTGGTGCTGATCCACTTGCCGAGGGCGCGGAGCTTGTACGGAGCCGGAGGGGCTTCCTGCTGGCGGTCATTGTCCGAGCCGATGCAGGCTTCGATGTCGCGCTTCAGTTCGCGCATCGCCTTCATCTTGGACTGCGCCACTTCGGACGAGACACCGGCGACATCCGACGCCTCCTGGAGGCGGGACACCATCCACTGCTCGCGGAACTGCTGGACGTAGTTGCCGATACGGGCGCGGTTGACGCTCTGGTTGCTGAAAGCGAGGACATCCTGGCCTTCAAGCACGCCGGAGAAGTTGGCAGCCGACAGCGTGTCGACCTGCCACTCCTGGTAGGCGTTGGTCATGCGCTTGGTCTTGCTGAACGTGGAGATTTTCGGGGTGTCCTCGGGGGCGAGGATGGTCAGAAAATCCGTGAGATCTTCGCGGTCACCCGCGACGTTGTAAGTGGTGGCTAGAGCCATGGTAGTGAGAAATTAACGATTTTGTTTTGCTAGTTCACGCGCCAGAAGGAACTGGGCTGCCTGGTTTGCCGAAACGCCGCCCGACTTGGACATCTGTGAGCGCATGGCCTCAAGCGTCTGCGCCGCTCGCTGCCCCGAAGGAGTACGAGCTTCGCCATTTGAAGAGACAACCGACTGCCCCGAAGGGGGCTTCGTGCTGAAGGGGGTTTGGGGCTTGCCGGTCTTGCCGGTGGCCTTCTTCTCCTTCGACTGAAGGGCTTTGAGGCCTTCAATCTGCACTCCGATGATCCAATCGGCATTCGGCAGGTTCTTGAGCCACGGCATCTGCATGTAGGCCTGCTGGGCTTGTACATACTCGGGGCTGCTCTTGTCCTTCAGGAAGGGGAACTTCTCGTAGGCCAATTGCTGCGCCGCCTGCCGCTGCTGGATGAACTGGGCGCGTTGCGGGATCTCGTCCTCAAGGGTCCGTTCCGCGTTGCGGATGATGGTCTTAAGGGCTTTCCTGTCCAAAACGGTGTCTCCAACCCGAACGGGCTCGAAATCGTCTCGGTCAAGCTGCTCCTGCGCGAATCGCTTGGCATCCTTCGCCTGCTGCTGCAAAGCAACAAGGTCGGAAGCCGACTCGATCTGCGCGAGGGGAGGTGCGCCTTGCGGAAGGGGGACCACCGGCTGCGGGGCTGACGTTTGCTGCTGCTGCGCGGCTTGCACCTGCAACTTCAGCTCGTTCAACTGCGCCTCCAGTGCCTTTCGTTTGGCAACCTCTTTCCCGATGCGCTTGTCGATCTTCTTCTTGAGATCGTCACTGATGTCTTGTGAAGGAACGTCGTCGCCTTGGGGTTCCTCGGCTTGCGCCTCGGGCTCCTCGGCCACGGCAGACTCGGCCTGCGCCGGTTCTGACACTTCGGAGATGGATTCAGACGGGATTTCCGCCTGTTCAATCTGCTCCGCCTGCGCTGCCGCTGCTTGGGCTTTTTCCGACTCCATGTTGAGGAGGCGGGCCGCCGCTTGGGCTACGCTCAGATTGGATTTTTTCGGGGCATCGCTATGCGTCTCGGGCGCGGGTGCGCTGACTGGCTGCGAAGGAGCTTCAACTGTTTCGTTAGGCATGGTTTAGAGTCTCAAGCGACTGTGGACATGGCGGGATGCCAAGTGCGGCCATCAGTTCTACTAATGCACCATGCTGTCAACGATTATTTTTCCTAATTGGGGAATTATGCCCAACAAAGCAAAAGGGCCTGTAAGAAAAACAGGCCCCTATTTCTTACAAAATGGCGATTTAACCGCCTAATTGCCGCGCAATTCGGCTTCTGCGTCGGCTTGCGCGAGCTTCGTTTGCACGAAGTCGTCGTACATGCTTATAACGCCCTCATAGGCACGCATTTCACCGACTGCGGCCATGGAAAGACGGTCGGAAGCGATCACCTTGTCGGACATGCTGTCCAGCATGGCGGCCCGCTGCTGCTCGCGCAGTTCGTCAATGAACGCGCCAAAGGCCTCGTTGCCGATCAACGTGGCCATGGCGTTCTGAAGACGGTCGGAGCGTTCGCGGGGAGTAAGGATTGGTTTCTTAGGCATTGTTGGTGGAAGCGGGCATTGGGCCAGGCATCGCGGCACCTAGACGGCCAGTAACGGCGTTCTGCTGCTGCTGCATCTGGAACTGGTATTGCTTGGCGCGGGCGTTGATGCGCTCTTGGAACGACTTGTCCTGCGCGTAACGCTGCTGCACGTCAGGCTGCTGCAAGTACTGTTGGATGACCTGCAAGCCGAGCTGCGGAGGCGTGCCGACACGGATGTTCTTCGGGATGCCAGCGAAGATTTGCGCCAGATCGTTGTGCTCGTCGTTGACCACCTTCTGCTGGCCTTCGCTGACCGGCTGGATGATGCGCTCGGCAATGTTCGGGTCGATGGACGAGATGAACGCCTGACAGAGTTCGGCCCAGTTTACGACGCCGTTGCGGTCGAGAGTCTGAGCTCCTTGGATGATGGCGGTCCATTTCTCCGACATCTTCTTGAAGTCGGGGCTCTGCACATCCCACGCGAGGTAGAAGTCAAAGTCCTCGTTGACATCGCCCTTGCTGAACAGGGTCGGGTCTGCGGTGCGAACACCCATCACGCGGAATGCCACCTGCTCGTTGCCGTACTGCTTGTAGAGTTTCCAGACCTGACGGAACGTCTTGGCCAGCGAGGTGAGGAACTTGTCGATCTCAAACTGATTGTAGATCGGGTCGATGGCGGGATCGCCCTCGCGGCTTGCAAAACCGTTGTACTCCTTGAACGACGCCTCAAGGCGGTTCTCGGAGTCGTCCGTGTTCATGTCGGGAATCGGACGGTCGGCGTAATGGTATTCGCCAGGACGACGCTCGGAGATGAGCGAGCCCGGACCCCAGCGGCCAGGCGGGCGACCCTGCGGATGGCACAGCGGCGGCAACACGCCAAGGGAAGCCGCGTCAATGCGGGCGTCCTTGTGGCTCTTGATCTGGTCCTGCCACGGCTTGCCCGGCTCGGGAAGGCCACGGCTGTCGTGCAACTTGCGGCTAAGATACTCGCGGCGGAAAAGCGTGAACGGATACTGGCCGTGCGCGTAGCCCAGCAGGCTGCTCTTGGCATAGCCAGGCTGGTTGCTGTCAGGCGGCAAAATCGGGTTGAAGACGGTGCAGTAGATGCCAGGCACGCCATCCTCGTCGGACAGACGCTGGTAGGCGTACACAACGCCAATCTTGTCCGTGAACCGCTGCTGCGTGTAGACAAACGAGCGGCTGATGGGCTGCAAATACTCGGACGGCGAGATGGTGATGAGTTTGCCGCGAACGGTCTTGATGGCTTTTTCCACCCACGCCTCGTCCCAGCCGTCCGTGTTCACCATCGCACGAAGCTGCTCCGCGCTGAAGTATTCCACGCGGTAGATGCCGGGCACGTTTTCCAGATCCAGCGAGAACGACGGAATGAACAGGTTCTCGTCGAGGTTGAAGGCACGCAGCACCGGATAGGAACGCTCGGGGCCGTCCATAGGCACCGTGGTTTCACCCGTGTCGCGCAGTTCCTTCAGCATCTTGCCCGCCTTGCTGGCCGAGCAGTTGTACTGTTCTTGGAAGATGGCTTTGAGATCGGACGCGGCGTTCTCGTCATTGACCAACGCCTGAATGTCGATCTGCGGGAACTGCTGCTGGAGGTCCTGCAAGCGCACGTTCACCAGCGTCTTCTCACGCCGCTTCTCCCAGAAGGCACCCATCGCCGCGATGCCCTTCTCGTTCAGGTAATT
>Ga0228702_1001382_pt1 | contig 15551 bp, 14 predicted proteins | sample McNCre217_Aug_MG_2_FD_178018 | JGI IMG/M metagenome (GOLD analysis project Ga0228702, IMG submission 178018) | Freshwater microbial communities from McNutts Creek, Athens, Georgia, United States - 20-17_Aug_MG | ecosystem: Environmental > Aquatic > Freshwater > Creek | place: USA: Georgia... | reverse complement strand
TAACACTAACCATCGAAAAAGTTGCCCATGGCGGTATCTTTGTCGCCCGTCACGACGGTCGCGTGGTTTTCGTCTCGCACGTGCTGCCTGGCGAGAAGGTTCTAGCTCAGGTCTATGAAGACCGCGGTGGTTCGTTCTGCCGTGCCGAACCGATTCAGATCATCGAGCCTTCAGGTGACCGTGTTCCTCAGGTTTGGAAGCAGGCTGGCCCGCAGGGTGCCGGCGGTGCCGAGTTCGGTCACATCAAACTTGCTCGCCAGCGTGAGCTAAAGGCAGACGTTCTCGAAGAGGCTCTAGACCGCATGGCCGGCATCAAGCTACGCCCAGTCGTCGAAGCGGCCCCAGGTGATGATGAAGCAAACGGCCTCGGTTATCGCACCCGCCTGCAGTTGCACGTAGACGAGGCTGGAACCGTCGGCCCATACCGTGAGCGCAGCCACGAAGTCATCAAGGTCAAGGACCTTCCGCTAGCCGTCGAAGACCTACGCGAGCTAGAGATGCACAACAAGAACTTCCAGAACGTAAAGAAGATCGAACTTGCTGCCTCGAGCACCGGTCAGGTGCAGTGGAAGATTGACAGCAAACTGAAGGGCGACGAGCGTCTCATCGAGCGCGTCGCCGGCCGCACCTTCCGCATCAGCGGCGGTGGTTTCTGGCAGGTTCACAAGAAGGCCGCCGAAGTTCTTTCGAGCGCGGTCACCGAGATGGTTGCCGCCGTCGGAATCGATAAAGAAGCCGACAACCTAGATCTTTATGGTGGTGTCGGGTTGTTCTCTGGCGCGCTCGCCGCAAAGTTTGGCAACGACCTTCGCATCACCTCGGTCGAGTCATTCCGTCAGGCCACCGATGACGCAACCCTAAACCTCGCCGATTTGGCCAAGGCCAAGGCAGTCTGTGCCCCGGTTGAGCGCTTCTTGAACGAACGCGTTGGCAACCTAGACAAGGGTGGCAAGACCGCTAGCCCACGCAACGCAACCATCATCCTTGACCCACCTCGTGCCGGTGCAGGTGCCAAGGTGGTCGGTCAGATTCTCGATATTCAGCCGAAGCACATCGTTTATGTGGCCTGCGACCCAATCGCGCTGGCTCGAGACCTGAAGCCGCTCATCGAAGGTGGTTACGAGCTAAAGGCGCTTCGCGCCTTTGACCTGTTCCCTCACACACACCACGTCGAAGCGGTGGCAAGTTTGGTTCGTAAGTAGTCGGTATGAATTCGCTGCCGCACCTAGATCTTGCGCAAGGGATTCGCGTGGCGATTGTTGACGACCACGACGCGGTTCGTTTCGGTCTGAAAGGCGCCTGCGAAGAGGCCGGCTTGACCTTCTGCGGTGGCGCCGGCACGGTTGCCGAACTGCTCGAGAAGCGCCAACCGCTCAACTGCGATGTGGTCGTTTTGGATCTATCGCTGGCCGATGGTTCAACCGTCGAGAACAATGTGCGGGCCATCATCGAAGCCGGCGCACAGGTCTTGGTATTCAGCATCGCCGACAAGGCGGCTCTCGTTTCTGCTGCACTTCGCGCCGGTGCTGCCGGAGTGGTCAAGAAATCGCAGAGCATGGCTGAACTGATCGGAAACATCCAGCTGGTGGCAAACGGCGTCTATGTGAACTCGCCCGAAGCCGCCGCTGCAATCGACGCCGACTTTAACTTCAAGGCTCAGGCAAATCTTTCACCTCGCGAACGTCAGGTGCTAGCGCTTTACGCATCCGGGTTCGCCTTGAAGCAGGTGGCCTTCGAGTTGGGTGTTGGTTACAGCACGGTGAAAGAGCACATCGACCGAGTTCGCAGCAAGTACTCGAGTATCGGGCGACCTGCAGGCACCAAAACCGAGCTTTATCTGCGCGCGGTAGAAGACGGATTGATCGATGGCGAATCGCTTTAGATTTCGTCCTATGGATCTCATCGCCGACTCAGGGCCCGAGCGGTTCGCGGTCGGTCGAGTAAACATTCTCCTCGCCAAGATTTTCTCAATCGGTGGGCTTGCGGTGGGAGTGCAGATGCTACTCAACGCCTGGGCCCAGCGAGATGTCTTGACCCCTTGGTTTTTCTGGCCGGGTTTCATCCTGGTCGGCGTTGGGCAACTCGGTCTGATTTACGCGGCGTTCTTTTCGGGTCACAACCGTTTTTGGCAGCGTTGGTACGCTCGCTCAATCGAAGCGGTGATCGTCACCTGGTTCTTGGCGCTGCCGGCGGGTCAGTCGATGCCCGAGGGCATGTATCCCTGGGCGTGGTGGGGAGTCGGTTTGGCCGCCGTGGCAGCTTTCGCCGGGCTGCCGCCGGTGCGAGCGATTATCTTTCTGGTTTCACTCGACTCGTTCTGGTTTGTCGCCAGATTCTTCCCGGCTTACGGTGGGGTAGACGTTTGGCTGAACCTTCAAGACACCCTACTGACCTTTCTATTCGCGGCACTTCTGGGGTCGCTAATCCTGGTGACTCGCTATGAGGCCTCAAAAGTAGACGAGGCATCGGCAAGAAGACTCGCCGCTGCCACGGAGCAGGCCCGTGCAGAAGCCGAGGTTCGAGAGAAGTCTCGCCTCGACGCGCTAGTGCACGACAAGGTTTTGACCACCTTGATTATGGCTTCTAAGGCTCAGACCGCCGAAGATCAGCAATCGGCGGCGAAGCTGGCAATCGCGGCAATCACCGCCTTGAATTCAGTTCCTGACAGCAACCGCGTCGGTTCGGTAACCGCCAGCAACTTTTTCGCTGCTCTCGAGAAGATCGCCCAGAACCAGGATGCTTCGCTTGAGGTTTCGACCGGCGAGGTGGATAACCTCTCGATTCCCGAGGAAGTAGCGGCTGCGCTGACCGAGGCCACGCTTCAGGCCATTGCCAATTCTCAGCAGCATGCCGGTGACAAAGCCTCGCGTTCGTTGGTGCTCAAGGGGCATAAGGGCGGAATCAAGATCGTCATCAAGGATGACGGACGCGGCTTCAGAATGTCTCGTGTTCCGAAGAACCGTCTAGGACTGCGAATCTCAATCATCGAGCGCGTCGAAATGGTTGGCGGTCGCGTCTTCATCGATAGTCGTCCGGGCGCCGGTGCGAACATCGTTCTGGAATGGGGTACCGATGCTTAGGGTCCCCAACTGGCTGCTCAGTTTCTTCGGCTTGGTTTTCGGTCTTTTCCACGCGGTATTAGGTCTGATTTGGATCAACAAAAACGACCGACCAGACATCGTTGTCGCCGCATTGATCGCCTACGTTGCAATCCTGATTGCCACGGTTTCAGTCGGTAAGAGCCGTGCCATGCCGAACCTGATTGCGGTCATAGACCTAATCGTCTGTAGTGCTGTTCCGGTGGCTATCAATACCCAGCTCGACCCTTCGCACCTGAGCGACTATGCCACCTGGTATGTGCTCGGTGTGGGAACTATCCTCGGAGGCATGGCTGTGCGCGGTCAGCGCATCCTGGCCTGGTTTGGCTTGATCATTCTTGTGGGTGAGATCGCAATGTGGGGCGGGATATCAAGCCTGGCGAGCACCGGTTTGCCCGGAGTGCTTTCGCTACTGGTCACCGGTCACGCCGTATCGATCGGTGTCGAGCGCGCAGTGATTGCCACGAGGGAACTAAATCGCATTTCTGAGGTTTCTGCCGCCGAAACGGCTGCCCTCGAAGCCGCCGGGCGAGTGCGGTCGACGCTGCTCGAAAGAACTTTGCGCACAGCCTTGCCGGCACTCAATCTAATCGCGGCTCTAGGTGGTTCGCTCAGTGAGCAGCAAAAGCACGAGGCGCTGCTGCTCGAGGCGAGTCTGCGCGACGAGATTCGCGGTGAGGCGCTGCTGAATGACGCAATGCGCAAGGCTATCAAGGATGCCCGCCAGCGCGGCATCGAAGTCCTAGTGCTCGACGAAGGTGGCCTCGGAGGTCTGAGCGATGACGAGCGAGAAACCATCTTGAATCGAGCCGCGGCAAGTTTCGTCAACGTTAGCTCCGGCCGCCTGACCATTAGAGCCCCTCAGGGTGAGGATTGGCGCATCACGGTTGCGGCCGTTCGTCCTGGGCACTCGGCGCCAGACCTTTGGCTGAAGATTAGCTAGCGGTTAAATGCGAAAGGTGGCTCCTAAGAGCCACCTTCACAATCCCCAAGTGTTCGATCGATTTTCGCCAATCGAATCATCCCCAAGTGTTCTGCACTATCCCCAAATTGAAGTGCCAACTGCTTATGAATCCAGTATGACTATTGGCGAACAATCTGGGTTGCAAAAACCTATCCCCTCTTTGGGGGATAACCCTTAACGAACTTATTAACCCAGCAAAGCCTTGCGCAAGGTGTCTAGGCCGAGTCCACCGAGGTTTAGTGCTTCGCGGTGGAACTCCTTGATGTCGAAAGCCGAACCCTTTCGAGCCGCATACTCATCTCGAGTCTGCTCCCAGATGCGCTGACCGATCTTGTAACTCGGTGCCTGCCCTGGCCAACCGAAGTAGCGCAGCACTTCGAAGTGCACGAACTCCTTGCTCATGTTCACGTTCTTTCCCATGAAGTCCAGGGCATAGTCGAAGTCCCACTTGCCGGTGCCGTCGAGTCGAGGCTTGCCGAGGTGAACGCCCAGGTCGAGAACCACGCGGGCCGCACGCATGCGCTGACCATCGAGCATTCCAAGGCGGTCGCCCGGGTCATCCAAGAAGCCGAGATCTGCCATCAGGCGTTCGGCATAGAGCGCCCAACCTTCGCCGTGGCCAGAAGTCCAGGAGGCAAGTCGGCGCCAGGTGTTTAGCTCTTCGCGGTTATAAACCGCCTGGGCGACCTGCAGGTGGTGGCCCGGAACACCCTCGTGATACACGGTGGTGGTTTCGCGCCAGGTGTCGAATTCTTCGACGCCAACCGGCACCGACCACCACATGCGACCAGGGCGGCTGAAGTCATCGGTTGGTCCGGTGTAGTAGATGCCGCCAGACTGGGTCGGAGCGATCATGCACTCGAGCTTCTTGAGCGGTTCGGTGATGTCGAAGTGGGTTCCACTTAGTTTCGCGATGGCGGTGTCGGATAGGTTCTGCATCCACTCTTGCAGCGCCTTGGTGCCGTGAAGCTTGCGGCTCGGGTCGTTATCCAAGAATTCGATTGCTTCGAGCACGGTCGCACCAGGTTTGATTTCACGAGCCACTGCCTCTTGCTCAGCGGTTACGCGGGCAAGTTCTTCCTTGCCCCACTCGTAGGTCTCGTCTAGGTCAACCTTGGCACCCAAGAAGCTGCGGCTGAACAGCGCATAGCGCTCACGACCGATGGCATCTTCTTCGTTTGCAGCTGGCAGAAGCTCGTGCTTCAAGAAGTCGACAAATTTCGCATAGCCGGCGGTTGCAGCCTCGGCTGCCTTCTCGGCCTCGGCCTTTAGGCTCGCCGGCAGTTCGCCCTCGCCGAGCTTGGCGTTGGCCGCGAAGCTCTTGAAGAATCCGTCGGCCGCTGCAATCTTTTCGGCCTGATCGATGTTGGTCAAGACCTGGCGACGGGCAGGGGTGTCTTTGGCCTCGATACCCAAGCGAAGCGTGCGCATGTAGCCGTCAAGTGAGCCGGCAACCGCGTTCATACGAGCGACCAGGTTCTGCCAGTCGCCTTCGGTGTCGGTCTTCGAAAGGTCGAAGATATCACGGATGCCCTGTGCCGGCGAGGCGATGTTGTTCAGGTTGCGGCGTTCCACCTTGGCATCGTGAAGTTCCACGCCAAGCTCGAGGTCGCGGGTCATCGCGTCGAGGGTTACCTCGTCTACCTTGTCGGTTGGGGTGGCGGTGGCCAGTTGAGCCAGGACCTTTTTGATTTCGCCGTGCATGACCTCGTCGGCCTCAGGCGAGTGATCATCTAGCTTGTCGTCGCCACCCGGGCGCCCGATGTAGGTCGCAAAAGTCGGCTGAAGCTCGGCGATCCTGTCTACCCAAGCGTCGGCGATTTTGTCGATCTGTGATGGTGTGCGCGTCATTGCGTTTCCTTACTCATTGGCTTGATGAAAGCCTACTGAGAAAACGCGTAAATAGAAGAAAGTTTTAGCTAGTCGAAACCTAGTTGAGCCCTGAGCGGTAGGCTCCACGCCACTGTCCCGGGCCTGGCACGATATCCGGTCGCATCACGGCGGCATTGCGTGACCAGGATGACTTGAGTTTTCGCTCAAATCCGGTCGCCGATGCCTCTTCTTCGGCGTGTGCCGCAGCCAAAACCGCAATCACGGTCGCCAATTCCTCCGGGGTCGGAGCACCACGAACCACCTGCAGGGCATCCTGCAGGTTTTGTTCTTTGCCTTCTTCGGCGGCGTGCTTTCCGCTCATTACAGTGGAATGTTTCCGTGCTTCTTCGGTGGCAAACTCGAACGCTTGGTGCGCAGTGCACGAAGCGCCTTGATTACCTGGATGCGGGTCGCAGCCGGCTCGATGATTCCATCAAGCTCACCGCGCTCGGCGGCAAGGAATGGGCTAGCCACGTTGTAGGTGTACTCGGCGGCGAGGCGAGCTCGCACGGCAGCAACATCCTGGCCTGCCTCTTCGGCGGCCTTGATTTCGTTGCGGTAAAGAATGTTGATCGCGCCCTGGCCACCCATAACTGCGATTTCGGCGGTTGGCCAAGCGAGGTTGATGTCGGCACCGAGCTGCTTCGAGCCCATAACGATGTATGCGCCTCCGTATGCCTTGCGCGTGATGACGGTAACCAGTGGAACGGTGGCCTCGGCGTAGGCGTAAAGCAACTTAGCGCCGCGACGGATGACGCCGGCCCATTCTTGGTCGGTGCCAGGTAGGTAACCAGGCACGTCAACCAGGGTGATGATTGGAATCGAGAAGGCGTCGCAGAAACGAACGAAGCGAGCGGCCTTTTCTCCGGCCTCGATGTTTAGGGTGCCGGCCATCTGCTGTGGCTGGTTGGCAATGATGCCAACGCTGCGGCCGTCCACACGGGCGAAACCAATCAGGATGTTCGGCGCGAATAGCGGCTGAACCTCCAGGAACTCGTGACCGTCAACAATTGACTCGATCACCGCGCGCATGTCGTAAGGCTGGTTTGGTGAGTCAGGGATGATGGTGTTTAGCTTCTGATCTTCATCCGTGATTTCAAGCTCACCCTCGGCCGCGTAAACCACGGTCTCGGAGAGGTTGTTTTCAGGCAGGTAGCTGAGCAGCGAGCGAGCGTAGTCGATCGCGTCAACTTCATCCTCGGCTAGGTAGTGAGCAACACCAGAGGTCTGGTTGTGGGTGCGTGCGCCACCGAGCTCTTCCATGCCGACGTCTTCACCGGTGACAGCCTTGATCACGTCAGGGCCGGTGACGAACATGTTCGAGGTCTTGTCGACCATGATCACGAAGTCAGTCAGTGCAGGCGAGTAAACCGCGCCACCGGCAGCCGGGCCCATGATGATCGAGATCTGCGGGATGACACCCGATGCCATGGTGTTGCGCTTGAAGATTTCGCCGTACTTACCGAGAGCAACAACACCCTCTTGGATTCGTGCGCCTCCCGAGTCAAGGATTCCGATGATTGGCACACCGGTAGCGATTGCTAGGTCCATGACCTTGATGATCTTGTTTCCGGCGGCCTCACCGAGTGAGCCACCGAAGATGGTGAAGTCCTGAGAGAAAAGGGCAACCTGGCGACCGTGGATGGTGCCGACACCGGTGACAACTGCGTCACCGTAAGGTCGATTCTTGTCCATGCCGAATGCGGTTGAACGGTGACGAACGAACTCGTCTAGCTCTACGAATGAACCTGGGTCGAGCAGCATCTCGATGCGCTCGCGGGCGGTCTTTTTGCCCTTCGCGTGCTGCTTGGCAATCGCCGCCTCGCCGCTAGCGTGCACAGCCTGGTGGTAACGGTTGCGCATGTCCTCGAGCTTGCCCGCGGTGGTTGCGATGTCTGGGTTCAGACGAATCGCGGTTGTGTAGGTCATTTCTTCAGCCATGCAAACCACTCTAGCCAGCGAAACCCCGAAAACTGTTGAAGGTTTGCCACTGTGAATCTCTAATTCCGCTGTTAACTTCCTACAGCGTGAAGCCTTCGATTGGTCAGCCGATAGCCTTTAAGACATGGATTTCCCGCTCAGCAGCCAACTGGTGAACCGACTCGACTATGTCGAGAGCACCGGTTCAACCAATACCGACCTGGTTGCGGTTGCGGCCGACTGCCCAGACCTGACCGTCTTAGTGTCGGGCCATCAAACCGCCGGTCGCGGCCGGGCCACGGGTCGACAGTGGTCGTCACCCGCCGGCAGCTCGCTTGCGATTTCTGTCCTGCTGAAGCCAAACTCGACACCGGGTCAAACATTGCCGCCAACCTCCTTTGGCTGGCTGCCGTTGCTCGCCGGTTTGGCAATGGCCCGGGCGGTCGGGCAGTTCATCCCAGCTGAAAATGTGGCCGTGAAGTGGCCCAACGACGTCTTGGTCGGCGAACGAAAAATCTCGGGCATTCTTAGCGAACTCGTCTCAGATTTCTCGGGCGTGGTCATCGGTGCAGGCATCAACATCGGTCAAAACCAGGATGAGTTGCCCGTCGAAACAGCTACCTCTATTGCTCTCGAGCAGACAACAATCGGCGACACGGCCACACCGGGCAAGGATCAAATTCTCGCCGCCTACCTAGGCGAACTTCGCGCGCTCTATTCACGTTTCGTGGCTGCCGGCGGCGACGCCGTAGCCAGCGGCATTCGCGACGAAGTGGTCGAGCGCTGTGGTTCGGTGGGCAGGCGCGTGCGTGCTCTTATGCCCGGCGATCAAGAGCTCACCGGAGTTGGCGTTGGCATCGATGACACCGGTCGAATCTTGATTCAGCCTGATGGCGAGCGCGAACTCTTTGCCGTTTCGGCGGGAGACATCGTTCACCTGCGACACAATTGAGTCATGAGCCAAAGTTTTATCGAGTCACGACGCATTGCCCGCATACGCCCGCGCGCAATTCGACTCCTCTTTCCCTTCTTGGCTCTGGCCGCCGCTAGTTTCGTAGTCTCCTTCTATAGCGGCCGCCTGCCCGAGCAGTGGATGAACATCACGCTCTACTCGGTAGCCGGTGCGGTTGCCCTCTTCTTCTGGTTGATTCCGGTGTTGCGCTATTTGAGTGCCTACGTGGACGTCTTCACTACCCGAGTGCTGTATCGCTCCGGGCTCATGGGGCAGCGCCGAGTCGAAGCTAACTTCGCCCAGGTGACGGATGTGCAGCTGGTTAGCCGTCGCAAGATTGAGATCACGGTTACCGGCGGAGAAACTGTAGAGTTGCCGGCCCTGCCCAAGGCCAAGAAACTGGTGGCCGAGATTCAGGCGCTAGCGGCAAAGCTTTAAACTAGAACCTGACGAATAAAGGATTGGTGTCATGGCTTCTGTAGGCGTAATCGGTGGCGGCCAGCTGGCCCGAATGATGACACCGCCGGCAATCAACCTTGGCCTAGACCTAAAGGTGCTTGCCGAAGCCGAGGGCTCTTCAGCCGCATTGGCCACCACCCAGGTCGGCGATTACACCCACCTCGATGTTGTGCGAGAGTTCGCCAAGACCGTAGATGTCATTACCTTCGATCACGAACACGTTCCACTGCCGGTGCTAGAGGCTCTAGAAGCCGAGGGCGTAAAGGTAAACCCACCGAGCAAGGCCCTGGCCTTCGCCCAGAACAAGCTAAAGATGCGCAAGCGCCTGGGTGCACTCGGATTGCCGATGCCGGCCTGGGCCGAAATCCAGGATGCAGATGCACTACAAACTTTCATCGATGCTCACGGCGGTGTAGCGATTCTGAAGACTCCGATCGGCGGCTACGACGGCAAGGGCGTGCGTGTGGTTCGCTCAGCCGATGACGCGATTGACTGGTTGAGCAACCTGGCCCAGTACGGCGGCAGCCTACTCGCCGAAGAGAAGGTCGATTTCGTTCGCGAACTGGCACAGCTCAGCGCACGTCGCCCGAGCGGCGAATTCAAGGCCTGGCCACTGGTGCAGACCATCCAAGAAAACGGTGTCTGCTCGGTGGTTATTTCACCGGCCCCCGATGCCCCGGCTGCAACGCTCGAGACCACCGCCGAAATCGCCCGCAAGGTTGCCGAAGGACTAGAGGTAACCGGCGTGATGGCGGTTGAGATGTTCGAGGCGCGTGACGGTCGCCTACTGATCAACGAACTCGCAATGCGCCCGCACAACTCGGGGCACTTCAGCATCGAGGGGTCGGTCACCAGCCAGTTCGAGCAGCACATCCGTGCCGTTTCTGATCTGCCACTGGGATCAACCGCTCCGACCGCGGGCCACGCAGTGATGGTAAACCTGCTCGGCGTTGATGACAAGAACGACTTCGTTCAGGCCTATGACAAGGCGCTCGCCACGCACCCGAACGCCAAGGTGCACACCTACGGAAAGGGTGCCCGCGCCGGTCGCAAGATGGGTCACGTCACTGTCGTCTCGGATGATCTCGACTTCGCGCTCGCCGAAGCCAAGGGTGCCGCAGCCGTTTTGCTCCGCGGATAATCACATTTGGCTGGGTAAAATTTCAAAGTTGTCAGATTTCTAAGGAGCCAAACATGTCAAACCCTGTTGTCGGTGTAATCATGGGCTCAGATTCAGACTGGTCAGTCATGTCAGACGCGGCTCAGGTTCTGAAAGATTTCGGCATCGAATATGAAGTCGAGGTTCTCTCGGCTCACCGCACCCCAGAGCGCATGATCGAGTGGGGCAAGGCCGCTGCCGGTCGTGGCCTCAAGGTCATTATCGCCGGTGCCGGTGGCGCTGCTCACCTTCCTGGCATGGTTGCTTCCGTCACCACTTTGCCGGTCATCGGTGTTCCAGTTGCCTTGGCCAAGCTAGACGGAATGGACTCACTACTTTCAATCGTTCAGATGCCAGCCGGCATCCCGGTTGCCACCGTTTCAATCAACGGAGCGAAGAATGCGGGTCTGCTCGCGGCACGCATCCTTGGTTCTTCAGATTCGAAGCTTTCTGCTGCGATGTTGGCCTATGGCGAATCGCTGAAAGAGCAGGTTGCCGAGAAGAATGCGAAGCTCAAATCTCAAATCTAGGACCATTCCGTAAGGTAGAGCGAGTCACCCCGGAGCAGCTGTTCAAGCGCGCCTGGTGGCTGATTTTGCTCACTCTCGTGGTTCCGGGTTCTGCTCAGCTGGTTGCCGGAAACCGCAAGTTGGCCCGCGTTGGAATCACGGCAACCCTTAGCTTCTGGGCTATCGCCCTGGTCACAATTTTGGTTGGCTTGATTGACAAGAACGGTTTGCTGTTCCGCCTGATTCCGGTGAACTTCGTCTTCGGTTTTCTAGCAATCGTCCTTGGGCTCTACGGTTTCTTGTTCGCGGTTTTGGCTATCGACACCCTGCGGCTGATGCGACTCGGTCGACTCTACAAGCGCGAGCGTTGGATTGCCTTTGCTGGTCTAGCCCTGGCAGCCGTTCTAGGCACCTCTGGACTTTCGTGGGCCGGCAGCACCGCCGGAGTTTCGGCCGGAGCCATTGGATCGATCTTCAACCAAAGTGGATTTACCTCTCCGATTAACGGCCGCTACAACATCATGTTGCTGGGTGCCGATAGCGGTCGTGATCGCTTTGGAATTCGCCCAGACAGCATTTCGGTAATCAGCATCAACGCTGCGACCGGTCAGGCTGTAAACATCGGATTGCCGCGCAACCTTCAGCACGTTGGTTTCGTCGCTGGTTCACCAATGCTCAAGATCTATCCGAATGGCTGGAACTGTGGATTCGTTTGTCTGATCAACGCGATCTACAAGGATGTCATGGACAATCACCAGGACCTTTACCCTGAGGCCGTGAAACACGGTTCAACCCCTGGTGTTGAGGCTACTCGTGAAGCCGTGGAATACGTGACCGGTCTAAAGATTCAGTCTTACGTAATGGTTGACATGGCAGCATTCTCTAGCCTGATTGATGCCCTCGGCGGCATCGACATCAACGTGCAGCAGCGTTTGCCGATTGGTGGTCAGAAGGATGACCTTTCTGACGTCAAGGGGTGGATCGAAGCCGGTCAGCAGCACATGAATGGCTACACAGCGCTCTGGTATGCCCGTTCGCGTCACAGCACCAACGACTACGACCGCATGCGTCGTCAGCACGAAGTCGAAGATCAGGTCTTGAAGCAGATGGACCCGGCAAACGTGCTCGGTCGAGTTCAGCAGATTATGAACGCGGGTAAAGAACTGGTCAAAACCGATATTCCTAGCGGCATGCTCTTCGAATACAAAAACTTGGCATCCAAGGCCAAGGCCTACGGCATCAAGTCGCTGAATATCACCCCTCCGGTTTACGACCCGGTTTATCCAAACTTCGCCAAGATTCACGCCGATATCCAGGCCAAGTTCGACGCCGAAAATAAGAAGTAGGCCGCGCAGCCTAAGCCGGTCTGAAGCCCCTCGGCGTTAGACTTTCACTAGAAAATCTACGAGCCGAAGGAGCCCGAATGAGTCTTGCCGACTATGCGCGGGAACACGGACTAAAGCGCGTTGGTGCGCGTCCGGCCCTTCTGGAATATCTTGCCGAAGCCTGGAAGCGTCGCGATTTCGCAATGACCATGGCACGCTTCAACAGCGAAGCGGCTAACGCCAGAAACCGCCTCGGTCGCTGGTGGACGATCTTGCTGCCAACCTTTACCGCGCTGGTTTATGGTCTGATTTTCGGTGTTCTAATGGGTTCAAGCCGCCCGGATAACTACATTCCATTCCTTTTCACCGGCGTATTCCTTTACTCATTCATCTCTGGAGTATTTGGCGCTGGAGCCGGTTCGGTTACCGGAAACCTCGGTCTGGTTCGTTCGCTGAGCTTCCCGAGAATGTTGCTGCCGGTGCAGGCAACCATCCAGCAGATTTTCAACCTGTTGCCACAGATGGTTTTGCTCTTGCTTACCTGGATTGTTTTTGCTCAACCGATTACCTGGGCCTGGCTGCTACTGATTCCTATCACGTTCTTGATGATCATGTTCAGCACCGGTTTGGCCCTGATTTCGGCTCGACTAACTGTGCACGTTCAAGACCTGACCAAGCTAATTCCATTCGTTGTTCGAATCGTTTTCTACACCAGCGGAATCTTCTTCAACATGGAGCACGTGCTCAAGAACTACCCGGTTGCTCTAGAGATCGAGAAGTACAACCCGGTTTATGTTTTCGTTAGCCTCGCCCGAGGTGTCGGTGTGGCCGGTTACACCACCACCCCGTTCATGTGGTTGGCTGCGCTGGTTTGGGCGATCGTAACCCTGGGACTCGGAATCGTATTTTTCTGGAAGGCGGAAGAGCGCTATGGCCGCGAAGACTAAAGCAGCTAAAAAGCCGACCAGTAACAAGCCGGTCGTCGTGGTCGATGATGTCCACATCATTTACAAGGTTTTCTCCAGCGGTCGTCGCGCGACCAAGGGTGCGACTACCGGTCGCAAGAGTTTCGCAAGAAAGCTAGGGCTTCGCGAAGTTCACGCCGTCAAGGGTTTGAGTTTCACCGTATTCGAGGGTGAATCGGTTGGCATCATCGGCAGCAACGGTTCGGGCAAGTCGAGCCTGATGCGTGCCATTGCCGGTCTAACCCCAATTCAGGGTGGGGCTGTCTATGCCTCGGCAAAGCCAGCGTTGCTCGGTGTCGGTGCCGTACTTCTTCCGAATCTCTCCGGTGAAAAGAACATCCTGCTGGGTGGTTTGGCCATGGGATTCGCTCGCAAAGAGATGATCGAAAACACCAAGGCGATCACCAAGTTTGCCGGGCTCGAAGAGTTCATCGACCTGCCGATGCGCACCTATTCGTCTGGAATGTCGGCGCGTTTGCGTTTCGCGATTGCGGCCTCCCGAGACCACGACATCCTGATCATCGATGAGGCTTTGGCTGTTGGCGACCAGGAGTTTCGCAACCGCTCGGAGGCTCGCATGCGTGAGATGCGTGACAGCGCCGGAACGGTTTTCTTGGTTAGCCACAGCATGAAGTCAATCCTTGACACCTGCACCCGTGTGATCTGGATTGAAAAGGGCGAATTGATCATGGACGGTGACCCGCTCGAGGTCATCAACGCCTACAACGCGCACACCGGCTCCGCAACGATCGACTAATCATGGCCGTTTCAAGCCCAGCGGTAACAGTCATCATGCCGGTGCTGAACGAAGAATCGCACCTCGAGGCATCGGTTCAAAGCATCCTTGATCAGGCATACCCCGGCGAGCTTGAGATCATCCTGGCTTTGGGTCCATCGCATGACAAGACCAACGCGGTTGCCGCAACGATTGCCAAACGCGTACCAAACTTGAAATTCATTGATAACCCGCGCGGGTTAACCACCGTAGGGCTAAACGAGGCGATTCGCCAGGCAAAGCACGACTACATCGTTCGCGTAGACGCGCATAGCGAGTTAGCCCCTGGCTACATTGCCGATGGCATTCGCATCCTGCTCGAGGTGGGAGCCGACCAGCTCGGCGGCATCATGGATGCCAAGGGCAAGAGCTCCTTCCAAAAGGCGGTGGCTTGGGCTTATAAGAGTCGCTTTGGAATCGGTGGCGCAAGCTATCACGTCGGCGGAGAAGCCGGCGAAGCCGAAAGCGCCTACCTGGGAATCTTCAAGAAGTCTGCGCTTACTAGAGTCAACGGTTACGACGAGGCCATCATCCGTGGCGAAGACTGGGATCTAGCCCAGCGCATCAAGAAGACCGGGGGATTGGTCTGGTTCTCACCAGAGCTGCGAGTCACCTATTGGCCTCGTGGGCGGTTCTCGAATCTGGTCAAGCAGTTTTACTCGACCGGTATTTGGCGTGGAGATCTGACCAAGCGAGACATCCGAGGCGCATCCACTAGATATTTCGCACCACCGGTTTTGGTGCTCGGTTTGGCACTCGGTTTGATTCTGCTGTTGCTCGGTCAAATCATTGGAATCCTGCCGTGGGCAATCTACTTGGCGGCCATTTTTACCCTCGCGGTCACCGCATCCGGGCTTAGTTTGAAATCTCGAATTGCTTTGGCGATTGCTCTGCCAACCATGCACCTCAGTTGGGGCGTTGGTTTTATCAAGGGGTTCCTAACCGGTGCCGGAACCACCATCGATAAGGGGCGTCTAGCCGGCAAGGCGGCAGGCAAGTGAGCAAGCTCTCAAAGTTGAAGCGATTCGCACCGATGAGATTGGCCGGTGCCGCAAAACGTCGCGCCGCAATCAAAGTTCGAGCTTTGCAATACCAACTCGACCGCAAGCGACCGCTGTCAAATACTGTGCTTTTCGAGTCTTTCCAAGGCAAGGTTATTGGCGACAGCCCGTTTGATATTTTCCTAGGACTCCAGCAGACCCGACCAGATTTGAAGTTCATTTGGGTCACAGCCCCGGCTACCAAGGCTCCGGCTGGCGCCAGCGGGGTTGCCTACGGGTCACGTGCCTATTTGCGTGCACTAGCCACCTCGAAGTATCTGATCAACAACTCGAATTTTCCACCGTACTTTCGCAAGGCCGCCGGTCAGACCTATCTGCAGACCTGGCACGGCACCCCACTAAAGCGACTCGGTCGTGACATCGCTCAAAACAACCTGACCAAGAGCTATCTCGACACCATGGATCGAGAGGCGAAGGCCTGGGATTACCTGATTTCGCCGAACCCGTTCTGCACCGAGATCTTCCCGAGCTGTTTCGGCTACTCGGGTGAGA
>Ga0228702_1001380_pt1 | contig 15569 bp, 15 predicted proteins | sample McNCre217_Aug_MG_2_FD_178018 | JGI IMG/M metagenome (GOLD analysis project Ga0228702, IMG submission 178018) | Freshwater microbial communities from McNutts Creek, Athens, Georgia, United States - 20-17_Aug_MG | ecosystem: Environmental > Aquatic > Freshwater > Creek | place: USA: Georgia... | reverse complement strand
AGTCGGCCATTTTGGGCGTGCACGCGACCAAAGACCGCGCCATGGTGGAAAACGGCCAGGTCGTGGTTCGCCCCATGAACTACTTCGCCATGTCGTATGACCACCGCATCATCGACGGCCGCGAAGCTGTCTTGGGCCTGGTCGCCATGAAGGAAGCGCTGGAAGACCCAGCCCGCCTGCTGTTCGACATCTGATTTCCCTGAATCCGCAATGCCCCCTTTTTGGGGGCGTTGTCCTTTGAGAAGACAAATACCATGAGCAAACAATTCGACGTCGTTGTCATCGGCGGTGGCCCTGGTGGCTACATCGCAGCCATTCGCGCGGCACAACTGGGCATGCAGGTCGCCTGTATCGACGAGTGGAAGAACGCCGCTGGTGGTCCCGCACCCGGCGGCACCTGCACCAACGTGGGTTGCATCCCGTCCAAGGCACTGCTGCAATCGTCCGAGCATTTCGAGCACGCCAACAAGCATTTTGAAGAGCACGGCATCAGCACTGGCAAGGTCACGATGGACGTGGCCAAGATGGTCGCCCGCAAGGACGGCGTCGTCAAACAGAACAACGACGGCATCCTGTACTTGTTCAAAAAGAACAAGGTCAGCTTCTTCCACGGCCGTGGCTCCTTCGAGGGCAAGGCCGAAGGCGGCTTCGCCATCAAGGTGGCTGGCAAGGACACCGAAGTCATCACCGGCAAGCAGGTCATTGTGGCCACCGGTTCCAGCCCCCGCGCACTGCCGGGCGTGGCTTTTGACGAGGAAACCGTGCTGTCCAACGACGGCGCGCTGCGCATCGGCGCCGTGCCCAAGAAGCTGGCCCTGATCGGTTCCGGCGTGATTGGCCTGGAAATGGGTTCGGTCTGGCGTCGTCTGGGTTCAGAAGTCACCATCCTCGAAGGCATGCCTGCGTTCTTGCCCGCCGCCGACGAGGCCGTGGCCAAAGAAGCCAAAAAGGTGTTTGACAAGCAAGGCCTGAAGATCGAGCTGGGTGCCAAGGTCGGCGAGATCAAGACCTCCAAAAAAGGCGTGTCGATCGCCTGGACCAACGCCAAGGGCGAAGCTCAGACGCTGGACGCCGACAAGCTGATCGTGTCGATCGGCCGAGTGGCCAACACCACCGGCCTGAATGTCGAAGCTGTGGGCCTGCAGATGGGCGAGCGTGGCGACATCGTGGTGGACGGCGAATGCCGCACCAGCGTGCCCGGCATCTGGGCCGTGGGTGACGTGGTGCGCGGCCCGATGCTGGCGCACAAGGCTGAGGAAGAGGGCGTAGCCGTGGCTGAGCGCATCGCTGGCCAGCACGGTCATGTGAACTTCAACACCATCCCCTATGTGATCTACACCAGCCCCGAGATCGCCTGGGTCGGCAAGACCGAGCAGCAGCTCAAGGCCGAAGGCGTGGCTTACAAGGCCGGTCAGTTCCCCTTCCTGGCCAACGGCCGTGCCCGCGCGCTGGGTGACACCACCGGCTTCGTCAAGATCATCGCCGACGCCCAGTCCGACGAGATTCTGGGCGTGCACATCATTGGCCCGCAGGCTTCCGAGCTGATCGCCGAAGCCGTGATGGCCATGGAGTTCCGCGCCAGTGCCGAGGACATCGCTCGCATCTGCCACGCGCACCCTTCGCTGTCGGAGTCGACCAAAGAGGCGGCACTGGCCGTGGACAAGCGCACGCTGAACTTCTGATGACCCTGCGCCCAAAGCGTCTGCATGAGCAGGTGCTTTCGGGTACAGTTTCAACAGCCGCAAACCCGGGCCAGCCCCGGGTTTTTTGATGTCAGAAACACCAACATCCACACCGAGTTCATGTCTGTTCGTGCTGTTTATGAAGAAGAGCTCAAGAAGCGAGGCTTCCAGAGCGACCCTGCGCAATTGCGCGCCATTGAGGCGCTGGAGCAATGCGCCAGCGACTGGGCCGCATACCGGGCCAAGCGCTCCAATGCGCTGAAAAAGCTGATCAACCGTCCTGAGATTCCCAAGGGTGTGTACATGTTTGGCGGGGTGGGGCGGGGTAAGAGCTTTTTGATGGACTGCTTTTATGAGGCGGTGCCGATCAAACGCAAGACCCGTTTGCACTTTCACGAGTTCATGCGTGAGGTGCACCGTGAACTGACCGCCATGCAAGGCACCGTCAATCCGCTGGACGTGCTGGGCAAGAAGATGGCCAAGCGGTATCGGCTGATTTGCTTTGACGAATTCCATGTGGCCGACATCACCGATGCGATGATCCTGCACCGCTTGCTGGTGGCGCTGTTTGACAACGGCGTGGGCTTTGTGACCACTTCCAATTTCATGCCAGATGGGTTGTATCCGAATGGCTTGCATCGTGATCGCATCCTGCCCGCCATCGCCTTGCTCAATCAGCGCATGAATGTGTTGAATGTCGACAATGGCACCGATTACCGGCGCCGCACCTTGGAGATGGTCAAGCTGTACCACTCGCCACTGGGTGCGCAAGCCGATGCCGAAATGCAAGATGCTTTCAACCGCTTGGCCACCGGCCCGGACGAAGATGCGGTGTTGCACATCGAAGCGCGTAAGATCCAGTCGCGCCGCCGTTCGGGCGGGGTGGTTTGGTTCGACTTCATGGCCATCTGTGGTGGTCCGCGTTCGCAAAACGATTACCTCGAAATCGCCACGCAGTTCCACACGGTGCTGCTCAGCAATGTGCCGCACATGCCGGTGAGCATGGCTTCTGAGGCGCGCCGTTTCACCTGGCTCATCGATGTGCTGTATGACCGCCGCGTCAAGCTGATCTTGTCTGCTGCCGTAGGGCCCGAGGCGCTTTATACCGAGGGGCCGATGTCGCATGAATTTCCACGCACCATCTCGCGCTTGCACGAGATGCAGTCCAGTGAATTTCTGGCCTTGGAACACCGCACCGTGGACACGCACCTGACATGAAGAAGTTTTTCTTGCTTCTGTGGTGCACCAGCGTTTGTGCGTTCGCGCAATCTGCGGATGACACGTCTGCCAGAATCGCCAAAGAGCGCGAAGTCCTGGCGGGACAACGCCAACGGGTGCTCGATAGCTTTGAAGAACAATCGAAAGTTTGCTGGCAAAAATTTGCCGTCAACAACTGCCTTATCGAGGCTCGCCGCATTCGCCGTGCAGGACTGGAGCCGATACGCCAGGCGGAATTGGCGCTCAATGAACAAGAGCGGCGCTGGCGTACGCAACAGCGCGATGAGCGCTTGCAAAACAAGCAAACTGAAAGCACCACCAAGCCATGATGGATGCCTTGTCCGAAGATCTGCACTCACCACAGCGGCAGTTGATTGAACTTCAGATCGAGCATGCCGATCTGGATGCCTTGATTGATCAGGCCAGTTTGCTCTCGCAGTCCCTGGATGAGCTGAGCTTGCGCCGCTTGAAAAAGCGCCGCCTGGCTTTGCGAGATCAGATGGCCCACTTGCAAGCCATGCTGGACCCGAAGGAGCCTGCTTGAGTTTGCTCACGCAACGGGTGCTGGAGACTTTGTCCGGGCAGGGCACTTTGGCGCAAGCCATTCCCGGTTTTCATGCGCGTGAAGGCCAGACCGACATGGCCTTGGCCGTCAGTCAGGCCGTCGAAGAGGGCGGGCAGCTTGTGGTTGAGGCGGGCACTGGCGTAGGCAAAACCTATGCGTACCTTGTGCCTGTGTTGCTCAGTGGTGAAAGGGCCTTGATCTCCACGGCCACCAAAGCCTTGCAGGATCAGTTGTTTTCGCGTGACATTCCGCGCTTGGTGGATGTGCTGGGTTTGCCCATTCGGGTGGCTTTGCTCAAAGGGCGGTCCAATTACCTTTGCCTTCATCGGATGGAGCAGGCACGCCACAGCCCGGAGTCAGCGCAGCCCGGTGTGCAACGTGCCTTGGCCAAGATCGAGACCTGGGCCCAGGCCACGCGCACGGGCGACATGGCGGAGCTGCCGGGTCTGGATGAGCGCTCAGCTTTGTGGCCTTTGGTGACCTCCACGAGGGACAACTGCCTGGGGTCGTCTTGTCCCCGTTACAAGGCTTGCCATGTGAACCTGGCCCGCAAAGAGGCGATGGCGTCGGATGTGGTGGTGATCAATCACCATCTGTTTTTTGCCGATGTGGCTGTGCGTGAATCCGGTGTGGCCGAGCTGTTGCCCACGGTGCGTGTGACCGTGTTTGACGAAGCGCATCAGCTCAACGAGATTGGCGTGAATTTCCTGGGACAGCAGTTGTCGACGGTGCAATTGCTGGAGTTGTCCCGTGATGTGCTGGCCACAGGCTTGCAATTGGCGCGAGGCCTGGTGGATTGGCAAGGCCTGAGCAGCCAGCTGGAGAAAGCCTCGCGTGACTTGCGTTTGGCTGCTGGCATGCACCGTGGCGCCGTTCGCCTGCGCTGGGCAGACACTTTGCCCGAGGGCGTGGAGGCAGATGATTGGCTGCAAGCCATGCGTGTGCTGACGCAAGCGCTGGAGGCCCTTCGTGAGGGTCTGGACATGGTGAGTGAGTTGGCGCCGGATTTTCAACGCCTGGGTGACCGAACCCGTGAGTTGGTGCAACGTGTGGCCATTTTTTCGGATGTCCCCAACCCGGAAGGGGTGCGCTGGCTGGAAGTGAGCGCGCAGCTGCGCATGGTGGAGTCCCCTCTGGACATTGCGAATGCTTTTGCGAAGCTGACCCAATCGCCTGCTGTGGTCACGCCCGGGCAGCTGGTACAGGACGAGTCGGCGGGTGATGTGCCATTCATCCCTCCTGCAGGCAGTGATGTCTCGCAGCAACAAGTGACTGGCGAGGTCAATAGCGCAAGCCATAAAGCCTGGGTCTTCACTTCGGCCACTTTGGGCGATGAACCCAGTTTGCGGTGGTTTACCGAGCCCTGTGGCTTGTCATCGGCCCGCGTGATGCAGGTCAGCAGTCCATTTGATTACGCATCGCAGGCTTGTCTGTACGTGCCTGAGCATTTCCCTAAGCCGAGCGATCCTGCGCATGTCCAGCATGTGGCGCAACTGGTCACCGAGGCCGTGAGCGTCTTGGGCGGTCGAACCCTGGTGCTGACCACGACGTTGAGCGCCATGCGCAGCATTGGCGATCATTTGCAGTCGCATCTGGATGACCGCAGCGACATCGAAGTGCTGGTTCAAGGGCAGAGCCCCAAACGTCGTCTGATGGAGCGTTTTCGCGAGGGCAGCAGTGAAGGGCGTGCCGGATGCATTTTGGTGGCATCGGCGTCGTTTTGGGAGGGGTTCGACGTGCCTGGTGAGGCATTGCAACTGGTGGTGATCGACAAGCTGCCTTTCCCCCCACCTGGCGATCCGCTGTTTGAGGCGCGCAGCCAACGCATCACGCGAGAAGGCGGCAGTGCATTTGCCGACCATGCTTTACCTGAAGCGGCGGTGACCCTCAAGCAAGGGGCTGGGCGATTGATCCGCAGCGAGAGCGATCAGGGCATTCTGGTGGTGTGTGACAGCCGCTTGAGCAGCATGTCGTATGGGCGCAGGCTGGTGCGGGGTTTGCCGCCCATGCGCCGTTTGACCGATCACCAGGCGTTTGTGGACGCCGTGGCCGCGCTCACCAAAAGCGCCACCAGCTCTTCGACTTTTTGAAACCTTGTCCCTTGAGGTAGAGGGAATTGGGGAAATTCTTTTCCAGTACGCGTTGTGCGTCGTTGCGCAGATCCGTCATGCCCATGGCGTCATAAGAGCTGACCAGGATTGACAAGGCTTCCTCGTTGGCGGGCACACCGGGGAAGTCGGAAATCGCTTGCTGTGCACGGTTGATGGCGGCGACGTGGGCGCCACGGCTGGCGTAGTAGCGTGCAACATGCACTTCATAGGCAGCCAGCGAGTTGACGATGTAGGTCATGCGTTGGCGTGCTTCAGGTGTGTACTTCGATTCCGGAAAGCGTGTGGTCAATTCTCGGAAGGATTCGTACGCATCCTTGGCTGCTTTTTGATCGCGCTCGGACAGATCCTGGTCAATGATGGACGAGAACAAGCCCAGGTTCTCATTGAAATTGACCAAGCCCTTGAGGTAGAGCGCGTAATCGACGGCCGGGCTGGACGGGTGCAGACGGATGAAGCGGTCAAGCGTGGCCACTGCCTGGACTTTGTCGCCTGTTTTGTACTGGGCAAAGGCCTTGTCGATTTGGGCTTGTTGGGCCAGCACAGTCCCTGCGGCGCGGCCTTCGAGCTTTTCGAACATGCCAATGGCTTTGTCCCAAGCGCCGTTGTCGGCTTCTTCCTTGGCTTGGCTGTAGATCTTTTCAGGCGACCAACCCACTGTGATGTCTTTGGGCGTGTTTGAGCAGCCAGCCAGCATCAGGCCCGTTGCCAACACCAAGCCGGCTGGAACCATCGATAATCTGTTGCTTTGCATCTCTGACGTCCTTGAACTGTTCAATCGAATTGATTATATCGAGCCCCCCCGAAATCGACGTGTCTCAAGCCCTGGCGCAAGACGATGTTTTGCAGGTCAGCGACACGGCTGAAGAAGAGCTTCGCCAAAGCCAGGTGCCTGTGGCTTTGCATGGTCTGCGCCTGGACCGTGCCTTGGCCCAATTGGTGCCCGAGTTCTCGCGCAACTATTTGCAGCAGCTCATCGAGCAAGGCGATGTTCTGGTCGATGGCCGCGTGACCACCAAGCCATCGACCAAGGTGCGCTTGGGTCATGCGGTTCAAGTCACCTTGCGTGCGACACCCCAGTCCCGGGCTTTTGTGCCGGAAGTGATGCCCATCGATGTGGTGTATGAGGATGCGCATTTGCGCGTCATCCACAAACCTGCAGGCATGGTGGTGCATCCTGCGCCGGGCAATTGGCAGGGCACACTGCTCAATGGCTTGCTGGCCCTGGATCCCCAGGCCGCCGATGTGCCTCGGGCTGGCATCGTTCATCGTCTGGACAAGGACACCAGTGGCCTGATGGTCGTGGCCCGTACCCGTCAGGCCATGGATGCATTGGTGCAGAAAATTGCGGCCCGGGAGGTGCATCGCCAATACCTGGCGCTGGCCCACAAGCCCTGGACGGGGCCTTCACCGCGTACCGTGGATGCGCCCATTGGTCGTGATCCGGCCAACCGTCTGCGCATGGCGGTGGTGGACCTCGCGTACCAAGCTGGCAAAACAGCGTCGACCACCATCGATGTGTTGGATCAGACGGACCGGGTCTGCCTGGTGCAGTGCACTTTGCACACGGGGCGTACCCACCAGATCCGGGTTCACATGGCACATTTGGGCCATCCCTTGCTGGCCGATGCGGTTTATGGCGGCGCACCTTTGGGGGGCATGACGCGGCAGGCTTTGCACGCTTGGCATCTGTCGTTTGAGCACCCGATCACAGGTCAGGCCATTGACCTTCGGTTGGCCTTGCCCGATGACATGGCCCAGGCTGTGGCCGATTTGGGCCTCAGTTACAATGGAAAATCACAGGGAGCATGAACTGGCCAAGCCGGTTTGAGCGAATCCAGGGCCTGGCCAGTTTGCCGGAGCTCTCCAGAACGGGGTGGTCACACAGCCATCATCTCTGCACCTTTGACGCCGTGAGGCGTCTTTTTCCCGAAAGATTGACACCATGAATACGGCGCAAGCCAAGCGTGTCCTGGAAACGGCCTTGCTCACGGCAGGCCAGCCTTTGTCATTGCGCGACATGCGCGTTCTTTTTGACGATGCACTCGGGGCCGACACCCTGCGGCAATTGCTGCAAGACCTTCAACTGGATTGGGCTCAGCGCGGATTGGAACTGGTTTGCGTGGCCAGCGGCTGGCGTTTTCAGAGTCGCCCTGAAATGCGTGAGCATTTGGACCGCCTGCACCCGGAAAAGCCGCCGAAGTACACCCGTGCAGCGCTGGAGACGCTGGCCATCATCGCTTACCGTCAACCCGTTACCCGGGGCGACATGGAAGACATTCGCGGCGTGACCATCAACTCGCAGATCCTCAAGCAATTGGAAGATCGAGGCTGGGTGGAGGTCATTGGCCACCGCGAGACGGTGGGCCGACCTGGTTTGTACGCCACCACGCGCCAGTTTCTGGATGATCTGGGCTTGGCTTCGCTGGACCAATTGCCCTTGTTGGCACAAGCCGATGCGCAGACAACAGCCTTGACGAGCCTGGTGGATGAACTGCCAGTGCAGCCGGCCTTGTCTCTGGAAGATGCCATGGATGCATTGCCCCTGGTTTTGCCAGACGATGTTTCCAAGGCTTTTGCTGAACCAGCAGAGGCGCCTTTCGCCGTGTCCGACACGTTAATTTCACCTCTTTCGCACGGCGAAGAACCTTCCAATCCATGACCGATCACAATCAAGACGACGCGCGTTCGTCCAAACCTTCTGGCCCGCGTGGCCAGTCTCGCAAGCCACGGTCCATGTTTGACCCTGAGCGCGCTTACAAACCCATTGAGCTGTCGGACGTGGTGTCTGGACAGTTTGACGAGGAAGAGGAAGCCCCGTTGCTGGAAGCAGTGGATCAGGGCAAGCGTGTGCTTGCACCTGAAGTGGACTCTCCCAAGCTGCACAAAGTCTTGGCCCAAGCTGGCTTGGGTTCGCGCCTGGAAATGGAAAAGTTGATTGCCGAAGGTCGCGTGGCCGTCAACAACGAAGTTGCCCATGTAGGACAACGCGTTCAATACGGCGATCAGATCAAGGTCAACGGCAAACCTTTGCGCATTCGCATTGATCCACCGCCTGCGCGTGTGATTGCTTATCACAAGCCCGCAGGCGAGATCGTCAGCCATGATGATCCGCAAAATCGTCCCTCGGTGTTTCGCAAATTGCCCCGTCTGATGAACGGCAAATGGCAGTCTGTGGGCCGCTTGGACTTGAACACCGAAGGCTTGCTGCTGTTCACCAGCTCGGGCGAGTTGGCCAACCAGTTGATGCATCCGCGCTTCGGCCTGGAGCGCGAATACGCCGTCCGTGTGCTGGGCGCCTTGAGCAAAGACGAAAAGCAAAAACTGCTCGACGGTGTGATGCTTGACGACGGGCCTGCCCAGTTTGGCTCCATCGAAGACGGTGGCGGTGAAGGTTCCAATTGCTGGTACCGCGTCACCATTTCCGAAGGCCGCAACCGCGAAGTGCGTCGCATGATGGAGGCTGTGGGGCATGCCGTCAGCCGCCTGATCCGTATCCGCTACGGAGCCATGGTCTTGCCGCATGGCCTGCGTCGGGGCGCTTGGCTGGAACTGGACGAAGCCGATATCCGGTCTTTGATGCGTGCCGCCGGCACTGCGGAGCGTCCTCGTCCTGTGACAGAGCGCCCGGTCTCGCGCACCAACCGCAATGACCGCCGTCCTCGCACGGGCGGTGGCGGCAAGGCGGGTACAGCCGTGCCACGGGCCAAGCCAGCACCCAAATCAGGCATGGGCGGGGCAGGGGCTCAAGCTGAGCCAGCCAAGAGCGCGCAAGGCTTCATTGGTGCCGAAAGTTTCAACCGCCTCAAGCGCAATCCGGGTGGTCCCGGTCGTGGTGGGCGCGGCGGCAGCGGCCGCAGTCGCTGAAAACCGGTTTTCCTGTGAGCCCTTGTCCGTGGATGAGGGGCATCAAGGGTTTGCTCGGGTTAGAATAGTAGGCTTTGTCAAACGGCAAAAATGCTTTAAAAACACTCTGTTAGAGGAAAATTACCATGGCTATCGAACGCACTCTCTCCATCATCAAGCCCGACGCAGTCGCCAAGAACGTGATCGGCCAGATTTACGCTCGTTTCGAGGCTGCTGGCCTGAAAGTCATCGCTGCCAAGATGGCTCACCTGTCGCGCGGCGAAGCCGAGCAGTTCTACGCTGTGCACAAAGAGCGTCCTTTCTTCAAGGACCTGGTGGACTTCATGGTTTCCGGCCCCGTGATGATTCAAGCCCTGCAAGGCGAGAACGCCATTGCCAAAAACCGTGACCTGATGGGCGCTACCGACCCCAAGAAGGCCGCTCCTGGCACCATCCGTGCTGACTTTGCTGACAGCATCGATGCCAACGCCGTGCACGGCTCTGACGCCCCTGAAACCGCTGCTGTGGAAGTTGCCTTCTTCTTCCCCGGCATGAACGTTTACGCACGCTGATCGCGTCGCGGCTCCAGCGCGACCTCATCTGTATGACGGCCAACCTTCTTGAATTTGACCTGGAAGGTCTGGCCGTTTTTTGTGACGGATTGGGCGAAAAACGCTTCCGGGCCACCCAACTGTTCCGCTGGATTCACCAGCGGGGCGCTTCTGATTTCGATCAGATGAGCGATCTGGCCAAGTCTTTGCGCCAGAAGCTCAAATCTCACGCGCACGTTTCGGCCTTGCCCGTGATCAGTCAGCACATCTCTGCCGACGGCACCATCAAATGGCTGTTCGATGTTGGCGATGGCAACGCCATCGAATCGGTATTCATTCCCGAAGACGATCGCGGCACTTTGTGTGTCTCTTCCCAGGCCGGTTGCGCTGTGGGGTGCCGTTTTTGCTCCACAGGCCATCAAGGCTTCAGCCGCAACCTGACGACCGGTGAAATCCTGGCGCAGCTCTGGTTTGCCGAGCATTTCCTGCGCAAGCACCTGAACACCGATGAACGTGTCATCTCCAACGTGGTGATGATGGGCATGGGTGAGCCTTTGCAAAATTATTCAGCCTTGGTGCCCGCCTTGCGCACCATGCTCGATGACCATGGCTATGGTCTGTCGCGCCGCCGTGTGACGGTGTCCACCTCCGGTGTGGTGCCGATGATCGAACGCTTGTCAGCCGATTGCCCGGTGGCCTTGGCCGTGTCGCTGCACGCGCCCAATGATGCCTTGCGGGACAACCTGGTCCCGCTCAACCGCAAATACCCGCTGGATGAACTGATGCAAGCGTGCATCGCTTATCTGGCGCACGCACCGCGTGACTTCATCACCTTTGAATATTGCATGCTCGACGGCGTGAACGACCAACCCGAACATGCCGAGCAGTTGATTGACCTGGTGCAAAAGCACGCTCGTCAGGGTTTGCGTTGCAAATTCAACCTGATTCCTTTCAACCCCTTTCCCGCATCGGGTTTGTTGCGCTCCCCGAATGCGCGCGTTCAGGCGTTCGCCAAGGCGCTGCAAGACGCCGGGCTGGTCACAACGGTTCGCAAGACCCGCGGTGACGACATCGACGCCGCTTGCGGGCAATTGGCCGGTGACGTGAAAGACCGCACGCAAGTGCAAAACCGCATTGCCCAGCAGCGGACCATTCCGTTGGTGCCAGTGTCTTCCAATCCATCCCAAGCCTGATGTGCGATGAACGATAGCCTTTCCCAATCATCTACTCAGTCGGATACAACGCAGTCTGCCACTCAAAACAGAACAGCTGGTCAATGGATTCGTGCTGCTCGCCTTCAAAAGGGGATGGATCTGTCCCTCTTGTCGGTGACCTTGAAAGTGCCGATTCAACAGCTCGAAGCCCTGGAAGCTGATCAGCATGACGCGTTCAAGGGGCCTGTTTATGTGCGGGCGTTGGCGTCCAGTGTTTGCCGGCAGTTGCATGTGGACCCGACACAGGTATTGGCCTTGTTGCCACCATCGGCTGATCGCTTGCCTGTGTATCGTCCAAGCCTTGACCCGCTGACCTCTGACAAAGCGGTTCGTTTTCAACGTTTCAAATTTTTGCGAAGTATTTCGGTTCAAACAGTGTTCGTCGCGATCTTGATGGTCGCTTTGATTGCTGCTTTGCTATGGGTGCCATCGCCTTCCACCTGGTCGTGGTTTCAGCCAGAGCCTCAAGAAGCCGTTTCGGTGGAGCAGCAAGTGTCAGTCATGCCTGCTTCTGATGAAGGGGGGGGGGATCCGGCTAATGCGGCTCAGCCCCAGGCAAGTGAGTCCGTTGCTGCTGAGCAAACGCCCGCTGCAGCGATGCCTGCCGCTTCTGTACCGCAAGCTTTGGTGGCTTCAGCTGTTTCACCAGCCCAGGCAAGCTCGGCCATCACTGCATCCTCTGCCGCTGTGTTGGGTTTTTCTGCCACCAACGACAGCTGGATTGAAATTCGCAGCAGCAAAAACCAGGTGCTCTGGAGCCGTGTGATCCATGCCGGTGAGCGCGTTGAGGTGCAATACCCCTTACCCTTGAAAGTGATGGTTGGACGCGCCAGTGTGGTGCGCATGACCTACAAAGGCAAACCCTTTGATTTGGCACCTCACACGAAGGTGACTGCGGCCCGTTTTGAGGTGAAAGAATGAGTTCAGCGATTGCCATTGCGGCGCCTGCCAGCCGCCTCAGCCGCCAGTCCAAAGTGGTCTGGGGCTCGCGCGTGGTCACGGTGGGCGGTGGCGCACCCGTGCGCGTGCAGTCCATGACCAACACCGACACGGTGGACGTGATCGGCACCGCCATTCAAGTCAAGGAGTTGGCGCTGGCCGGCTCCGAGATGGTGCGCATCACCGTCAACACGCCCGAAGCCGCCGAGGCTGTGCCGCACATCCGCGACCAGCTCGACAAGATGGGCATCGATGTGCCGCTGATCGGCGACTTCCATTACAACGGCCACCGTTTGCTGACCGATTACCCGGCCTGTGCCGAGGCGCTGTCCAAATACCGCATCAACCCCGGCAACGTGGGCAAGGGCGACAAGCGCGATGTGCAGTTCGGTCAGATGATCGAAGCGGCCATGCGTTACAACAAAGCCATCCGCATTGGCGTGAACTGGGGCAGCCTCGACCAGGAACTGCTGGCCGAGTTGATGGACGCCAACAGCCAGCGCGCCCAGCCGTGGGAAGCCCGTCAGGTCATGTACGAAGCGCTGATCACCTCGGCCATCACTTCGGCGCAGCGTGCCGAAGCCATGGGACTTGATGGTGCGCAGATTGCCTTGTCATGCAAGGTTTCCGGTGTGCAGGATTTGATTTCCGTGTACCGCGAGTTGGGCCGCCGCTGCGATTACCCCTTGCATTTGGGTCTGACCGAAGCGGGCATGGGCACCAAGGGCACGGTGGCTTCAGCCACCGCCTTGTCCATCTTGTTGCAAGAAGGTATTGGCGACACCATCCGTGTCTCGCTCACACCCCAGCCGGGCGAAGCGCGCACCCAAGAGGTTGTGATCGCGTCCGAGATTTTGCAGTCGCTGGGTTTGCGCATTTTTGTGCCCAGCGTGACGGCTTGCCCGGGCTGCGGGCGCACGACCAGCAGCACCTTCCAGGAGCTGGCCAAGCAGATTGATGACTTTTTGCGTGCCCAAATGCCGGTCTGGCGCGTGCGTTACCCCGGGGTGGAAAACCTCAAGGTGGCGGTCATGGGCTGCATCGTGAACGGCCCCGGCGAGAGCAAGCATGCCGACATCGGCATCAGCCTGCCTGGCACCGGTGAAGCGCCTGCCGCCCCGGTCTTCATCGACGGCGAAAAACGCTTGACCTTGCGCGGCGAGGGCATTGCGCAAGAATTTCAAGGGCTGGTTGAAACTTACATTGAGAACCGTTTTGGTTCCGGATCTGCAAAATAAAAATGAGCGAATCGTTGAAAGAAAACACACCCGTCAAGAGCGAAAAGACCGCCAAGCCGCAAAAGCTGGTGGGCGTCAAGGGCATGAACGACATCCTGCCGCCTGACTCGGCCCGCTGGGAGTGGCTGGAGGGCCAGGTGCGCTCTTTGATGGCCCGCTACGCCTACCGCAATGTGCGCCTGCCCATCGTCGAACCCACGGCCTTGTTTGTGCGCGGCTTGGGCGAGGTGACCGACATCGTTGAAAAGGAGATGTACTCCTTTGAAGACCGCCTGAACGGCGAACAACTCACTTTGCGCCCCGAAGGCACGGCGGGCCTGGTGCGCGCCGTGGTCGAGCACAACCTGCTCTACGAAGGCGGTAAGCGCCTGTACTACATGGGCCCCATGTTCCGCCACGAGCGCCCGCAGCGCGGCCGTTACCGGCAGTTTCATCAGATCGGTGCCGAGGTGCTGGGTTTTGGCGGTCCCGAGGTCGATGCCGAGCTGATCTTGCTGGCCAATGACCTGTGGAAGGTGCTGGGCCTCAAGGATGTGCGGCTGGAACTGAACAGCCTGGGCCAGCCCGCTGAGCGCCAGGCCCACCGTGCGGCGCTGATCGCCCACCTTGAAAAGCACAGCGATGTGCTGGACGAAGAAGCCAAGCGCCGCCTGCACAGCAACCCGCTGCGCATTCTGGACACCAAGAACCCGGCCATGCAAGGCGTGGTCGAGGCCGCCCCACGACTGCTCGACTTTCTGGGCGAGGCGTCTTTGGCGCACTTCAACGCGGTCAAGGCCATTCTGGACGCCAATGGCGTGGCCTTCAGCATCAACCCCCGCCTGGTGCGGGGCATGGACTACTACAACCTCACGGTGTTCGAGTTCATCACCACCAGCCTGGGTTCGCAAGGCACCATCTGCGGTGGTGGCCGCTATGACTACCTGATTGAGCAAATTGGCGGCAAGCCTTCGCCCGCAGTGGGCTGGGCTTTGGGCGTCGAGCGTGTGCTCGAACTCATCAAGGAGCAGGGCGAGGCCTTGCCCGATTCGGCGCCCGATGTGTACGCCATCGTTCCGGATGCCTCGGCGTTGCCTTTGGCCATTCAAGTGTTGCAATCCTTGCGTGCGCAAGGTGTTCGCGCACAGATGCACGCCGGCACAGGCGAAAGCATGGGCAGCATGAAGTCCCAATTCAAGAAAGCCGATGGCAGCGGTGCGCGGTATGCCTTGATCTTTGGCGCAGACGAATTGGCCAATGGCCAAGTCACGGTCAAGTCCTTGCGTGACGGTCAGGGGGCCCAGCGCACAGAGACCTTGGCACAGGTGGCCGATTGGGCCCAGAGCCTACAATCCTCCCATTAATTTGCGCATTCAGGCTTCACAACATGTCCAACGCACTCGATCTCGAAGAACAAGAACAACTTGACCAGCTCAAGCACTTTTGGAAAGCCTGGGGCAACCTGATTTCCTGGGTGTTGATCGCGGTCCTGGGCAGTTATGCCGCCTGGAACGGTTACCAGTATTGGCAGCGCAGCCAGGCCGTCAAGGCTTCGGCCTTGTACGACGAAGTTGAACGCGCTGTTGGTTCTGGCGATGCGGCTCGGATCGAGCGCAGCTTGGCCGATATGAAAGACAAATTCGCCTCGACCCAGTTCGCGCAACAGGCGGCCTTGCTGTCGGCCAAGAGCTTGCAGGCGCAAGGCAAAGCAGATGCCGCGCGCGCGGCCTTGAGCTGGGTGGCCGAGAGCGCTTCGGATGCTGCATACCGCGACGTTGCCCGTCTGCGCTTGGCGGGCATGCAGTTCGATGCCAAAGCCTATGACGAGGCCTTGAAACAATTGGGCGCCGAATTCACGCCGGCCATGACAGGCATGGCCTCCGACTTGCGCGGCGATGTGCTGCAAGCCAAAGGCCAGACCGCTGAGGCCATTGCGGCTTACCAGCAAGCTTGGACGCAACTGGTTGATGCGGCCGATTACCGCCGCCTGGTTCAGGCCAAACTTAATGCTTTGGGCGTGGACCCGCAGGCCCTTGCACCGGAGAGCAAAAAGTGATGTTCACCAAGCCAGCCAACTGGGTTCGTTGGGCCAGCCTGTGCGGCGTGCTCGCGGTGGTGTCGGCCTGCTCCAGCGCGCCGAGCAAGCCTGATCCCGCACCTTTGCCTTCGGTCAGTGGCGAGCTGGCGGTCAAAAAAGTATGGTTCAGCCGCATTGGCGCTGTGACGTCA
>Ga0228702_1001375_pt1 | contig 15615 bp, 14 predicted proteins | sample McNCre217_Aug_MG_2_FD_178018 | JGI IMG/M metagenome (GOLD analysis project Ga0228702, IMG submission 178018) | Freshwater microbial communities from McNutts Creek, Athens, Georgia, United States - 20-17_Aug_MG | ecosystem: Environmental > Aquatic > Freshwater > Creek | place: USA: Georgia... | reverse complement strand
ATCCGCATGCATTCGCTCAAAATAATCAGAGGCTTGATAATAATGCTCGTCCCAATCGAACCCTAACCAACGGACGTCTTCTTTAATCGAATCCACATACTCGACTTCTTCTTTAGCGGGATTGGTGTCATCCATGCGCAGGTGACAACGACCTTTAAACTCAAGGGCTAAACCAAAATTAAGGCAGATGGACTTGGCGTGACCGATGTGTAAGTAGCCATTGGGCTCAGGAGGAAAGCGCGTAACGATTTGCGTGTGCTTCCCCGAGGCTAAATCAGTATCGATGATTTGCTGAATAAAGTTTCTTGGTGCAGGTGCACTGGAAGATGAGGAATCGTCTGACATGCTGAGAAAGGGGCTAATCGACAGGGTGGCGGGTGGGCAAGAACAGCCAATTAAGCGATAAAAGATTTGAGACGGGCAAGGGTGGTGTCGCGTCCTAAAACACGTAAAACACCTAATAAATGTGGGCCTCCGCCTTGCCCCGAAGTAGCAAAGCGAGCGGGGGCAAAGAAGTCAGTGGGCTTTCGCTGATGCGCGCTGGCCACTGCATTAAACGCGCTCTCTAAACCGTTTTCTGTCCATGCGCAGGACTCGAGATGGGGTAATAATTCCTGAATACGAGCGCGAGGGTCGCCACCTTTCTTAGTTAGGTTCGCCAAGGCATTTTCATCTTTCTTGAATGAGGTGGTGAAGAAAAAGCCAACGAATTCAGGCAAGTGTTCGAGAGAAATAACTTTTTCTTGGACGATGGCGAGGACTTCGGCCAGACGCTGCGATGAGATGGATTCATCGATTAAGTGAGCGGCGCTTAAAATTGGTTTGGCCAAAGCATTAAATTCGTCGGCTGGTAAAGCACGCAGAGTCTGAGTGTTGATATGCGCCATTTTACGTTCATCAAAACGCGCGTTCGATTGGTGTATCGCGCTCAACTCAAACTGACTTATAATATCTTCAATTGGCAGAACTTCGCGACCATCGGTAGGTGTCCAACCCAACAAGCATAGGTAATTACGCACGGCCGCAGGAAGGTAGTGTCTTTGTTGGTATTCCTCAATCAACGCCCCACGGTCGCGCTTGGACATTTTACCCGGTCCATCGGTCTTGAGGATTAAAGGAATGTGAGCGTACTCCGGGGGAGTAGCGCCAAAGGCTTTAAAAATTTCTAAATGTTTAGAGGTATTCGAAAGGTGGTCCTCGCCCCGAATCACATGGGTGATTTTCATTTCGATATCATCCACCACGTTAACGAAGTGGAAGACAGGTTCTCCGTTGGAACGGAAAATAACAAAGTCACGATCCTCGGCACGTTCGACACGACCGCGCACTAAGTCCTGCAAAACCATGGGAGCTGCCGATACCTTTTCGATTTCCTTTTTAAGATGGTCATCAAAAACCATCGCTCTCGCACCCTCGAGTCGTAGCCACCACGCTCCGTCTTTTTCATAGGCTTTGCCTTTGTCAGCCAATTCTTTGAGTTTCGCTCGATAAAGTTCGGTGCGTTGTGATTGGAAGTAAGGTCCATAGTCACCACCGACTTCGGGGCCTTCATCCCAGTCCATCCCCAGCCAGCGCATGGAGTCTAAGATCACTTGAAGGAATTCCGCCGAATTTCTTTCCTTATCGGTATCCTCAATGCGCAAAATAAACTTTCCACCCGTGTGGCGAGCGTAGAGCCAATTAAACAAAGCCGTCCGAGCACTTCCGATGTGGAAAAAGCCTGTGGGGCTGGGAGCAAAGCGAACGCGGACCGGTGACTTCATGAGTGCTATTGCCTATGGCATAACCCAGCCACAGGGCAAGCGAGGGTTTCTGCTTCCTGCCGAGCCCTTGAGTGGCGGGGTAGGGTTTACTTCTCCTGTTGGGTTGGAGGCTCAATCAAGTTAACCATCAGACCAACTCGCATAAGGTAGGCGTTTTGCGCATTGAGGCGCACCATCAGTTGATCCACTTCTTTGGCAGTCGCTTCGTCTTTGGGGACTTCCATGGCATTGACTCGAAGGAATAAGAAATCTCCCTTAGCGGTTTGAATCGCAGGAGTAACCTTTCCTAAGCCAGCGGTTTCTAAAACTTGAGTAGTGCTTTCGTTTACCCCGACAAGGCTCTCCGGAATCTCAGTCGCGACAAAGGTTACAGGACCAGAAAATGCCAAACCAGCAGCTTGGGCGGTTTGGATAAAACTTTCAGGGCTGGAGATGGACTGGAATGTTTTGCCGATGCGTTCGGCCTCGGCGTTAAGCATCTGCGCTCGCTGATTTTTTTGCCACTGGGCGAGAGCCTGAGTTTTTACTTCATCGAAATCAGGTAAACGCGACTCGATGCGATTTTTTAAAACAAGGAAATAAGCAGCGTCCTCGGTGCGGAACATGTCCGTGCGCCATTCTTTTTCGTTGAGTTCGCCAGCCATCTTGAGGGCTTCCGCAGAAATTTGAGCATGGGAGGGAGGTTGATTGACCGCAAAAGCCGGCAAAATCTCTACGCTGGCCTTTTCTTTCTTTAACCACTCTTGGAAGGCTGCATCAGAAAACTTGCTATGATCGAGGGGGAATTGCTCCGTTAATTCTTCACCAATACGACCAGCCAAATTACGGATAGCACGATCTTCGCGAATGATTTTTTCAATCTCACTTCTTTTCGCAAGAGCTTGTTCGCGCACTTTGCCTGTCTCGAATTTAAACTTTTCCGCTAAATTATAGCCTTCCGTCACGATTTCTTCATCGCTGATGGGAGAGGTGTCAGGGGTGACGTTTCTTAAGGAAACAATCGCTACTTCTACTTTGGCAGGCAGGCGAAATGATTCCTGATTGGCGGTAAAGGCCGCCTTGGCTTTAGCCTCGTCGATGGTAATCGTAGGATTAAAATTATCAGACTTGAGTGTGGCGACATCCACTGTCCAAACCGTTCTTTCGCGGGACAGAATGCGTTTGATTTGTTCGCGACTCGCGTGACCTGCGCCGCCGAGGACAGACATCGCTTTGTTGATTCTCCAGAGATCTTTAATGTAGTTTTCGAATCGAGCCCGCGTCTCGGTGTCATTCACACCCAGTTGTCGCGAAGCGACTTCGATATAACGGTTTAAGGACTCAGCAGGGCTTTTGCCGTCTCCCATTTGCGTGAGGAGAGTTGCAATTCTTACCACTTCTTCATCGGAAGGTGTCGGGATGTTTAGCTGGTCTGCGATATGCAACTCAGCAATTTGTTGCATAATATTTTGCGTCTCGTTGTTACGACCGCTCAGAGCCGAAAAAATAACCGAGTCCCGGTAACGATTTTGTACATTGGGATTATGTAAATCCACCCCGAGATAGGTTTGAGCATTGGCACCTAAAGCCCCGTGTGTTCCGTATCCGTAGAAGACGAATGAGCCGATCACGACCACGAGCAGGAAACTAAAAATGATGCGGTGATGCTTTGAGGTGGCACTTTGGAGCCAAGTAATCATGCCTCACCTTGGTAAGGCCTTTGACTGCTGTCAATCAGTCCAGATTAACAAGTCTTCGACTTGCGGATTTGGGCTAATGGTTTTATTGAAGGGCGTGTCTAAGCCCATTTATTGCATCGTCGCCGTTGCCCAAAACGGCGTGATTGGAAGCCAAGGCAGGCTTCCTTGGCATATTCCCGAAGACCTGACCTGGTTTATGGACCAAACGGAGGGCGGAGTGATGATTGAGGGGCCAAACTGCTATCAAGAACTGGGCAAGGCCTTACCGGGTCGAGGCACGGTCGTGGTTTCGCGAAATGAACAAAAAAGTTTTCCTGGAGCCGAGCGGGCTAAAAATCTAAACGACGCTATCGCCCTTGCGCAAAGTCTACCCTGGACCGGGCCAATTTGGATCACAGGAGGCGAAAGAATTTACGCCGAAGGTCTCCCACACTGTACTAAACTTTATATTACAAGAATTCATCGTGATTTTATGGGCGACCGTTATTTTCCCCATGATTGGTCACGCCACTTTACCAAAAAAGTTTGGTCTAAAGACGGTTGCGAGAAAGACCTTTCTTATACTTTTGAAATTTGGGAAAAGTGATTTAGCTAGGCTAAGTCGACAGCGATTCCACTGAGTTTGGTTTGACTACCCCTGAGCTTCTGCGTTTTCCTTTAGGGACGCTCTCGTATTTCAATGGATAGAATGCTGGTCTCCGAAGCCGGCGATTTGGGTTCGACTCCCAACGGGGGCACCACTTTGCGATAAAGACTTAAGTGTCGAGGACTTTAGGTGCTAAAGATTTACCCGTCCAAGATAACAGTAAGAGACCGATGCTGGCATAACTACACGCAGCATAAAAGAGTGATTCGCGGATTCCAATCCAGTCCGCCAATGTTGCCATAATCATACCTGCGAACGGTAAAAGTCCAAAAAAGCTCAAACCTGCCACCGCCGATACCCGACCACGTATTTCGTCGGGCGCTCTTTCTTGAATGACGGTATTGGATAATCCGATGAGCGAAGAGACTCCTAAGGCTAGCGTGGTTAGGGAAAGACCCGCCCAGATAAAGACATCGGCACGACTTAAACTAAATAAAGCCATGCAGATTAAGGTCACAGCTAAAGTGAGCACGGTGGGTCGCCATGATTTCTTAACTTTTAAAATCATCAGCGCACCGCTCAGTGAACCGATTCCCGAACAAAACATCAGCCACCCTAAGTGCTGTGAATCAAGCACGAGCACATTTTTCGCGTAAAGAGGTAATAAGACAATCATCACGGGAAAAACAAAAATGGTATTCGTCGTTAAAAGTAAAATCATGGCGAGACTGGGGCGGTCGTGCCAAATGTGACGAAACCCAGCTTTCATATCATGTTGCCGTTGCTCCTCTTGTTCTTTTGAGCCCAAGGGGCGTGCAGGCAAAGTAAGCAAAGCGATGATCAAAGCCAAAAAACTCACAGCGTTGATATAAAAAGCTGTCGCTGCGCCGTAATGACCAACTAAGTAGCCCGCTAGGGCAGGTCCAATCAGGCGAGTACCATGAAAAACCGCACGATCGAGTGCAATCGCTTTGGCGACATGCTTTCTTCCAGCCAGTTCGGGCACAAGAGCCGACGCGGCTGGCATTTCAAAGGCCGAAGATACGCCTAAGAGACCCGCCGCTAAAATGACATGCCAAATTTGGATTTGGTGAGTGGCAACGAGGTAGCCCAGCGTGAGGGAGAAGAGAATTTGTACGACCTGGCAGATTTGCAGTATGAGACGTTTATCATATTTGTCGGCAAAGAGACCTCCCGTCATCGACAGTGCAATCATAGGTATGCCACCGACAAAATTCACTAAGCCAATCATCTTGGCACTCGTGGTTAAGCTCGCCATCACCCAACTCTGGGCCATGGCCTGCATCCAAGTTCCTGTCATCGAAATTCCTTCGCCGACCAAATAGCGCACTAAAGGGGGGTTGGGAAATGATTCGTTATGCGATGGTGCCTCAGACGCCGAAGATTCATCCTTAGGTGGATGAGAAGAGTGTTCGGACGTATTGAGCATTGATGATAAGTAAGCCGAGAGTCGACGGCTGACAAATCACAATTCCAGAAACATCTCTATTCACTAGCTAGGGCGTAGAAAGATTTTTTGCTGAATCGCTCCATGCCTGATCAACCACAGGGCGAATGAGCTGAACGATTTCTCTGTAACCTTGGTCGTTCGCATGCAGATGGTCATCCAACATTAGGTCGAGACGCTTAGAGCCATCGGCTTGGGTGAAGAGAGGGTTATGGTCCACGAAATACATGCCAGGGTTTTCTTCGCTGTATTTTTTGAGCAACTGATTTAAGGTATCAGTGCTTTGGGTGATGCTCAAACGCGAAGGCACCTTTAAAATAGCTAAAAAAACAAAACGAACTTGTGGATTCTCTTTTCGCATCAGACCAACAAAGGTTTTGATGTTTTCAAACACCTGTTCTGGCGTCATCGGGAGATAGAATAAATCGTTTCCACCACAACCATAGATGACTACCCGCGGGCGATGAGGTGTGGCTATACGATGGGCCACCTTGACGATGTCTCCCGTAATGGCTCCGCCAAAACCGCGATTGATGACAGGGTAGGGGGCAAAATCAGTCGAAGAAGTTTTTGACCAAAGCCGAATCGTACTTGAGCCCACCATAAGTAATCCTTTGGACAAGGGAGGGGATACTTTATCCTGCTGCTCAAAAGCAACGATTTCGTTTTCAAACTTAATCGGAGCTTCATTGGCATCCACTTGGGGGGCAACCCAAAGTAGGCAAAGGAGAGATAACCAAAAAGTGCGCATCGATAGAGTCGTGGAAGCCAGTGAAATTAAATATGCATTAGACAACAAACTCTGCCGACATTAAATCTACGGAAAAGTTCCCCTTATGCCACTCGTACCAGGTCTCCGCAGTCCCTATGAAACCGTTGAAAAATTTGTCTATTTTCCACGCATGATTGATAAAATCAGACTTCACGCTCGAGGTCAGTTACACCCTGATTTTATTAATAATCTAGGTAAGGCATTTGACGATCGTTGCTGCCAGTATCTCGGTGTCTCCTATGAAAAACTCCGCGATTGGGTCTTAGCCAATCCAACCTCCAGCGATGAGCTGGCTTTTCACTGGGCTCAATCACAAGGACGAAAGCTCTCGGCTAATGACATTGATATTTGGAATTCATTTATGACCAAACGGGGCTGGCGTGATGAAGCTCGCGAAGTTTTAGAGCGCCGTTTGCGCGAGAATGGGCTCGGACCAGACGCAGGTGTGGAGACGATGTTCGATTACATCGAAGTCGATGAAGGACGTCCCGCTCGACAAAAAGCACTCTAAGCGAAATGGCTAAACCCTTTGCCCAAGAGGGGTTGTTTGTCTTTCACGGAGCGTACTAGTCCTTCGCCTTTTTTGATAAAGCCGATTTCGCTTAAGCGAGTTTTGGGAAATTGCTTTTGGAATTTTTGAGCAAAAGAAGAAGCATCCTTCGCTTTCACGCAAAAAAGCAGTTCATAGTCTTCGCCATCTTGCAAAGCATGTTCTAATGCACTGCGTCCGTCTTTCTTCGCCATTTGATGAGCAGCAGGGCGTAGTGGTAGTTTTTCAGTGTCAACCATCGCATCCCATTTTTTGCCAATTAAACCAGGCAAATCTTTGAGCATGCCATCAGAAAGATCCGTGCAGGCCGTGGTCGATTTTTGTTGGGCAAGCCAAAGCCCCTCCGCCACTCGCGCCCGAAAATGACAATGGTGTCCTAAGAGCGAACCGCCGAGTTCACCAGTGACAAAGAGGCGATCACCCGCTTGGCAAGTTGTGCGGGTGAGGATGCGTTGACTAAAACCTTGCACGGATAAAGTAGCGCTGAATTGGCCTGCCTGTACCCGGCAAACATCGCCCCCATTGATATTCATCCCCGCTCGCGATGCAGCACGACCCACGGCTTGAGCAAAATCTTTGAGCCAGGCTAAATTAACATTGGGGCCGATGAAGAGCGAAAGCAGGGCGTCTTTCGGTTTTGCTCCAGCCGCAGCCAAGTCACTTAAGTTTCTTTCGACGAGCTTCTTTCCTGCGAGAGAGCCCGAACAAGATGAATCAAAATGCCGTCCGAGTATCACGGAGTCGATCGTGCTAACACGAAACTTTGCTTTCTCTGTCTGTGGGATAATTGCGCAATCGCCACCCGGACCAGCCGGGAAGGGCGGACAGGCTCGACCTAAAGAGCGAACAATGATTTCAATCAATTTTTCCTCAGCAACCTGCGCAACACTCTTCGACTTTTGCGTGGTGAGGATGGCCATGAATCCCATTGAATAGCCTGAAACTCACTTAGGGCAACCTTGCTCTTTTAGAACTGTGTCGCGGCATGGGGAGCAATGATGAGCCAAGCAAAGGTGTGGAAATTAAAAGCGGCATGTAAGCAAATACACGTAGCTAAACCAAAACGATCACGAAAAACACAGAGCAAACAGCCGAATGCAGTAAGAGGTAAAAATGCCGATAAACTTCCATGGATAATTCCAAAAAGAACACCGGTTAAGATGACGGCATAGCCACGGGGGATAACTCGCTTTAATCCGGGGTACAATGCGCCACGGAAAATAATCTCCTCCACCAGGGGTGCACCAATAATACAGGCGGCCGCCAAGGTAGTTATTGGCCAAAGAGATCCGTTCCAATCGTACTGGGCGATGAGTTCAACCAAGGGTTGCAATTCCTCGGGGAGAATTTGTCCGTTTAGTTCGCAGAAATAATAAAAAGCCTTCCAAATCAGCCCTGCGATAATCGCCATGGCACAAAGGGAAAGAAAGGCGGTAACGATGGTTTTTAACTGAAGAGACTTCCAACTTTTCTTCAGATCTTCCAAAGGGGAAGCGGGTTCAGGTAAAGCCGATCCTTCTAGACTCGCGGAAGGACTCCACTGTACTGATTTAGGAAAAGTTAAGCCGATAGTCACCATCACGACGACGGCTAAACATTGACCGATGAATTGAGCGAAATAGAGGAAAGCTTCGCTGGGTCCGAAAAAGTGCTGATGCACTCCAATCAAGATTCCTCCGATGAGCGAGGTGCAGCTAAAAAAGACGGCGAGACTAAAGAGAGCCATTAAGGCGTGAGAGAGGTTGCCGTTGGTATCCTCGCGCTCGTGGCCGACTAAGGCCATGCCTCTGGTTAAAAAATGCAGGCCAAGAACACCGATAACAATCATCCAGCCAAAGTAGAAGTAATCAATCAAACCGAGAACTTCTTCACTGAGAACTTCAGAGGTAGTCGCAAAAATAAGCATAAAAGTAATTAACGCTTTTGGTAGACCTGTTTTCCGCCGACGAAGGTAGCTTCAATCCGACTCGAAAATGTTTTTCCGATTAAAGGGTTGTTTCCAGATTTGGATAATAAGTCCTCCGCTTTCAGAGTCCATTGGGCCCGAGGATTGATTAATACGAAGTCCGCTGGCTTTCCCTGGCCTAAAGTTCCTGCCTCGAGTCCTAAGACTTGAGCAGGTCCTTGGGTGAGCCGTGCGATGAGACGAGGGAGATCCATATGTCCTGCCGCAACCAAGGCTTCGTAAGCCGTGGCAAAGGTGCTTTCTAAGGTGGCTGCTCCAAAAGGTGCACAGTCGAACTCACAGTCTTTTTCTGTCGCGGTGTAAGGAGAGTGATCAGAGCAGATGGCATCAATCGTTCCATCAACCACACCTTGAATCAGAGCCATTCGATCCGACTCTTCGCGTAAGGGTGGGTTGAGTTTGCAATGGGTATCGTAATTTTCCAGCGCAGCATCCGTTAACCAAAGGTGGAGCGCCGAAACTTCAGCGGTGACGGGCGACTTCTCTGCTTTGGCTTTGCGCACAATCTCTACTGATCCGCGTGATGAAAGATGCTGCAGATGCATACGGGCCTTGGTTAAAGCAGCTAGGATGCAGTCGCTAGAAACGACAACTTCCTCCGCTGCTCTCGGCCAACCGCGTAATCCTAAGCGAAGTGAAACTGCGCCTTCGTGCATTTGCGCACCTTCGGTCATACTGCTGTCTTGGCAGTGATCCAGCACCACGAGGTTGAACATGATCGCATACTCTAAGGCACGACGCATGATTTCGTTATTCTGCACGCCCGAAGTGGTGTCAGTTACGGCAACGACTCCTGCTTTTTTGAGCGAACCAATCGGTGCGAGAGCTTTGCCTTCATGAAGTTTGGTTAAGGTTCCTGCGGGAAGAACACGAACCACGGCATCGCGCTTACAAAGTTCATGAATGAGTTGTATCGTTCCTACATTGTCAGCCGGTGGCGTGCTGTTAGGCATCGTGACAACGGTCGTAAATCCACCAGCTGCCGCCGCCTGCGTTCCAGTACGAAAAGTCTCTCGGGCGCTATGACCGGGTTCGCCGAGACGACAGTTTAAATCGATAAATCCAGGAGCGAGAACCAGCCCGCTCGCATCGATGACTTTGGCTTGAGTTAACTCTGTCGGTGTTAGCCGTTCGACAAAAACACCTTCTTTGATGAATACTTCACCCTTGGCTTCATCGCGTTGCAGGCTTGGGTCAATAACCCGTGCTCCGCGGATGACTAAGAGGGAAGAGTCGTTTGGATTCATCGTTGAATAGCTCCAGTGCAAAGGTGAAGAACAGCCATACGCACGGCCACGCCATTGCGCACTTGTTCGAGAATGACAGATCTTGGACCATCCGCGACTTCGCTTTCCACTTCCACGCCACGATTGATCGGACCTGGGTGCATCACAATCGCTTTGGGTTTTAACCAACTGGCTCGCTCGGCGTTTAAGCCAAATTGCGAAGTATACTCTCCCAGTGAAGGGAAGTGGGTGGTGGTTTGTCGCTCGTGTTGGATGCGTAAGAGCATGACGGCATCGGCATCCGAAAGTGCAGTTTTTAAATCATGAACGATTTCGACCTGTGGGTAAGCCTCCGCAATCGAAGCGGGCACAAGTGTGGCTGGCCCAGCGAGGGTAACTTTGGCGCCAAGTTTGGATAGGCAGAGAATGTTCGAACGTGCCACGCGACTGAAGAGAATGTCTCCGAGAATCGTGACCTTTAGACCCGCAAATTGGCCGAAATGTTGTTTGATGGTGAAAGCGTCTAACAGAGCCTGAGTCGGGTGCTCGTGGGCTCCATCACCAGCATTGACGACAGAGATATCGAGCGCGGAGGCGAGGTAGCGAGCCGCTCCAGCAGAAGAGTGACGCATGACAATGGCGTCGACTCCCATGGCTTGAATGTTCATGGCTGTATCGCGCAAGGTCTCGCCTTTGACGAGCGATGAAGCTGTCGTATTGATGGAAACCACTTCGGCTCCAAGTTTTTTGGCAGAAATCTCGAAGGCGGTTCGTGTGCGTGTACTGGGTTCGAGGAATAGATTAACCACGGTGCGCCCACGCATCAGGTCGAGTCCTTTTCCTGGCTCAAGCGCCGGAAGGAATTGGTCAGCCTGTCGAAAAAGAAGTTCAATCTCCGCTCGAGAAAGTTCTTCGATGCCGGTGAGGTCTTTTTTGTTCCAGGTGTTTTGTTGAGCCATGCGGTATTTTTTCCGTTGGCCCTAACAGAAGGTCAGGACCATGGGGAAAGTGCCGTTGCCTTGGACTCTGGCAAGAAAGAAGAATTACGAATTTCAGCCCGAACCACCTTTTGGGGCTGTTTTTCGCCAGCCTTCAGCCTTCAAGGCTTATTTGGCTAATAACTCTCGAACCTTTTGTCCGACGGCAGCGGCCGCCGCAGATCGATTCTGATGATGAGCAGCCACGACATTGACCAAGGCACTACCGACGACCACTCCATCCGCAATACGTCCCACGGCTTGCACGTGAGCCGCTGTCGAGATGCCAAAGCCAACGCAAACGGGTAAGCTGGTGTGTTTTTTGATTTCTTTCACGGCGGCACTTAGGTTGCTCGCTAATTCCGCGCGTTCACCCGTGACTCCTTCTCGCGAAACATAATAGATAAATCCACTGGCATGTCGGGCAATCAAGGCCATGCGAGCGGGAGGAGTGGTGGGGGCGATAATAAAAATATTAGCTAATCCGTGTTTCTGGCAGGCGGAAATTAACTCTCCTGCTTCTTCGGGAGGGCAATCGAGAACCAGTAAACCATCGCCACCTGCTTCTTTGACTTGTCGGCAGTAGGTTTCGATACCGAAAGAATAGAGAAGGTTGTAGTAGCAGTAGAGAATAATGGGTTTATCGGTTCCAGCTCGTGTCTGACGAATAATCTCTAACAGCTGCGCATAGGTCATGCCCGCCTCTAAAGCGCGTTGGGCTGCGAGTTGATTGGTTAAACCATCGGCTAGAGGATCGGAGAAGGGGACACCAACTTCCAAAATATCCGCTCCGGCTTCGGCCAATGAAAGTAAAATGGCTTTTGAGGTCGGTACATCGGGATCGCCGGCACAAACATAACTAACAAAGGCGGGCCGACCTTCGGCGCGACATTGAGCAAAGGTTTTGGCCAATCGTTCCATGGATTGAAACAAGACGTTCTTTTCGCCGAGCGCAAGCCCAGGACAGCGACTTCCTCTTGGCATATCCCTTATCTATTCTATTTTGGTCTCATGAATCTCTCATTGATCTTAAAATTCCTTCTTTCGGCATTCGTCATTACCGCAGCCTCGGAAATCGCCAAACGCAATGTATCCCTCGGAGCTCTCCTTTGTGCACTCCCTTTAACGAGTCTTTTAGTGATTATTTGGACTTGGGTAGAAACGGGCGACCAAGCACGCATCGTCTCCTTAAATTGGTCGATTCTTGCCTACACGATTCCTTCCTTTGTTTTTTTCATTGTTTTTCCGCTCGGCCTCCGTCTTGGCCTACATTTTTGGTTCTCTTTGATGGGGGCATCGCTTTTGACCGCCTTAACCTACCGTCTCGTGCAGCCTTGGTTGGATCAAATCGGCTAATTTTCTCGTATTGCCAATTCCCTCAGAAGTCTATTCTTCACCTTTCCTGTTTTGCCCGGGTGGTGGAATGGTATACACAGCAGACTTAAAATCTGCCGCCGCAAGGCTTACCGGTTCGAGTCCGGTCCCGGGCACTCTTGTTTCTCAAACCCAATCATCGAGGTTTACGCTTCGATGACACATGCTGGCGTATCGTCTCACGGGCCTCTGAGCGTGCGAGGCTGTGAGGGGTTTCGGCTAACCATATTTTTAATAAACCCGTGAAGAAGAACAAAGTTTCCCAAGCAGCCAAGCGCGGGTTTAATTTAGGTCGTAGGATTTTTTCTTTCGCTGCTTGGCGATACAGTTGATGCACCTCTTGCCAAAAATCTCTTCCTCCGGCCATGAGATTATTACGCACGGCAGAAAATTCTCCGACATACTCACACTTCCAAAGCATGATTTCAAAAGTGGATCGAGCTTCGCTATCCGTTTCCAATCGATGGAGCGCTTCGAGCAATCCGTTCTCCAGTTTTTCTAAAGCATCTCCGGGAATCTTTTGTTTTAACTGTAGCAGTTTTCCCGTCTGACTTCGTACAGCGAGAAATAAGTCAGATTTGTTACGAAAATGCCAATAAACAGCTCCCCGCGTCACCCCAGCCGCTAAAGCCACGGATTCTAACGAAGTATTGGTGATACCATGATGCTGAAAAACACGTCGTGCGGCTGTGATTAAATGCTGCTTCGTTCGTTCGGCCTCTGCTTTGGTCTTGCGAGCCATAAGGGGGTGTTTAGATTTACATACATGACTGTATGTAAAATGAGAGGTGTCCAGATTCTTTTCCTCGTTCTCGTTGCCTCGGGCTTTCTCGGTTGCAAACCAAGCGAGGCTCCTGCCGCGCCTCCCGCTCCCACCGTTTCGTTTATGACGGCCACGGTAAGCCGCGTCCCGCAACGGGTTGAAATTACGGCGCAGGTCGAAGGTACACGGGAAGTGGAGGTGCGAGCTCGCGTGACGGGTATTTTATTGGCTCAGTCTTACCAAGAAGGAGAAAAAGTGAAAGCAGGTGACTGTCTTTTCCGCATTGATCCCACGCCTTATCAAATCGCACTCGATGTTGCTCGCGCACAATTGGCACAAGACCAAGCCCGACTCAACCAGGCGGAAGCTGAAGCGGAACGGCAGTCATCGCTTTTAGCCCAGAATGCCACGAGTAAAAAAGAAGAATCCGATGCCCAAGCCGCGGCCTCGGCGTTTCGTGCGGTGCGCGATTTGTCTGCGGCTAAAGTAAAAGCGGCCGAATTGGATTTATCCTACTGTGAAGTGCGTGCCCCCATCGATGGCTACGCTGGTCGTTTGCAACGCTCGGAAGGCTCGCTGGTTTCCCCAGGCGCAGATAGTCTACTGACCACCGTGGTACAGCGAGAGGCGGTGTGGATTCGCTTCGGTATTTCGGAGCAAGAATTTCTTCGCTTGTTTAAGGGTGATGCCAGTAGCGCTTCTCTCGCCCGAGTTAAATGTATTCTTCCCGATGGTACCGATTATCCCCTTGCGGGAAAAATTAACTTCGTCGCCGCACAAGTTGAACCTCGTTTGGGCACGATACAAATGCGAGCGGAGTTTGCTAATCCGCAGCAACGTCTTTTGCCCGGTCAATACGTGCGTATCCAGCTTTCAGGTCAGGAAATCCCCGACGCCATCGTTATCCCAGCCACAGCTTTACTGCAATCCTCGCAAGGTCGTTTTGTTTTTACAGTGAATGCCGAAAATAAAGCGACGATAGCGATTGTCCAAGTCGCCGAGATTGCTGGCAGTCAAGCAGTGATCAGCGGTGGCCTTAAATCAGGCGATCGAGTGATTACCGATAACTTGCAAAAAGTGCGTCCTGGTTCGGTCGTCACTCTCCGCGATAACGCTTCGCCACAAAAATAAAATGATTTGGGAATATTTTATACGTCGGCCAATTTTTGGGACGGTTCTATCCATCGTTATCGTCATGGCAGGTCTCTTGGCCTTCCGTAATTTGCCCGTAGCGCAATATCCGCAAATTGCTCCGCCGACGGCAACGATTTCAGTAACTTATCCAGGAGCTTCAGCAGAAACCTTGATGCGAACGGTCGCAGCGCCGATTGAAGATGAAATTAACGGTGTCGATAACGTACTGTATTTTTCGTCCACCTCTTCTTCTAATGGTCTACTTTCCATTACGGTCACGTTTGAGCCAGGTACTGATCCTGATCAGGCGGTCATTAATTTAACCAATCGGATTAAAGTCGCTGAATTACGTTTGCCAGAAGAAGCACGACGTTTGGGGGTGGTGGTAAAAAAACGCACCAATGATATTTTATTGGCGATGTCGATTATCTCGAAAGACGGCAGTCGAGACTCAGTTTATCTTAGTAACTTTGCTTCCGTTAATATCGTCGATGAATTAAAGCGTATCCCTGGTGTAGGAGATGCAGGAATTTTTGGTGCACGCGACTATGCCATGCGTGTTTGGTTGGAGCCCGATAAAATGGCTCGCTTAGGAGTCACCCCAACGGATGTGACGCAGGCGATTCGTGCCACGAATAATCAGTATGCTGCTGGACGGCTCGGCCAAGAGCCCGCACCACGCGATCAAGTCATGGTCATACCTATCGTCACGCCACCGCGTTTGGCGACACCCGAGGAGTTTTCTGAGATTGTGATTCGAGCGGGAGGACCCTCAGGAACTTTGCGTTTACGAGACATTGCCACGGTGGAGTTGGGGGCGCAAAGTTACGAGCAACAAGCTACCCTCGATGGTCAAACGGCGGTGGGAGTTCGTATCTTTTTAGCACCTGGTGCCAATGCCATTGAAGTGGCGGATGCGGTCAAAGCGAAGATGCAACAAATCTCCAAGCGGTTTCCTGCGGGGGTCGATTATGCGATTCCTTTCGATACTACGCTCTTTATCAGTGCTTCGATTAGTGAGGTGATGCGCACGCTTTTTGAAGCGGGTGTGCTTGTCGTTATTGTGCTGTTTCTTTTCTTAGGTAGTTGGCGAGTGACCTTGATTCCCTTGATTGCGGTACCCGTTTCCTTAATTGGTACTTTTGCTGGTCTTTGGCTTTTTGGTTTTGGTATCAACACGCTCACGCTTTTTGCCATGGTCATTTCCATTGGTATCGTGGTCGACGATGCCATTGTTGTTTTGGAAAACATCGAACGTTTAATGGAAGAAAAAGGTCTGTCTCCTTTCGAGGCGGCTTTGGCTTCTGTCCGTGAAGTATCGGGTGCCATCGTTGCGATTGTTCTGGTTTTAGTTTCG
>Ga0228702_1001372_pt1 | contig 15664 bp, 13 predicted proteins | sample McNCre217_Aug_MG_2_FD_178018 | JGI IMG/M metagenome (GOLD analysis project Ga0228702, IMG submission 178018) | Freshwater microbial communities from McNutts Creek, Athens, Georgia, United States - 20-17_Aug_MG | ecosystem: Environmental > Aquatic > Freshwater > Creek | place: USA: Georgia... | reverse complement strand
CGATTGCCCCGAGGGCATTTGAATGAATCGCAACTTACTTGCATAATCGGAAAATAGGGGAGATACTAATTCGTAGGGCGTAACACCATAGGCCGGTTTTTGGTCTTGAGGTTTACCTTCAAAAAATCCATAATCGGATAATTTGACGGGGAATTTAGGCCCCGGTTGGTAGGACATCAAAGCCAATAAGACGAAAAATCCCCAGTAACGCATACCTAGAATTGATTCGATTTGACATACTCCTGAACACAATCCAAATCAGCTGGATTACGTTGAACGTTTTTAAAGTCGTGCTCCGCATCCATATTGGCTACCGACTGGTTTACATTATGATGTACGCAGATTTTATGAGGGCCTAAATATTTTCCATCTGTTCCGCAACGCGCCGCATCTAAAACACCGTCATAGACGATATGCGGTACATTCCGACCAAATCGTAATTTAAAGCGATAGATTTGAGCAAATCGACCCTCCATGGGCACACGACCTAATTGACGTTCAAAGGTATTATTGAAGACCGAAATGGCCGTCGGATAGGGGTCGTACTCCTTATCCTTAATCGCAATTTCCGCCATGAAATAGGAGATAATCCCTACTCCCACCGTTCGATGGTTCAAGATTTTGTTATCGTAAATATCCACATGACTCGTTGCGAGAATGAGCATGCCCGTTCCTTTAGGAACCTTACCCACGATATTTCCCTTCGGGGCAAAATTGGATAAGTTATTCTCTTCAATCAGATTATCATGCACCTTCACAAAGCCTCCCTTTTTTTGAATCAAGTCGGGCAGATCGAAAACCAGTATTCCCCCCGTATTCCCATAGGCATGGTTATGATGTACATCCGCATACAAGGAATTTTCAATTTCAATTCCCGCAACGTTTTGGTATGCCGTACAATTTTTCACCTCGATGTGTTGAGATTGACCCACATAAATACCCGCGTCGGACGCTCCAATCGCTACACAGCTATCGATGAGGATATTCGTGCACAGGACAGGATACAAGGCATAAGAGCCATTCCGCGATTTGGGACCTCCTGTCCATTCGGCTTTTATCCGACGAAAAATAATGTCTTTGACATGCATGGTCTTGATTAAATCCCCCTTCGAATCCTGTACGGTTAAATCCTCCAAAATGATATTCTCACAATTGGTGATTTTAATCCCCTCAGCTCCCGTCGTTTGATTTTTAAAACTCAATACCGTCTTATCCATTCCCTTGCCGCGAATGGTGATCTTTTTCTTGCCCTCCAAAGAAAGGCTGCCTGCTATTTGAAAATTACCTTCTTCCAATTCAATCACATCCCCATCCGAGGCTAGAATGAATTGGGTTTGAAGAGCCTTTTCAAATGGGGCTTGTCCCATTAAAGGAAAAAGCCCCATCCAACAAAAAAAGAATAGCAAATATTTCATTGGAACTAGTTGCGTGGAGCACCCCCGCCCGGACGCATTTGCGATTGCATCGTCTTGTATTTCTCTAATTGTTCAGGAGTTAAAATCGCTTTTAAAGCCTCTTGTTGGCCCTCATTGATTTTCTTCATTTCTCCCATCATCTGCTCCCGATCCATTCCTGCTTGACGGAATTCCATCATCTTTTCGATGCGCGCCATGATTAAGGGCTCGATTTTATCTTCTTGTTCTTTGGTCAATTTCAATTCCGAACTCATGCGGTTCAATTGATTCATGGCCATTTCCTGTGGACTTGGCATTTGCGCATGTGCTGCTTCAGCTGCTCCCATCAGGGCAACAACCAGGGCGATTGTTTTAAAGAATTTTTTCATTGTTTGTTAGTTTAGATTTTCAATTTAAGCAATTTATTCAAACACCGTATTCCATATCAAGGAATATACTTCGGTAGGTTCCATTTTATCTGTTGCCTGATAATCTGCAATGTATAATGGATAATATTCTTCTTGGCATAAAGGACTTCCATGCGAACCTTTGACCAAATTTGCATCCAACGGAATTACATCCATTCGATATCTAAAACCTGCGAGTTTACGGGCTAATTTGTAAGCCGCACGCAATTTAATCAACGGATTTTTAGGGTCCATGAACATCTCCACGGGGTCGTAACCCGGTTTCTTGAAGATGTCGACACAGCGCGCGAAATCCGGTGCCTTCTTGTCGTCCAACCAATAATAATAGGTAAACCATGCATCCGATTCCGCTATTAATACTAAATCACCCGCTCTTGGGTGATCGATGTGATAGGCCGCTAATTCTTCGCCGGAGAGTACTTTGGCAATGCCGGGTGTTTGGGCCAACAAGGTTTTCACAGCCTCAATGACGGATTGATCCGGACAATAGACATGCGCGATTTGATGATCCGAAACCGCAAAGGCCCGCGATGCTCCGGCATCCAATAGTTCCAATCCTTGCTCTTCGCGTAGCGCGATGTATCCCGCATTTCGCAAGATACGATTCAAGTGAACTGGCCTCGAAACATCATTAATGCCGTATTCGGATAGTATAATGACTTTTGCTCCTTTGCTTTCGAAGTGAGAGATTAGTCGCTCGACAACCCCATCGATTTCCTGTAAATCACCTTTTATTCGATCAAAATCCACCCCAAATTTCTGTAAACAATAATCTAAATGGGGGAGGTAGATGAAGGTTAAGGTTGCATCATATTTCTTGTCAACATAGATCGACGCATCCGCAATCCAATTGGTGGATTTGATATTTGCATTCGGTCCCCAGAAATTAAACAAGGGAAATGTTCCAAATGCCTCTTGCAATTCATCACGCAAGTCGGCCGGATGACTGTAACAATCCGGCATTTTAACCCCATCCGAATGGTATTGAGGTCTTGGGGTAACCGAGTAATCCACACTCGAATACATGTTATACCACCAAAATAAATTGGCACAAGTGAAGTTGGGGTCTTTTCGTTTCGCCACATCCCAAATCTTTTCAGCTCCCACGAGTTTATTGGATTGCTTCCAAAACTTTACTTCCGAGTCGACCGCATCATACCATCCATTCCCCACGATTCCATGGGAACTCGGATACTTACCCGTCAAATAGACACTTTGGGAAGTAGTCGTAACCGCCGGAAATGGCGGCTTGATTTTCGCCTTTTTTTTGCCTGCAATATAGGCGTCCAGGAAAGGTGTATATTTCCCTAGGATGCTTTCACTTAAGCCAACAATATCGATTACGACAGTTTTTTGCATAATAATTCTTGTATATACGTGATTTCACGTGCCACGGAAGTCTCCATGTTTTCCTGATACTCTGCCGGTAAAACGCCCCAAGTATAGGTCTCAATTTCCATCATCCCTGTCACTTGGTGTAAGCGATGATAGTTTAAGGTCTCTGAAATTTCAGCTTGTGTGGAATTCAATAAGCCATAGGAGTCTAAAAACAAGGGCACATGAAAATGCACACGCCACTCGTCATATACACCTTCTTTGAATTGTTCCAGGGCCTCCGACAAATCTTTGAATTGATCAAAGGAACCATCTTTTCTCAAGGCCTTCACCTGATGCAGATAGGTAGGTTCTTCGTATTGTTTTAGCGCCTCAATTCGTTCCAATGCTTGATTTCGAAGGTCGACGCGCAAGGCAGAGCTAATTTGGATTTTCCCAATTGAAATGTTTTTCGCTGCTAATTCTTGGAGGGATTCTGCAGGTTGATCAAAGGAAACTCCGTAATGACAAACATCAAAGCAGATATGGATGTGCCGACGAACCCATTCCTCCGGTACGCCCGCCGTGATGGCAAAAGGGATCAACATGTCGGTGTACCAATCCACGAATTCTCTGTGGTTCTCCAACAAGCCATCGGGTTCAGGTTCGATATCAATATGAATCCACTTGCCCGTTTTTTGTTCTGTTTGGGCCAAATAGGGCACGAGTTTCAATAATTCCATGGTCGCCTGAGCACAGGCTGCCGAACGATTATCCCACCAATATTTATAGGAAAGTGGGGATGTTGATATTCCTCCTTCAGATAAATCATCAGGCAGGATTAGGCTTAAAATATCGATTAGCCGTCGGGTATAATTCACCCGATCCTGCGAGGTCCAATCCGGCGCATGGACTTGATCTTTGACAATCGTATTGTGAAATCCACCGTATGGAAAACCATTCAGGGTAAATATGTAGAGATCTTCTTGGGCTAACCAGGACTTTAACTTGGAAAGTTTATTTGTATCCTCACTTAAATCGATGCTCGCTTGATTCGCTATGCGCAAACCTAAGCCCATTGGTTGATTAGGACACACTTCTTTTTTGACCTTTGGGACAGTTACCTGTAAATTAGCGAAGTGCTCCTCCCAAATCTCACCGGGATGGATATTGCTGCAATAACTCAAATGTCCGTAGGCTGTTTTCATTTTATGCGTATTTAGCTAAAAAGGCCACTGAATCTTGAATGATTTTAAAATTCATTTCATGTACTTCCTCCCCCTTTCCTAATGCTTTTAAGAGCGTAATGGTTAGATGGCCGCCCAAGTGTTCTTGAAATTCCTGTAATCCTTTGTGGAGGTTTTGACATTGGTTTTCGGCCAAAGCGGGATGATAGGTATCAAAGCCCAAGCCTTTAATCACGGCAATGATACGTTCGCAATCAGGCAAGCTTATCGCTCCAATTAAATGCGAATACACACAATCCAAGGCGATACCAATAGCTACCGCCTCCCCATGTCGAATCTTAAAATCCGATAGATACTCCAATTTATGCGCCGCCCAATGTCCAAAATCCAAAGGTCGCGCAGAGCCCAATTCAAATGGATCTCCTCCTGAAATATGTTTCATGTGCAAATCGGCACAACGGTAAATCTGTTCCGTCATCACCTTTTCATCACGGGCATTCATGGCGGAAACATTGGCTTCTAACCACTCAAAAAAGGCTAAATCTTTGATCAGGGCTACCTTAATCGCTTCCGCAATACCTGACCTCCAATCGCGATCCTCCAATGTGGACAAGAAAGCTACGTCATTGAATACAGCCACCGCAGGGGCAAAAGTACCCAAGAAGTTTTTCTTACCGAGGTAGTTCACCCCGTTCTTTACCCCAACGCCCGAATCGTTTTGAGATAATACGGTGGTAGGTATCCGAATTAACTTAACTCCCCGGTGCGAGATGGCGGCTGCATAGCCCGACATGTCTAAAAAGGCACCCCCACCGATCGCCGCCACAAAGGAATGTCGGTCGATGCGATGCTCATCGATCGCTCTTACCACTTCCTCGTAGAAACGCGGATCGTTTTTGCAAACTTCACCACCTGGTAGTACCAATAGCTCTGGTGCTAGATCTGCAACATTATTCGTCTCAAAATAAGAAACAATCGAACTCGTCAGGTTTGGATGGGCATCGGCAACTCCTTTATCGATGACAAACAAAATCCGTTTGCGAAAATTGCTTTGGCCGAAATTCGATATAAAATCACACAGGGTCTTATTGCTTGGCTCAAACAAGTGTTTGGTGAAAATCACTTGGTATTGAAAGGGAACTTGAAATTGCTGTTGTAAAACTTGCATGAAATCGATGTTAAGAAACGGCGAATTTTTTACCCACCCACATGGAGATCGGTAATAAGGCTAAGGTAACAAATGCCATATAATATTGATCACTCAGAGCCACCCAAGCAGCATTCATCAAAATAAGCGTTAGGACACCTGTTTTGACGGTTTGGCCAATATGGGGTCCGATGGGATTTTTTATGGCAATCCATAATTTAGAAAAAATGAGATAAGCATGTACCAAAACGAATGGCAACATGTATAAGTATTTCCCCGTTTGGAATCCTATCGCCAATTGGCTGGTATGGACGAGGATGAAGAGAATTGCTGCGAACCAGAGGGTGATTGGCCGACTGCCATGTACCTCGCCCCGACTAACCAAGGTAATGGCAGCGATGTAAATCAAGGGAATCAGGATGAGTTGAAAGTTTTCCAAGACACCCAATTCATACACACTCATGCCTAGCATCAGGTTATAAGCCCGACAAAGACCCATGTTGATTGGGCCAAAGATGCGCATGTGTTTTCCTTTAAAATCATAGAATAAGGCAAGTAGGGTTATGACAATGGAGACTATCCCACTTAACCGGCTTTGCCAAAAGGCTAGAAATATGCCCAGTGCTAATAAAATGACACCTCCAAATACAGCTTCCATTCGCTGAATTCGGCCGCTCGGTAAGGCACGTTCGGGACGTTCGAGGGTATCTAATTCATGGTCAAAGATGTCGTTGAAGACAACCCCTCCGGCATACAAACACATGGTTGAGATTCCCAAAAAAATGACCGGCCAAAATTGATAATCCAAGGTCCCAAAGGTAAATCCCACAATTGCCATGCCCGCCAAGACATCTGTCAATGCTGTAATGACGTTCGCGGGTCGCATGAGTTCAAGAAAGGCTCGTATTTTGATGCGCATTAACGAATAATTAGAGAATCTTTGTTGACCCGCGGTGCCTGTCCACCTCGTAAAACCGTATTGCCATTAAACTTTTGGGTCTGATCAATTTCCAGTCCGTTGATAAAATCCGATTCTTGAATCTGACCACTTTGCGCAAAAGCATCCAAGGCATTTTGGTAAGTAACCAATCGAATATGTTCATCGGGAACTTCTTTGATCTTCATCAAAGCAGCCGTTTTTGGAATGGCCAAGGGATCAGAAATTCCCCAATCCGCCGCTGAATTCACCATAATTCGTTCAGGACCATATTGTTTGACAATCTCCACCATGCGCTCATTGCCCATTTTGGTGAACGGGTAAATGGTAAACGCGGCATAGAAACCTTGGTCGAGGACCGACTTCACCGTTTCCTCGTTATTATGATCTATAATGACCATGTTCGGTTTAATTCCATGCTCCAAAGCAATGGCCATGCTACGTTCCGTGCCTTTTTTCTTATCGCGATGGGGGGTATGCACCTGAACAGGAAGGTTCATTTCTTTGGCGAGTTCCAACTGTGCGCGGTAGTATTTTTCTTCCGCGGCGGTTTGGTCATCGAAACCGATTTCGCCGACACCCACAACGCCTTCTTTTTGCAAGAAGAGGGGTAAAATTTCCATCACTTGTTCGGCTAATGCTTCATGATTTGCCTCCCGTGAATTTAATCCAATGGTGCAATAATGTTTGATGCCAAATTGAGACGAACGGAACCGTTCCCATCCCACTAAACTGGCGAAATAGTCTTTAAATGAAGCTAAACCCGTACGCGGTTGGCCCAACCAAAATGCAGGTTCGATCAATGCAACTACTCCTGCATCGGCAAGAGCTTGGTAATCATCGGTCGTCCGCGAGGTCATGTGCACATGCGGATCAAAGAATTTCATGCCTTGGGTATATTGGGCAAAAGAGCCATCAACTGCATGTGCTGTTGTTTTTTCTTGCTCGGTTCCTTCGAAATGGGATGGATTACCTATGGGTTTATGTTCTTGGCACATATTAGGCGGTATATATAGGTTCTGCTTTTTCTAATTCTTGCCACATTCCCTGCGTACTGCCTGGAATTTGGACTTCTTGTTTGACCAATGATGCGGCTCGTACATCGCTTGGATTTTCGGATTGAACTAACTTTTCAATATCAGATTGTAATGTTTCGTTCATAAATCTAGGTATCAGGCGCCAAACTTGTGACGGTACCCGACGGCCTGCTGACCAGCGTTCATGCGCAAAGTCGGAAAGCGTCATGGCTAGTTCTGCATTGGCACGTTCTTCTAAACCAATAATTTGGTGGATAGCCTTATCATTGAATATGCATTTTAAAACCAATTGGTTCCAGGCTGCTTCGCTAAAATAATCCCTAGGATACGTGTTATCGAATGCGATGGCATCAAAAACAGGACCCATGTTGGAGCGGACGGCATCGGTCGCACGAAGCAAAAAATTCGATGGATTAGCCAAATAGGGCAGCGATTTAGTCAGCGCGACGGCTTCTTGCATTTCGGCTGTTTCAAAAAGAAGGTCAACTTGCTTTTCATCAAGCTTTGTTAGAATAGCTAAACGAACGACTTGGTCTAGGTTCCAATTCTTAAAGGGACCTTCCGTAATTTGACGTTTCGATACAAACCGAGGGACTTTGACAAAAGCTAGACTTAGTGCCTTGCCTTCCAAAAGGAGTTGTTCTGAAATCCAGAGGGACTCGGTTTCACTCGCGATGGCAGCAATGATATCAGTGATTTGTAGATTCGTATTCACGGCTAATTAGGTTCCTTTCAACGAAAATACTAAAAAAAATGAGGATTTTTATGATTTATTGAGATGATCAATATTCTCATCGTCTTTTATCTTGTATGGCCCCTTTTTTAAGAAAATAATGGGCCAAAAATAGCGATATAAAATCCCTAGCTTTTGGCTAAAAATTCGCTGATTTCGCGTGTCCTCGTTCCACTTTCTTCCTTTAAATATGTTGAGGGTAATTTTCCAGCCCCAGAAGAGAGGAGCTAGGATTGAGTAATTTAAATAAATTACAAGAAAAGCGAGTATTCCGTAACTTTTACGGACCCATAGTAAATTGGAAACCTGGATTTGAATCGCAAATCGATTGACCCAGGAGAAGTCGGTCCGACGAAAGGGGTTTTCCTGGATTAGATGTATAAATTTAACATCTTCAAAATAGGCCAATTTCCCTTTTTGGTGTAATCGAAATGATATTTCAGCATCTTCTGCGTACATAAAGAAATCTTCGTCCCAACCATTGATTTCGAGGAGAGTTTTACTGTTGGTCATTAAAAATGCACCCACAATGTTATTGGTTTCTTCCGGTTGTTTAAATTCTTCTTTTGGTAATAATTTATCAACGAGTTTATGGCAAATAGCATGATTCGGTAAAATGTAAAAATCTCGACGAAGATTGTTTAGGGTCCGATAAAATGGGATGGTGTTTTGTTGGGCGTCAACTTGGATACCTCCTACAGCAATCAAGTTTGAGTCAAGCTTCAGATGTTTCCAAGCTTTTCCGATCGCATTGTCGAAGAGTAGTGTATCCGCATTTAAAAATAATACATAATCGCCTTTTGCAAGCTTTATGCCTAGGTTATTAGCCTTCGAGAAACCTACATTTCCTCCGGAATTCACCCAAATGGTATTTGGGAATTCCATTAAAATATCTTCGTTCGCACCTGGAATCGGGTGATTGTCAACAACAATGCATTCAAATTGGATGTTTTTGGTGTGCGTGTATATGCTTCGAAAGCAATCCAATAAGAGTGCCTCTGTTCGATAGTTGACAAATACAATTGATACATCCATGAACTTCAAAATTAGTTTGATTTTACTTTATTTAAACAGCTTGAACTGTTTTTCTTTTTGATTACGTGAGACATTCCTTATATTTCGCATTCTATAACTTCATGTTCTTATGCGGAAATTCATTTACTCTTTCATCCTCGTTTTAGTTCAATTCGTAACTTATTCTCAAAAATTCAATTTTGAGGCGATTAAATCCTACGCTTTTCCTACGGAGTTAGTTCGTTCATCTAACGGCAAACAGATTGCTTGGGCGATGGATGAGAAGGGTATTCGGAATATTTATGTGGCTGAGTCCCCCAATTTTGTTGCTCGAAAATTGACTAGTTTCAAAGAGGATGATGGTCAAGAAATCACATCAATATCCATTTCAGATGATGGACGTTGGGTGCTTTTCGTTCGTGGCGGGGATCATGGGGCGAATTTTGATGATGAAAAGGCAGTTAATCCCGCTGGAAATATAGAACCACAAACGGTTCGAGTGATGCAAATTTCTTTCGATGGAGGGCCATTGCGTATAATTTCAGAAGGCGATTTTCCGGCAATTTCACCTGACAACAAAGTTGTTGCCTACATTAAAGATGGCCAACCCTGGGTGAGTAAATTGGATACGAGTGCGAATGAAGACTTTCTAGATGTTCCAGTTCGTTTGTTTAAGACCCGGGGAAATGTCCATTCACTGACCTGGGCACCTGGGGGCAAGAAAATTGCATTTGTGGCGGATCGACAAGATCATTCATTTGTAGGCTATTTTGAGTTGGGTAAGGCTAATTTGAATTTTGTAGATCCAACGTTTGCGAATGATTTTAGTCCACGGTGGTCGCCGGATGGAAGCCAGTTGGCCTATATACGTACCCCAGCAGAAGGAGGATCGACGGATTCACTTACGCAACGGAAGCGAATACCTTGGTCAATTCGCAAGGTGAGCCTAGTTGCTGGGGAAAAATCAACCTTGGTTTGGGAAGCTCCTAATACGTATCGTGGTTCCTTGCCAACAACCCACGGAGGAACGAATTTACATTGGCCCAAGCAGGATCGTTTGGTATTTACGTCCTATCATGATGGTTGGCCGCATGCATATTCTGTGGCGGCAAGTGGTGGAGCACCATTGTTGCTAAGCCCGGGTGAATTTATGGTTGAGCATTTAAGTGTAAGCGCTGATGGCAATACGGTTTATTTTGATGCGAATACGGGTTCGGATGTGACCGATAAAGATCGTCGGCATATTTGTCAGGTGTCTGTTGATAAGGCAGATATGAAAGTTGTAACACCGGGTGTAGGTATTGAATGGACTGCGATTTCGGTGGATGGCGGATATGCTTACATTGGAGCGGGAGCTCAAAAGGCTCCTCAGTTAATGGTATCTCAAGGAGGGAGTGCACGTTCATTAACCGAGAGTTTAATTCCAGCTGATTTTCCAACGAAGTTATTAGTTGAGCCCAAGCAAGTAGTATTTAAGTCCTTAGATGGTTTAACCATTCATGGGCAGCTTTTTGATAATACGAATGGAAGTCAGAAAAAACCGGCGATTATTTTTGTGCATGGAGGACCTCCGCGCCAGATGTTATTGGGTTGGCATTATTCGGATTATTATTCAAATGCTTATGCGCTGAATCAGTACTTGGCGAATTTGGGATTTGTGGTTTTATCCGTGAATTATCGCTTGGGGATTGGATATGGCTACGATTTTCATAATCCCAAATCTGCTGGTCAATGGGGTGCATCCGAGTATTTGGACATCAAGGCAGCAGGGGAGTGGTTGGCCCAACAATCCTTTGTTGACCCGAAGAAAATCGCTTTATACGGTGGTTCTTATGGCGGATATTTGACAGCTTTGGCTTTAGCCAGAGATTCTAAATTATTCGCTGCTGGTGTGGATATTCATGGCGTACATGATTGGGCGCATCAACGTGAAATTCCGATGGATGCATTGTCTGGACCGCACAAGGCACCGGATGCGGATTGGGCAACGAGTCTTTCGTATCGCTCTTCTCCCATCTCTTCGTTGGACACATGGAAGTCGCCTGTATTATTTATTCATGCGGATGATGATCGCAATGTGCCCTTTAGTCAAAGCATTGATTTGATTAATCGCTTGCAAAAGAAAAAGGTGCCGATGGAGACCTTGGTCATTGTGGATGATACGCATCATTGGATGAAGTTTTCAAATGCTTTACGGGTGTTTCAGGCCACGGCTGATTACTTAAAGGCGCAGTTGATGAAATAGGTAAAACCCTTGTTTTTCCTTATTTTTGCGCCATGCAAGAAAGACCGATTACCGATTGGCTTCCTTTGACCAAAAAGGAAGTGGAGAAGCGTGGCTGGGATGAGCTCGATGTGATATTAATATCCGGCGACGCTTATGTGGACCATCCTGCTTTTGGAACGGCGGTGATTGGTCGGATCATGGAAAGTGAGGGATTGAAAGTGGGAATTGTGGCCCAACCCAATTGGCAGGATGACTTACGGGATTTCAAGAAATTAGGAAAACCCAAATACTTTTTTGGCGTGACGGCGGGTTGTATGGATTCGATGGTGAATCATTATACGGCCAATAAGCGTTTGCGTTCCAATGATTCGTACACACCGGGTGGTGAGGCAGGATTTCGTCCTGATTATGCGACGACGGTTTATTCCAAGATTTTAAAGGAAATTTATCCGGATGTACCCGTTTTAATTGGGGGTATTGAGGCCTCCTTGCGTCGAGTGACGCATTATGATTATTGGGCGGATAAATTGTTCCCTTCCATTTTAGTGGATTCGAAAGCGGATATGTTGGTCTATGGTATGGGCGAACAGCCTTTGCGTGAGATTATTCGTGGGGTGAAATCCGGGAAGAAACTGGGTGAATTGACCGATATCAATCAAGTGGCTTTTTTGCAGAAGCAAACGGAGGCCTTGCCTGTGGTTGGGGATTGGGAAACGGTGGAGTTGGCTAGTCATGAGGTTTGTTTACAGGATAAGATTAAATACGCTTCTAATTTTAAGATTGTGGAGGTGGAGTCGAATAAGTGGCAGGCGAATCGGATTACGCAGGCGGTAGGGGATGAATTATTAGTTATCAATCCTCCATTTAAGACGATGGAAGAGGCGGAGATGGATAAATCATTTGATTTGCCTTATACCCGATTACCGCATCCGAAGTACAAGAAGAGAGGTCCGATTCCGGCTTATGAAATGATTAAGTTTTCGGTGAATATGCACCGGGGCTGTTTTGGAGGCTGTAGTTTCTGTACGATATCAGCGCACCAAGGAAAGTTTATTGCTTCTCGTAGTGAGAAGTCGATTATGAAGGAAGTGGATCAAATCACGAAGCAGCCGGATTTCAAGGGTTATATATCGGATTTGGGAGGTCCATCGGCGAATATGTATCGCATGAAGGGCAAGGATGAATCGATCTGCGCTAAATGTGTGAGTCCTTCGTGTATTCACCCTGTTATTTGTAATAATTTGGATACGAATCATACGCCTTTGACGGAGATTTACCGGAAGGTAGATGCACATCCGGGAGTGAAGAAGGCCTTTGTGGGTTCGGGCGTGCGGTATGATTTATTGGTGGATGATTTCAATAAGAACAACCAGGATGGTAATCATGACGAATACATGGAGCAGTTGATTACGCGCCATGTGTCGGGTCGTTTGAAGGTAGCGCCTGAGCATACCTCGGATGCGACCTTGCGCGTGATGCGGAAACCATCGTTTAAGTATTTCCATGCGTTTAAGAAGAAATACGATGAGATTTCGGCCAAATTTGGTTTAAAGCAGCCCTTGATACCTTATTTTATTTCGTCGCATCCGGGATGTGAGGAGGAGGATATGGCGAATTTGGCGGCCGAAACGAAGGATTTAGGATTTCAATTGGAGCAGGTACAGGATTTCACTCCCACACCGATGACAGTAGCCGAAGTGATTTATTATTCGGGTGTACATCCGTATACGTTGCAGCCGATTAAAACGGCGAAGACGCGGGAGGAGAAGCAGAATCAGAATAAGTATTTCTTCTGGTATAAGGCGGAATACAAGGATTGGATTCGAAATCGTTTGACGTATTTGAAACGGCCTGATTTGGCACAACGCTTGTTGGGTTTTAGAAATAATAAAACGGGCTGGGGCAAGAAATAAAGATTGAATTAGTTAACCAAAATAGATAATACAATGGATGAAAATGAAGAATTAATCGTTCGCGATAGCAATGGAGCGGTGCTGAAAGATGGAGATTCGGTAACGGTCATTAAAGATTTGAAGGTACGTGGCTCATCGAGTGTGATTAAGCGTGGTACGATGGTAAAAAATATTCGTTTGACGGATGATGCGGATGAGATAGAAGGGAAGGTAGAGAAGTCGATGATGGTGTTGAGAACGGAGTTTTTGAAGAAAGCGTAGGGGGCGGAGAGTCGCTAGTCCGAAGTCCGGAGGGGTAAGTCAGTATTCAGTGGGCAGTAGTCAGTAGTCCGAAGGGAATAAGTCTGAAGTCCGAAGTCCGAAGGAAACCTCTTACCTCTTAACTCTTCGTTCTTAGTTCATCAGTGGGCAGTAGTCAGTAGTCCGAAGGGAAAAAGTCCGAAGTCCGAAGGAAACCTCTTACCTCTTAACTCTTCGTTCTTAGTTCATCAGTGGGCAGTAGTCAGTAGTCCGAAAGGAAAAAGTCCGAAGTCCGAAGGAAACCTCTTACCTCTTAATTTACTCTTCCTCCTCATTCTCCTCCTCCTCTTGAATCAGTCCTTGGTTTAATTTCTTGGTGGATTTAATCCCTAGTTTGTGTAGTTTTTCGGCGCGGCCAACGAGGTTTCCTTTGCCGGAGCTGAGTTTGTTGAGGGCGTCATTGTGGGCGTCTTCTGCTTTTTTGATGTGTTTGCCTACGTCTTCCATGTCTTTGGTGAAGCCTACGAATTTGTCGTATAGATCGCCGGCTTGACGGGCGATTTCCAGGGCATTTCGTGTTTGGTATTCGGTCTTCCAAACGGATGCGATGGTCCGTAAGGTTGCTAGTAGGGTAGAAGGGGAGACCAAAACTATTTTGCGTTCCCATGCATAATTAAACAAGGTCGTATCTTGGCTGATGGTAGCTACGAAGCCTGATTCAATGGGGATGAATAGGATTGTAAAATCGGGACTATTGAGGCCTAAGCCGGTGTGGTAGTCTTTGGCAGAAAGTAATTTAATATGGGTTTTTAAAGATTCGATGTGCTCTTTGAGCGCTTGTTCTTTTTCGATTGTTCCATCTTCAGCGCTTGTATAGCGTTCATAGGCAGTTAGCGATACTTTAGAGTCGATGATGAGGTTCTTGCTGTCGGGAAGAAAAATAACGGCATCGGGTTTAATGGTTTCATTCGTTTGGTTTTTGGTCACGAATTGGGTCTCGTATTCTTGGCCTTTTTTGAGGCCGGAGCTTTCTAAAACGCGTTCCAAAATCATTTCACCCCAGTTTCCTTGGGATTTATTGGATCCTTTGAGGGCATTGGTCAGGTCTTCGGTTTTTTGGGTAACGGTTTGGTTCAGGTTGGTCAAGTTTTTAATTTGCTCCAAAAGCACCGTATTTTGCTGTAAGGAGTTTTTCTGTCCTTCATTGACCTGAGTTTCAAAAGCCTGCAATTTCTCCTTCAGTGGGTTTAAAACATCGTTTAATTTAAGCTGTTGTTGCTCGCTGAGCATGCGACCTTGTCGGAGCACCGATTCATTACTAATATCGGTTAACATTTTACGCAATTTATCTTCGTCGGCCTTTTGGCTTTCGACCGTGGCTTTAAGCGTTTCGTTTTGACCTTCGAGTTGGGACACTTTCCCAAACAGGTTTTTATTATCCATTTCAAGCGATTCCACTTTGGATTGGACGCTGGATAATTGCGCCAATTGGCTTTGCAATAGGGTTATTTTACCTTGGAGTAGGAGGTAGGTAGCACCGGAACCGGCAATTAGAGCGATAAGGATATATGCGATTGTCATAGAGCAAATATAGGGAAAAGAGCTAAGAGTTGAGAGTTAAGAACTAAGAACTAATCCTTCGGACTTATTCCCTCCGGACTCCTCGAGAACTAAGAGTTAAGAACTAAGAGCTAATCCTTCGGACTTATTCCCTCCGGACTCCTCGAGAACTAAGAGTTAAGAACTAAGAGCTAAGAACTAATCCTTCGGACTTCGGAGTGATTTCCTACCGACTACTGTTCACTGCCCACTGATTACTGACTTCCCCCTTCGGACTTCGGACTAATTCCCTTCGGACTCCTCGAAAACTAAGAGTTAAGAACTAATCCTTCGGACTTCCTGCCCACTGCCTACTGATTACTGCCTACTGATTACTGACTACTGATTACTGACTACTGATTACTGACTACTGATTACTGACTACTAGCCAAAAAAAAGACCCACACTTTTGGTGCAGGTCTGTTTGAATAACTTGGAGCTTACTTACTTTCCCGGGTTTGATCCCAGTATCATCAGCGGTGCGGGGCTTAACT
>Ga0228702_1001368_pt1 | contig 15700 bp, 15 predicted proteins | sample McNCre217_Aug_MG_2_FD_178018 | JGI IMG/M metagenome (GOLD analysis project Ga0228702, IMG submission 178018) | Freshwater microbial communities from McNutts Creek, Athens, Georgia, United States - 20-17_Aug_MG | ecosystem: Environmental > Aquatic > Freshwater > Creek | place: USA: Georgia... | reverse complement strand
GCTCCGACTGGGACACCATGCAGCACGCAGTCCAGATTCTCCAACAGTTTGGCATCCCTCACGAGGCACGCGTGGTTTCGGCCCACCGCATGCCCGACGACATGTTTGACTACGCACAGACCGCCGCTGGGCGTGGTCTGCAGGCCATCATCGCGGGCGCGGGCGGCGCGGCCCACCTGCCCGGCATGATCGCGGCCAAGACCGTGGTGCCCGTGCTGGGCGTGCCGGTGCAGACCAAGGCGCTGTCGGGCGTGGATTCGCTGCACAGCATCGTGCAGATGCCCAAGGGCGTGCCGGTGGCGACTTTCGCGATCGGCCAAGCCGGTGCGGCCAACGCGGCCTTGTTTGCTGTGGCCATGTTGGCCAACCACGACGCCGCCCTGCGCCAAAAGCTCGAAGCCTTCCGCGCCGAGCAGACGGCCATGGCCCGCGCCATGACCTTGCCACCGGTGGGCGCAGCATGAGCAAACCCCTGCACAAAGCCCTGCTGCCTGGCTCGGTCGTCAACGGCCAGCCTGCCACACTGGGCGTGATGGGCGGTGGCCAGCTTGGCCGCATGTTCGTGCATGCGGCTCAGGCCATGGGCTATTTCACTGCGGTGCTCGACCCCGATGTGGCCAGCCCCGCCGGGCTGGTGAGCCACCACCATATTCAGACCGATTACCTGGACGAGCAGGGCCTTGCCCAGCTGATGCAGCGCTGCGCCGCCATCACCACCGAATTTGAAAACGTGCCCGCTCCCGCGCTGATGACGCTGGGCGCGCACCGCCCTGTGGCTCCCAGCGCCGATGCTGTGGCCATTGCCCAGGACCGCGCCGCCGAGAAAGCCCACTTTGTGCGCTGTGGCGTGCCCGTGGCACCCCATGCCGTCATCGACACGCCTGCGCAACTGGCGACGGTGGGTGAAGACCTCCTTCCGGGCATCCTCAAGACCGCCCGCATGGGCTACGACGGCAAAGGCCAGATCCGCGTCAAGACCCGCGAAGAACTGAGCGCCGCCTGGGATCAGCTGAACAACGTGCCTTGCGTGCTCGAAAAAATGCTGCCCCTCAAGGCCGAGTGCTCGGTCATCGTGGCGCGTGGGGCCGATGGCCAGATGGTGAATTTCCCGGTGCAGCTGAACCTGCACCGCGAAGGCATTCTGGCCGTGACCACCGTGCACCAAGGCGCGGTGCCTGCCGATTTGGCCGCGCAGGCCGTGGCCGCCACCCGGGCCATCGCCCAAGGCATCCACTATGTGGGCGTGCTGTGCGTGGAGTTTTTCATCCTCGAAGGCGGCCAGCTGGTCGTCAACGAAATGGCCCCGCGCCCGCACAACAGCGGCCACTACACGATGAACGCCTGCGACCAGTCGCAGTTTGAACTGCAGGTGCGCACCCTGGCAGGTCTGCCGCTCACGCAGCCGCGCCAGCATTCACCGGCCATCATGCTCAACCTGCTGGGCGATCTGTGGCCCGAAGGTGGTGCGCCCGCCTGGGACCAGGTGCTGGCCTTGCCCGGCACGCATTTGCACCTGTACGGCAAGCTGTCTGCCCGCCCCGGTCGCAAGATGGGGCACCTGAACATCACCGGTGCCAGCGCCGAGGCGGTGCGTGCCACGGCCTTGCAGGCGGCGGCGCTGCTGGGCATCGAAGCTTTTTGAGGCCCCGATGATCTTGAAGCCGGACGATCGTGCGATCGCGCAAGCCGCGCAGGCGTTGCGCGATGGCCAGTTGCTGGGCCTGCCCACCGAGACGGTGTATGGCCTCGCGGCCAACGCCACCGACGATGCGGCCGTGGCCAAAATCTTCGCAGCCAAAGGCCGCCCATCTGACCATCCGCTGATCGTGCACGTGGCCAGCGCGGCGCAAGTGCCGATGTTTGCGGCGCAGGTGCCTGACTTTGCCCAAGCCTTGATCGACGCCTTTTGGCCCGGTCCCTTGACCTTGATCTTGCCGCGCCAAAGCGGTGTGGCCACGGCCTCGGCCGGTGGGCAGGACTCGATCGGTTTGCGCTGCCCGTCGCACCCGGTGGCGCGGCAGCTTTTGCAGGCGTGTGCCGCCTTGGGTGTGCACGGCGTGTCGGCGCCCAGCGCCAACCGCTTTGGCCGCGTGAGCCCGACCACGGCTGCGCATGTGCAGTCCGAACTGGGCTCAGACCTGTTGATTCTGGACGGTGGTGAATGCCCGGTGGGCATCGAGTCCACCATCATCGACTGCACCCGTGGCGAGCCCGTCTTGCTGCGCCCCGGACACATCACGCGGCCTCAGATCGAGGCCACTTGCGGCCGCGCTGTGCTGGACAAGGACGCGGTGGCCCAACCCGCACCCCGTGCCTCGGGCACGCTCGAATCGCATTACGCGCCACGCGCCAAAGTGCGCTTGATGTCGGCGCAAGACATCGACGCCAAGCTGCAAGCCCTCGGCCCGCACGCCAACAACCTGGGGGTGTGGTCAGCCCAGCGCCCGGACGCTGGCGCCGGTGTGGTCTGGCGTGCCCAGCCTGCAGGCGCAGCGCAAGCCGCGCACGATTTGTTCAGCGTGCTGCGCGATCTGGATGCGCGGGGCGTGCAACAAATTTGGGTGCAACTGCCACCCGACACGCCCGAGTGGGAAGGCGTGCGCGACCGCCTGCAGCGGGCCGCGGCCTGAGGCTTCAGCGGTAGCGCAGTTTCATCACCAGAATCATCAGCGCCAGGCTGGTGGTGATGACGTTGGCGATGATGATGGGCCAGGCCACCATCAGCACGCCATAAACCAGCCACAGCGCCACGCCCACGGTGAACAAGCTGTACATGCCCAAAGAGATGCCGCTCACATCGCGTGTGCGGAAGGTGTGCCAGGCTTGCGGCACAAAGCTGGCGGTGGTCAGGATGGCGGCCAAGGAGCCGACCCAGTCAATCAGAGTCATGGCGTCATTGTCGCTGGCGTTTGGCCACGGTGCGGGGCATGTCGGTGTTGTTCGCGTCACGTACCGTCCATTCCAGCAACTGGTCCAGCGCGGGCCGGGCCTGGCTGGCGTTGGGGTGGTTGATGATGGCCACCACCGCATAACGTTGGCCGCTTTGGCCTTGCACATACCCGGCCACCGAGGCCACGTCGCGCAAAGAGCCGGTCTTGAGCCAGGCTTGACCGATCACCGGTGAGTTGGGGTTGCGCTCGCGCAGGCGGGCGCTGGTGCCGTCCACCCCCGCCAGGGACAAGGAATTTTGAAACGCTGCGGCGTAGGGGCCGTTGCTGGCCGCTTGCAGCAAGGCCGTCAGGGCCTGGGCGCTGCTGCGCTCACTGCGCGACAGGCCTGAGCCGTTGTCCAGCACCGGCTCGATTTGCCCCGGAAACTGCGTGTGCCACCATTGCAAAACCCGCAGGCGCGAGGCCTCAAAGCGCCCTGGTGCGCCCAGCTCGCTCGACAGGGTCAAAAACAATTGCTGCGCCATCACGTTGTTGGAAAACTTGTTGATGTCGGCGATCACCTCGGCCAGCGGCAGCGAGGGCACCTCCAGCAGCAAGCGGGCTTTGGCGGGCAGACTGCCGTAGCGCACCTGGCCACCGAGCCGGTTGCCGCTGGCCAGCCACACCGCCTGGATCAGTTTGCTGCCGTACACCTCGGGCGAGGCGTAAGCCACAGGCCAGGGCCGCTCGCCACAGCTGGCCGGGTAGCTGCCCGCAAAGCGCACCTGCTGGGCCTGAGAGAAGTCGGCCCGCAGCTGGCTGCGCCAGTCCTGGCAAGGGCCGTTGCTCATGGGCACGCTGCGCGGTGCGTCGAAGTCGGCCAAGGGCGGTTCCACACGCACGTTGGCCTGACCGGTGGCGGCATCGGGGGTGAAGGTGTAGATCAAGGCCTTGAAGTTCAGCAGCAAGCCATCGGGGCTGACGTTGTAGGGCCGCAGGGGCTCGTCGTCGAACGCTTCGGTGCGCGGCGTGATCTCGAACACGCTGCGGTCGAGCACGATGTCGCCCCGAACGTCGCGCAGGCCCAAAGCGCTCAACTGCGCCATCAGGTCTTGCAGCCGCTCGATCACCAGCTTGGGGTCGCCGCTGCCGCGCACGATCAGGTTGCCTTGCAGCACGCCATCCTTGATGGGGCCATCGGCATAGATGCGGTTGCGCCAAGTGAAGTCCGGCCCCAGCAAGGACAGACCGGCGTAGGTGGTGATCAGCTTCATCACCGAGGCCGGGTTGGACATGGCTTGTGCCCGGTGCGCCAGGCGCGGGGTGGCGCTGTTCAGGGGTGTGACCTGAACGCTGATGGCCGAGGGGGGCACATTGGCCTGACGCAGGGCCTGCAGCGCGGCGGGCGGCAAGTCGCTGGCCATGCTGGCGGTGGTGCCCAAGGCCAGAAACAAGCTGGCCCAACGGGTGAAAAAAGGGTGCCCACCTGGGCGTTCAAACATCATGCAAGGAGTCTAACGGTCACAGTGCCTGCAGGCGGGGCCGTATGATTCGGGCCATGCGATTTTCTTCACGGACCGTGGGCTTGGCCTCGGCAGTCATCACGGTGCTCATCTGGACCGGTTTCATTGTCATTGCGCGAGCCTCGGCCTCGCGCGGCCTGCTGCCGCTGGACATTGCCTTGGCCCGCGTTCTGGGTGCCAGTGCGGTGCTCTTGCCCTGGGCCTGGTGGCTCATGCGTTCGGCGCGTCAGCGGGGCGAACAGGTGGGCTCCCTCCTGGGTTTGTCGCCCTTGCCTTTGGGGCAGACGGTGCGTGCCGGGTTTTTTGGTGGTTTGCTCTATGCCGTGCTGGCTTACAGCGGCTTCTTTTTTGCACCCGCAGCGCACGCCTCGGTCTTGATGCCGGGCAGCTTGCCCTTGTGGACCACCTTGCTGGCCTGGGTGGTGCTGCGCGAACAAATTCCGGGCAGCCGCGTGCTGGGCCTGGGCTTCATCGTGCTGGGCGACTTGCTGGTGGGCGGCGTGAGCTTGCTGCGGGCTTTTGATGGCGGCGATGTCTGGAAGGGCGATCTCTTGTTCATGAGTGCGGCTTTTTGCTGGTCGGCTTACAGCGTCACGGTGCGTCGCTATGGCCTGGACGCGGTGCGTGCCACCATGGCCATCACGGCGTTTGCGTTCGTGTTTTTTGTGCCCACCTATGCAGCGCTGACGCTGGCAGGTGTGTTGCCCACCCACTTGCCGCAAGTGCCCTGGTCCGAGATTTTGTTTCAGGCTGCCTTTCAGGGTGGCGGTTCGGTGGTGATCTCGGGCATCACCTTCACGCAGATGGTGCGCCACTTCGGCCCCGTGCGCTCGACCATGATCACGGCCTTGGTGCCGGGCTTGTCGGCCTTGGGCGCGGTGTGGTTCTTGGGTGAACCCATGCATTGGAACTTGCTGGCCGGGCTGGCCTTGGTCACGGGCGGTATTTTGTTTGGTGTGCGCCAGGCCAAGCCTGCAGCGGCACAAGGAGCCAAGGCATGAGCGCCGATACCCAAGCCTTGTGTTGGCTGGCGTTTGACACCAGCACCGATGTGTTGTCCTTGGCCGTTGCCCGGGGTGACCGTGTGTGGACACAAACCTTGCCCGGTGGCGCCCAGTCGTCCAGTGGGCTGATCCCTGCTGTGCTGGCCATGCTGGCCGAGGCGGACATGCCTTTGGCCTCGCTGACTGCCATCGTGTTTGGTCGGGGGCCGGGGTCTTTCACCGGTTTGCGCACGGCCTGCGCTGTGGCGCAAGGGCTGGCATTCGGCGCCGACATTCCGGTGCTGCCGGTGGACACCTTGCTGGCCGTGGCCGAAGAGGCGCGCTGGCAGCGTGTGCAAGGCGGTGCGGCCGATGCCGATCTGTCGGTGCTGGCCATGCTGGACGCCCGCATGGACGAGGTCTACAGCGCCGCCTACCAATGGTCATCGGCCAGCCAGTCCTGGCAGGGCGTCTCGGACTTGCAGGTCAGTGCCCCCGAAAAAGTGCAGGCCGCGAGCGCGGTGCTGGCGGGCAATGTGTTTGACGCCTATGGCCCGCGTCTGGTCTTGCCCGGTGAGCGCTGCCAGGCTTTGCCCACGGCGGCGGCTTTGCTGCGGCTGGCACCGGCGCTGTGGGCGCAGGGTTTGTCGGTACCCGCCGATCAGGCCATGCCTTTGTACATTCGAGACAAAGTGGCCAACACCACCGCCGAGCGCGAAGCCATGAAAGCCCAAGCGGCACAGACGAAGGCTGCTGAAAACCCATGAGCGCTGCCATGCCCTCAGCTCGCACACAGCCGACCGAAGCCATCCGTAACGCTGTGACCTTGCGCACCATGACGCACGAGAACCTCGATGCGGTCATGGCCATCGAGCAGGCGGCTTACAGCCACCCCTGGTCGCGTGGCAATTTCCGGGATTCACTCAACCCGCTGTTCGATGCCCAATGCCTGTGGCTGGACGATGAACTGCTGGGCTACTTTCTGGCCATGCACGGCGTGGAAGAAATGCATTTGCTCAACATCACCGTGGCGCCAGCGCACCAAGGCGAGGGTTGGGGCCACATGATGCTGGACGCCTTGTCGCTGATCTCGCGCAACGTGGGCGCGCAAACGCTGTGGCTGGAGGTGCGCCAGAGCAATGCCCGCGCCTTGCAGGTGTACGAGCGCTACGGTTTTGTCCGTGTGGGCCTGCGCAAGGATTACTATCCTGCAGACCGCCAGCAGCGTGAACACGCGGTGGTGATGAGTTTGAAGTTGTGAACCGGATGTTTTGATGAGCGACCCCACCCGATTTGACCTGGACGACCGCCAACGCGCCATGCTGGCCGAGATGGGCGTGCGCGTGTGGTGGCCATCCACCCCGGCCGAGTCTGCGCCCCAGGCTGAGCCTGCTGCGCCAGCACTTGAAGCGGCCCCTGTTGCGGCGTCCCCGGTGGCCGCCATCACCGCACCCACTGCAGCCCCTGCGGTGGCACCCCGCCCCCCGCAAGCTGCGCCAGCACGTCCTGCGGCAGCACCTGTACCCCCGGTGCCCATCAAGCCGCTGGCCGACGGTGTGGACCGCATGGACTGGACCACGTTGCAAGCAACGGCTGCCGCATGCCAAGCCTGCGACCTGTGTGCGCAGCGTAAAAAATCCGTCTTTGGTGTGGGCGACCCAGAGGCCTCCTGGATGGTCGTGGGCGAAGCCCCAGGCGAGCAAGAAGACCTGCAAGGCGAACCCTTTGTGGGCCAGTCGGGTCAACTGCTCGACAACATGCTCAAGGCGGTCGGCCTGAGTCGGCAGGCCCAAGGCGAAGGCGGCGTCTACATCGCCAACGCCATCAAGTGCCGGCCACCGGGCAACCACAACCCCACGCCGCAAGAGTTGGCCACGTGTGCGCCTTATCTGGCGCGGCAGGTGGCTTTGGTGCAGCCCAAAATCATCTTGCTCATGGGCCGTTTTGCCGTGCAATCGGTGCTGCAAACGACCGAGCCCATCGGCAAGCTGCGCGGCCAGGTTCACCGCTACCAGGGCGTGCCGGTGGTGGTGACCTACCACCCCGCCTATTTGTTGCGCAGCCCCGCTGACAAGGCCAAGGCCTGGGCCGATCTGGTGTTGGCGCTCAAGACGGCGCAGGGCTGAAAGGCGGCGGTCATGCCTGTGGGGCGGCCGATCAAGCCTTTTTTTGAGGCCACAGCACGGCGGCGATCGACAGCATCATCAAGCCCACGGCGGCCCAGTCCTGCCAGTGCAGCACCTCGCCCAGCAACACGGCGCCGCTGAAAACACCCAGCACCGGGATCATCATCACGCTCAGCGTGGACGCCACCGGGGGCAGGCTGCGCGCCAGATAAAGCCAGGTGGCTTGCGCAAAGCCAAACACCAGCAAGGCATTGAAGCCGATGGCACCCCAGGTGCCCGGTGATGGCATGTGCCACTGCTCACGTTCCAGCCACACCGCCAGGAAGCTCATCACCCCAGTGGTCATGAGCGTCATCCAAAATGAAATGGTCAAGGTGGGCACCGGCATGCGGGTGCGCCGCATCAGTTGCGTGCCCAGTGCCCAGGTGCTGGCTGCACCCAAGGCCAGCAACACGCCCACCGGCTTGCCGCTCAGGTTGGACAACTCGTGCCACAGCAGCAAGACCACGCCCACCGACGCGGCTGCCACCCCGCCCCAGGCCCGCTTGGCCAGACGGTCTCCGAACACCATCGCCCCCAGCACCGCCGAAAAAATGGGCATGGTGTAGCTCAAAATGGCCGCCCGTCCGCTGGACAGCGACTGCACCGCCACGATGATCAGGCTGTGCCAGAAAAACATGTTGAAGGTGGCCAGCTTCAGCAGCTCGCGCCAATGCTGGCGCTCAATGCGAAACGACACGCCCTGGGTCAGCAACACCAGGCCCAGCACTGGCGTGCCCAGCCACATGCAGATGGTGCGAAAGGTCAGTGGCGGAAAACCGGTGACGCCGATTTTCATGATTGGCCAATTGATGCCCCACACGAGGGTGAGCAAGGCCAGAAGGGTCCATTGACGCGGTGAGAGCTTGTGCATGACCGGCATCTTAGCCCTCGCCTTTAAAATGGGTGCATGACCTTCCTCGACATGTTGCGCACCGCCGAGCGCCAAAACGGCTCCATGCTTTGTGTGGGCCTGGATCCTGAGCCCACCAAGTTTCCGGACCGCATCAAGGGCGACTCGAACAAGATTTACGACTTTTGCGCATCAATAGTCGATGCCACCGCCGATCTGGTGAACAGCTTCAAACCGCAAATTGCCTACTTCGCTGCCCACCGGGCCGAAGGCCAGCTGGAGCGCCTGATGGAGCACATGCGCCGCGTGGCCCCGCATGTGCCGATCATCCTGGACGCCAAGCGCGGCGACATCGGCTCGACCGCTGAGCAATACGCCATCGAAGCCTTCGAGCGCTACGGCGCCGATGCCGTGACCCTGTCGCCCTTCATGGGCTGGGACTCGGTGGCCCCCTATTTGAAGTACCACGGCAAAGGCGCATTTTTGCTGTGCCGCACATCCAACCCCGGCGGTGACGATCTGCAAAACCAGCGCCTGGCTTCGGTCGATGGCCAACCCCTGTTGTACGAGCATGTGGCCCGCCTGGCCCAAGGCCCATGGAACCTGAACGGTCAACTTGGCTTGGTGGTGGGCGCGACCTACCCCACCGAAATCGAGCGCGTGCGCGAACTGGCACCCACCGTGCCTTTGCTGATCCCCGGCGTGGGGGCGCAAGGCGGCGATGCCGTGGCCACCGTCAAGGCCGGTTGGCGCGCCAACCCCGATGGCTCCAGCGCCGGCCCGATCATCGTGAACTCATCGCGCGCAGTGCTTTACGCATCGAGCGGTGAAGACTTTGCAGCGGCTGCCCGCAAGGTGGCGATGCAGACGCGCGAGACGCTGGAAGTGGCTCGCACCCACTGACCCTTTGACAAGCTGATTACCCTATCAGGGGGCATGGGGTGCTGAGGTTTCGCATCAACCCCCAGCGGCGGACTGCGCCTGGTGCACGATCTTGCGTGCCATGCTCCAGCGGTGGACTTCGCTTGGGCCGTCGTAGATGCGGAAGGCCCGCATGTCCATGAAGATGCGCATCACCGGGGTTTCGGCCGTCACGCCCTGGCCACCCAGAATCTGCACGCAACGGTCCACCACGCGCCATTCGGCTTCGGAGCAGGCGACCTTGGCGCGACTGGACTCGAAGTTGCATTTCTGCCCCTGATCGAGCAACCAGGCCGTGTGCCAGATGTGCAGGCGGGCGGTGTGCAGGTCGATGTCGTTGTCGGCCAGCATGAAGCCCACGCCTTCGTGTTCGGCCAGAGGCTTGCCAAACGCTTTGCGGCGGCTGGCGTAATCCACGGCGATGTCGTGCGCACGGCGTGCCTGGCCCAGCCAGCGCATGCAGTGCGTCAGGCGCGCAGGCGCCAAGCGCACTTGTGCGTAGCGAAAGCCTTTGCCCACTTCGCCCAGCACATCGCTGGCCGGGATGCGCAAATTGTCAAAGCACAGCACGCCATGCCCGCCGGTGAAGCAGTTGTCCATGGCGTCCATGTTGCGCTCCAGCCGGATTTCGGGGCGGTCCATGTCGGTCAGGAACATGGTGGCCGAGCCGTCTTCCAGGCGGGCCATGACGATGGCGTAGTCCGCGCCGTCGGCACCGGTGATGAACCACTTGCGGCCGTTGATCAGGTAGTCGTCACCATCGCGCACGGCGGTGGTGGTGAGCATCGATGGGTCAGCGCCCGCGCCCGGATCGGGCTCGGTCATGGCAAAACACGAACGCGTCAGGCCCGCCACTTGCGGGCGCAGCCAGCGTTCTTTTTGCGCCGGGGTGGCGACTTCTTCCATGAGGTGGATGTTGCCTTCGTCCGGGGCGTGGATGTTGAGCGCGGTCGGTCCCAGGTTGGAGTAACCGGCTTCTTCAAACACCACCGCTTTGGCGATGTGGCTCAGGCCCAGTCCGCCCATCTCCAGGGATGCGTGCGGCGTGAGCAGGCCCGCAGCACGCGCACGGGCCACCAACTCCTGACGCAAATCTTCAGACGGGCCATGGGCACCGTGCCGTGGGTCGGTTTCGAGCGGGATCACCTGTTCGGCGATGAATTGCCGGGTGCGCTCGCGCAGGGCCTGCAGTTCGGGAGAGATGTCAAAGTTCATAAAGTGTTTCCGAGTGTCAGGTATGCCGCGACGGACATGGCATTGGGTCGGTGCCTGAACAGGGTTTCTATGCCGGTATTGGAATGGGCAGCAGCGCAAACGGCTGTCCGGCCTGTGACTCGCTGTGGCCCGGTCTGATTGGGCAGGACGGCTGGCTGGTGGGCATGGGCTGTCTTGTCGGTGGCAGCGCGCCATGGCGCATGGGCGCAAGACCTGCTAGCCTGCCGCACATGATCGACCTCTACACCGCCGCCACGCCCAATGGGCACAAAGTCTCCATCGCGCTCGAAGAGCTGGCGCTGCCCTACACACTCAAGGTGCTGGATTTGTCCGAAGGCCAGCAGAAGCTGCCTGCGTTTTTGGCCATCAATCCCAATGGCCGCATCCCGGCCATCGTGGACCGCGATGAAGATGATTTTGCGGTGTTCGAGTCGGGCGCGTGCCTGATCTATCTGGCGGAGAAAACCGGGCAGCTCATGCCCTCCGACGCCAAGGGCCGCTCGCGTGTGCTGCAGTGGCTGATGTTCCAGATGGGCGGCATCGGGCCAATGATGGGGCAGGCCAATGTGTTCTTTCGCTACTTTCCGGAAAAGATCCAGCCCGCCATTGACCGCTACCAAGGCGAGAGTCGGCGGCTGTTCACGGTGCTCGACGGTCACCTGAAAGACCACGAGTACCTGGCGGGTGACTATTCGATTGCTGACATCGCCAACTGGGCCTGGGTGCGCACGCACCGCTGGTCGGGTGTCGAGATCGATGACCTGCCGCACCTCAAGCGCTGGATGGACGCGATTCGCCAGCGCCCGGCGGTGCAGCGCGGCATCGAAGCGCCGCCTTCCAAAATCAACCTCACCAAAGACGGCGACGATGCGGCCGAAAAATTTTCTGAAGAAGCCCGCAAGATGGTCGAGATGGGGCAAAACCAGAACGCGCCCAACAAGGACAAGCCATGAAGCTCTACACCGCCCACCGTGCCCCCAGCCCCCGCCGGGTGTTGATGTTCCTGGTCGAGAAAAACATCACCGGCATCGAGATGGTCAACATGGACCTGAACGGCGGCGAGCACCGCCAGCCCGAGTACCTGGCCAAAAGCCCACTGGCCAAAGTGCCTGCGCTGGAGCTCGATGACGGCCGCGTCATCACCGAGACCCGGGCGATCTGCACCTTGCTCGAAGGCCGTTACCCCGAGCCCAACCTGATGGGCGTGGACGGCGACGAGCGCGGCTTCATCGAGATGGCCGATCGGCAGGTGGAGCTGTATTTGCTGGGCGGCATCGCCAACGCGATCCGCCACAGTCACCCGGGGCTGGCGGCTTTAGAGAAGCCGCAGTTCCCCGAGTTCGGCCGCTCGCAGGGCGAGAAGGTGCGCGAGGTGGCCCGCTGGTTTGACCAGACGCTGCAAAGCCAGCCCTGGATCGCAGGTGAGCGCTTCACCATTGCCGACATCACCGCGTTTTGCGCGCTGGAGTTTGCGCGGGGGCTGATGAAGTTTGTGCCCGGCGACGAGGGCATGAGCACCTTGCAGGCCTGGCGCGACCGCATAAACGAGCGGCCCAGCGCGAAAGCTTGATTGCATTGACTTGGTGCAGCGGGGCCAATGAGCACCCCAGCGCCAAGGTTTGAGGGATGGGTGTCACCCCGGACTTGATCCGGGGTCCATGCCAGTTCAACCATGGATGCCGGATCAAGTTCGCATGACGGGGTTATTGATTCGGCCCTGTGAAGTTTTCAAGGCTCAAAGATGTTGTAGGTCGGCGGCTTCAGCCCCGACATGCAGCCTGCGCCGAAGCCAGCCATGTCGGGGCTGAAGCCACCGACCTACGAGATGACTGAGCTCACACATTTCAAACTTCAGCGTGCCGGATCAATAGATGTCGGATCGAGTCGGCATGACGCGTTTCAGCTGAACACGCCGCCGTATTCCTTGCGCAAGTCGTTCTTTTGCACCTTGCCGGTGCCACCCACGGGCAGCGATTCGAGGAAGACCACATCGTCGGGCACCCACCATTTGGCCACTTTGGTGGCCAGGAAGTCGAGGATCTCCTGCTTTTCCAGTGACTGGCCCGGCTTGCGCACGATGAACAGCAGCGGGCGTTCGTCCCACTTGGGGTGCTTGACGCCAATCACGGCGGCCATGGCCACGGCGGGGTGACCCACGGCGGCGTTCTCCAGATCGATGGAGCTGATCCACTCGCCGCCGGTTTTGATCACGTCCTTGGTGCGGTCGCGGATCTGCATCGTGCCGTGCGCGTCGATGGTGGCGATGTCGCCCGTGGGGAACCAGCCGTCCACCAGCGCGGTGCGCTCGGCTTTGAAGTAGCGCTCCACGATCCATTGGCCGCGCACCATCAGCTCACCTTGCGATGTGCCGTCACGGGGCAAGGTGGTGCCGTTTTCATCGACGATCTTGATCTCGATGCCCGAGACGGTCTTGCCCTGTTTGGCCACGATGGCGTGCTGCTCGGCGGCGGGGCGTTGGCGGTCGGCGCGGCCCAGGTTGCTCATGGTGGCCACAGCGGTGGTCTCGGTCATGCCCCAGCCGTGGCGCACTTCCACGCCGTAGGTGTCCATGAACTTGGCGATCAGCGCCATCGGCATGGCCGAACCGCCCACGCAGGTGCGCTTCATGTGGGCAAAGCGCAAGTTGTTTTGCTCGACGTGCTGGATCAGGCCCATCCAGATGGTGGGCACGCCCGCGCTGATGGTGACTTGCTCGGTGTCCATCAACTCAAACAGGCTGGGGCCGTCGAGTTTGGGACCAGGCAAGACCAGCTTGGTGCCCGACACCAAGGCCGCATAAGGGATGCACCACGCGTTGATGTGGAACATGGGCACCACGGGCAACACGGTTTCTTGGGTGGACAGGCCCAACACATCGGGCAGGCAGGCGGTGGTGGCGTTCAGCACAATGGCGCGATGCGAATACAGCACACCCTTGGGGTTGCCGGTGGTGCCCGAGGTGTAGCAGAGCGCTGCGCCCGTGTTTTCGTCGAATTCAGGCCAGTCGAAGGCGTCGCTGTGCCCTGTGATCAGGTCTTCGTAGTTCATCACGCTCACGCCCTCGACGGCGGGCGTGTTGGCCGCATCGGCCAGGCACACCCAGGCCTTCACTTGGGGGCAGTGCGCGGCAATGCCTTTGACCAGTGGCGCGAAGGTGGCGTCAAACAGCACCACTTCGTCTTCGGCGTGGTTGATCACATAGATCAGCTGCTGCGGGTGCAGGCGCGGGTTGCAGGTGTGCATGACCATGCCGCTGCCCGAGACGGCGTAATAGGCCTCCAGGTGGCGGTGGTTGTTCCAGGCAATAGAGCCGACCGCGCTGCCGACCTTGAGGCCCATTTTTGCGAAGGCGTTGGCCAGCTGACGCGCGCGTTTGGCCGCATCGGCATAGGTGTAGCGGTGCAATGGGCCATGCGTCTCACGCGAGACGATTTCCTGGTCGCCAAACTGGGCGGCACCGTGTTCGAGGATGCCCGAAATGAGCAAGGGGCGGTTCATCATGAGGCCGGGTTGGGGCATGTTTTGTCTCCTGAAATATGGACGTTTTTGTAGGTCGGTGGCTTCAGCCCCGACATGGTATTTTTGGCACAGACCGCATTGTTGCTCAGGTGTGCCGCTCAGACCTGAAATGCACGCTCAGGTGAAGCTGACATGTCGGGGCTGAAGCCGCCGACCTGCCCGATTCACGCCAGCGCTGAGTACACCAGATTTCTGAACAACTGCCGGTAATGGTCGCGCTGGTTGGGTGCCTGCGTCAGCAGCATCGCGTACAGGTCTTGTGCCGGATCGACAAAGAACGAGGTACCGCCGATGCCGCTCCAGTGGTAGGTGCCCACCGAGCCAGGCACGGGTGATTCGCCTGTGGCCAGACGCACCGCAAAGCCCAGGCCAAAACCGTCACCCGGGGGCAAGAGCGTGCCGTCGACAGGAATGTCACCCAAGTGGTCCGCCGTCATGAAGGCCAGCGTGTGCGCACTGAGCAGGCGATGGCCATCCAGTTCACCCCCGTTGCGCAGGCACTGCAGAAAGCGGGCGTAGTCCATCGCGGTGGACATCAGGCCGCCGCCTCCACTTTCCATGGCGGGCACTTCGCGTGGGTCGAAAAGCTTCATGGGCACGCCGCCGTCCGGGTCGTGGCCAAAAGGCTCCACGATGCGGTGCTGCTGTGCAGACGGCACGGCAAAGCCGGTGTCCACCATGCCCAGCGGATCAAAAATTTCGCTTTGCAGGAATTGGCCCAGTGTCTGATCGCTGAGGACTTCCACCAGTCGCCCCAGCACATCGGTGGCGCGGCTGTAGGCCCAGCAACTGCGCGGCTGAAACTGCAAGGGCATGCCCGCCAGAGCGTGTGAAAACTCGTCGTTGTTGCGCCCACGCGAGGCGATCTGCACCTTGGCGTATTCGCGCTGCACGGGCGAGTCACCCAGAAATTCATAGGTCAGTCCGGCGGTGTGCCGCAACAGATCCTGCACCGTGGCCGCCTGCCAGGCGGGCACCAGGCCATTGGCGCCCAGCACCGCCTGCTGCCCGTATTCCGGCAGGTAACGGCTGACGGGGTCGCTGATCAGCACACGCCCGCGCTCGGCCAGCATCATGATGGCCACCGACACCAGCGGCTTGGTCATCGAATAGATGCGGAAGATGCTGTCGGTTTTCATGGGCGTTGCCGCGCTGGGGTCTTGCTGGCCCACGGCGTCGAACATGGCGATCCGGCCCCGCCGGGCGATCAGCACCACCGCACCCGGAATGTGCTGCTGGTCCACACGCTCGCGCAGCACATTCAACAGGTGCTGGGTCCGATCAGGGTACAGGCCCACATCGGCTGGACGGGCTTGGGGCAAAGCGGTTTGGGGGGTCATGGGGCGCTCCAGAAGTAGAGCGTTTTTTACACCAGCTTCGGTGGATGGGGTATCACCTTCGGAGCAGACGCATCTGTGGCTTGTCGCCCAGGTGTCAAACGGGAAAACCTTGGCGCTGTGCGAGCGTTGCTAGACTGAATTCATGCGTATTTCAGAACTCTCGGCGAAAACCAAGGTGTCGGTCTATCGTTTGCGCCGTTATGAAACGGCAGGGCTCATTGCGAGTCAGCGATTGAACAATGGTTACCGCGATTACGACGAAAAAACCGTCAAGCATGTGGTCTTCATTGCCATGTCCAGAGAGATGGGTT
>Ga0228702_1001367_pt1 | contig 15723 bp, 17 predicted proteins | sample McNCre217_Aug_MG_2_FD_178018 | JGI IMG/M metagenome (GOLD analysis project Ga0228702, IMG submission 178018) | Freshwater microbial communities from McNutts Creek, Athens, Georgia, United States - 20-17_Aug_MG | ecosystem: Environmental > Aquatic > Freshwater > Creek | place: USA: Georgia... | reverse complement strand
TGTCAGGCGGTATCCTCGAAGCTTCGGCAGATCTGGGTGCCAATGCGTTTCAAACCTTCTGGCACATCTTGCTGCCAAACCTTGGCACAGCGCTTCTGGCGGGTGGCATGCTGGCCTTTGCCCTGTCGTTTGACGAGGTGATCGTGACCACCTTCACCGCCGGTCAACAGGCCACCTTGCCAATCTGGATGCTGGAAGAGCTGATCCGGCCGCGCCAGCGCCCCGTCACCAACGTCGTCGCCATGATCGTTTTCGCCGCCACCTTCTTTCCCATCCTTTGCGCCTACTATCTCACCCGCCACGGGTCCGAGACGGCAGGCTCCGGCAAATAGGCCCGCCATGACCATTCAGACCAACCTGCTGATCGGCAACAGCTTTGAAGCTGGCGCCGAAACCGCCGAAGCCATCCTCAACCCGCGCACCGGCGGCCTGATCCTGAATGTGCCAGAGGCGTCGCAAACCCAGATCGACCGCGCCGTCGCCGCCGCCCGTCGCGCCTTTGCCAGATGGTCGCGCACCACCCCCGCCGAACGCGCCGCCGCCCTGTTGCGCATCGCTGACCGTATCGAAGCCGAAGCTGACGCTTTCGCCGCCCTTGAAGCCCTGAACTGCGGCAAACCAATCACCGCCGCCCGCGGCGATGAAATCCCCGCCATTGTCGACTGCTACCGCTTCTTTGCCGGTGCCGTGCGCTGCCAGACCGGCGCGCTGGCGGGCGAATATCTCACTGGCCACACCAGCATGATCCGCCGCGATCCGGTCGGCGTCATCGCCTCGATCGCGCCGTGGAACTATCCGCTGATGATGATGGCATGGAAACTTGCCCCCGCAATTGGCGGCGGCAACACCGTGGTGTTCAAACCGTCCGAACAAACCCCGCTGACCGCACTGAAAATGGCGCATATTCTGGCCGAAGAACTGCCCGAAGGCGTGGTTTCGGTGATCACCGGGCGCGGCCAGACCGTTGGCAGCTATCTGATCAACCACCCCGGCGTTGACATGATCAGCCTGACCGGCGACGTGGCCACCGGCAAAAAGATGCTGGACGCCGCGGCCAAAACCGTCAAACGCACCCATCTTGAACTGGGCGGCAAGGCGCCGGTTCTGGTGTTCGACGATGCCAATGTCTCTGCCGTGGTCGAAGGCCTGCGCGCCTTTGGCTACTATAACGCCGGTCAAGATTGCACCGCCGCCTGCCGCATCTACGCCGGCAAAAAGGTTTATGATCGGCTTGTCGCCGATCTGTCCGCCGCCGTGTCCACCATCCAACTTGGCAATGCCGACGACAGCAGCAACGAAATCGGCCCGCTGATTTCGCTGCGCCAACGCGACCGCGTCGCAAGCTTTGTCAACCGCGCCCGCGAACTGCCGCATGTCGAAATCACCACCGGCGGTGCGGTGATGCCCGATGGCTTCTACTACCGCCCCACAGTCGTCGCAGGCGCGCGGCAAGAAGATGAAATCGTGCGCCGTGAAGTCTTCGGCCCCGTGGTGTCGATCACCCCGTTTTCCGACCCGGAACAGGCGATTAGCTGGGCCAATGACAGCGACTACGGCCTTGCCTCGTCGGTCTGGACCCGCGACATCGGCCGCGCCATGGCCACCACCGCCGCCCTGCGCTACGGCTGCACTTGGGTGAACACCCATTTCATGCTGGTCAACGAAATGCCGCATGGCGGGCTAAAGCAATCGGGCTATGGCAAAGACCTGTCGGCCTATGCGCTAGAAGATTACACCGTCGTGCGGCATGTGATGATCAAACACTAAGCCGGGGTCGCCCCGCCTTACACCACGCCCAAGAGCCGCTTGAACACCGTGCCGCCCATCCGGTTCAGCACCACGAAATACGCCACCACCAGTGCAAACAGCGCAAAGGCCGGCCCACCGCTAAGTTGAAATCCGCCTTCGGTGATACCGCCGGTCAATCTGGCGATCACATAGCCGCCGCCAATAAACACCAAAAGAAAATCAAGGATCGCCGCCGTAATCACTTTCCACGTTGCCGGTCTGTCACTGGTCATGTTGGCCTCCATTGCTTTGGCAATGGTGCCACAAATCCACGAAAAACCAACAGTTAAAGCGCCAGCACCATATCGCGGTGTTCGATCCCGGCATCCATGTAAACCTCGCCCACCGGCTGAAACCCCAAGCCTTCATAAAAGCCCAAGGCATGCACCTGCGCGCCCAGCTTTACCTTGGTCACCCCCGGTTCGGCGCGAAACCGTTCCACCGCCGCGCGGATCAGCGCCGCGCCAATGCCCTGCCCGCGCCCTTGGCGCAACACACAAACCCGGCCAATCTTGCCATAGGCACCCAACACCATCAGCCGTGCCGACCCGATCGGTGCGCCATCCACCGCCAGCAGATGAATCGCCTGATCGTCCAGATCATCCACCTCGTCGGCCTCTGACACGCCCTGCTCTTCAATAAACACCACCCGCCGCAGTGCCCGACAGGCGGCAATATCGCGGGTTTCTGCAATCGTCAGGCTCATGCGAAATACTCCTGCAACACCCGCGCATAAATCGCCTTCAGCGCATGGATCTGCGCCACCTCGACCCGTTCATCTACCTGATGCATGGTCTTGCCAACCAAGCCAAACTCCACCACCGGGCAATGGTTTTTCACAAACCGCGCGTCCGATGTGCCGCCGCTGGTCGAATAGTCTGGCACCCGTCCGGTTTCGGCCTGCACCGCCCGCGCCACCAGCGCCGAAAAATCCCCCGGCGGCGTCAAAAAGCTCTCGCCCGAAATCGTCACCCGCAGCGCAATCTGCACCCCGGTTTCGGCCTGCACCGCCGATGCGTGCTCTTGCAGCCAAGCCGTCAGCGACGCCCCGGAATGCGCATCGTTGAACCGAATGTTCACCGTGGCAGTGCCCTTCGCCGGAATCACGTTGTTCGCCGGATTGCCGCAATCAATCGTGGTAATCGCAAGGGTCGAGGCGTCAAAATGCGCCGTGCCGTCATCCAGCGGCTTTTCCTCCAGCCGCGTCAACAGCTTGACCAAGGCGCTCATCGGGTTCTTGGCGCGGTGCGGATAGGCCGAATGCCCCTGCACCCCCACCGCCGAGATATAGCAGGTCATGCTGCCCCGCCGCCCTATCTTCATCATTTCGCCCATCTCGTTCGGGCAGGTCGGTTCGCCAACCAAGCAATGCGTCATCCGCTCGCCGTTGCTGGCCATCCAATCCAGCAACGCCACCGTGCCATCCACCGCATCGCCTTCTTCGTCGCCGGTAATCGCCAAAATCACCGCGCCATCCGGCGGGGTTTGCCGCACGAAATCAACCGCCGCCGCGGCAAAGGCCGCCACCCCCGATTTCATATCGGTGGCCCCCCGGCCATACATCCAGCCATCCACAATCGCCGCGCCAAACGGGTCTTGCGTCCACGCGGTCACATCACCCACCGGCACCACATCGGTATGGCCGTTAAAGCCAAACGCCTTGTTCGCGCCTTTCGCCCCCCAACGGGCGTAAAGGTTCGCCACTTGGCCGCGATCGACCCGCACACAGTCAAACCCCGCCTCTGCCAACAGGTTTTGCAGCAGCACCAAAGCACCGCCTTCTGTCGGCGTCACCGACGCACAGCGGATCAGATCGGCGGTCAGTTTTACCGGGTCAACAGCGGTCACAGGCTGGGTCATGGCGGGCCTTTTTGGCGGAAAATGCGTCATAACCCGATACCGTTTTGCCCCTGCCATTGCAACGCCAGCCAAATCTGTGGCCGCCGCGCCACCATTTCCGCCGCGCGCGAATCGGCGTGGCAATTGCGGTGGCGCGCGGGACTGCGGCGTTTTAGCCTGTTCGTTAACGAACAAGTCCTAAGGCGAAACCGCCCAAAAGGAAGTCGAGGCAGCATGGCAAGGGCCGCACACAGGTCCACGCGTCACCCGCTTTGCATCCCGCGCTTTGGCGCTCCCATTGTGCTGTTCTGGGGGCGGGCATGACGGCGCAAAGCTGGATCGCCCTGTCAGATCGCGGCGTGCTGGCCGAGACCGCGCCTGACGCGCTGTTGGAACGCGGCCTGTTCGTTGTCGAACTGGCGCTGCCGTTGCAAGACGCGATGCTGCTGCTGGATCAGCAATATGTCGCAGGCTGGCCACGCACCTTTGCGCTGTTCCATGACCCGCAAAGCGGCATCACCCTGTTGCACCGTCAGGGCACCTCGGTTGCCCGCCACAGCCTGCCCGGCCCCTTGCCACAAGGCAAAGGCACCGCGCGGCTGTCGTTCCAATTCGACGCCCCCGCCCGCAACTGGAGCCTGACCTTCGAAATCTTGGGGGCCGATCCGGCGCAGAAGGCCGTGGCACACGGCCAAAACCCGCTGCCCCTGCCGCTGGCAGACATCGCGCATCTGTGCAGCAAGCCCCCCATCCCCGGCCCGGTGCTGTGGTTCGGCCTGACCCGCGGCGACGCGCCCCCCGGCGCTGCCCCGTGGATCGGGTTGCGCACTCCGGTTGAAACCAGCCTTGGCCCGGTCATGGCAGGTGCGCTGAAACCCGGCGACATCGTTCTGACAGCCGATTGCGGTCCGCTGCCACTGCTGGCAACCCGCCGTCTGGCCCTGCCTGCCCGTGGCAGCTTTGCCCCGGTGCTGCTGCGCGCTCCGTTCTTCGCGCAAACCCAAGACCTTCTGGTATCCGCCGACCAAATGCTGGCACTCTCTGGCCCCGAATCCGAATATCTGTTCGGCGCCGACGCAGTTCTGATGCCCGCAGGCGCGCTGGTCGATGCCCGCACCGCCCTGTCCGATCAACGCCGCGCCGTCACCGGTTCGGTGGCGCTTGATCTGGGCCGCCCCGCGCTGATCGAAGCCAACGGTTGCCTGCTGGCCATCGGCCATAGCCCCGCCACCCAGCACCCGCTGCGCAGCCTGCAAAGTTACGAAGTCTTGACCCTTATGACCCTGCTGGGCCGCACGCCGCGCCGCGCCGCCTGATCCTAGTCGAAGAACGGCGTCATCTGCGCCACCACGACAGAGTTTTCGTCCAGCGCCCGCTGCATCAACTCGCGTTCATCCGCGTCAATCTCGTCGCCCGCCTTCAGCCGTTCATCCAGCGTGCCATAGCCTTCGACATCCAGCGGCGCCAGATCGGCCTGCTTCAAGATCGCAACCGTCTCGCGCACCGCTTCGGCCTCGTCAACGCCGCTGGCGTAGCACATCAGCGCCGCTCCGGTGGATTTGTCGGGCAAACCGTCGCCGGGCTTGCGGCCCACTTCCACCACCAGCGTATACACCTGCTGCTTGCTTTCGCCCGCCTTGCTTTCGTTCGCCTTGCTGTCGCTGCCCGTCATCGCCGTCTCTCCGCTTTTGTGCAGCGTTCGCGCGGATCGCGGCAAAGCGCAAGCCCCGACCGCAAACAGCCCGCCACGCCGCCTAGTCTTTTGCGCCACAACCAACCCGGATGGAAACTCGGTTAATACCAATGCGCCAAGGCAAACCCCGTCAATCCTGCATATCTGGTAAAGGACTCAGCGAAAGATCCCGCCATGTCCATTGCCTTCGCCCCCGACGCCCCTGCAACCACCCGCGCGCCATCGCTTGCGCCGCTGTTGCTTGCACCCGCGCTGATAAAACCGGTGATGATCAACCCGATTGCCAATTGGCCGGGCCTGTCGGGCAACGCGCTAATCCTGACCAAACAGGGCGAACGCCCGGTGAAATCCCTCCGCCCCGGCGACAAGATCGTCACCCGCGACCATGGCTTTCAACCGCTGCGCTGGATCGGCCAATCGCAGGCCGACGCCACGGCAATCGAATTCGCCGCCGGTGCCTTTGGCAACGAAGATCCGTTGTTCATGGCCCCCGAAACCCGCCTGCTGCTGCGGTCGGCCTTGGCCGAAGCCCTGTTTGACAGCGCCGAAGTCTTCGTCCGCGCGGTCGATCTGGTTAACGGCGACAGCATCCGCCCCGCAACCCAAACCGCGGCGCCGCTGATGCACCTTTTGTTCCAGCATCACGAACTGATCCGCATTTCCGGCATCGAAATCGAAAGCCTGCACCCCGAACACAGCCTAAGCGATCAGACCGATGCAATGCGCGCTAACCCACCGCAAGAACAGCATAATCTGCGCGGTTCTCTGACAGGCAGCGGCTTCATTCCCCCGGCGCGGGTCTGCCTGACCCCGGCCGAAGCCCGCAGCCTGATCGAAGCCTTGGCCTGACGCCATTCGGCACACCGCGCCACACTTTGGCATAGTCAACGCGGGCCTTTTGAGCACGGGCAAAACCGGATGCACCACTGCGCGAATCCAGCCGTAAAGCCTAATGTGGCTTTAACATTGTTTGTGCCAATACCAGTATGAAAGGATCGTTTGATGTCCTACGCCTTTATCGCACCCTATTCCAACGCCACCCCGGTTCAGGATCGTGACGCTGCGCGGCCGGGCATTGCGACCGGAACGCTGGTGCTGACGAAAACCGGCGAACGCGCTGTCGAAAGCCTGCGCCCCGGCGATAAAATCATCACCCGCTCGCGTGGCTTCACGGCGCTGCGCTGGGTTGGTATCACCACCAATAAAGGCCCGGCCCCTATCCACATCAGCGCAGGGGCCTTGGGCGACCATCAGGCGATCACCGTTTCGGCCAGCACCCGGTTCTTGATCCGGGGCGCCGTGCCCTTGGCGCTGTTTGGCAGCTCTGAAGTGGTGGTTCAGGCGGCAGATCTGGTAAACAACCGCTCGATCTACCGCCTTGATGCGCCGCGCACCCTTTTGGTGCATCTGATGTTTGACAGCCCCGAAATCATCCGCGCCGCTGGCATGGAAGTCGAAACGCTGAACCCGATTGATCATCCGCTGCAAGAGCTTGAAGCCTCAAGCACGCATCTGCGCTTGGTCGCCAAGAATGACACCCCGGTGCATTATGTCAGCGATCTGACCGCAAGCATGGCCCGCGCCAAGGCGCTTCTGGTGGCAAACGGTCGCTAAACCCCGACGACTTTCAGGACGGGTAAAGAAAATGGCCCGCTTGCGTCATGCGCAAGCGGGCCAATGTTTTTCAAAGCGCCTGTTTGGCCGCTGCTTAGTCGCGCAGCAATTCGTTGATCGAGGTTTTCGACCGCGTCTGCGCGTCGACCTTCTTCACGATCACCGCGCAATACAGGTTGATGCCGTTCTTGCTGGGCATAGACCCTGCAACCACAACCGACCCTGCCGGAACCTCGCCATACATCACCGCACCGGTTTCCCGATCAACGATCTTGGTGGATTGGCCAATAAACACGCCCATCCCCAAAACCGACCCTTCGCGGATGATGCAGCCTTCAACCACTTCCGACCGTGCGCCGATAAAGCAGTTGTCTTCAATGATCGTCGGGCCAGCCTGCATCGGCTCCAACACGCCGCCAATGCCAACGCCGCCCGAAAGGTGCACGTTTTTGCCGATCTGTGCGCAAGACCCCACCGTGGCCCAGCCATCCACCATCGACCCTTCGTCAACGAAGGCCCCGATGTTCACGAAAGACGGCATCAGCACCACGCCTTTGCCAATATAGGCCGACCGCCGCACGATAGACCCGGGAACCGCACGAAAGCCCGCCTTGCGCCAATCGGCTTCGGTCCAACCCTGAAACTTCGACGGAACCTTGTCCCACCAGTTCGACCCGCCATTGCTGCCGGAAATTTCGTACATGTCGGTCAGACGGAACGACAGCAGCACCGCTTTCTTCGCCCATTGGTTCACGTGCCAATCCGCGCCGCGCTTTTCGGCCACGCGCAGGCTGCCACTGTCCAGCGCGGTCAACGTCGCCTCAATCGCGTCGCGGGCTTCACCCTTGGTTGCCGGGCTGATGCTATCGCGCGCCTCCCAGGCGGCTTCGATCGCGGTTTCAAGGGCTGCGTTAGACATGGCCAAACTCCCAATGGTTTTGCGGCTCTATACAAGTCCCCAGCCCATCGCGCAATCAAGCCGTCACCCCGGGATTGCCCGCGCGCGGCCCACGGGTCTTGGCGGATCTGTGCGGCCCTAAACACGTCAATGTGTTAAAATTCCGTTAAATCTGGCACCTCAAGCCATTGAATCAAAACGTATAAAAAAGGTCCCGCGTTGGGACCGCAGCAAACCCAACCCTTCCCAACCCGCGACAAACCCGCTACCCCTAGCTCAAACACCTAAAAACAAGGCCGCCTTTCGTGAAAAACCCCGATCCCCGCCTCCACCCGTTTCGCGATTCCATTCAGGACGTGGCGGCGACCCATCGGCTGCCCGACACGCCCCAAACCCGTGCGCCCGCCTACCGTCTGGCGTTCAACGACCCCGACTTCATGACGCGCGAAGAGCTCCGCCCCGTCCGCCTGCAGCTTGAACTCCTCAAGCCGCAGATGATCATGGATGAACGCGGCATCGAATCCACCGTCGTCCTGTTCGGCGGCGCCCGCATCCCCGATCCGGTCAACAAAGCCAGCGCGAAAACCCCGATGCTGGCCGATCTCAGCCGCTACTACGAAGAAGCCCGCCAATTCGCCCGCGCCATCACCGAACGCAGCCTGCAAAGCTATGGCCGCGAGCTGGTGATCTGCACCGGCGGCGGCCCTGGCGTGATGGAAGCCGGCAACCGCGGCGCCGCCGAAGCCGGCGGCCAGTCCATCGGCCTCAACATCGTGCTGCCGCACGAACAGGCCCCGAACCAATACGTCACCCCGGACCTGTCGTTCAACTTCCACTACTTCGCGATCCGCAAGATGCACTTCCTGATGCGCGCCCGCGCCATCTGCATCTTCCCCGGCGGCTTCGGCACGCTGGACGAGATGTTTGAAAGCATGACGCTTATTCAGACCGGCCGGATGAAGCCCGTGCCATTCCTGCTGTTCGGTCGGGATTTCTGGGAAAAGCTGATCGACTGGAACATGCTGGCCGAAGCTGGAACGATTTCCGCCGACGACCTCAAGCTGTTCAAATTCGTCGAAACCGCCGAAGAGGCGTTGAACGCCATCGACACATGGGAAGCGCGGTAAACCCGCGCTTCCGATCAATCACACCGGAACAAAACCGCGTGCTGGGTCAAACTGCTCTAGCCCGCCTTCACCCGTGTCCGTCCACAGCCCATGCAGCGTCAGCCGGTCATCTTCGACAGCGGCTTTCACAAACGGGAAGGTCATCAGGTTTTCCAACGAAACCAGCACCGCCTCACGCTCCAAAGCGGGCTGCTGCTCTGCCACCGGCAAGCCGGAAATGCGCTGATACCCCGGACGCAAGATGTCCATCCAGCGGCCAACAAAGCTGGTTTTCTCCAACAACTCGGGCGCGTTGCCGCAGCACATATCCAAGCAGCCCTTCACGCCGCCGCAGTTGGAATGCCCCAAAACCACAATATGCGCCACGCCAAGCGAGGTCACCGCAAACTCCACCGCCGCCGACGTGCCGTGATATTCGCCATCCGGGTTATAAGGCGGCACAAGGTTTGCAATGTTGCGGTGAATAAAGAACTCACCCTCATCCGCCCCGAAAATCGATGTCACATGCACACGGCTGTCACAGCACGAAATCACCATCGCCCGCGGATGCTGACCGCTGGCAGCCAAGCGACGATACCAGGCTTTGTTGTCCTGATAGGTCGTCGCCTTCCAGCCTTGAAAGCGCTGGACCAGATAGGCGGGAAGTGTACGCACATGGTTCATGGTCAACATCCTCTTGGTTTTATCGGCCTAGATATGCTGCAATCGCAGAAAATTCGAGAGGTTTCGTTCACGCCCCGCAACCTTTTCTTCAGCACGACAGCGCACAGTGGTTGTGGGTGTGTTGAAGGGTGCGTGTTTATGGAAAATGTTTTTACGCTAAAACCGAAAGAGCGGGTTCGGCAGGATGCCGAGCCGATCGCCACAATCTATCGAAATCTGGGAACCACCTCTGCCGAACAGGTGGTCACGCGGGCCTTGGGCGAACTGGCGCTGACAATGGCCGGGCTTGCGGCCCAAGTGCGCGCGCATGAAATGGGTGATCTGGTGAAGCAACTGCGCCGCCTGCAGCGCATGGCCGAAAATCTGGGCATGGTGTCGCTGGGCGTTGTCGCCGGCGATCTGCGCGTTTGCATTGATAAATCTGACGCCACCGGTTTTGCCGCCGTCTGGGCGCGGCTGTGCCGGATTGCCGAACGATCGTTGGTCACTGACAAGGAATTGCTGGATCAGACCTTGGTGTAGCCTGCGCAGGCACTTGCGGGCGCGGATCAAAGCGCTAGGCTTTGGCCATGCCTGAAAGGATGCCTATGCCCCCGGTTTTCGCTGACCCCGCCGCCCCATCTCGCGCCCTGCATGTGGTTGATGCCGAAGGGTTCGAAGCCTTTCTTGCCACCCAAAACACTGAAGTGCGGGCTTGGCTGACCGGCGCAGGCTTTGACGCCGCCTTGGGCGATCTGCGGCTCATCCCTGGCCCTTCCGGCGTCGCGGCTGCCGTCATCGGCTATGGCACCGCCAAAACCCGTGCCCGCCAGCGGTTTTCGCTGGCAAAAGCCGCATCGCTGCCAGCAGGGGCGTGGCATCTGCACGGCAATTTGACCCAAGCCCAGCGCGACGAAGCCGCCTTGGCGTGGCTTTTGGCGCAATACCGTTTTGATCGCTATCGCAGCCCCAAAACCAGCGAACCGGCCTTGCTGAAGGCCCCCGAAGGCTGCGACGCCAACCGTCTGTTGGCGATGGCAGCGGGCGAATTTCTAACCCGCGACCTGATCAACACCCCCGCCGCCGACATGGGGCCAGACCAGTTGGAGGCGGCTTTTCTTGCGCTTGCGTCCCGCTTTGGCGCCGAAACCCGCATTGTGCGCGGTGACGATCTGCTGACCGAAAACTTTCCGATGATTCATGCGGTGGGTCGCGCTTCGCCACGCGCGCCACGCTTGCTGGATCTGCGCTGGGGCAACAGCGGCCCAAGGCTAACGCTGGTTGGCAAGGGCGTGTGTTTTGACACCGGCGGTCTGAACATCAAGCCGTCGAATGGCATGTTGCTGATGAAGAAAGACATGGGCGGCGCGGCCACGGTGATGGGGCTGGCGCAGATGATCATGCAACTTGGCCTGCCGATCCGCCTGCGGGTTCTGGTTGCGGCGGTTGAAAACGTCATCTCGGGTAATGCCTTGAAACCGCGCGATATTCTAACGTCGCGCAAGGGGCTGACGGTCGAGGTGAATGATACCGACGCCGAAGGCCGCTTGGTGCTGGGCGATGCGCTGGCTCTGGCCTGCGAAGAAGAAACCGATGCGCTGATTTCAATGGCCACGCTGACCGGCGCTGCCCGCATTGCGGTTGGCCCCGATCTTGCACCCTATTACACCGATGATCCGGCGATGGCCGCCGCCTTGGAACAGGGGGCGCTTGCCGGCTTTGATCCGGTTTGGCGGTTGCCGTTCCACACCCCTTACGAACACATCATCGAACCCGGCATTGCCGATCTTGATAACGCCCCCGGTTGGGGGTTTGCCGGGTCTGTCACCGCCGCGCTGTTCTTGCGCCGCTTTGCCGACCACCCGCGTTATATGCACTTTGACATCTACGGCCACAGCCCGGCCGATGCGCCGGCGCGCCCGAAAGGCGGCGTTGGCCAAGGTGCGCGCGCCATTCTGGCGGCACTGCCCGAAATGCTGGGGCTGTAACATGGACCGCCGCTTAACCCCCGCAACCGCCCGCATCGCCCATATCTCGTTGCGCGGTCAACTGGACGCGCCCAGCTTTACCGAAGGCGATAAACGCCGCGTATCCATGCCGTTGGTTGACCTGCTGCGTCGCCCGAATGGCCCGCGCGACCGGCAGCTGTGGCTAGGTGAATCCTTTACCGTGATTGATCACGAAGACGGATATGCCTTTGGTTTTGCCGGAAAAGATGGCTATTGCGGCTGGCTGCCGCACGCCGCGCTGTCAGATGGGCCAACGCCAACGCATTGGGTTGCCAGCCCCGGAACCCACCTTTACGCCGAACCGCGTGTGCAGGCGAAAGAGCTTTCAGCCCTGCCGATGGGCGCCAAAGTTGCGGTTATAAGCCAAGGGCCGAAATTTACCGAAACCAGTCAGGGATTTGTTCCCACACCGCATTTGCGCACCTTGGGCGATCACCTTACCGATCCGGTCGCGGTGGCCGAAAGCTTGCTTGGCACGCCCTATCTGTGGGGCGGCAATTCTCGGGCTGGCATTGATTGTTCGGGTCTGGTGCAGGTTGCGCTGCACGCCTGTGGCATCAAAGCGCCGGGCGATTCTGATCTGCAAGAAAGCCTTGGCCACGAAATTTCGCCCGCCACGCCGACACAGCGCGGTGATCTGCTGTTCTGGAAGGGCCATGTTGCTCTGGTGGTCGATGAAACCCGGCTTATCCACGCCAATGGCCACAGCATGTCGGTTGCCTACGAACCGATCACCGCCTGTATCGACCGGATCCAACGCGCCGAAAACCTAGCCGTCAGCCATCGCCGCCGCCTGTAAACGCGGCGTCCGAAGGTTGGCCTAGTCGACGGGGCGGATCAGTTTTTGCTCTAGCACCCGCAGCACCTGCGCCAGATCATGCCCCCGGCGCAGAATAAATCCATCCATCCCGACCACGGCATACATGCCTTGCCGTCCGCGCAATTTTGGCCGCTTTTCAATACGATAGATCGGAAATTCGGCAGTGCGCCGAAACACTGAAAACACCGCGACCTCGCGCAGGAAAGACAGCCCGTAATCGCGCCATTCTCCGGCAGCGACCATTTGGCCATAAAGCCGCAAGATCGCCCCAAGTTCGTGGCGATCAAAAGTAACCTGATCTTGCAGGGGTTCGGGCGGCGGAAAAGGGGTCGGCGTTTGCACCGTCATGGCAAAATCTTACGCCGCTTTTGCCTCAAATCAAGCCCCAAGCCCTGCCCGGTTTTTGCCGCGAAATCACCGCCAAAACATCGCAGCAGCTCCGCATCGCCGCCGCGATCAACCTCTAGAAAGAACGAGCTAACAGTGACCTAAACCGGCAAGGCGGGTCTTAGCCCCCACCCAGTCCGCCTTGTCGGCGCTGTTACACCAAAAGGCCCCCGTCAAACGGCGGGGGTCTTTCTACTTTCTAAAGAAACCCCTCTGCCAGCCGCAACTCGCCGGTGCGCAGGCCACGGCAATTCATCTGCGGCGCAGGCAACCGTTTTTGCGCCATCGGGTGATCTGCATCCAAAACCCCGATCCGCGCCAACAACGCCACCAACGCGGCCTCTGACGCGCGCGAATTGCCGTCTTCGATTTTCAGCGCGATGCCCAGCTTCTTCTCTGGCACAATCGCCACAAACACCGCTTCGGCACCGGTCTTGATCGCCACGCGCCCATCCATCGACCGCATCAATTCGGTGCAAGCCCGGCCTTCGCCCGCCACCAGATCGGGGTAAGCCGCCATCGACCGCGTCAAGCGATGCATCGCCCGATCCCGCACCGAACCGTCTTCTTTCGCCGCCGCAAAGGCCGACATCGCCCGCGCCAACCCGGCAACCGTGGTGGCGAAATTCGGGGCCGAGCAGCCATCAATACCAAAGCCGGGGCTGTCTTCGCCGGTCACCTCTTCGAACGCGGCTTTCACTGCACGCTGCAGCGGGTGATCAAGCTCTACATATTCCGGCCCGGCCTTCAGGTGTTTCACCGTGGTCAGAAAGCCCGAATGTTTGCCCGAACAGTTGTTGTGCAGCTGGCAGGGGCCTTCGTGAGCAAGGATCAGGCGGTCGCGTTCGGCACGGTCATAGGGTTCATGCGAACCGCAGCGCAGATCGGCCTCGGCCAAGCCCAGATCGGCCAGCCAATCGCGCGCCATGCCCACATGCAACGCCGCGCCCTGATGGCTGGCGCAAGACAGCGCCACATGCGCGTCCGTCAGCCCCACCGCAGCCGCAGCCCCGCTTTCCAACAACGGCAATGCTTGCAGCATCTTGCACGACGACCGCGGAAAGATCACCCGCGCAGGATCGCCCCAGCTTTCCACGATCTGACCCGCCGCGTCGCAAATCACAGCATGACCGCGATGCGTGCTTTCCAACATGCCGCCACGCCACAATTGTACCATTTCCGCCGCTGCCATGCCGTTCCTCCGCCTGCTGTCGTCACTAATGCGCGATTTTCTGCCCGAAACTTTCCCGTAGCCCTTTCACGGATAGTCATTTTTCGGTTATGTATGGCATATCGAGTGGAAATGCACCGCGCTACAGGAAAAACCGCGACTGAAGCGGCTGTTGCGGGCAGAGGCAAACGGCTTGGAGGCTGTAACGATATGACAAGCTGGATTTCGCGCGCAGGCTGCGCGGCAATGATTTCCTTGATTGGATTTGGCGCAGGCACGACTCTGGCACAAGAATCCACCAACCGCGTGGCAACCATGACGGATTGGAGCGTTTTCGCAGAAGCCGGAAGCTGCTGGGGTGTTTCGGCCCCGAAAGAAAGCGTTAACACCAAAGACGGTCAGCCGGTTTCGGTGCGTCGCGGCGATATTTTGCTGTTCGTCACCTATGGCAAAGACATGAACGGCCAGATTTCGTTTTCGGGCGGCTACCCCTTTGCCGCCGGGTCCACGGCCAAGCTGGAAGTTGACGGCACTGGTTATGACATGATCACCGATGGCGAATGGGCATGGTCGGCAAGCGCCGAAGACGATGCGACCATTCTTGCCGCGTTGAAAAAAGGCACCACCGCCGTGCTGACCGCCCATTCGGGCAAGGGCACGCAAACCCAAGATACCTTTAGCCTGCGCGGCTTTACCGCTGCGATGGAAGAAGCTGCCAAGCAGTGCAGCTAAGCTGATCAACACCACTTCCGCGCCCCGGTTCACCGCCGGGGCGTTTTGCATTTCTGGGCGTTTTGTTTTTGCGGCAAATCCCCTATATAAGCCACTTCTCGACCAAGGACGAAACCATGACCGCCGCCCCGATCACCCAAGATGTGCTGACCATTCCGCGCAAAGCCCCCGAAGGCGGCAAGCCCAATCTGGTTGGCATGACGCGCGATCAAATGCGCGACGCCCTGATCGCCGCGGGCACGGCCGAAAAGCAGGCAAAGATGCGGGTCGGGCAGGTCTGGCAATGGGTCTACCATTGGGGCGTGCGCGACTTTGACAAGATGTCCAACCTTGCCAAAGATTACCGCGCCCTGCTGGCCGAAAACTTTGTTCTGGAAGTGCCGGAAATCGTTACCAAGCAGGTGTCCGAAGACGGCACGCGCAAATATCTGGTGCGCATCAACGGCGGACATGAAATTGAAACCGTCTACATTCCCGAAACCGACCGCGGCACGCTGTGCATCTCGTCGCAGGTCGGCTGCACGCTGACCTGTTCGTTCTGCCACACTGGCACGCAAAAGCTGGTGCGCAACCTGACTGCTGCCGAAATCGTCGGTCAAGTCATGCTGGCCCGCGATGATCTGGGCGAATGGCCGGTTCCGGGCGCGCCCAAGGTCGAAACCCGTCTGGTGTCGAACGTCGTGCTGATGGGCATGGGCGAACCGCTTTATAACTTCGACAACGTCCGCGACGCGATGAAAGTGGTGATGGATAACGAAGGCATCGCCTTGGGTCGCCGCCGTATCACCCTGTCCACATCCGGCGTGGTGCCGGAAATCGCCCGCACGGCAACCGAAATCGGCTGCCTGCTGGCAGTTTCGTTCCACGCCACCACCGATGCCGTGCGCGACGCTCTGGTGCCGATCAACAAAAAATGGAACATCGCCACGCTGCTTGATGCACTGCGCGACTATCCCAACCTGTCAAATTCGGAACGCATCACCTTTGAATATGTGATGTTGGA
>Ga0228702_1001365_pt1 | contig 15725 bp, 15 predicted proteins | sample McNCre217_Aug_MG_2_FD_178018 | JGI IMG/M metagenome (GOLD analysis project Ga0228702, IMG submission 178018) | Freshwater microbial communities from McNutts Creek, Athens, Georgia, United States - 20-17_Aug_MG | ecosystem: Environmental > Aquatic > Freshwater > Creek | place: USA: Georgia... | reverse complement strand
TTTTGGGCTTTGGTTTAGGCTATTTGAATTTAGACCAATTGGTGCTAGGCATTACACTTTCCTATGTTTTTGCGGTCATTGGCTTGTTGATTTACATCAAACAATTGAAGCGTTTTTACACGCGCCTCGATTTTTCATTTCTTCGCAAACCGGTATTTAACGAAATGTTGCAATACGGAGGCTGGGTGATATTGGCGGGTGCTAGTTTCACATTGATCCAACACGTCGAGAAAATCATGCTACCAGCCTATGCGGGTGGATTAGGAACCACGGCTGTTTTTGACATCAATTCCCGCATGGCTTTGATGATTGCCATCCCACGAAATGTGATTGCGGCGATTAGTACGCCTATTTTGGCGCAAGCTTGGAAACGAAATGACCATGCCCAAATCGCGGATATCTATAAAAAATCATCGGCTAACCTGTTATTAGTGGGATGTTTTCTATTCCTAGGCATTTGGTGTAATCTGGATTTTATCTACCAAATCATCCCCAACCATGAGGCTTATGAGGCTGGCAAATGGGTAGTTTTGTTGGTGGGTATTTCAAAAGTCATCGACATGGGGACAGGCTTGAACTCCGAGATTTTAATTAATTCCAAATACTACCGCTACGACCTGATTTTTTACCTGATTTTGGCCATCGGAATTGTGGTAGGAAATTTGATTTTCATTCCGCTATATTCATATAACGGAGCTGCTTTAGCCTCGCTCATCGCACTGGGCGGCTACAATGCCATCAAGTATTTTTTCCTTTGGAATAAGATGGGCATGCAGCCTTTTGACATGAAAACGCTCGGAATTATTCTGTGCAGTTTGATCATCGCTTATGTTGTTTTAGCTATTCCGGTGTTTAGCGATCATTGGTTTTTGAATGTGGGGCTACGTTCCTCGGCGGTTACGGTATTGTTCTTTTTGGCATGTTGGGCATTTAATTTATCCCCCGACATCCGCCAATTGATCGAAAATAAATTAAAGAAATGAAGTTGATGTCATTGGCGGGAGGTTTGCCGCATTATTACAATTTGGTATTGAATAAGCTCCAAAAGGAAATGGGCGTTGAGGTTTGTGTGGTCGTTCCATCGGCCAAGGGAGCAACCTTAGGGGCGGGTGTATTTGAGAGCAAAGATGGCATTGAATTCAAGGTTTTTTACCAGGAAGAATACACGACCTATTATGGGAAGAAATTTTTCAAAGGTTTGAAGGAATTAATCTTGCAGGAAAAACCGGATGTATTGATGGTCAACTGGCCTTATCAAGCCGCCTTTGTTTTTTATCCGGGATGGTATAATTTCTTGCGACGAAACAATGTCGCTTTGGTTTCCAAAGAAATTCCTTTCCAGGTCCCGCATTACGATCAGGCGATTTCCTATTATTTGAATGGCGGGGGCGTGACAGAAAACAATCAGGCTCACCAACAAAATAAATCGATTCTGGCTCGATTCAAATTCATGATTGTTCGGGAGACCCGTCGGTTGTTTAGCAATTTGGTGGATGCGCATATCAACTATTTGGATGAGGCGGTGGCGATGCATGCTTCTTACGGCGTACCTGCGGAGAAGGTATTTGTGACGGCAAATTCGCCGGATACGGATGTGATTTTTGAACACGTCGAAGCCTTGAAAGATGTCAAATCGAATCCCTTTCGCCTGTTGCATATCGGTCGGCTGGTCAAATGGAAGCAGGTGGATGTGTTAATCGAAGCAGCAATTGCTTTGCAAAAGAAGTACCCCCAGACAGAACTCAGCATCGTAGGTGATGGCCCCGAATTGGAAGCCTTAAAAACGCAAGCGGCTGGCTATGATTTTATTAAATTTCACGGAGGAATCTATGACATGCGTGAATTAGGTCAAATCACGTGCGAGGCAGGCATTTATGTATTGGCCGGCATGGGCGGTTTATCCATCAATGAGGCGATGTGTTTTGCCAAACCAGTTATCTGCTCGGTGGCTGATGGCACGGAAAAACGTTTGGTCCGCGAAGGCTACAATGGCCACTTTTTCGAATCAGGTTCCGTAGAAAGCCTCGTTTCAGTCATCGAAAAACTCTTCGCAAATCCGGATCAAATTGCAATCATGGGCAAGCGCTCCCAAGAAATCATTCAAAACGAAATTAATATCCATACGGTATTAGGGAATTACATAGAGGCGTTTAGGTTTGCAATCGCTTCGCGATCGCATCACTTCGCTAGTCACTAGTCCGATGATATATGTTATAACCCCAGGTTTTAACCTGGGGCTCTACAGGTTTTAACCTGGAGACGTAGAAAATTTCGCATAACCACCATCCTGCTTTTCAGCCTCCGACTGACCCCTGGGCTAAAGCCAAGGGTTATCAATTATTAACCCCAGGTTTTAACCTGGGGCTCTACAGGTTTTAACCTGGGGAATGGGAGACTTTAGTCTGATGGCAATCCCGCTTTTCAGCTTTCGGCTGAACCCTAGGTTAAAGCCTTGGGCTATCATTACAAACTTCTAAACTCTTCACTCTTAGTTCTTAACTCATTTCCCTATCTTTGTCCCTTATTATCCTTACAAAGATTCCCGAATGAAAGTAATTCAAGTCGTAGGCGCCCGTCCCAATTTCATGAAAGTAGCCCCGCTACATCGTGCTATTCAAAATCTTCCTAATTGGACTTCTAAAATTGTTCATACCGGACAGCATTTTGATGCCAAAATGAGCGACGTGTTCTTTACGCAATTGGAATTACCGAAACCCGATTTCTTTTTAGGCATCGGCGGAGGAACACAATCCGAAGTAACCGCCAAAATCATGTTGGCCTTCGAACCCATTCTACTTGAAGAAAAACCGGATCTAGTCATCGTCGTAGGTGATGTTACCTCGACCCTCGCTTGCACCTTGGTTGCCATTAAATTAGGCATCCCTTTAGCACACGTGGAAGCGGGTTTACGCTCCGGCGATCGCAATATGCCTGAAGAAATCAACCGAATTTTAACGGATTCTGTGGCGAATTACCTATTCGTGACGGAGCAAAGCGGCATCGATCACTTGAAACGCGAAGGTGTTTCCGATGAGAAAGTTTTCTTCACAGGAAATGTGATGATTGACTCGTTAGTTCGCTACCAAGAAAAAGCAAAAAGCAGCACGATCCTAAAAGACCTTGGTCTAATGTCTAATGACCAACGTCCATCGTCCTACATCGTCATGACTATGCACCGCCCCGCAAATGTCGACACAGAACTGGGCCTAACCTCCATCTTACGATTAATCGAATTAAGCACTACGCAGACCAAAGTCGTTTTCCCTATCCACCCCCGCACACGTGCGCACATGGAGAAATTTGGTTTACTGGATGCCATTGAAAGCAACCCAAATTTAATCTTAACGGAGCCTTTGGGCTATTTGGAATTCATCCAATTGATGAGCCACGCCCAAGCGATCTTGACAGATTCCGGCGGAATCCAAGAAGAAACAACCTACCTAGGCGTGCCTTGTTTGACATTTAGAGATTCCACCGAAAGACCGATCACGGTGACGATGGGAACGAATCAGTTGTTGGCCGACTTAGACCCCGATAAAACCTACGAAGCTTTAACGCACATTTTAAAAGGCGAAGTAAAAAAAGGCGAAATTCCACCGCTTTGGGACGGGAAAGCTGCCGAACGCATCGCTGCTAAAATTCAAGAACTCTTCGCATAAACATGCCAAAGCCGCTCAACATCGTCCTCCTCTCCTATCACAACCAAAATGGTGGTGCCGGGATTGCTTGTGGTCGATTGGCAGAAGCGCTAAAAAAAGCGGGACATCAAGTTAGCATCTTGGTGCAAGAAAAAACAGGTGATGACAATTCCATCGCGTTGAATACCAACCTATGGTCAAAAACGATGAGCTGGCTGCGATTTATTCTCGAACGTCTCGTATACCTACCCTTTGAAAAAAACAAATCCGACCGCTTTCTTTTTAATCCAGGGAGATTTGGGCAGGATTTAAGCCAACATCCCTTAATCCAACAAGCAGATATCATTCATCTGCATTGGGTGAATTTTGGTATGTTATCCATTCAGAATATCAAGCAATTATTGAACACAGGGAAACCGGTGTATTGGACCTTGCACGACATGTGGGCATTCACTGGTGGTTGTCACCATAGTGGCTCATGTTTGAATTTCCAAAATGCCTGCGGAAACTGCGACACATTCATCAAGAATCCGCATACGAACGACTTGAGTCATCAAATTTGGGAAGTAAAAATGCAAGCATTCCAAGAAACCAATCTGCATATCATCACATGCAGTGACTGGTTAAAGGAACGCGCCAAGAAAAGTAGCATTTTAAAAAACCAGCCCATCGAAAGCATCCCAAATGCCATCGATACGGAACTTTTCAAACCCGGGAATAAAGCTGACGCAATAAAAACATTAGGGCTAGATCCCAGCAAAAAACACATCTTATTTGTTGCCATGCGCGTGAATGCTCCCAAAAAAGGATTTCACTATTTGGAAAATGCATTAGCAAGTTTAGATAAATCAACAACGGAATTGATCGTGGTAGGAAATGCGCAGGATTTACCAGAACTGCCTTTGAAAACGCACAAATTAGGCCACATCAGTTCCCCGGAAAAAATGATTCAAATCTACCAAGCGGCAGATGTGTTTGTCACACCCTCTTTGGAAGAAAACCTACCCAATACGATCATGGAAGCAATGGCTTGCGGAACCCCTTGCGTTGGCTTTAGCATTGGTGGAATTCCTGAAATGATTGACCATGAGGTAAATGGCTATGTGGCCGACTATCAATCGACGGAAGATTTAACAGCGGGATTAATTTGGACCTTAGCAAACGCACCCGAAAAAGCTGCCCGCCAAAAAGCGGAATCGTCCTACGCAGAAGCAATTATTGCAGCAAAACATGTAAAATACTACACGCATGTCTGCTAAATTAAGCATCATCACGATCACCTACCAAGCGGAAAAATTCGTGGAGCGCACGATTCAAAGTGTGATTTCCCAAGGAAATCGCCCTGAAATCGAGTACATCATCATCGATGGAGCTTCCAAAGACGGCACGCTAGCCATCGTAGAAAAATACCGTGCAAACATTGATATCATCGTTTCAGAACCCGACCGCGGTATATACGATGCGATGAATAAAGGGATTCAACAGGCAACGGGCGATTATCTGATTTTCATGAATGCAGGCGATTGCTTTGCTTCAAACCATACACTAGACTCCCTTTTAGAAGCGATAAACAATCAACCGGACGTCATCGTGGGTGATGCATTATTCGTAGACCTAGCAGGTAAAGAACTAGGTCTTCGCAGTGAAGTGACACCACATAAAATCCCAGCCATTTTGTCTTGGAAATCGTTTCAATATGGCATGGTCATTTGCCATCAATCATTCATCGTCAAGCGTTCGATTGCACCTTTGTATGATTTAACTTACCGACTAAGTTCGGATATTGATTGGGAAATTCACTGCTTAAAACGCAGCAAAAAAACCATACAGCTCGCTATCCCGATTTGTCGGTATTTAACCGGTGGCGCCTCCGTTCAAAACCTCAAACGGTCTTGGCAAGAGCGATTCCAAGTCATGGAAAGACACTTTGGTTTTTGGCATACGGTATTCGCACATCTAAAAATAGTTACCAGAGGATTGTTTTTCGCACTCCAAAAAGGAGGGAAATATTGGTAATATACTGTATATTTATTGCTTATGAGAATTACGATTTGTCTTATTGCACTTTTAAGTTTTAGCCTTACGAGTTTTGGCCAAAAAATTCGTTTCGCTTCAAGTATTGGAACCAGTATCATCAATTGGTATGAAAACCAAGCTACCGTTGATTTCGGAGCACAAATCACTTACCAAAAACCTGGCAAAAAACACCTATTTTATGTCAAATTAAAAACACTCGGTAACGTAGAGGCTTCGCCAGTTAATCGGCAAAATTATACTTTTGTGGAGCCCCCAATTATGCTTAACAACATGCCTTTGTCGGCAACTGAGCCTTTAACAGCACTTTATCGGGGTGGACAGGCGGAAGTAGGCTTTCAATGGCCAATGAAATCAGGATTTTCACCTATTCTCGCAATTTATAGTAAATCGCTTGCACGCAAAATCACCTCCAATAAAACGCAATACATCGAAGAAGAAAAATATTCATTACACGGAATTAGTCTAGGTCTTAATTATGAATGGAAATTCAAAACTTCCACGATTAATCTGCAAGGTCAAATATTTGAACCTATATATCGTGATGTAACCTTGTATGGTCGTTACATTGGCGTACCCTATTCCTCATTGACCTCGGACAATTCCTTAAGCTATAAAAGTAGACTCGACTTTCATTACAAAAAATATGGTGCAGCGCTCAATTATGAAATCTTGAATTTCGGATCAGCTACTAATCCTAATTCAAAATCAATCGAATCCTCACAAGCCCAATTGTTTTCCACATTCTTTACCTATTATTTCTAAGCCATGCTCCTTAGCTTACTTGTTTCAGCTTGGCTATTTTGCATTCCAGATAGTTCAAAAACGCTAGCAGAAGTAGAAGTACGAGTTTTGGAACAAAATAGAACCCGACTATCAAGTCCGGATGCCTTCGGTTTACTTCATTCAAAAGATATTCATGCCATCCAAAGCAACAGCTTTAGCAGCTCCCTTAACGCACAAAGTGGTGTTAGACTAGAAGAACGAAGCCCAGGAAGCTACCGCATTGCCATCCGAGGAAGTTCTTTACGCGCCCCCTTTGGCGTTCGTAATGTCAAAGTGTATTGGAATCAACTCCCCTTCACAGATGCTGGGAATAATACCTATTTGGCGGTGTTGGAACCTGACATGATGGACCAAATCATCCTAACCAAAGGACCCAGCGGAGGATTGTACGGAGCAGGAACGGGTGGAAGTATTTTATTCAACGGGCCGCTAGGACCCAATAAAATCGAGCACCAGGAAATTGGAAACTCATTAGGTGGTTACAAGCAAATATGGGATATCCAACATTCCGGCCACCGAGTCTACGCATCTTTCTGGCAACAACCAGGTGCGCGCGATTGGTCGGCGATGAAAAAACAAATGCTAAGCCACGAATACCACCAGAATTTTGGCATCAATGGTTCCATCCAACTAACTTCTTATTACGCTGATATTGCCTACCAAACACCAGGCGGACTCACCTTAGCGCAATTCAAGGCAAATCCCTTTCAAGCGCGACCAGCTGCAGGGACATTTTTTAGTGCCGCCGACCAACAAGCGACCTTCCGGTTAAAATCATTTGGGACAGGGATATATATTGCCAACTCCTGGAATGGGAACTGGGGATATAACCTAGCCAATTCCGTTCAAGTCAATAAAGTGGAAAATCCTACCATCCGAAATTATGAAATTCGGCATGAACCGAATGTCAGCAGTCGGGGGGTGATCCATTTTAAGCAGAACAAAAATGCCGTGGATTTCGGCTATGAATTCCAAATCGGTCAATTTGATAGCCAAACCTTTGGTAACCGAAAAGGAATCAAAGACACCTTGCAAGTCACACAAAATACCAACATTCAAAGTGGCAACATCTTTGCACAATGGGATTATCAAATCAACTCAAACTGGAATTCGACCGTTTCGTTGAGTGCCAATGGCTATTGGACGCAATACATCGGGAATGAACAAAACCTTACTCCGCGTTTCGCCATCGTTCGAAAATTAGGCAATCACCAACGAATCATCGCTAAAATTGCGTCAGGCTATTCTCCGCCCAGTATTGCGGAAATGCGCCCTTCAACAGGAATCATCAATACAAACCTAAAGTCGGAGAAAGGCTGGAATAAAGAGATCACGTGGCGCGGGAAATATGCATTTTTCGACTGGGATATCAGTGCTTACCAATTCGATTTAGATGAAACGATTGTGATCCGTCGGGCAGCTGATGGCTCCGATTACTTTGTGAATGCGGGGAAAACGACCCAACAAGGAATTGAAATCAATTATGCTTTGCGCTTAGGTAAAAGCGTCAATATTCGAAATTCTGAATCCATACAAAATTTCCGCTTTTCGGATTATGTATCAGGCACGAAAAACTATTCTGGAAATCGCTTGACAGGCACAAGTCCTTTCCAACATGCGAGTCTTGTGCAATGGGAAATGCATCCCCGTTTGACATGGAATGCCCAGTTTTTATTTACGGACTTCATGTACCTGAACGATGCGAATACGGAAATGCTACCGGCCTCGCGGGTTTGGAACAGTAAAATTACCTACCAACAAAAACACTGGGGAATTTGGTTGACAGCGGAAAATATCTTTGATGAACTATATGTTTCGGGACCTGATTTGAATGCCACGGGAAACCGCTTTTACAATGCATCACCCGGTCGCTATTTTCAAGCAGGCCTAAAAATCACGCTTAATTAGGTCGGGTAAAATTCAATTTTTCCATTAATTCCGCAGCATGCGAATCACTCACTGGGATATCAAAAGTCCCTATTTTGATGCGTTGTTGCTTGATGGATTCAATCTTTCGCAGATTGACAATAAACGATTTATGCACGCGCATAAAGCCATGCGGCATGACTTTGGCCTCCAACGATTTCATCGTCGTCTTCGTTAAGACAGGTCGGCGCTCGCCATCCAAATAGATCTTCACATAATCCTTCAAGCCTTCGATGTGCGAGATTTGTGGGATGTAAATGCGAACCAAAGAATATTCAACATTGACGAAAAAGAAATCTTCCAAAGCTTCTTGTGGCACTGCAGCTGTAGGTACAGCCGGTTTCTGCAAATTGAATAATTGGTATGCCTTATTAGCCGCCAAGGAAAAACGCTCCAAACTCACAGGCTTCATCAAATAATCCACGGCGTCCAATTGGTAACTTTCCACTGCATAATTATCATAAGCCGTCACGAAGATGACCAATGGTTTTTTAGCTAAGGTTTGAATGAATTGCGTGCCCAACATGCCGGGCATTTGAATATCCAAAAAAATCAAATCGATCGAATTGGATTGTAATTGCTCCATGGCCTCAAAGGCATTTTTGCAAGAGGCGACCAAATTCAAAAATGGAATTTGGCGAACATTTTCTTCGAGTAATTTACGACCCATGTTTTCGTCGTCTACGACGATGCAATTCATCTTTTCCATCTGATTAATGTTGTTGTAAAGTCATTTGTAAATCCACTTCAAATACTTCCTCGGTGTCGCGAATCGTCAATACATGTTCATTGGGATACAGTAAATCGAGCCGGCGTAAAACATTTTTCAAGCCAATGCCCGAACTCTCATCTTTCACATCATCCTTCATTTTCCCCTTTTTGTTCTTGACCTGAAAAATTAGTTTTCCATGATCAATCGAGAATACTACTTGTATATAAGGATCCTGAACAAAGGAGACTCCATGTTTAACCGCGTTTTCTACAAAAGGTATGAGTAACATAGGTTCAATTCGACATCCGCGAACCGTACCATGAACCTCAAAATCAATCGTAACATCTCCTTCAAATCGCATACGCTGTAGGTCGACGTAATTACGTAAATATTCCAATTCCCGATCCAAAGAAACCATACTTTGGTCAGAATCATACAACATATAACGCATCAAAGAAGACAAGCGAATCGTCACATCTTCCGCTTGTTTGTCGGCCTTCGTCCGAATCAAATACACGATGCTATTGAGAATGTTGAAGATAAAATGCGGGCTGATTTGGGAGCGCAAAAAAGAAAGCTCCGACTTCAATTGTTCATTGCTACGCTCCTCTTTTTCCGCTTCGAAATTGATGAATTCCAATAAGAGCCCATAGGTGGAGGCAATACCCGTAATCATTACCAAAGGGAAAATTCCCTGCGGATCAAAGAAACCTTTGTGTTGATCGAAGGGTAAGAAATATAAATGATAAAGCGTTTGTATACCAAAGAAAATGGCCACGACTCCAAATAAACTCGCGAAAAACATAAATACCCCAAAACGCTTGAACACATGCGGAACTAGTACAAGTGTTATCATATAAAATAAGGGTACAACCGTTAATAGTTCTAACCAGATATGTTCCGAAAATTCCGGATTAACATGTTCATGCGGATGCTCATTTTCATGCGTTTGATGAACAGGACTTAATAAAGGAAGCCCAATCCACAATCCCCAAAGAATCAGGTTAAATAAGACCTTGAAGGTTAATTTCGTTTTGGGAAGGTTCCAAGCGCGCCACATAAGCTATCATTTTGCCCTACAAAGCTAGGCATTCAAGCCGAAATAGAAAATACAAATGACCAGCCCAACAATCTTGTCGACTAGCGAACGGATCATGCGGATTTAATTAGTTGAAGGCATTCGTCAACAAAATCAGTTAACATATCGAATCTCCTCTTAAGGCTCAAAAAAATAATATAGCTTGCAGAGCAATTAAATAAACCCAGATACATGAACTATTCAATCCGCCTAATCGCATGCAGTTTAGCCTTGTTCGCATCAACACAACTAAACGCCCAACAAACAGTACTGATTAAACTAGACAGTACAAAAAAAATCCAAACCCTTTTCCAAGGTAAAATCAATTCATTCGGACTGTCCGTTTCACCCACCTTTCAGTTTGGACCCATGGGCCCACAAGCAGGTATGTCACTGGCATTACACCTGAATAACAAATGGGAAATCGGAGGATCATTTACCCGTAGCCTTCGTGGAAATCGCGATGATTTTGCGACGGCACCCCAATTAGGCCAACAGTTTCACGCGCTTTCGATCGCATATACGGCGAAGGCAAACAAGTTGATTCACTTAAGTTTTCCTTTGTTAATTGGCGCTATAACTTCTGAGCGCGACATCCAGCCAATCGGAATCATGGATCCCAATACCCAACCGAATCCAATTATGGGTGGGCATGGTGGAATTCGTGAAGGGGGTATGTTTTGGGATGGTCCTAAATCGTTAGGAATCCAACCCGGTGTGCAGCTAGAGTTAAATGTATTGAAGCACTTGCGCGTCTTTACTGGAGCCAATTACCGCTTCGCGGTGGGTGAAAATAGCACGGATGCCATGCGCGGATTTGTAGGTACAGTAGGTCTTAAAGTAGGCTTGTTCGACCGAAGCCTTCGCACAAAGAAAAAGTAATATAAATTGATCTACCTAAAAAAGGCTGCCCCGGTTGGAGCAGCCTTTTATTTTGACGTCTAGTCTGATTAAAAATTTCGTTCGCCAGCTTCGCGTTTACCTAATAAAACGGCACCCACCATGGCTACAAAGAACAAAATGGAAACTAACTCAAAAGGTAATAGGTACTCCGAATAAAGCACCTTGCCTAGGTTTTCCACCATACCCGTTTGAGAAGTAAAATTCGCTGTATTTTCAGCCGTAGGCGCTGGCAAAGAATTCTTGTGAAATGCGGCTACGAAGATAACTAACAAGGTTCCAGCAACGACGGACCCAGCTAATTTAACCAAAGAACTTTTCGATTCCGGCATATTCTTGCGCAAATCCAACATCATGATAACGAAAAGGAATAAAACCATGATAGCCCCCGCGTAAACGATGATATTCACGGCCATCAAAAACTGTGCGTTCAACAACACGTAATGACCTGAAATACAGAAGAAGGTAAACACCAAATACAAGACGCTGTGAATGGGATTTTTTGCAAAAACGACCATCAGCGCACTCAAAAGTGTCAAGGCTGACAGAAAATACCAAATGTTTGTAATCTCCATAATATGATTATTTCCAACCGTCACGCAAATAGCGCTGGTCCATGTTTTCTACTAATTTATCTTTCCCGTAAATCACTTCGTCGCGCGTATTGAATACTGGTACCATTTTGTCATGACGCAAGAAGATGGCTTCTTTCGGACAAGCCTCTTCACACAAGCCACAGAAGATGCAACGCAACATATTGATTTCATACACTTTCGCATATTTCTCTTCGCGGTACAAATGCTCCTCCCCTTTCTTACGCTCTTCAGCTACCATCGAAATCGCCTCTGCTGGACAAGCCACCGCACATAAACCACATGCTGTACAACGTTCAGCTCCCTGCTCATCTTTTTTCAAAATGTGGTGACCGCGGTAAATCGGACCTAAGTAACGCTGTTGCTCCGGGTAACGAATCGTTACCGGCTTTGAGAAAAAGTGCTTCAAGGTCGTTGCCATACCACCCACAATCGCAGGTAGGTACATGCGCTCCGCCAAGGTCATTTCACCTTGTTCTAACACCTTTGTTTTATTACTTAATTTCATATGCCTAAGCTATTTTTTTCTTTCTTGATAGGGCATCATTCACGATTAAACCCACAAACAAAATAACAATACCACCTATTCCCGCAAGAATCGGTTGGTCAATTAATATACCAAATCCCGTTACCACGACATTGAACATCGACAAAGGAATCAATCCTGTCCATCCCAATCCCATCAATTGGTCATAACGGAAACGAGGCAAAGTCCAACGTACCCACATGAATACAAATACAAATAATAAGGCCTTCCCGATCAATGCACCCATTCCAATGAAGGCAGCCACATTAGAACCCAACTGAGCCGCAACAAACGAATACCCAGGGTAATCATAACCACCGAAAAACAGGGTTGCCATTACCGCTCCTGAAATAAACATGTTGATATATTCCGCGAACAAATAAAAGCCCAATTTCATTGATGAATATTCCGTGTGGTATCCCCCAATCAATTCCGTCTCACACTCAGGTAAATCGAAAGGCGTACGATTACATTCCGCAAACGCACAAATCAAGAAAATCAAAAAGCCCAAAGGCTGTTGCAAGATATTCCAGTGACCAGCTTGTTGGGTTTCTACAATCGCCTTCGTCGACAAAGAGCCTGATAGCATCAAAATCGCGATAATCGACATACCCATCGCTAACTCATATGAGATATTTTGCGATGCCGCGCGTATAGCTCCTAACAAGGAATACTTATTATTCGATGCCCAGCCACCTACTAAAATTCCATAAACGCCTAAAGATACAATTCCAAAAACCCATAGAATACCGATGTTCACATCGATACCTTGAAGGTCAAAAGTCACACCACCAATCGTCACCGTATCTCCAAAAGGAACTACCGCCGAAGTCATTAAGGCAGTTAGCATCGATAAACATGGACCTGCGATAAACAACCATTTATTTGAATTTGCGGGGATAAAATCTTCCTTCATGAACATCTTAACCGCATCCGCTAAAGGTTGCAAAATACCGAAAGGACCTGCACGATCTGGACCAATACGGTCTTGCATGAAAGCGGCAATCTTCCGCTCAAAATACGTTGAATAAGCCGCTACACCCAAGGTAATCGCAAATACGATTCCGATGAAAATGGCTTTGGCCGTAAAAACATCATTCATTAATTCCATATCCTATTTCTTTGCAGGTAAACTAGCTTGATTCGTTAAAAAACTACGATCACGATCGTCATCAATTTGTTTGAAATCCCTTGCAGCTTGTGCAATCGGGAAGGCAGGACGAATTAAACCCGCTCCATATTTATTCGCTGAAATCACAGAATGACGCGAAACATTCGTTGGCCCTTCAATCGTCCAATCGCTCGTTTTCTTACGATCAAAACGGCATGTATTGCAGATAAACTCTTTCAATTCACCCCACTCATTCTTACGACCCGTCACACGAATCACTTCGTCGCCACGGTACCACAACGTCACATTACCTGAACATTTGTCGCATGAGCAATGCGCATCCATTGGCTTGGAGAACCAAACACGGCTCTTGAAACGATACGTCTTATCTGTCAATGCTCCTACTGGACATACGTCAATTACGTTTCCTGAAAAATCATTATCAATCGCTTTCTCGATATATGTACTAATTTCCGCATGATCTCCACGATGCATGACACCATGTACCCGACCATCTGTGATTTGATCCGCCGTGTAAACACAACGGTAGCACAAGATGCAACGGTTCATGTTCAACTTGATGTTATCGCCTAAATCAACCGGCTCAAATGTATTCCTATCTTCCACGGTGCGCGTAGATGAAACACCATGCTCGAATGAAAAATCTTGCAAATGACATTCGCCCGCTTGATCACAAACTGGGCAATCTAACGGGTGATTTAACAACAAAAATTCTACAATGCCCTTGCGCGTTTCTAATACTTGCTCATTGACCGTGTTCTCCACAATCATCCCATCTTGAACGGCAGTGATACAGGCAGGAACCAATTTGGGCATCGGACGTGGATCTTTTTCAGAACCCGCAGTCACTTTAACCAAACAAGCCCGGCATTTACCACCAGAACCTTTCAAAGGCTCATAATAACACATCGCAGGAGGTGCCACCTCAGGACCGATCATACGCGCGGCCTGCATAATGGTAGTTCCCGGTTCTACTTCCAGGGTGATGTTGTCAATCGTTACTTTCATAATCTATCATCTAGCGGGTTAATCCCGGTTATTTGCTATGTAATTGAGACCACCGGTCCATAAATAACGCTGCCGAATATTGCACAGCGCGCGCTTGTAAATTTTGCTGATATTCAGCTAATTGTTCAGGACTTAATTGCAATAGTGAACTAATTTTATCCACCAAAACAGCTACATCCCAACTCTCTACCAATAGTTCATCCAATCCATGTAGGAAATCATTTACTCCCCCACTTGCTCGAACACCTACAATCGGCTTACCTACATGCGCCGCTTCCAACATCACCAAAGGAAATGGATCCTCACGTGACGAAAGAAAAAACACATCCATCGCCTCAAAATACGGCCGACTATCCGAACAAACTGGTAATAAATGTACTTGTTTCTTCGTATCCCAAATGGCCGTACTTGCAATTAAGTTGTCAGAATATTCATTATCCAACATCCCCAACCAGATAAAATGCACCTTTGGCATCTTACCAATCAATTTCTTCGCTACTTCCAAAAACACATCGGGCGCTTTACGCCATTCCGCTAATCCGCAACTAAACACAATGGGCGAATCAGCCGGAATACCTAAGGCTGCACGAACCGGATCATGCGTATTTTGAGTGGCCTCAGGCAATGAAATTATGGGTGGCAATAAATCAATTTTCGATGCATCTACCCCAACCTCTTTCTCCAATACTGTTTTAACCAAGCCCGAAACCGCGTAAACACGTCTTGCCTTCGTAGCCATAAACTTCCGATCTTCTTCAGAAGTAAAATTCGAAATCGAATAACTCAATTCATGTACATACACCTCGAAAGGTACATGTAAAGAAACCAACTCACGCAACAAGGAAACAGACGAAACTGTATTCCCTATGATGCAATCAAAAGCCTCCGCACGCAAAGCATTTAAAATACCAGCGACTTTACGTTTGCTAGGTGTACGATCCCATTCTTCAGCTTGGCGAATAACAGGTATCCGTTGCTTCACTTTAAACCAAAGAGGTCTCTCGGTACGCCAAACCCACACTTTGGCCACTTTTTTATATTCTTCCAATAAACTTCCGCCGTCCACGAGCAACAAATAATTCGTCAAGCCCTGCGCCTTACGTTCTTTTAACCAATGTAAAAGAACTAATTGAGCACCTGCACGATTCGCGTCATGTCCAACAAATAGCTTTTTGCTTTCTACCATTTATAATGTCCAACTAGCCCCCGGACGCATGTAAACAGCGCCTGGTTTTGTTGCCTCTTCGGGATGTGTTACATGCCATTCAAACTCATCACGGAAATGACGAATCGCCGCAGCAACTGGCCAAGAAGCCGCATCACCCAATGGACAAATCGTATTTCCTTCAATCTTCTTCGCCACATCCACCAATAAATCGATGTCTTCCATGC
>Ga0228702_1001362_pt1 | contig 15753 bp, 15 predicted proteins | sample McNCre217_Aug_MG_2_FD_178018 | JGI IMG/M metagenome (GOLD analysis project Ga0228702, IMG submission 178018) | Freshwater microbial communities from McNutts Creek, Athens, Georgia, United States - 20-17_Aug_MG | ecosystem: Environmental > Aquatic > Freshwater > Creek | place: USA: Georgia... | reverse complement strand
GCGCTTCGGGCCTACTTTCTAGGCCAGTAAAGGCTGCCGACGGCAGCATGGTTGCCCGTGTGGCCGACATTGTGATTCGCTGGGACCGCGGCGATTACCCGAAAGTTTTTGGGCTAATTGTTCGCGTCGGCTTCCGTCGCTCTTTCATGCCAATCGAAAACATCTCAAAGCTCGACAGTAACGGTGTGACGCTTTCTTCGACCACGTTCGATTTGAGCGATTATGTTCGCCGCGATGGTGAATTTTTGGCAAACGATGACCTCTTAGACCACCAACTTCTCGATGTGGATGGGGCCCGAGTGGTTCGCGCCGCCGACTTGTATCTAACTCGAGTTGGCAAGGGTTATCACGCGGTTGCCGTGGATGTTTCATTCGGCAGTTTCTTGCGCCGCGTGTTGCCAGGTTCTGCCGGCCGCACTGCAACTCCTGGCCGGGTTATCGACTGGGCGGGTATTCAGGGCTTTGGCCGCCCGGGGGAGCCAGCGCGGCTTCGTCAACAGAACAAAGCCTTGACCAAGCTTCGCCCATCAGAATTGGCCGACCTGCTTGAAGACCTTGGCCGTCACGAGCGTCAGGTTTTGCTTGAAATTCTTGATCCAGAGCAAGCTGCAGATGCCATGGAGGAAATGGATCTCGACGACTTGGAAGACATGCTCTTGCATGCTCCGGTTGATCAGGCTGCTGACCTCTTGGCTCGCATGGAGCCGGATGAAGCTGCCGAGGCTCTTCGAGAACTTCCCGCTGAAGACCGAGAGGCCATGCTTGATGCGATGGACTCTGAGACTTCGACCGCGCTAATTAGTTTGCTCACCTATGAGGACGATGAGGCCGGAGGTTTTATGACCTCAGAATTGGTGGTCTTCAAAGAGTCGGACAGTGTCGCCGAAGCTCGCAAGATTTTGCTAGAACTGGATAACCACGACATCCACGGCATCGTTGTTGTCGATGCCGAAGGGCGCTTGCTCGATGATTTGCACCTAATCGACCTGTTTCAGGCAAACCCGAGATCTCTAGTTGGCAACGTGAAGAACCAATCTGTTCCGGTCACCGTTAGACCGGATGCTGACCTCGAAGAAGTGGTTGAAAAAATCACGGTTAACCGTGGAACTTCGCTCGTCGTTGTTGACGAAGAGAACAGGCCTATCGGCCGAATCATGGCCGATGACGTTGTGGATGCGCTGGTTCAAGAGCGCTCAAGTAAGAGCTGGCCATGGCAGGAGAGCCGCAACTAATGTCAAATGCCGTCAAAAATGGTGAAACCACCGCAACCAAAGCCGCCCGCAGATTCACAAGCGCGCGTTTCGTGGCGCTGCTTGCAGTTCTAGGCCCCGGCTTACTTGCCGGCTTATCTGACGACGACCCGGCGGGCATCACTACCTATTCACAGCTTGGTGCCGGCTATGGCTATCGCCTGCTTTGGGTTCTGACAATTTCAACCATTGCCTTGGTTCTCTTTCAACAACTTGGAGCCCGAATCGGTGTAGTAACCGGTCAGGGTTTGGCTGGCCTGATTCGTCAGCGTTATGGCGCGCGGGCGGCAACCTTGGCAATCATCGCCCTGCTGGGCGCAAATATCGGCACAACCGCGGCAGAATTTGCCGGTATTGCCGCTGGTGCCGAACTCTTTGGGGTGTCCCGGTACATTGCCGTTCCAATCGCGGCAATTGCCGTTTCGTTGCTGGTTCTTAGAGGTAACTTCCGAAACGTCGAACGCGTGCTTCTGCTTTTAGCCGCCGTCTTTATTTGTTATGTCGCTGCAGCATTCTTTGCCAAGCCTGATTGGGGATCCGCTTTCTCGGGCGCGGTTATCCCATCGATGTCTCTAGACAAGGGCTCGCTCTTGATTGCTACCGCAACGTTGGGCACCACTCTGGCTCCATGGGGTTTGTCATTTATTCAGTCTTATGTGGTGGATAAGCGTTTGACCATTAAAGACATGCCATATTTGCGCGTGGATGTTTGGGTCGGGGCGCTCTTGACCGGCATCATCGGTTTCTTCGTGGTGGTCACCACGGCTTCAACGTTGCACGCGCACGGCATTACAAACATCACCGATGCTTCGCAAGCGGCAAAAGCGCTTGAGCCACTTGCCGGAACTTTCGCCACGGCTTTGTTCGCGATCGGTTTGATTGGTGCCGCGCTTTTGGCTGCATCGATTCTGCCCCTATCAACTGCGTATGCTGTCACTGACCTGACGGGTCAACCTGCGGCACTAGATGACAGCATCAAAGAGGCCCCGCTGTTCTATGGAACCTTCGCGTTTGTCACCCTGTTGGCAATGTCGCTGGTGTTGATTCCTGGTGCGCCGATGGTTCCAATCCTTATTCTCACCCAAGTGCTAAACGCCATTCTTTTGTTGCCACTGCTTGGTTTCATGTATGGAATTGCGCGCGACAAAAAGCTTATGGGCGAGCACGCAGCTGGGCGCGGGATGTCTATCACCTACATCGTGGCGATTGTATTGATTGCAATCTGTATCGTGCTTTTGGGCTATTTCAGCTTCTTCTAAACCGCGCAATTAGAAACCAATAAGAAGGGTCAGCGATGACAGTTTCAACTCAAATGGTCCCAATTCGAGATGGCAAACTTGCAGTCGTGGTTTATGAACCAAAGATTCACCGCGGCGATGCAATCCTCATCCATGGCTTTACTGGAAGCAAGGAGGATTTTGCCGAAATTGGCCCGCTGCTTGCGGATGCTGGCTACCGAGTCGTAACCTCTGACAACCGGGGACAATTTGAATCGGATAATTCTGACCGGGATGACGCCTACACAATCGTTTCATTAGCCAGAGACCACATGGAGCTTGCCCGTCACTTTGGCATGGATAAGCCGCACCTCTTTGGCCACTCATTCGGTGGCCTGGTGGCACAGCGAGCCGCCGTTGACTTTCCGTTTGGCTGGAAATCGCTAACGATTTTCTGCAGCGGACCGCATGGAATGCCTGACTGGGTAAATCTTCAAGCCGATATCGATTTTCTCGAGAAGCACTCGATGAAAGATTTGTGGGACACCAAACTCGCTGGCGAGCACGAGGGGCGCAAGTTCTTTGAGCTTCGCGTCAAGCGCTGGCATGCCAGTGACAAACGCTCGGTGATAACCCACGCTCGACACCTGATGAGCGAACCCTCTATCGTTCAGGCAGTTAAGGCAACCAAGTTGCCAATCAACGTGATCCGGGGTGAGCATGATGATGCCTGGCCTCACGAACTTCAAGCGAAAATGGCCGTTGATCTTGGTGTAGAGATCCACATAATCGCCGATGCCGGCCACTGCCCAAATGAGGATAAACCCGAGAAAACGGCCAAGGTGATTGCCGAATTCTGGGATCAGCACAACCAGTAATTCTGGCCTGCTTCCAGCAAACCGTCAGAAACTGCAGTTAGAGTTCATGTAAGAGCCAGGGTGGTTCTGGAAAGGGCAATCATGGCTCAAAAGGAACAGCAGTCACAGAAAAACACCAAGAAAGCGCCAGCCAAGTCTCTAAAAGAGAAGCGTGCTGACAAGCAGGCTAAGGCTGCAGACAAGAAGTAGCTTTTCGCACGAATTTAGTAACAAGAGTAGAAGCCCCACTTTTCGTGGGGCTTTCGCTTTGTCCAAAATAATGCGGGTCCAAGCAGAGCCGCACGAGGTATTGTTGAAATGGCCCACGGATGTTTGATTGCTGCGATCGTGGAACGTAAGGGGAGTACGTGAAAGTTTCAAAGTTCATAGCGCTAGGGGTTACTCTAACTGCTTCATTGGCTTTGTCGGGTTGCGTTCCCGTAGCACCGACGACCGTGCCGACAGTTTCCAGCAGAGTGGGCATTAACGCAGAAGCCGTTGCTGCATTGCCAAGCCAGTACTCGGTTGACGGGATCCTAAATGTGGCCATTGATCCTACATACGCTCCTAATGAATCTACCGATGGTCATGGAAATCCAGTGGGCTGGGAGGTTGAGCTTGGAAATGCGATTGCGGCACGGTTAGGTTTGCGAATGCAATTTTCTACCTTTAATTTCGCAAATATTTTGACCAGCGTCCAACAGGGTAAATACGACATCGGGCTTTCTTCTATTTTTGACACGGCTGAACGTAGGAAACTCGTCGACATGGTCGACTACTACACCGCAGGAACACAGTGGGCGCAGCGCACAGGGGGCGTAAACGTCGACCCAAATAACGCTTGCGGTTTATCCGTTTCGGTGCAAACCAACAGCTATCAAGCTGATGTCGACTTGGTGGCGCGAAGCCAGAAGTGTGTTGCTGCGGGGCGCGAGAAGATTCACATATTTTCTTACACAATTCAGAGCGACTCTATCGAGGCCGTGAAACTTGGACATGCCGACGCGGTGGTCGCTGACTCGCCAGTAACTCAATACGAGGTTAAAAACTCAGCAGGGAAGCTCGAGATCAAGTACCCGGCCTATGACGAGCAGTACTACGGTATGGCAGTTCAAAAAGGCAATGGCTTGAGCACTGCTCTCCGTTTGGCGATTCAATCACTCATCAACGATGGCACGTATCGAAGCATCCTGGCCGCATGGGGTGTTCAGCTGGGCGCACTACCTAAAGCACTATTCAACGCAGGGAACTAACTATGGCCACCGTGCTTGAGCTACTTCGAGAGCAGCACAAACTAAATAAGGCTGACTTAGCAAGCATCGATCCCAACATGCCAGATGATGAGTTGCTCGCTCAGTTAGTTACTCAAGGCGTGGTCACATCCTCCGATGTCGCTCGAGCGATTGCAGAGAAGAACAACATGACATTTGTCACGTTGAAAGATTTTCCAGTCAATCCATCAACAATTGCCCTGGTGCCACCTGAGTTGTGTCGCAAATATGCTCTCATTCCAGTGGCGCAATCGGGGAATGACCTAACGATTGCCATTTCAGACCCATCCAATGTTCTCGCGATAGATGACGTTCGTGCTGCTACGAAAATGCAGATTAGGCCCGTCGTCGCAACCACTGAAGACATTGCCTCGGTGATAAATCTCTATCTGCGGTCCGACCAGGAAATGCAGAATTTGACCAGCGCGATCGAGCAAGGTCACGTCCAGGCTGACGCGCCTGTTGTCGATCGAAATGCGGACCAAAGTGCACCCATAGTGCGGTTTGTAAACCTTTTGATTTCTCAAGCAATTCAGGACCGCGCCTCAGATATACATCTTGAGCCAACCGAATTTGACCTAAGGATAAGGTTTCGGATCGATGGGGTTCTTCACGAATCGCAGCACGCTCCGAAGGCTGCACAGGCAGAAATTGTTTCTCGAATCAAAGTTATGAGCGAGATGGATATCGCAGAGAGACGTGTTCCGCAGGATGGTCGAATGACTTTCTCATTTGGAGACTCAAAACGAGACCTTCGAGTGGCGAGTCTGCCAACCATCTGGGGCGAGAAGCTGGTTTTACGAATTCTCGACAGCCACACCACAAATATGACCTTTGAAGAGCTGGGTCTGCAGCCTCAGAATCTTGAAGTGTATAAGAATGCAGTTACCAAGCCTTGGGGAATGACTTTAGTCACAGGTCCAACTGGTTCTGGTAAAACCACCACTCTCTACGCAAGTTTGGCGCTAGTTTCAGGGCCACAGGTCAACGTGATCACCATCGAAGATCCAATCGAATATCGAATGGGGGGCATCAATCAGATGCAGGTGAACACCAAGGCGGGGCTTACTTTTGCCACGGCGCTGCGATCGATGTTGCGTGCCGACCCAAACATCATGATGGTTGGTGAAATTCGTGACCGTGAGACCGCTCAAATTGCGGTCGAGGCAGCTTTAACCGGTCACCTTGTGCTCTCCACACTGCACACCAATGATGCGCCAAGCGCAATCACTCGCCTTATCGAATTGGGTGTCGAACCGTTCCTTGTCTCGTCATCGCTCGATTGTGTGGTTGCGCAACGATTGGCAAGAAAACTATGCGAAAACTGCCGCCAAGAGTATGAGCCAGCTGCAGAACACCTGAAAATCGCAGGCTTTCAAGTAAATGCAGTCAAGAAAGCCACTTTTTACAAGGCGGTTGGCTGCGAACATTGTTCGCAAACCGGTTACCGAGGGCGTCTTGCCATCCAAGAGGTCATGCCGGTTACCGAGGAAATCGAGACTCTAATTCTTGAACGAGCATCAAGCACCGAGATTGAAAAGGTTGCTCTTGAGCAGGGGATGACGACGCTGCGTGCAGATGGCTTTGCAAAGGCGGCGATGGGAGTTACAAGCATCGAAGAGGTACTTAGGGTGGTGGCCTGATGCAGCAAAACAAAGCAGAAATTGTTGATAACAAGATAACCAAAGCCCTTCAAAGCCTGGCAGAACGCCGGGCCTCCGACCTTCACGTTATTTCAAACGCCATTCCTCGAATACGAATCGACGGTCTGCTCAAAGACTTACCTGATGCGGAAATATGGTCCAGTGAGACGGTGGAAGAACTAGTCCATTCGCTATTGCGGCCAGAGCAACTCGAAAGATTTAATCGTGGCCTCGAATTGGATTTTTCATTCACCTTGCCGAATTTGGCGCGTTTCAGAGTTAACCTCTACCGTCAGCAGAGCCTAATCGGAGCCGCATTCCGCGTGATTCCAAAGGACATACCCTCGCTTGAAAGTCTTGGCGTTCCGGCAGTTGTAAGTGATTTTACTCAGTTGCCGCGAGGATTGGTTTTGGTCACCGGCCCCACTGGTTCAGGTAAATCAACGACTCTTGCTTCAATGATCGAGCAAATCAACGCGTCCCGTGCGGTGCACATTATTACGGTCGAAGACCCAATTGAATTCACTCACGAGCCAAAACTTGCGATGATCAATCAGCGCGAGGTTGGCACCGACACCCTGAGTTTCGCGAGCGCGTTGAGGCACGTTTTGCGTCAGGACCCAGATGTAATTTTGATTGGTGAACTTAGAGACCACGACACCATTTCTGCCGCACTTACAGCTGCCGAAACTGGTCACCTTGTTTTTGCAACCCTGCACACGCAAGACGCACCTCAAACGATAGACCGTATAGTCGACGTTTTCCCGGCTGACCAGCAAGAACAAGTGCGCATTCAATTGGCCATGACGTTGAAGGGGATTGTTTCTCAGGTCCTGCTACCACGCGTGAATGAAGGCCGAGTCTTGGCCACTGAAATCCTCTTGGTAACCCCAGCGGTCGAGAATTTGATTCGTGAAAATAAGGTTTTCCAAATACCCTCTGTGCTTGCCTCGGGGCGTGCGCTAGGAATGAACTCGCTTGATCAGAGTTTGGCCAATTTGGCTCACGATGGCGAGGTAGCCGTCAAGGCCGCCTACGATGTTGCACGAGATCGCGATGAACTCACCCGGTTGCTTGGTTTTGAAAAGGGCTCCTTCAATCCAAATGATGCCGCACTCGGTAGCGGTCTTATTTCAAGCAGTAAGCGAGGAAGCTAATGCCTAAGGTAACGGAGTATTCATACCTAGCTCGAAATGTGAAGGGGCGAACCGAAAAGGGTTCTGTTGCAGCTGAGTCTAAGTCAATGGTGATGACGAAGCTTCAGGCTCAGGGATTATCGCCAATCTCCATAAGTGAAGGATCTCAAGCGGCGCCGATCAGGCAATCCCTCTCATTGCCAAGCTTTACAAAGCGGGTGACATCTAAAGATTTGGCAATTATGACTCGTCAAATGTCAACCATGGTTGCTGCAGGATTGCCATTATCCCGGGCAATCAGCATTCTTGAGGCTCAGACTGAAAATAAGCGCCTTTCTAGCACTCTGAGCGACGTTCGACTCGATCTGCAGGCGGGAATGACTTTCTCGGGCGCACTCCTGCGTCGGGCAGACATTTTTCCGGTTCTCATGACCAGCTTGGTTGAAGCGGGTGAGGCCGGTGGCTTTCTAGACAAGTCCCTAGAGTCTGTGGCCAAAACTTTCGAAAATGAGTCCAAACTCCACAACACAATCAAGTCTGCAATGACCTATCCAGTTGCAGTGCTCGCCATGGCGGTTGTTGGTGTTTTTGCAATGCTCATATTTATTGTCCCTATTTTTGAAAAGATGTTCGCTCAACTTGGCGGGGCACTTCCAGCGCCAACTCAGATGTTGGTTACCCTGTCGCCAATAGCCGCCTGGTCCTCACCGTTTTTGTTGGTTTTCGGGCTCGTTTTTGCAAACTGGTGGTCGAAAAACAAAAACGCGATGAGGGTTCGGAAAATTGTCGACCCAATTAAACTTCGTTTGCCGATTTTTGGTGCCCTAAATAAAAAAATCGCGCTATCAAGGTTCGCGCGCACCTTTAGCAATATGATCGGCTCAGGAGTCCCTATTTTGCAGGCTCTCAGCGTGATTGGTAAAACTTCGGGGAATGTTGTTATCGAAGAAGCTGTCTCGAGAGTTCAAGATTCGGTCCGACTTGGTACGACAGTTAGTCAGCAAATGGCAAATGAAAAGATTTTTCCAACCATGATCACTCAGATGATTTCAATCGGCGAGTACTCTGGCTCGCTTGAAATTATGCTCGAGAAAATTGCCGACTCATACGATCAAGAAATCGAAGCTACCACAAGTCAATTGACCTCGCTAATAGAGCCGGCGATGATCGCACTTATAGGCATTGTTATTGGTGGAATGGTTATTACGCTTTACCTGCCAATTTTCAGCATTTACAACGTCATCAAATAATGCGCAGAAATTTGTCAAAAAATATCGAATTCGCTTCAAGTCTGAATTTGACGGAGTAGATTGAAGTTATTGGGAGTAATAGCTTCCAGTAAGAATGGGGAAGAAATGAAAACGCAGTTCATCCAGAAACTGGAAACTAAATTCGGCGTCAAGCCAAAGAACGATGCAGGATTCTCGCTGATTGAGCTCCTAGTTGTTGTCTTGATTATCGGTATTTTGTCGGCTATTGCAATTCCAATTTTCTTGGGACAGCAGAACCAAGCTAAGGACTCTGCGGCAAAGTCAGACCTTGCAAACGCCAAGGTAGCCATGATTTCATACTCGGTTTCTAATTCAGGCGCATGGGCGACTACAACCGCGCAGCTCACCTCGTTTGGTTTTGTCCAATCAGACGGCGTAACAGCCGTGACTATCGCCTCAACACCTCCTGCTGGCTCAGCATTCTGTATCTCAGCCGTTTCGGGTGCCAACAACACTTTCCATGTCAAAGACACTGGCGGCGTAGCTTCAGGCCCATGTCAGTAATCTAATGACTATTTGCCGGTTGGGGTTCTGCCATTAGGCGGACCCCAACTGCCAATTTCAGGGGTGGGGTGACGATTTGCTAGGCAGACGCCCGGTAGTAACAAATGCGTACAGCGATGGCGGGTTTAGCCTCGTTGAGATTGTGGTTGCAATCTTCATTCTCGCCGCCCTGTCCCTTGCGTTGATTCCTGCCCTTGTTGTTGGAGTCCAACAGGCAAAAAACAACGCGGTAATAGCCTCAGCCACCGAAATGCTCACTTCAAGGCTCGATGATTCTCGAGGTCAGTCAGCAAGCTGCCAAGCTTTGACTGCCTTTGCCGCCAGCACTGTTGCCGATCAAGTTGAATCGCATGGGGTTTTGTTGCACCTGAGCCAGTCACTTGGTGCATGTCCAGCGACATATCCAGGCACCGTAAGCTATACGGTCAGCGTGGTGCGTCAAGACACGGGCGCAGTTCTTGCCACGTCAACTGAACTTATTTACTTGCAAAGTGCATCGTGATGATAAATAACAAGCGCGACGCCGGCATGGGTTTAGTTGAACTGATTATTTACCTCGCGCTTTCTTTGATCATTCTGTCGGCCTTGGGTGGAGTTGTGATCTCTATGGTGTCGGTACAAAACCAAGTTATGAACAGCGCGAACGGTGCAGAGCAGGCGCAGTTGATTTCTAGAAGCGTCAATTCCGGTGTCCGCAATTCGACAGCGCTTGATCTTCAGTCAGTAAATGGCACCGATCAAATTCTCAGGGTTCGAACCGCTTCTGGAACGGCGACCCCGGTTTGGAGGTGTCAGGCTTGGTACTTCAGTCAAGCTGAAAAAAGTCTGCGTTTAAAGACTTCGCCCGCCGCTATTTCGACGCCTGCTCAGCAGGATTTAGCAAGTTGGACTTTGCTGGCTGCTGGTATCCGACCTGTCCAAGGGGACCAGGTGTTTCTGCTCAGCGGCGTGAAGTTGAGCATTGTTTTCGTTGAACAAATTGCTTCTGAAGCCCCAATCGTAATCAGAACCTCTGTTTCACAGCGCGGCGGAGTAAGGATTAGCGCACCATGTTTCTAGCTAAGAACAAATCAAGTCGATCCAGCGAGTCGGCACGCACTCAGCGGGGCTCGGCTTTGTTGATCGTAGTTGGAGTCATGGCGCTTGGTTTATTGATTTCAGTTTTGCTTGCTTCGTCATTGACTGCCACATTCACTTTCAGCTCAACCGCGAAGGCAGGGATCCAGGCCCAAACTGCAGCTGAAAGCGGCGTCGCCGTAGCTTTGGCGGGTTTGAACACCATAGGCAGCTGTGCAGCGGCGGGCGGTATTTACGCCGACAATGGCAATCCGCATTACCGGGCGACCATTTGGCGCTCGATGGATGGTGCAACCTGGGTCAAGGCTTGTCCGGATTTAGTCACTACACAGGTTCGAATCATATCTACCGGTTTTGCACAAGGCGTTGGCGTAGGTTCGGCAAGTAGCCAAAATCAACGAATAGTTGAATCTACCTTCAGCTATGGCGTTGGAACTAGTGGAGGAAATAGCCCCGGAAAGGCAATGTATGTCTATTCAGCGGGCAATCTTGACACTTATCAAGTGAATTCGTCTGGTGTGATTGCTAGCGATGTTGGAGTGACAACAGGTAACTTCTCTTGCACCGGACCCACGCTTATTCAAGGGTCTGTGCTTGTTGGTCAAGGCTCGGCCAATCTCACCAATAACTGCACAATTTATAACTCGGTTTTAGCCACTGGCTCGATTACACTCACGTCGAATTCACAAATCCACGGTGACGCAACTTCGTCGGGTGCTGGGGTCACAATTGCAAATGTCACTGACACCATTGGCGGAAGCGTCTATGCCAACGGAGAAGTCAGCAGCAACGGTGCGATTTTGGGAAATGTCGAGGCCGTCGGGGCAGTGACGCTAGTGCAGGGTAGTTCCGTCGGTGGAAGCATAAAGGCTGGCGGTTTGGTCTCAATCTCAAGTTCAGTCGGCGGCTCTGTGTCCACACCTGGAAACTTAGATTTTGTCGCCACCGGCAGCATTGGCGGTTCTATTACGATCGGCGGCACTTTGACTTATGGAAAGCTCTCAGGGGCTGCCGCTGCAGCGGCTTTGAAGAGTCAGGGTAAAGTCGCGGGAACAGTCTTGTTTGGTCAGTCTGGGGTTACCGCACCGGTTGCCAAATCTGCGCCAATCCTTCCTGCTTGGGTAGACCTAAGCTATAACTATTCGACCTGGCAGGCAAATGGTTTTGGAACCCAGCTAACCTGGCCTTCAAGTCTTGGGTGTCGCATCGGAGACGCAAGCAGCACTACTCCTTCAGGGGTCCTTTATCCGTGGTATCAGCAGCTGAAGAATTTGTCTGCACCCACCGTAGTTGACGCACGCTCTTGTGCATCTGTGTCGGGAAACATTTCACTCAGCCTGAAAACTGACGTTGCATTCATCGGAACAAACTTCGACTTTGACTCGATCACCTTGACTTCAGCCGATTCTCAAACACATAAAATTTGGTTTATTGTCCCAGACGCTCAACCAACGGTAGCCGGGCCTCAATGCACCAAACACGGTGGAAATTTCGTTGTCAACACAAGCTCATCGGTGAGCTCGACAGTAGACGCGTTTGTTTACGCCCCTTGTTCAATTGCCATCAATAACGGCACGACCTGGACCGGGCAGCTATATTCTGGAGACATGGTTGGCGGTGGTGGCACCCGAGTGCTCAACTACGTTCCGCTTGGCGTTCCAGGAACGAGTATCGGCGGTGGCCCAATTCCTCCTACGAATGGCCAGGTTGGCGGATTAATTTTTGAAAGAAATCGGTCGGACAACGGCGAATGATTGCCTTGGTAAACCTGATTGCAATTCTTTTAGGGCTTGCTTTCGGATCTTTCGCGAACGTAGTTATTTTCCGTGGCGCTGATCAGTTCTCGAAGTTAAATCCGCCAAGCTCTTGTCTCATGTGCGGCATGCACATTGTGCCAAGGGACAATATTCCGGTCATCTCATGGCTTTTACTTAGGGGTAAATGCCGTAACTGCGGCGCTAAAATTTCAACTATCTATCCGGTGGTGGAAATCATTTCCGCATCACTCTTCTTGCTTTTTGTAAACTTCCCGAGGTCAATAGCGAATGCTATGGACCCAGCGGAGCTAGCCAGTGGGGTGGCTCTTACAGTCGCACTCTGGGTGTTGTCATTTTCGGGGATCACGCTTGCGGCAATTGATTCTCGCGAATTGCGGCTACCAAATCGCTTGGTTTATTCGACTTTCTTTATCGGTGGAACTTGCCTCGCAATCTCCAGTGTTGTAGTTGGTGACTGGGATGCCGTTGTCCGGGCAATTTTAGGAGCAATGGTATCGCTTGCAATATATGGAGCAATCGTTTTTGTTTCCCCACGGGGTATGGGCATCGGCGATCTCAAGCTATCAGCGGTGTTAGGCCTTTATCTCGGGTGGTTCGGCTGGGGTGCATTATTCATGGGGTTGCTATTTGCTTTTCTCCTTGGAGCCGGTTTCGGTTTGGTATTGATTTCAAGAAATAGGGCTAGCGTTCAAAGCACAATACCGTTTGGCCCTTGGATGATTGCCGGTGCTTTTTTGTCCATATTTTTTGGGACTCAATTATGGGGCTCCTATCTAGATTTTCTGCAACGAGTAATCGTTTAGTGGCGTAGGCTAGCGGTGGGGAGGGCATTATGACCAAAAGAATTGTTGGCCTTGACATAGGCCGTAAGTCGATTCGGGCAGCTCAGTTGCGGTTTGCCGCCGGAAAAACGCCCTGCATTGAAAAACTTTTTGCAATTGATATTCCCGTTGGCATCGTTGAAGGTGGCGACATCCTAGATCGCCCAGCGTTTACGGCTGTTTTACAAAAACTTTGGCAGAAGGCTGGCTTTGACACCAGGCACTTAGTTACTGCTGCTGGTAGCCTCCATGTTTTTGCACGCGAGATCGATGTCCCTCAAATGAGCCTTCAGCGAATCAGGGAATCACTCCCATTTGTACTAGATGGGGTGCTGCCTGTGTCGGCAGATCAATTGTTTTTAGATTTTTACCCCATCGAGGAGGGTGTTGAGGAAGCCGGGCTCACTTATCGCGGCCTTGCCGTAGCAGCCGAAAAATCTCACGTTGAATCTTTAGTTCACTGCATAACAGATGCAAAGCTTCGTCCAATGGCCGTGGATTTTGCCCCATTTGCCTTGCTTAGGTCTAGCCTTGATAAGCCGCATAGCGAGAAGCTCCATGTCTACATCGATGTCGGTGGGGGTGCAACTTACTTCTTGATTGCCAAGGGGCGAGTCCCACTATTCGTCCGAATCTTACCTAACGGTGGAAGCGATATCGACCGTTCTATCGCCGCCTCTCTGCGCGTCACGGAAGACGAAGCGGAGCGTGTTCGCAGGGCGGTAAACCTCAATTCTGAGGCAAAGGACAGCGCTGATGTTCGCGAAGCAACTATTGCGGCTTTGCAGGAGCTTTTGACTGGACTCTCAAGCACAATCGATTACTTCGAACAATCTCATAAAGTAACTCTGCGCAAGGATTGTCAAGTGACACTTTCGGGTGGGGTTTCAAAAGTCGAGGGAATCGAAAAAATCCTTGAAGCTGCAATAACCATGCCTGTTTCCCTGAATCCCAAAATTAGTAATGCTAAGGCTTGTGAAGGGCTAAAAATTAAGCCTGACGAGGAGAGTAACTTCCTAATGGCGATCGGGCTGGCACTTGGGGAGGCAGACAATGCCTAGTGTGCAAAATCGACTTCCATTGGTTGGCCAGGTTGCAAAAGCTGACTTCCTGCCTCCAGAGATAAAAGACTTGCACGATGGGCGACGCAACCGACACCGTTTGGGCATTGCCACCCTCATTGTCGCTTCCGTCTGTGCTACCGCATACTTCTCAAGCACTGCTGCCTTAAACGTCGCCACAGACTCGTTAGCTGCCGAACGAAAGGCAACGGACCAAATTCAGATAGCCCAGTCGAGTTATTCAGATATCGTTTCGCTGCTGCATGAATCGAGAATTTTAGGCCTTTCGTATTTTGTGGCATCGGAGCCAGAAGTCGATTGGCCAAGGCTGATTGGTTTGATTTTGAGGCCACTTAGCGCTGGCGCAAAAATTACTTCCATTGACCTCACGGGCACGTCATCTGCAAGCAGCGCAGGAACAGCCCCGCTTTCGGGTCAATCAATAACTGTGACCGTAGATGTTGACTTAAACGGAAGCACTTATGAAGCTATTGAGTACTTCCTTTTGGACGCGCGTCAATGGCCAGGTTATTCAAACGCAGAAATTAAGGATATGCATCGCACCGCGACAGGATATGTTGCCACTCTAGACATCCATCTTGGTCTTGCCGCGCTTGTCGATGATGCAAAACATAGCCAGATGCTTGAAGATAAGGCGACAAATTGAAGCCAAAACAAATATGGACAGCAGGAGCATTTGCGCTGATGTTTGCGATCGGAATCGGCACGGTGATTCTTGGAGTGTTGCCTAACCTTAGTCAAATTTCAGTTTTAGACTCTACGCGCATGCAAACTCGCGAAGCCAATTTGATCAAGTTGACCTATCTTGCAGACCTCAAGCTCAAGTCGGCTGACAAGGCAGCCTTGATGTCCACACTAGAGAAGAAGCGTCAGATGGTTCCAACGAGACTATCAAACGTGGAGTTCATGGATGAATTAAAGTCCATCGCGGGTGCCCGAAATGTGACGGTGGAGAAGCTCAGCACAACTAAGCCGCAACTGTTTGTGGCACCTCCAGCAGTCAAACCAAACCACCTGTATGACCTTGCCGTCAGTGAACTCGGCAACCAATCGTTGTTCGTGTCAAATATCAGTTTTTCTTTGCAAGGAAAAATGTCAGACATAGCTAAGTCGCTCTTGGATTTGAATGGTGGTCCACGCTACGTGTTGGTGACTAGAGTCGTAGTTCCTAAGGCGCAGGGGCTCGGGGACGCTCTTGTCACAGCAGACTTTACCGCCCAGATTTTCACACTGGCTATTCACTAGACAAATTCCTGACAAGCAGGCCAAGGCTGCACACAAGAAATAGCCTGCGCTTATTTTTTGATTCAAAGTGAAAGCCCCACCGAATGGTGGGGCTTTCACTTTGAACGAAATTTAGAGGCGTCGCGAAGACAGGCGCTTAACCCAGTCAGGGTCCTTGTGGTCAAAGAACTGTGACTCGCCAGTGTCTAAGGTGATAATTTCAGCCATCTCGGCGTCGCTGAGAGTGAAATCTTGAGATTCAAAATTTTCGCGCATGCGCTCGATTCGGACAGACTTTGGAATTACAACAATTTCGCGTTGAGTCAACCAGCGTAGAACTACTTGGCCGATTGTCTTGCCATGATTAGCGGCGATTTTTGCTAGCAGGGCATTGGAGAACAGGTCATTTTTACCCTCGGCAAATGGTGCCCATGATTCAATTTGAACCCCAAGTTCGAGCATGAGGTCCTGGGCGACCTTTTGATTGCGGAAAGGGTGGGTTTCAACCTGATTTACGGCAGGAACAATCTTGTTATTCAGAGTGAGGTCAAGCAAACGGTCAGGTGCAAAGTTAGAAACACCAATGGCTCGTGCTTTTCCTGTCGCGTTGACTTCTTCCATA
>Ga0228702_1001361_pt1 | contig 15753 bp, 15 predicted proteins | sample McNCre217_Aug_MG_2_FD_178018 | JGI IMG/M metagenome (GOLD analysis project Ga0228702, IMG submission 178018) | Freshwater microbial communities from McNutts Creek, Athens, Georgia, United States - 20-17_Aug_MG | ecosystem: Environmental > Aquatic > Freshwater > Creek | place: USA: Georgia... | reverse complement strand
GGGCATGCGGCTAAGCGCGGGCATCACCCTGACCATGCTGAGCCTTGTCGTCCTGCTGCCCATCGGCGCCCTTCTTTTGAAGGGCGCTACAGCCGGTTTGCCGGCGCTCTGGACCGAAGTGAACACCCCCCGCATCTGGGGCGCGCTGGCGCTGTCGTTCCGGCTGTCGCTGATTGCGGCGCTGATCAATTTGGTGTTCGGTCTGCTGCTGGCATGGGTCTTGGTGCGCTACCGCTTTCCCGGTCGCAAACTGCTGGATGCGGCGGTTGATCTGCCCTTCGCACTGCCCACCGCAGTTGCAGGCATCGCCCTGACGGCGCTTTACGCCCCGAACGGTGCCTTTGGCGCGATTGCCAAAAGCTTCGGCGTCAAGATCGCCTACACGCAATGGGGCATCTTGCTGGCGCTGATCTTCGTCGGCCTGCCCTTCGTCACCCGCACCGTGCAGCCCGTGGTCGAAGAGATTGAACGCGAAGTCGAAGAGGCCTCGGCCACCCTCGGCGCCAGCCGGTTCTACACCCTGCGCCGCGTGGTTCTGCCAATGCTGGCGCCTGCGGCAATGACTGGCTTTGCGCTGTCGCTGGCCCGTGCGGTGGGCGAATACGGCTCGGTGATCTTCATCGCCGGAAACATCCCGCTGAAAACCGAAATCGCGCCGCTGCTGATCGTGATCAAGCTGGAAGAGTTCAACTACACCGGCGCCACCGCCATCGGCATCGCCATGTTGTTGATTTCCTTCGCCATGCTCTTGGTGATCAACGCCCTGCAAGTGCTTAGCCGCAGAAGGATCGGTTATGTCTGATACCCACCTCCGCTTTCGCCCCGTCGCAACCGAACCTGCCCCGGTGCGCGCAGCCCTGATCCTGACCTCGGTTGCCTTCCTTGCGGTGCTGCTGTTCGCGCCGCTGATCGTGGTGTTTGTCGAAGCGCTGCGCGATGGCGCAATTGCCGCCGTCGCCTCGCTTGCCAACCCCGAAGCCGCCTCGGCCATCCGCCTGACGCTGATCGTCGCGGCGCTTGCCGTGCCGCTGAACGCGGTGTTCGGCATCAGTGCCGCATGGTTCATCACCAAATACGACTTTCGCGGCAAGGCGCTGCTGATCACCCTGATCGACCTGCCGTTTTCGGTTTCCCCAGTGGTGGCGGGGCTTTGTCTGGTGCTGACTTTCGGGGCCAACACCGCACTTGGCGGCTGGCTGGTCGGGCATGGCTATCCCGTGGTCTTCGCTTTACCGTCGATCGTGCTGGCCTCGATGTTTGTCACCTTCCCCTTCGTCGCCCGCGAACTGATCCCGGTGATGATCGAACAGGGCCGCGCCGAAGAAGAAGCCGCCCTGACGCTTGGCGCTTCGGGCTGGCGGATCTTCTTTACCGTCACCCTGCCCAACATCCGCTGGGCGCTGCTTTACGGCGTGCTGCTGTGCAACGCCCGCGCCATGGGCGAGTTTGGCGCGGTCGCGGTGGTTTCGGGCAAAATCCGCGGCCAAACCGCGACGATGCCGATCACCATCGAAATGCTTTACAACGAATACCTGTCGGTCGCAGCCTTCAGCCTTGCCGCAGTGCTTGCGCTGCTTGCCCTGGTCACGCTCACCTTGAAAACCCTGCTTGAATGGCGCTTTGCCGATCAATTGGCAGCCAGTCATCACCGCTAATCCGGTCAGCAAAGGATACCCCGATGCACATCGAAATCGACGAAATCTCGAAAGAGTTCGGCAGCACCGCCGCTTTGCACCCGGTGTCGCTTGCCATCCCCTCAGGCGCTTTGGTCGCCCTGCTTGGGCCCTCTGGCTCTGGCAAAACCACGCTGCTGCGGATCTTGGGCGGGCTTGAATTTCCCACCTCGGGCCGCGTACTGTTTGATGGCGAAGACGCCACGGCGCTTACGGTGCAACAACGCCGCGCAGGCTTTGTGTTTCAATCCTACGCGCTGTTTCGGCACATGACGGTGTTTGAAAACATCGCCTATGGCCTGCGCGCCCGGCCCCGCGCCCAACGCCCCGCCGCCGCCGAAATCGCCCGCCGCGTCACCAAACTGCTGGACCTGATCCAGCTTCCCGACATCGGCGCGCGCTATCCCAGCCAGCTTTCCGGCGGCCAACGCCAACGCGTGGCCTTGGCGCGCGCTCTGGCGATTGAACCGCGCATGCTCCTCCTTGATGAACCCTTCGGCGCGCTGGATGCCCGCGTGCGCAAAGAACTGCGCGCCGGCCTGCGCGAAATCCACGACACGACCGGCCTGACCTCGGTTTTCGTGACCCATGATCAGGACGAGGCGATGGAGCTGGCCGATCTGGTGGTGGTGATGTCGATGGGCCGCATCGAGCAAATCGGTCGACCCGCCGATATCCGCGCCCGCCCGGCCACCGAGTTCGTCAAAAGCTTCCTGTCGGCCTAAAACTCTGCCCACCCGTTACCCTTCATCTTGGCAAAAATATCCCACGGGGGGCTTGGGGGGGCGTGAAGCCCCCCTACCCGGCCAGCCCATAGACGCGCCGCGCATTAAGATGCCCGATCGCCGCCTGCTCGTCCCCACTTAACCCCGACAGCAACGCCCGACTTGCATCAATCCACGCAGGCAGCCCAATCGCCAGATCCACCACCGGCCAATCGCCGCCCCAGATCATCCGCTTCGGCCCGAACACCTCTAACATCGCCTCGGCATAGGGCCGCAGCAACGCGACCGATGCGGTTCCGGGCGCGCAATTCACCGAAATCCCAGAAAACTTAAGCCAAACCTGCGGCAAGGCCGCCATGGCGCGCAGGCCCACCAACCAAGCGTCAAAGCCATCTGCCGCGATGTCAGGGTTGCCGCAATGGTCCAGCACAAACACCTGATCCGGGCAGGCCCGCACCAATGCCTCTGCAATCGGCAACTGCCGCGCGAAAAAGCACAGATCAAACGGCAGGCCCTTGGCACCTATCTTGCGCAGATTGCGGCGAAACACCTCGGTCTGGCTGATGCAATCGTCCACCACATGCAGAATGCGGCGATACCCAACCACCGAAAGCGCATCCGCTTCGGCCAACCACGCGTCAAAGCCCGCCTCGGTTTCAGGCCGGCACGAGGCGATCTGCCCCAGCATACCGTCTTGGCCAACAAGGCGCGACACCAGCCGCGCCTCGTGCTGATAACAATCGTCATCGACGCCGGTCTCCATGAAAACCGTGCCAATAACGCCGTTGCCCGCCGTCAAGCGGCGATAGTCGGCAACCGTGAAATCCCCCGCCAGCGCCGCTTTGCCTTCGGTCCAACCATAGCCCAACTGACCCCGCAGGATCAGATGCTGATGCGTGTCGATGAATTCCACAGCCGTCCCCCCTTAGTCGGCAATCACATCCTGCCGTTGCTGACCCAGACCTTCGATGCCCAGCTCCACCACATCACCCGCTTTCAGGTATTTCGGTGGCTTCATCCCCAAGCCAACCCCCGGAGGCGTGCCGGTGGAAATCACATCGCCCGGATGCAGGGTCATGAACTGGCTTAGGTAAGACACCAGAAACTGCACGCCATAAACCATGGTCTTGGTCGATCCGTTCTGCATCTTGGTGCCATTCACCGTCAGCCACATCGGAAGGTTCTGCGGGTCGGCCACCTCGTCGCGCGTCACCAGCCACGGCCCGATCTGGCCGAAGTTGTCGCAAGATTTGCCCTTGGTCCACTGCCCGGCGCGTTCAGTCTGGAAAGCGCGCTCTGACACGTCATTGGTCACGGCATAGCCCGCAACATACGACATCGCGTCCGCCTCGCTGACATATTTCGCCTTGGTGCCGATCACCACGGCAAGTTCCACCTCCCAGTCGGTCTTTTCAGACCCGCGCGGAATGATGATCGGGTCATTCGGGCCGCAAATCGCACTTGTGGCCTTCATGAAAATCACCGGCTCTGGCGGCACCGCCATACCGGATTCCGCCGCATGGTCGGCATAGTTCAAGCCGATGCAGATGAATTTGCCGGTGCCAGCCACGCAAGGCCCCAGCCGCGCGCCGCTGACCACGGGCAAAGCGGCAATATCCGCTGCCCGGATCGCCGCCAGCCCAGCATCCGACAGCACCGTGCCACCAATATCGGGCACCACCGCCGACAGATCGCGCACCGTGCCATCCGTATGCAAAATACCGGGTTTTTCAGCCCCCGCAGGGCCATGACGCAGAAGTTTCATGTCTTATCCTCAGATGTTGGCCCAACCGCCGTCGATCACATGCGCGACGCCGGTGGTGTAGGAAGATTCGTCCGATGCCAGATAGGTCACCAAAGCCGCGATCTCTTCGGCTTTGCCAATCCGGCCAATGGGTTGACGGGCAATAAACGCCGCCCGCGCGGCTTCGTAATCACCAGTATCGCGCAACCGCTGTTCCAGCGACGGGCTTTCCACTGTGCCCGGACAAATCGCGTTGCAACGAATGCCCTTGCCAATGAAATCCGCCGCAATCGACTTGCTGATGCCGATCACCCCGGCTTTGGTCGCGCCATAAACAAAGCGGTTCGGCGCCGCGATCACGCTAGAGGCGACCGAGGCCATGTTGATGATCGACCCGCCACCATTGGCGATCATGCCGGGCAAAAACGCCCGACACATCCGGTACATCGCGGTCATGTTCAGATCCATCGAGAACGCCCATTGGTCCTCGTCACAGTCCAAAATCGTGCCCGCCGCCACGAAGCCCGCGCAGTTGAACAAAACCTCGAATGGCCCCAACGCTGCTGCCGCCGCAATCGACGCCGGATCGCGCACATTCAGCACCCGCGTTTCAATGCCTTCGGCGGCCAATGTCGTCAAAGCGGCCTCGTTCACGTCGGTCGCCAGAACCTTTGCGCCTTCGCGCGCCATCATCAGGGCGCTGGCCCGCCCGATGCCCTGCCCCGCCGCCGTCACCAGCGCGCGTTTGCCTGTCAGCCGTCCCATCCTGTCCTCCTGAAACTTCCCCGAAACATGCCCCGCTCAGGCGGGCAGGTCCATCATCTTGGTGAAGATTTCCTGCCGCACATCCAGCAAAACCTCTTCAACATCCCGCGCCTGTGGCCCGCACATCCACGCCATCACCGACGCTGGCACCGAAGTCCGTACCAGCTTGTCTTGCGGGATCTTGCTGATCGGATTGAACCCCGCCTGACGAATCGTCCCTTGCATCGCGGTATCGGTGGGCGGGATGCCAACGAAGAAGGTTTTCACCGCTGGCGCCAGTTCCATTGCCATCATCTGCGTCAGCATCCGCATCCCGGCTTTGGTTGAACAATACACCGTCCAGCCCTCCATCGGCGTGGTCGCCGCGCCAGTGCCCGCATTAACGATCACGCCGTTCGCTTCGCGCAACAGCCCCAGCGCCGCCACCGACATCCGGTGCACCCCGGTCACATTCACCGCAAACGCCGCACCCAGCGCGTCGCTGGGAACCGCCTCCAGCGGCCCGATCGGCGCGATCACCCCGGCGTTGTTCACCAGCACATCCAACCGACCCGATTCGGCCTGCACCCGCGCCACCGCCGCATCAACATCGGCCTGTTTCGTCACATCCAGCGCCAGCACAACCGCCGCCGCTGGCAGCGCCTCTGCCGCCTCGCCGGGGTAAATTCCGGCAAACACTTTGGCGCCCTTAGCCACCAGAATCCTTACCAATTCCGCGCCGATGCCCTTGCCGGCACCGGTCACCAGAACCACGCGGCCCGACAGATCAGGAACCGGAACAGGCGAAAGATTGAACATTTTTCTTGACCTCAGGATTTTGAGCGTTGTTAATTGGCCTTACCAATTGACGAAGTATCGCGAACTGGCCGTTCTGTCAAAACCTATCAGGCCAGCGGCGAAGGGGGGAAATACATTGACCAAGATAGCCCGGATCGAACCGATCCCGATCGAATATCCAGACCCCAATGACTTCGGCACCCTGCGCCGCACCGTTTTGGTGCGCGTCGAAACCAGCGACGGCATTGTTGGCTGGGGCGAAAGCATCGCGATGTGGCCCGAAGCCTGCCGCGCCACCGCCCTTGTCATCCGCGATGGCCTAACCCCGATCTTGCTGGGCGAATCCGTTGATATTGAAACGCTTTGGGCAAAAATGCGCCGCCATGTCTGGTGGTATGGCGAAGGCGGCATCGCCTCGCTTGCGATTTCTGGCATCGACATGGCGCTGTGGGATATTCAGGGCAAAGCCCTTGGCAAACCGCTTTACGAATTGCTTGGCGGGCTCAAGCAAGACCGTCTGCCCGCCAACGCCTCCAGCCATGTGAACAAAAAAGGCGAAGCCGCCTGCGTGGCCGAAGTCGAAGGGTTCTTTGCCGCAGGCTTTCGGTCTACCAAACTGGGCTTTGCCAAAAAGGGCGAAAGCAACATCGGCGGCGACCCCGACACCGATGTGTCCTTCATCCGCGCGCTGCGCTCGGCGCTTGGCCCCGACGCGGGCATCTTGGTTGATATTGGCAATGGCGTGCGCTGGGACGCCGACACCGCGATTTCGGTTGCCAACCGCATGCACGATCTGGGCATCGGCTGGTATGAAGAGCCGCTTTATGTCACCGACGATGCTGGCTACCGCAAGCTGCGCGCCAACACAAAGGTCCGCCTGGCGAGTGGCGAGCGGGAATTCACCGAAGCCGGCTACCGCCGCCAAATGGAATTCGTGCAAGCCATCGACGTTTATGGCGTTGATCCGGCCCGTGTCGAAGGCATCACTGGCTTTCGCCGCGTGGATGCCCTGGCCAGCCACTATGGCAAAACCGTCAATGCCCATGCCTGGTCGACCGCGATCACCACGGCCGCCTCTTTGCATCTGTCGCTGGCATCGCCCAACACCGAAATCTTCGAATTCAAACCCTTCCCGGTGGTGGTGCAGGACGACCTTGTTGCCGAAAAAATCTGGCACAAAGACGGCTGGGCCTATCCGCTGCATGGCCCCGGTCTGGGCATCGAGGTGCAAGAAGACGTCGTGCGCCGGATCGCCATGCCATGACCCTGACGCCCCCCAGCGAAGACGATATCCGGCGCGGCGGCTTTTCCACGCCGTGGGATGCGCCAATGGTCCCGCCGTTTCCGTTCCGCTTTCGCAACGCAGAAATCCTGACGGTGTATTGGCGCACCGATCCCGCCAAAATCGCCTTTCTGTTGCCGCCGCCGCTGCGCCCCGAAGGCGATATCGTCTGCGCCCATATCTACAAGATGAACGATACCGATTGGCTTGGCCCCTACAGCGAAGCCAACGTGATGGTCGGGGCAGCCTTGGGCGACCGTCGCGGCGCTTATTCGCCCTATCTGGTGCTGTCGTCTGACATCGGCGTGGCGCATGGCCGCGAAACCCACGGTCAGCCGAAAAAGCTGGGCACGCCCAAGCTGGAACCGCGCGGCGACCTGCTGGTTGGCCAAGTCGAACGCAACGGTATCAAGGTGCTTACCGCCACTCTGCCCTACAAACAGCGCGCCTGCGATCCGTCACGGCTGAAACCCTATTTCGACTTTGCCACCAACCTCAACCTCAAGGCCATCGACCATATCGATGGGACCCCCGCCATCCGGCAAATCACCTCGCGCCAGCTTGCCGATGTGACGGTGCATGAATGTTGGGAAGGCCCCTGCACCGTCGAGTTGCGCGCCAATGCGCAACTGCCACTGTTCCGGCTGCCGGTTCTTGAACCGCTGCAAGGGTTTTACTGGCGCGCCGACTTCACCCTCGTCCCCGGCGAGATCCTTTACGATTATCTGAAGGGCACACCATGAAAGTTGTGGTCACCGATTACACCTTCCCCGCCTTGGCGCAGGAAGAAACCGCAGCCCTTGGCGCCGGTGCGACGTTTCAATCGCACCAGTGCAAGACCGCAGACGATGTGGCGCAGACTGTCGCCGGGGCCGATGTGGCGGTGGTGCAGTTTGCACCCTTTGGGCCTGCTGCCGCCGCTGCCGTCAAACCGGGCGCCACGGTGATCCGCTATGGCGTGGGCTATAACAATATCGACCTTGCCGCCTGCGCCGCGCATGGCCTGCGCGTTGGCTACGTTCCCGATTACTGCGCCGACGAAGTTGCCGACCACACCGCTGCCTCGGCCTTGGCGCTGTTGCGCAAACTCACGCCAATGGATACCTCGGTGCGGGCTGGCGACTGGGCGGCGGTCAAAATCGCAAAGCCGATGAAACCGTTCAACCAGACCAAGTTCGGCTTCTTCGGTATGGGCCAGATCGGTCGCGCGGTTCACACCCGCCTGCGCGCCTTCGGCTTTCAGTTTCTGGCCGCAGACCCCGGCCTGACCGATGCCGTCGCCGCAGAAATGGGTGTCAGCAAATGTAGCCCCGAAACCTTGCTGCAAACCGCCGACATCATCAGCCTGCACGCCCCGGCCACCGATCTGACCACTGAATATTTCAACGCCGCGCGCCTTGCCACCATGCAACCGCATGCCATGCTGGTAAACTCGGCCCGCGGCCAATTGATCAACGAGGCCGATCTTGCGGCGGCGCTGACCAAAGGCATCATCGCCGCCGCAGCGCTTGACGTGTTTCATGTCGAACCGTTGCCCGCAGACAGCCCGCTGCGCCACGCGCCAAACCTGACGCTTACCCCGCACGCCGCTTGGTATTCCGAAGCCGCGATCCACCGCCTGCAAGAGTTGGTGGCGCTCGATATTACCCGCGCACTGTCGGGCAAAGGCCCGCGCAAACCAGTGCCACAGTAATTCCCACCCCGTGGGAGAAAGACCCGGCACGGGGAACGTGCCAGATATCTGGGAGGATAAAATGTATATGAAACATCTACTTGGCGCGGCTGCCGCGCTGATGCTTGGCACTGCAAGCTTTGCCTATGCTGATACCATCAAGCTTGAGCCGGGCAAGGCCACCGATATGGTGCTGCTGCCGAAATTCCTTGGCATCCTTGTGTTCGATCAGGCCAACGAAGGCGCGCAAGAAGCGCATAAAGAACTCGCCAACACCGGCAAATTGGAATTCACCGGCCCAACGCCCGAAAACTCGGTGGCAGGTCAGATCGAAATCATGACCAACGCCGCCACCCAAAAGCAAGGCGCGGTGATGCTGTCGAACAATGCGGGCGACCAGATCGCCCCGGCCGCCGAAGCCGCAATGGCCGCTGGCACCAAAGTTGTGACATGGGACAGCCCGATCCCGTCGGCCAAAGGCGAAAGCGTGTTCGTGGCGCAGGTCGACTTCGGTTCGATCGGCACCGTGATGGCCGACATGGCCTTCGATATTCTGGGCGGCAAGGGCAAGATGGCGGTGCTGTCGGCCACCCCCGACGCGGCCAACCAGAACGCCTGGATCGACTCGATGAAAGCCGCGCTGGCCACCGATGCCAAATACAAAGACATCGAACTGGTCGACGTGGTTTACGGCGATGATCAGGCCGAAGTGTCGTATAATCGCGCCCTGGCGCTGGTCGATAAATACCCAGATCTGGGCCTGATCATGTCGCCCACCACGGTTGGCATTCAAGCCTCGGCCAAAGCCATGCAAGACGAAGGCCTGTGCGACAAGGTCAAGGTCTCTGGCCTTGGCCTGCCGTCGGAAATGGTAAGCTACACCATGAACGGCTGCGCGCCGGAATTCGCGCTGTGGGACTTCCGCGATCTGGGCTACCTGACCTATTACACTGCCTACGGTCTGGCGACGGGTCAGCTTACCGGTGACATCGGCGAAACCTTCACCGCAGGTCGGATGGGCGATTACACCATCGAAGCCGATCCGGGCCGCGAAGGGGCCAAGCGGATCTTGATGGGGCCGTTCACCGTCTACACCAAAGACAACGTCGAAGCCGCCGCAAAGTAAGGCCTGCCGAACCTGCGTGGCCGGGCGCTTGCCCCCGGCCACGTCCCCTTTTCGTTGGATGACCTGCATGACCCCCACCCTTGCCCTGCGCGCGGTGTCGAAGAATTTCGGCATGACCGCCGCCTTGACCGATATGTCGCTAGAGCTGTTCCCCGGCGAGGTGCACGCCATCGTCGGCGAAAACGGCGCGGGCAAATCAACCATGATCAAGATCATGACCGGCATTCACCAACCCAGTTCCGGCGGCGTTGAAATCGATGGCACCGCTGCCACCCTGACCGGGTCAAAAGCCGCCCGCCTGCGCGGCGTTGCCGCAATCTATCAAGAACCGATGGTGTTTCCCGATCTGGATGTCACCGAAAACATCTTCATTTCCGCCACCAAGGGCCTGTTTCTGAACCGCCCCGCCATGCGCCGCGCCGCCCGCGATCTGATCGCGCGCATCGGCATGACGCTTGACGTTGATCGCACCGCCGCGGGGCTGTCATTGGCCGAACAGCAAGCCGTCGAAATCGCCCGCGCCCTAAGCCAGGACGTGCGCGTGCTGATCATGGATGAACCCACAGCCAGCCTGTCGGCGCATGAGGCCAGCGAACTTCGCCGCATCGCCCGGCAACTGGCCGATGACGGCGTGTCGGTTGTCTATATCTCGCACCGCCTGGAAGAGGTGTTCGAACTGGCCGACCGGGTTTCGGTGATCCGCGATGGCAAACACATTTCCACCAAACTGATCGCCGATGCCACGCCGCAAAGCCTGATTGCCGAAATGGTCGGGCGCGAGGTGGGCAACTACTTTGCCAAAACCCCCAGCACCGCCACCACCGAAACCTTGCTGTCTGTACAGGGCCTTAGCGCAGACGGAGTGTTCAGCGACATTTCTTTCGATCTGCATCGCGGCGAAATCCTGTGCATGGCCGGGCTCATCGGTGCCCGCCGCACCGATGTCGCACTTGCACTGTTTGGCATGCTGAAAACCAGCGCCGGAACCGTCACTTACAAGGGCAAGCCGCTTAAAATGACTTCATCACGCGAAGCCATCGACAACGGCATCGCCTATGTCTCGGAAGACCGCCGCAAGCTGGGCCTTGCCATGGCGCTGCCCATTCGCTGGAACATCAGCCTTGCGACGCTTGAAAAATACCTATCGCCCTTGGGTCTGATCGACACCCGCGCCGAAATCGCCACAGCGTGGAGCTACAAACAAAAGCTGAACATCCGCACCCCCAACACCGAAATCGCCGTCGGCACCCTATCGGGGGGCAATCAGCAAAAGGTAATGCTGGCGAAATGGCTGAACATGAACCCCGCGCTGCTGATCGTCGATGAACCCACCCGTGGCATTGACGTGGGCGCCAAGGCCGAAGTCCACGCGCTGATCCGCGCCTTTGTTGCGGCGGGCGGCGCCGCCTTGGTAATCTCGTCCGATCTGCCAGAGGTGCTTGCGATGGGCGACCGCATTCTGGTGATGCGCGAAGGCCGCCAGATGGCGATCTTGCCGCACGACTCCGCCACCCAGCACTCCATCATGGCGCTTGCCACCGGACAAAAGGATGCCGCTTGATGGCTTTGCTTACCCGCCTTTCCCCTGCCGCGCTGCGTCTTTTGGCCTTGCTGGCCGTGCTGGCACTTGTGCTGATCTTCTTTTCGACCCAGATCGAAGGCTATCTGAACGGCCGCCTGTTCAACCGGATTTCCTCTTCGGTTGCCATAATGGCCCTGATCGCCACCGGTCAAACACTGGTGATCCTGACTCGCAACATCGACCTGTCTGTCGGCTCTGTGGTGGGCTTTTCCGCCTTTGCCACCGGCAGCCTGATCAGCAACCACCCCGACCTTAACCCGCTGATCCTGCTGCTTTACGCCGCCGCCGTCGGCACCGGTTTTGGCATGCTGAACGGCGTACTTGTGGCCTATGCCCGCATTCCGTCGATCATCGTCACCCTTGCCAGCATGGCGCTGTTCCGTTCAGCCCTTGTCGAATATTCCAATGCCAAATCCATCACCTCGGAAAGCCTGCCCGCTTGGCTGACCGATTTCCCCAATATGCCGGTGTTTTCGCTTGGCGCGATGGAGTTTCGTGCCGGTTTCACCGCATCGCTTGTGGTGGTGCTGATCGTGCATTTTGCGCTGACGCGCCTGCGGCCTGCCCGCCAATTCTTTGCCGTAGGGTCCAACCCCGAAGCCGCCGAAATGGCCGGCATTGACGCCCACCGCACCATCTTTGCCGCCTTTGCCCTGTCTGGGCTAATGGCAGGGCTGGCGGGTTTCATGTTCCTTGCCCGCTTTGGCAACATCACCGTCGTCGCTGGGCTTGGGTTTGAGCTGAAATCCGTCGCCTCTTCGGTCGTCGGCGGGGTGAATATCTTTGGCGGCTCCGGCTCGGTGATCGGGGCGTTTCTGGGTGCCATTTTGGTTGACCTGCTGGAAACCTCGCTGGTGCGCTGGGCCGTGGTCAGCGAATTCTGGCGCGAGGCGGTGCTGGGGGCGCTTATCTTGCTTGCCGTCACCACCGACACGCTGTTCTCGCGCCGCCTTGCCGCCCTGGGCGCGCGCAAATCCAAGGAGTCCGCGAAATGACCCGGCTTTATTCGTGGGAAGGTCTGCTGTTTGCCACCTTCGTGATCATCTTTGCCTTCAACGCGGCCTTCACCCCAGATTTTCTTGGCCTCTCCAACCAGATCAACCTGTTCCAACTGTCGATTGAAAAGATCATTCTGGCGCTTGTGATGACCTTCATCATCATCAACGCCGAAATAGATCTTTCCGTCGGGTCAATGATGGGGCTGTCAGCCTGTGCTTTTGGCTATCTTTACCAAATCGGAACCCCTGCCCCCGCCGCAATAGCGATTTGCCTTACTGCGGGCGTTCTGGGCGGCTTTCTGAACGGCTGGTTCATCGCCCGACTTGGCCTGCCCAGCCTTGTTGTCACCCTTGCCACCCTGATCGGCTTTCGCGGCCTTGCCCGCGTCATGCTGGAAGATCGCGGCATCGGCGACTTCCCCGAATGGTTCAACGCCTTGGGCCAAAAAGGCCTGATCGGCCCGCTGCCCTTCGCGCTTTTGGCCTTCGCCCTACTTTTCGCCCTGCTTTATGTGCTGCTTGAACGCTCTGGCTTTGGCCGCAAAACCTATGTCATCGGCTCGAACCGCGATGTGGCAGACTTCGCCGGCATCGACACTGCCCGCCACAAGATCGTGTTGTTCACCCTATCGGGGCTGACCTCCGCCTTCGCCGGCCTGCTGTTTGCCGCCCGCGTCGGTGCGGTGCGCGGCGATGTGGGGTCGGGGTTTGAGCTGGACGTGATCACCATCGTGCTGCTGGGCGGCGTCAGCATCTTTGGCGGCAAAGGCACGCTGGTTGGCACCTTGCTGTCGATCCTGATCGTGCTGAACCTGCGCAATGGCATGGGCCTGATGAACATCACCGGCCACATCCAAACCGGTGTGATCGGGCTTTTGCTCATCGCGTCGGTCGTGATACCGCGGATAAAATTCGCGACATCACGCGGATCAAAGCCAGAGGCCACATCATGACCGACCCCGTCAAAATCGAATTCGATGCACCAATCCAGCGTGAATCCGTCGCCGAAATGGTGGTGCGCCGCATCCTTGATATGGTCAAAGCCGGTGTTCTGAAGGCGGGCGACACCCTGCCCCCCGAACGCGATCTTGCGCTTTCGCTGAACGTCTCGCGCCCCTCGGTGCGCGAAGCCATGCGCGGCCTTGCGGTGCTGGGCGTTGTGAAAACCCGGCAAGGCGGTGGCGCCTATATCTCTGATCTTGGCCCAGACGCCCTGCTTGGCCCGATCCAGTTCTACCTTTCGCTTGAAGGCATGAACATCCGCGAACTTTACGACGCCCGCAGCCTGATTGAATCCGATGTTGCCCGTCGCGCTGCCGTGGCGATCACTGATGACGAACTGTTGCAGCTGGAAGCCCTGCTGCAAACCCAACACCACACCATCGGCGACCCGATTGCGTTTCGCAAATCCGACTTCGAATTTCACGAACTGATCTGGATCGGCTGTCGCAACGCCTTTCTGAAACGCATCGGCGAAAGCCTGAACGTCATCGGGTTGGAGTTTCGCAAGCGCGCGTCCGAGCGCCCCGGCGTTCTAGAACAATCGCTGCGCGACCACCGCAGCCTGCTTGATGCGCTGAAGGCCCGCGACCCCGCCGCCGCCGCCGCCGCCGCAGAGGCGCATATGCAAAACGTCTACCAATCAACCATCGCACAAGAGGGTTAGCACATGGCCAAAATCGGAGTCGTCGGCATCGGCTGGTGGGCCTGCTTCAACCACATCCCGACGCTGCAAGCGTCTGCAGATGTTGATAAAATCGCGATCTGCGATCTTGACACCACCCGCCTTGCCACCGTCGGCGATCAGTTCAACATCGCCGCCCGCTACAGCGATGTCACCGAAATGGTCCGCGCCGAAAAGCTTGACGGCGTGATCATTTCAACCCCGCATATCGCCCACACCAAACCCGCGCTCGCCGCCCTTGCCGCCGGGGCGCATGTGCTGGTGGAAAAACCCATGGCGACCAGCCCCGAAGATGGCCGCGCCATCGCCGCCGCAGGCATCGCAGCCGGACGAGAGGTCGTCATCTCCACCGGTCTTAACTTCACCCGCTTTACCGCCACCGCCGCCGATTGGGTGCGCAGCGGCAAAATCGGCACGGTGCGCCACGCCGTCTGCCAAATGGGCAGCGCGCTTGACGATCTGATGGCGGGCGAGCCGATGCAGGAAACCACCACCCACCTGTTTCGCCCGCCGCCCTCGACCTGGGCCGACCCGGCCAAGGCGGGCGGCTATGCCTGGGGCCAGATGAGCCATTCGCTGGGCTGGCTTTGCCACGTTGCCGACCTGCGCTTCCAATCCATCTACTGCCTTGATGGCAAATCAAAAACCGGCGTCGACTATTACGATGCCGCTGTCGGGCGCACCACCTGCGGCGCCACCGTTTCGCTATCGGGCGCCTCCACCGTACCAAAGCACCGCGGCATGCACACCGACATCCGCATCTACGGCAGCGAAGGCATGATCTGGTTCGATTGCGAATCCGGCCGCGCCCGGCTGGAACTGTCGCGGCTTGACGGGCTTAATCAGGCCTATCCTATGGCCGCCAGCGAAGCCGACTATGACGGCACGCTGCCGGTCAGCCACTTCGCCGCCCTTTGCGCTGGCAAGCCGGTGGGCAATCCCGCCAACGGTGAAAACGGCGCCCGCGTCACCGAAGCCATCGCGGCGATGTATCGCTCTGCCGCCGCGGGCGAAGCGATCCGCATTGGGGAAACGGCATGAAACTTTCGCTCACCGCTTGGTCGTTTCCAGCCTGCACCTTGGCCGAATGTGCCGCCATTTCCAAAGCCTTGGGCGTCAATGCGCTTGATGTTGGCCTACACTACCGCTCTGGCCTCAACCGCGCCGAAATCCTGTCGGACCCACAGGCGGTGGCCGATCAGGTCCGCGCCCTGAACATCGCAACCCCGAACTACTACCACCAGTTTGGCGAAGGCATCGTGGGGCAAAACCTGTCGCTTCCCGGCACCATCGCGCAAAATGAACGTGACATCGACGCAGTGCTGCGCTTTGCCGATGCCGCCAATATCGCCACCGTCTTTATCCTGCCCGGCATCGTCAATCCGGGCCAGTCGCGCGATCAGGCGCTTGCGGTTGCCACCGACAGCCTGCGCGCCCTGCTTCAGGTCGCCCAACACCATCGCGCCCGCCTCTGCATTGAACCGCATGTGCAAAGCTGGGCCGAAAGCCCCGCCTTGGTGCAACGGCTGATTGATGCCACCGGTATCGGCCTTGCCTTGGATTATTCGCATTTCGCCTGCCTCGGCTACCGCCAAGACGAAGTCGACCCGCTGGCACACCACGCCCTGCATGTGCATTTGCGGCAGGCCAAAATGGGCCAGTTGCAGGCCAAATTCGCGCAAGGCACGCTGAACTTCCCGGCCATGTTCGCCACCCTGCGCGATG
>Ga0228702_1001352_pt1 | contig 15809 bp, 15 predicted proteins | sample McNCre217_Aug_MG_2_FD_178018 | JGI IMG/M metagenome (GOLD analysis project Ga0228702, IMG submission 178018) | Freshwater microbial communities from McNutts Creek, Athens, Georgia, United States - 20-17_Aug_MG | ecosystem: Environmental > Aquatic > Freshwater > Creek | place: USA: Georgia... | reverse complement strand
ACCCTGTGATGCGCCAATTTCACAAACCGGGTGACGAAAAGCGCACGCCGGTGATCATTGCTCCAGATCTACATGATGCATGGTTAGGCGCTGAACCAACCAAGGCCGCAGAGATGATGACCTGGGCGCACATGCCTGAGCTTCGAGCTGCGCCAGCGCCAAGATAGTGCTTAAAACCCTATTTAACGTCAATTATTCTGAAATGAATTCCAGAAACATCGTCCTGAACAGTTCAAGTGTTTAAGGCTCAAGCTTGTTCTCATCTGGGTTGTGCAAATCATCATGAGGTACAAATAACTTGGCGTAAACACATCCAGTGATTAAAACTAATGGAATCATTATCGCAGGCCAAAGATTTGAAAAATAAATACTAGTTAAATTGATTATCAGATTAAGAATTATTGGCTCTTGATACAAACTGTTACTTTTACGACATTTCGCTGAAATTACTGAAAACGATCATCCTGCTCCATACAGACGCATAGTTGTACATAAACGGAGTGATACGTGGAACGAAATAAATTTGAGATGGTTGGTTATGTAATTGCTTTGCTTGGATTTTGCTTGGCATTTTTTTTCGTCAATCAAACTGAGCAAAACTTTGTTAATGATGCAGAGGTTCGTTATAAGACAAACCAAGAGCTGCATGACGCTATCACTCAACTAGAACAAAAGTGCAATGCAAGAAGTTTTGTCACAAAAGAGGACGAATTTCTCATCGGGAGTATTTGTAGCAACAGCAAATCATTGCGAGTTGAATTAGAACATCTTCGTACAAAAGCTGAAGCAGCAGAGAACGAAGCGGATGGCCAATTTTGGCTTAGTGTTGTAGTGCTTGGTGTTTTGTTCTGCGCTGGATTCTTGGGTATTTTTAAAGCAATTGAATGGTGTATTCAGTCACGCACTTATCAGCCAATCTTGATAAAAATACCAAGAACTACTCCGCAAGTCGCATGATTTAGATGGTTGATCTTTAACAAGATATGAACAGTTTTTTGTGGATTTCAGTTGTCACTGCGATATTCGTAGTGTTGATGATGATTCAACTTTCATCTGAAAGTGTGAGCAGTCGCAGGGTCGTGTTAACTGGTCTGTTCCTTCTTTTGGCAGGCTATTTAGGTTGGCGTATCAGTGTCACAGTGGCGTGGGGAGGCTCAGATTTTTCAGGAATCTACACTCAGTTGATTTTTTTCATTGAGCTGTGCTGGATTGTGGATGTGATTCATAGTCTCCATTTTTATGTGTATCCACAAAAAATCTTGAGCACTGAGGTAAGTGTGCGAACGCGTCAATCCTCTATTGATGTTGTCGTTCCCAGCTATAACGAGCCAAAAGAGATCTTAGATCGAACACTAATGGCAGCAAAAAATCTTGTTTGGCCAGGGGAAGTTCGAATCTACTTGCTTGATGATGGCAAACGGGATTGGTTGCCATCATTGTGCAAAAAATGGGGTGCAACCTACGTCAGTAGACCCGATAACGCATCTGCAAAGGCAGGCAATATCAATCATGCATTAACTTACCTGCATGGCGATTTCACTTTGATTCTGGATGCCGACTTTTTAGTTGCACCATATGCGATTGAAAAGCTAATCGCACCTATGGAGGATTCAAAAGTGGCAGTAGTACAAGCGCCGCAAGAGTTTTACAACCCTGATCCTATTCAGCGCAGTTTAGAGATCTACGAGCTTAGTCCAAACGATCAACGTCACTTTTTTAACGGAGTCTTGCACGCTCGTAGCAATGGAGAAGCTGCCTTTTTCTGCGGTAGTTGCGGCTTGATACGCAATTCTGCATTAAAGCAGTTAGGAGGATTTCCCACGGAGTCTATAACGGAAGACATTTTTCTTTCTATCAAGCTCAAACAGATTGGGTATGAATCTGTTGCTATTAAGGACCCAGTGGCTGTTGGACTATCGCCAGAAACTATCAATGACATGATTAAACAAAGAAGTCGCTGGGGGGAAGGTGCTGTTCAAATGACTTCGAAACTATGGGAGCTTAATTCTGCAAATAAGTCTTTGAAGCTGATAGATAAAGTTAAATTTTTACCAATGTATTGGACTGTTTCATTTCCAGTACGGTTCATTAGTTTGCTAGTCCCACAACTTTACTTTTTATTCGGATGGAGTGCATTGGCGGAGTCATCAACTCAAGACTTGCTGATGGCGCAGGGATCCGTCGTGGTGGGGCTTGTTGGTTTTAATTTTTGGATTTCAAAGAAGCGTCTGCAACCGTTTGTAACTTCAATTTGGCAAGATTTATTGTCATTACGCTTGACGCCAAAATTTTTGATGAAACTCTTCCGGCCTTATCAAGCGGCAGAGTTTGACGTAACACCGAAGGGGCAAAAAATAGCAGCTAACGGTCATCCAAGATCGTTTGATATTTTTGTTAACTTCTTAGTGATCTTTACTGGGTGTTCATTCGTCATTGCACTTTTTGAGGTGAACGATTCAGGCATTAGCGTAGTAAGTTTTATCTGGACTGTTGTAAACCTTATTCGTCTAGTCTTTGTTCGGACCGCATTGCGTAGCGAAAAAGAGCTTCAACCGTTTGAGATCCAAGTTAAAGGTCGATCGTTTCGAAAGTTATGGATTGAGCGTGGAAACAACATGCACCCCGTGGCGGATTGCTTGATTTCGGAAAGTCAAATTTCCACCAAAACCAAACAGCCAGTTGGAGATGCATTGGTCCAGCTGACGACAGAAGAGGGGTTGGCTAACGTTGGCTATACCGACGAGTTAGGAAAAATTGTTTTCTTTACTGAACAAGGGAAGGCGCTTTGGCTTAGTGGATTAGTAGAGGCCGAATTGACTGAGGTCAAAGCTAAGGAGCAGATGGCTTACAACTCAATCAAAGCTTTTATAAAAGTATTAACAATGGCGCTGAGGATCAAGCATGTTTAACAAGATTGTTTTTTCGGGAATCATGGCGATTTTTGGTAGCCAAGCTATAGCTGCTGATGGGTTGTTTGCTCAATACGATCAATCAAAATCTGGAGGCTCCGCAGTTGTAGCTAAACAGCTAGGCCAATGGCAAGCGAGTGCAGCATACAGTCAATGGAGCAATAGTGGGAAGTCATTGAGCGGCAGTTTGGTTCAGAACGCTTTCACCATCAATGAGTCAGGCACAACATTCAAAGTAAATGTGGGCGTTGGTGCTATAGATCACCGATCCAATTCAGAGGCTGCTTCACAAGGCGATGCTGCTGTTGGTGTAAAGCTCTCAGCTGAAGTTTTTAGACAAATGACAACTTCATCAGTCTATGTGCTAACTGAATACAACACTGCATTTCACACATGGTTAGGTGTACTTCAGATTAAGCCTGTAAACAGTAATTTTGGCATGGAGCTCACTGCAGTCGGAGATGATCGTTGGTACGTTGGCCATAAAGCGGCAGTCACTTGGCGTGCAAACAACTCACCTTGGACATTACGAATTGGTCATCAGTTCACTGATCAGAGTAATTTCATTGGCATTTCTTACAACACATTCTGATTAGGTAGTGAATATGTTTGAAAAATTTAGAGCATCCAAATTGAATGAAGATAATTTGAAGCAAGACATCAAAGACTTAGAGAGTCAACTAGAACGGCAATCTGAGGTCATTCGCCATTTGCAGGCTCAAGTTAGTAGCAGCTTTAGCGCTGACTTTAAGGATTTCCCAGGTGTCGCGTTGAAGATGTCTTTTCCCATATCTTCACCGAATGAGTTGAAGTTGGAGTTCTCAAGCTCGGGAGCAATCAGGTACCTGAAAACAACTCCTCAAATGTTGCTTGAGTCACCGCTTCTAGTGCTTGAATCATTCACGCAAATGCATCGAACCAGATTAATCAGACGGCTCCGACTTAGTCCGCATAATCTTCAGCCGTTCAATTTAGAGCTGAGTTGTCGTTCAGAAGTAGGGATGTATTGGTTAAATGTCAGTGTCAACACGTCAGTGATGAATGGCCGAGTCTATTGGCAATTCATTGCGCTTGATGTGACTGAAATTAAAAAAGCAAAACTTCTCGCGGTTGAGTCTAATGAGACAAAACTCCTATTCATGTCTAAGCTGAGTCATACGCTGCGTAACCCGTTAAACACCATCATGGGATATGCCCAACTTTTACACGGTTCAAACGACGGAAACATAGATGTTCAAAAAGATGTCGAAACTATTCTTGAGGGATGCGAGCGCATTGACATAATTTTGAACGATTTATTTGATGTGACTAATCTTGAGCTTGGTGTTTTTGAATTGAGTGAAAAGAAATTTAACTTCAGGGAGTTGATTGATTCTGTGGAGAGCTCATATCAGAAAAAGGCCGTAGACAAAGGGATTCAACTGATTTACTTATCTGACTCGCCGTCTGTACAAGTTCGCGCTGATGATGTTCGTCTTAAGCAAGCATTGGCAAACTTATTGTCAAATGCGATTGATCGATCATCGGGGCGAGAAGTTCGCTTCACCTGCAAATCAGATTTGCGAGATTCGAGCTTGCACTCAACGATCGTGATTACAGACTCAGGTTTGGGTTTGAGTAAAGAATCGATTGCTCGTATCTTTGAGCCACGTGACTCATTGCTTGATGTAGACAACGTTCGCGAGAGCAACACTAGTTTCCGTGGTGAATCTGAGCTTCGAGTTGTTAAAACAATTATTGAGAAATTGGGCGGGTCTCTTGGCGTTAGTTCGTCGCTAACACATGGCAACACATTCCAAGTTCGAATTAGTTTGCCAGTCGAAAATCCTGATACGAGCTCACTGAAGCAAACGCAAATTGAAAACCACGAGATGCTAAAAATTCTTGTAGTCGATGACTCTGTTACCAATAGACGCATTCTTTCTAGCTATTTGGAGCAGAAAGGACATCAAGTGACTGAGTCAGCAAACGGTGCAGACGCTATTCAAATGGCACATGAAATTGTTCCGGATGTGATCTTTATGGATCTTGATATGCCAGGCCTCAGTGGCTTGAATGCTTCAGTTGCGATACGGGAGCTAGATGGTGTTGCTCGTAATACTTACATTGTTGCGACAACAGGACAAGTGTTTGATCGTGACAAGCGTGCCGCCAAAGATGCGGGTATGGATGACTTTTTAGCAAAGCCATACAACTTTAGAAAAGTTAATGAGATCCTGAACCACTTCAGTTATGTCTGAAGTACTCTAGTAGTGAGGTTCAAATTCCGATAGCTTTTCTAATCCAAAAGCCTAGTGTGTTTGCAGACAAGGGCTTCTTAAGGATGTTGTCAATGCCCCGCTCTTTGTATTTGGCTGCTGCATTCGCATCAACGCTGCCAGAGTAGACGACAATTTGAACCTTTGGATCAAGCCATTGTTTAAGGTAGTCATACAGTTCCCAGCCTTTTATGCCAGCAACATCATGATCGAGTACCAAGAGTTGGAACTTTGTTTTCTTTGCTAAATCAATAGCGGCGTGCACTGTATTCGCACTACGCATCGTGACCTTCAAGTCAAAAGGGCGACACGCAACCTCGACTAATCGCAAGATCAAAGCGTCGTCGTCTACTGCGAGTACATTGAAATAATCTGGCACGGGACTCATTTTACAAAGCTTCACTAAACTGATTCTTAATTATATCTTTTAGCTTATTCAAATTAATGGGCTTGGCCACATGAAGGTTCATTCCGGCCTTCTGTATAGCATCAACATCTTCTTGGTAAGCAAATCCGCTTAATGCAACAATGAAAGTATCTTTATTGAGGCTGTTTTCTCTAATTAGACGGGTTGCATCGAGACCATCTAAAACGGGCATGTCTAAGTCCATCAAAATAACATCAAACCTATATTGTTTTGTTAATTCATAAGCTTCTTGTCCGTCTGAGGCTTCTGCAAATTCATGTCCGTCGCGCTTCAATCCGCGACGAATGATTTCTCGGTTTGTTTGGACATCATCAACGAGGAGAATCTTTAGCTTTTTAACAAGAGGGGCATTTGATGTGCTGGCAGCTTCTTCCTCAGGAGAGTCCGTGACTTTAGGGAAGGTGAAGCTCAATGTGAACTTGGTTCCATGCCCCAACTCTGATTGAACATTGATCGCACCATTGAAGGCGTCAACGATGCCTTTGACAATGGCTAAACCGAGCCCGCTTCCACCATATTTACGGAATGTGGAGGAGTCTGCTTGCTCAAATCGCTGGAAAAGTCGTGGTAGGTGATCGTTGGCGATACCGATACCAGTGTCCTCAACAGTAATCAAAACATCAAAGGTGTTCATAGCCGAAGTGGCAACATGACCATTGACTGTAATGCGTCCTTGATGGGTGAATTTCAAAGAGTTCGATAAGAGGTTGGTCAAAATTTGACGTAATCTGACAGGGTCGCCAAGCAGTCTCTGGTCTGTATCCCCGCTAAGTTGAACCTTTAACTCAATGTCATTCTTTTTTGCTTCTGCGTTAAAAAGTGCAGCAGTTGAAGAGATTAATTCGCTTACTGTGAATGGACGTCTTTCAGTTTCTAATTTTCCGTCCTCAATTTTTGCAAAGTCTAGGATGTCGTTAAGTATGCGAGAGAGGATCTCTGTGGTGTCGATGATGCGTTGAATGTCTTGCTTGGCCGTTGCGTCTGCGACGTCTTGCTGGAGTACCTGTGCTAAGCCCAATATTCCATTCAAAGGAGTTCTGATTTCATGACTCATTGTTGCTAAAAATTTACTCTTTGCAACGTTTGCTGATTCAGCTGCGACCTTTGCATCTTGAAGTTGTGTCACATCAAAAAGCCAAGCCAGCACAGATTTTTCGTTTTGGTAATCAATCACCATGTAGGAGGCTAATGCCCAAACAATTGGAATTTCAGTGCGATCTGGCAGATGTAACTGAACTAATTTGTTCATAACAACTTGGCCTTGAGCCAACGTGTTTGCAATGTCCTCAAAATCTTGTAGATTGACGTAAGTCTGCCTAATATCCATGTGCATGGATTCATACTCATCTCGTCTGACTAATTCACAGAAGGCTTTGTTCATGAACAAAACTTGATTTGTTTTGATCGACGCAATTCGAACAGCCATCGGAGCTGCTGCTAGGATTTTTTCTAGTGTTCTCTGCTGTGATCGAACATTACTGTAGTCAACGATGGAGGATCGAGTCATCAGCATCTTGCCATTGCCATCTTTGATAACACTAGCAGTGAGCAGTCCATCAAAAGTAGAGCCATCGCGACGTAAAAACTCCAAGATCAAGCCATCTACTTTTCCGGTTTCAATTAGTTTAGGAAAGTTTGCTTTGAATATTTCTTGAGAAGCGGGTGTTAACAGTTGAAGCGGATGGATTTTTCCGATAACTTCTTCACGTGTATAGCCAAACCACTTAAGTTCTGTGTCATTGATCTTGATAATCAATCCGCTTGGATCTAAAGAGTGATAGCCGTTTGGCGCGTTGTTGTACAAGTCATCCAACTCAAAAGTACGTTCTGAAATTTTTCTTTCAAGACTAATCTTTTGTTGATGTGCTTTGAATGCCCATCTGAATGCAAAGAAAGACACGGCAATATTCAGTATGAAAAGCCATAGGGCTGTGAGCCTCCATGTTTGCTTGAAGTCTGAACTTGCCCGGCCAATAATTAACGAGAGTGGCTGATGATCAAATTTCTGATAAACAAAAGTGCGCTCAACATTATCAATGGGTGAAACTGTCTTGTATGTGAAAGAGTTTTGATAAGGTTTAGATGTGACCATATCTCTTAGAGTCTGAGATACGTTTGTGTTTCCCGTGCTGGTTTCTGGGCTATCAATACTGGGGTGTCGGGCAATTTGCTCGAAGTCTAAATTACGTAAATTTATGACGCCTGATGTTCCTAGATCAATTTTTTCGAACTGCTTGCGAATCTCCTCCGTGGGTATGACAACAAAAATCACACCAAGAAACGAACCGTCAACCTTCTCAAGTCGTTTTGCATGAAGCAAAGTCCATTCGCCGTTGTATCGTGATTTAAGAGGACCTTCGAGAGCTGTTCGCATGTGACCATACTTTAAGAACTTAAAGTAATCACGATCAGTAATTGAGATACGTTGCGTAGGTGCATTGCTACCGGTGTTTCCAATGGTGTATTTGACTTCGCCGTTTGCATCTGCAATACTAAAACGCATTACCAAAGGATAGTTCGTAAGTTCTTTTCCAACTTCTTGTGCAAATTCACGTATGGCTTGCGGTCCTTTTTTTTCAGCTATGGTGAAGCGTGAACTCAATGTATTGAGTAGAGAAGTCGTTTGATCTAGTCCGCTTTCAACTTGGCTAGCTGTGATGGTTGCCGTATTTTGTAAAGCTGAAGTAGCGATTTGGTGATCTTCTTGAACTTCATAGTAGATGATGAACGCAGACAAAGCAATTGTTGCCAATGATGCAAAGGCAGGCAGGAAATAAATTCCTACGAAATTAGATTCGTTTTTTTGATCGCGTGTCATATGTTCATTTCAGACTATTGAGCTGCATTTTCCAGTTCATCCAGAAGGATAAAAATTTCACGTAAGTTTTGTGAACTGTGGCTCATCTGATCTCTAAGTTTTTCTAGGTCTATTTTGGTGCTCAATTTTTTCACAAAAAAACGGAATTCGTCAGAAGAAATCTGACCAAGTTCAACTCTTAGTGACTCCTGAAATAGCACTTCTAAGATGTCAATGTTTTCTTCAAAAGTTGAGGAGCATTTGCTTAGTTGTTCTAACTGTTGCTTGATGGTCGATGAGTGTTTCAAGGCTGTCGTTCCGACAGTTGCGAGATGTGTCAAGTTCTTAGTTTGATTTAAACAATCTTCATAGGTAGATTGCATTTGCGAGTGAACTTGTCGTTGATTCGCAGTTTCAATCTGTAGTTGCCTACAATTTTCAATGGATCTGAGCCATTGCCATGTCAGTGCAGCGGCAAACAGTGTGAAGAACCAGCCAAATCCAATAAGGACTTTTCGTTGGTTAAAAAAATCTTGAAATGCGGCATTTGAGCTGGTCCCAACGATGACAAAGAGGGGATAGTTTTCAATTTTTTCAAAAACATAGACTCGATCAGTAGAATCAAAAAATTGCTTGCTAGTAAAGCTTCCAGAGTCTGACTGACTCACTGCGATCGGGAGTTGCAGATCTTTGAGTGTGTCATCTGCACGATTGATATTGCCAACACGCAAAGCCCTTGCGTATCCATCCATTCCAACCAATCCGACCAAGCTCGACGAATTCAGTCCTGCTCGTTGGAATTGTTCTAAAAACTGAACAGGATTGAAAGATGCAACAACCACCCCGTTGAAAGAACCATCTGGTTTTTCTAATTTCCGTGTAATTTGAAAGGACCATTTGCCACTGGCTCTGCCCAGTACGGGTTTGCTGATGAACAACGGATATGGATATCCTTCCTGGTGGATCTTAAAGTGCTCTCTGTCCGATAAATCCATTTTTTTATGATTGTCCAAATTTGAGAAAGCATAGATGCCCTGTTCATCAATTACCCCTATTTGGTTCAACTTGCTGATATCGATCACTTTGGCACGGAAGTACTTGTTAACTTCTGGCAAGCTTTTTAGGCCATTACTTTCATAGTGAAATTTAATAAGTCGTAGTGCATCATCAGTCGCGCGAAAACTGGCTTGAACGTGCTCACGAAGACCCGCTGCGACGTTATGAAGATGGTTCTTTTCTGTTTCAACAGCTAGACTCTCTTCGTGATTTATTTGGAGTGCAATTCCTGTCCACATCAGGAAAATAAAAAGAGCTGTGCTAGCAATAGCCGCGTTCTTCTTGATTAATTTTGTAGCCATGACGTAATTGAGTTGGTTGTTTTGTTAGACCGTCCCAAATTGCTCAGAAATGATGTTTCTGAGATTTTTTAGATTAATCGGTTTGGCGATATGCAAGTTCATGCCTACTTCACGAATTTTTTCAATGTCTTTTTCGTAGGCAAAGCCACTTAATGCAATCATGAATGTCTCTTTGTTTAGACTATCTTTGCGAATGCCAAGAGCAGACTCAAATCCATTCAGAATAGGCATATCAAGATCCATCAAAATCAAATCAAAGCTCTGACCTTGAGCTAGTTCAAGTGCTTGCTGACCATTTGACGCTTGCGTGAACTCATGCCCATCTCTCTTAAGTCCTCGGCAGATGATTTCTCTGTTGGTCTCAATGTCATCCACTACAAGAATTTTGAGCTGAACTGGTTTGTGTAACCTTTCAAGCGTTACAGATGCTTCGACTATTGGTACTGCAGGCAACTCCAGTTCAATTGAGAAAGTTGTCCCCATGCCCACACGTGACTGAACATCGATTCTTCCGCTCATTGCATCGATCAAGCCTTTGACAATTGCCAGACCAAGACCGCTTCCTCCATATTTGCGGAAAGTCGTTGCGTCAGATTGTTCAAACCTCTGAAACAGACGATGCATGTGTTCTTTTGTGATGCCAATGCCAGAGTCTTTAACGACAATCTGTACCTTAGCTATTTCGTCAATAGGCGGGGCTACATTGATACTTAAAGAAACTTGTCCCTGCGAAGTGAATTTCGTCGCGTTTGAGATCAAGTTGGTCAAGATTTGACGCAAGCGTGTGGGGTCACCTAACAAAGTGAGATTTGCTTGACCAGATAAATTCAGAGCAAAGTCCAAGCCTCTTTGCTTGGCTTCAGCTGTAAATATGTCACCTACAGATTCTGTCAAATTGACAAACGTAAAAGGCTTGCTTTCGATGTCAATTTTCCCTGCTTCAATTTTTGAAAAGTCAAGAATGTCGTTCAGAATTCGAGTCAATGTATCTGCCGTATCAATGATTTTTTGAACATCTTTCTGAGCTTGCGCAGAAGTGAGTTCATCTTTCAAAATTTGTGCAAACCCCAGAATCCCATTGAGCGGTGTTCTGATCTCATGACTCATCGTAGCTAGGAATTTTGATTTGGCTTCATGAGCTGCCGTAGCGGATTCCTGTGCCGTCACTAAGTCTGTGACATCAATGGCAACACCATCCCAAGCTAGGGCTCCTGTGCTTAATTTTCGCGGATGTCCCTTGAATCGCATGTGACGCACATCACCATTCTTGCCTTTGGTTTGGACCACAAAATCAATTGGATGTTCTTGAATTAATTGATCCCGAATGAATTCAACGTTTTTCGTTGAACTATCAACCAAAACTTTTGCAAAAAATTCTTTTGCCATTTTTGGTGTTGGCCCAGAGAGGTTGAAGTACTCACGGACAGAGTTAGACAAATACGTGAAGTCAAAACAATGACCTCGGCAATCTTCAAGGCTAAACAATACACCTGGGAAGTTGTCTGTTACGCCTTTGAAACTTGTGTTGACTTGGTCAAGCAAGTCGTTCAGATTTTTTTCACGTTCTTTCAACGACTTTAAGAGTTTGTTGAGTTCAGTTCGTATGGCATCGAATTCAAGAGGCAATCCCTCTAACTCTTCTACTTGGTTATGTGACTCATCAATGCTCTCAATTGCTTGCACCAGTTTTTCGATTGGTTTGTGCAAAAGTTGAGTCAGCTTGAACATCATTAACCAAGCTAACAGAGCCAATGCAATCACACCACTTGCTGCGAGCAATCGCGTCTCTGTGGCACCAGCCAGCACGGCATCAATAGGGATGCTAATAACCGTGACCCATCCCATATCAACTGGAAGGATGCCTGCATTATGTTTTGCAAACGAAACTAGCATTTGCCCGTGTTTTTTGTGATTTAAAAATACGAACCCAGTGCTTTTGTTACCTCTCCAAAAATTTTCTAAACCCTCTAAACCTTCGTATGCCTCATGGTTACCAAAGCGGTACTGACCATCGTGGCCCAGCACGAATGGCATCAAATTTTTCTTGCTTTCGTTTGCTCGCGTATAAAAACTAAGCTGACTATTGAGCCAGCTGATGCTCAAATGTCCTCCTAAAACGCCGATTGGAGTGCCTTTGCTGTCTAGGACTGGGGATGCAACATCGATGAATCGCATAGGGGAGTGGGCATCATCTTCTTTCAGCATCTTGGCTAGCAAGATTGCATCATGTACATCGATTATTGTGTTCTTGATTTGTCCTTCGATGAACCATGGGCGCGTAGATACATCTTTACCAACCAGCATTCCTTGCGTGGCTGCTTTGACGGTACCTTTTGTATCCGTGTAACCAATCCAAGAAAATTTCGGCAAAGATTTTTGTAGAGAATTTAATGATTTCTCTACATCGCGATCACTCAAATGCAGGTTATGTATGTTGGCAGAGCGAGAACTGATTGTTGAGAGTGCTTCGGAAACGTCCGCATCAATCAACGTCGCAAAAAAAGTTGCTTGCTTGCTTTGTGCCTCTGAAGTTTTCGCAATAGCGGCGTTTTTGATGTTCTGGTCGATTAGAAGTAATAAAACGGCAGTGAAAAATATCAATCCAATGTTGAATATCTTCAGAATCTGACGTCTAAGTGAAGTCTCTCCGCTAAAAGGTAGACGTAATTTCATTTAGGTTTCCTGTATTTAAGTATGCGTTCAAGCTCAATTAGTCAGCGCATCAATCAACTCATCGGAACGAATTGGCTTTCTAAGAAAATAATTAGCACCTGCAGCCAATGTGGTTGCTTCTTGCGCACCATTCATTTGCCTAGAAGTGGCTATCAAACGTGACGATTGACTCATGGGATGCCATTTAAGTAATCGAATGATGTCAAGACCATCAACTTGATGGAGCATCAAATCCACAAAAATGAAGTCAAATTTCTCTGACGATGCAAGCTTTAATCCAATGAAGGCTTGATCAGCCTGCGTAATGCTCATGCTAAAGGGCCAGTCCAAGGCTTGGATCAGCTCTTTTAAAACGGTGTCGTTTTCAATGAGTAAAACGGATTTATGCATGACTGAACTATCGTTGTCCAGTGCAACATCTCCATTTCCTATTTGTAACGGTTTGTCACAGAACCGAAACGGTACCTATAAGCATGTAACCAGCACCACGAATCGCCTTGATTTCGACGCTAGATTTTGAAATTTTCTTTCTCAATCTGGCAATTAGCATGTCAACAGATCGGTCGCTAGATTCGTGCAACCGGTTATGCACAGCATCAAGGATCTGGTCGCGTGTAACAAGTTTGTTTGCATTTTTGATCAAGTAACTGATCAGGTTGAACTCGGCTGTCGAAAGGCTGCTTTTCTCGTCGCTGTTCTGAATTGCTCGACTGACAGGATCAAAGGTGTGCTGATTTCCTAAATCCCACGAAGGTACATGCTCATTAGCGGTTGCAACATAGTTGTAGCGCTCTATCACTCGCGTAACTCTTAAGACCAGTTCACGTGGTTCGAATGGTTTGACAATGTAATCCTCGGCACCCATCTCTAAACCGACAATTCGATCAATGGCTTGACCTTGGCCGCTCAATACGATGACGGGAAACTGTCTTTCTACTCGCCAACGACGAACCAGTTCTAGGCCTGATTCGCCATTTTCAAGGTTGATATCGACGATTGCAGCTTGAGGGGGGTGTCTTTTGGCAGATCTGATCGCTTCATCTATGGTGCGCGCCAAAATACACTCAAAACCAGAAGGTTTAAGTGTGTCTCCTAAAATTCTGAGCATTAAAGGATCGTCGTCTACCAAAATCAAGGTGCCGGCCATCTGTATTCAACTTATAAATATCTTCTCAAATGATATCAATAGTAAACCAACAAATCCAAGCCGAATTGATAGAAATGATGGGGGAAGACGATTGGCAAGAGTTACTATTGGAAGCTGCCACTCAGTTTGTCGAGCGTACTAAAGTCTTGAACGATGCAATTGCTAGTGAGGACTGGGGCAGCGTGCGATCCATGGCTCACAAGATCAAAGGGTCGATGGGATCTTTGGGATACGACGCTGTTTTCAATGTCCTTGACGTCCTAGAAGCCCAGCTGTTGAGCCAACCACCGCAGATGCCGTCTGCGGATGATCTTCAAAAAATTAGAAATGTGTTAACCGAGACTGCTTTAGCGCTACCAGCAGTCTGAAATAAATTGTTACTTAGCTGAGAAACTGCTGTTGCAGTGGCTTGCGATCATTCTCTCCATTGAACGAGTGCACGGTGCAGTCGTGGCAGGAGAGATTAATGATTACCGTTGGATCATCGATAGGTTTGACTGAGCAGCAAACTCAGCAAGTTTTCAATACAAATTCTTTGCAAATTATCTCGGCCAAATTGACATCACCGTCAGTGCAGGATCGATTGAAGAATCTTCGACAAGAGCACAAGCAAGTAAAGCTTGCTCTGGATACCTTTCACTAATTAGGTGTCGGTATGGCAGACGAACACGCTAATCCCGCTGAAGACATGATTTACTCTGGCACATTGCCTGGGTCGGAATCACTTAAATTTTTTAAATTGCACCGCATTGGTAATGCTTATCACCTATACGTGGAGAAGACCGTGAAAACCCTATCAGGCAAAGCTGAACGTGGTTACGCTCCAACAGGCCGTGTTTTTCAATGTCGCGCAGATGGGGCTAACGAAGCATTACTTCGCTCGGGCTTTAAGTTTTACTCTGCAAACTGGTTTCAGGCTTGATGATGGGAAGTCTGGAATATTCACCTCTTCAAAAGGTTTTGCGCGTCGGAGATGAGCAGGTTCAGATTTATATCTATCGTCAACCGCAAGAAAGCTGGCGTCTGTTGCTGGTGAATGCACATGGAGCATCGCGGGTTCTTGAGAAAAATTTTGACACGGATGTGCAGGCTTTGGGCTATTTTGAAGATGTGTGTAAGTTCAACTACGACAAACTTTTTCCAGCAGACCCTGTCGAGCTTTTTAGAGAAATGCCTCATGTAAATGTGTCACTCTTATCCCCGCAATATGCGTGGTACCGGGACATGAAATCACGGGCTTTGTTTACCCTGTGTAAGTTCGATTTGGTGCATAAGTACGCAGGTCTTTGGCCTGCACAAAACTTGCAAGGCCACAACATCACCGGATATCTCTACATTGGCCAATCACCCGTTTGGCCTCATCCACCCAAAGGCCTTCCAGGTGCTCCTGAAAACATTGAAGTGGAGTTCACCATCTTGCCTAAGCATATTGACTTCTACATAGAGATAGAGAGAGGGCTTCGTGATTCAACTTTTTGGAAAAATTAATAGGAGTAGTTTCTATGAATGATCGTCAAATTTACTTGAAATATCTGACTTTAACTCAGACACTTAATTTAGATGTCACTTTGTCTGATGTTGACTTACTTGGCCAAAAACTATTAGAAATTTTGGCGATTGCATCCGAGAAGAATGAGCCGATGACTGTTAGTCAAGCAATGGGTGCAGTTTGGATTGCATCTCCGGCAACGTTGCATAGAAAAATTCGCAATCTAATTGATGCCGGCTATGTTTCTTCAAATTTCTCTGGGGAAAACAGAAGAACTCGGTACTTGGTTCCAACGGAAAAAGCCAATAATTTCTTCTCTTCAATGGGGCGTAATATAAGGCTCTGTTCAAATCCCAATTAAATTCGAGAGTTTTAAGTTGTGCTGTACTTCTAGTCCTATCTTTGGTTTCTGTTTTTTTATCTAGATAAACTGCCAGCGTGTGCACAAACTTCACGCCAACCAAAAAGAGCCAGTGGGCTAAAGAAATGCTCGGGGTAGACCTACCAGCTGAATACCCAGCGGAGTCATACCCGGGATTTGCTGCGCCCTTGGTTGTAAAGAGCCACCAGTCTGATCGTGTCGCCTGTGGATTGGCTAAGTTCGGATTGATCCCGTCATGGGCTAAAGATGAAAAAATCGCCCGTCACACCTACAACGCCAGGAGCGAGACAGCGGCAGAGAAGGCGAGTTACCGAACTGCTTGGCGTCAACGTCAATACGGCCTCGTCTTGGTCGATAACTTCTACGAGC
>Ga0228702_1001351_pt1 | contig 15832 bp, 15 predicted proteins | sample McNCre217_Aug_MG_2_FD_178018 | JGI IMG/M metagenome (GOLD analysis project Ga0228702, IMG submission 178018) | Freshwater microbial communities from McNutts Creek, Athens, Georgia, United States - 20-17_Aug_MG | ecosystem: Environmental > Aquatic > Freshwater > Creek | place: USA: Georgia... | reverse complement strand
CGGCTCCATCCTGGGCACAAAGCAAGCCGATCCGCATCGTCGTGCCCTATGCTGCAGGTGGCCCGATCGACGTGACCGCACGTGTGCTGGCCGAGCGAGTCAAGGACAGCCTGGGCCCCGTGATCATCGAGAACAAGCCCGGCGCAGGTGGCAATTTGGGGGTGGACCTGGTGGCCAAAGCGCCCCCCGACGGTTTCACCATCGGGATTGCTGCCGTAGCCACGCACGCCATCAACCCCTGGCTGTTCAGCAAGATGCCGTACGACGCTGTGCGCGACTTTGCCCCCATCACGCAGATGGTGCGCGTGCCCAATGTACTGGTGATCAATGCCGACACAGCCCACCGCCTGAAGATCAACACGCTGCCAGATTTGATTGCATATGCCAAGGCCAACCCGGGGCGCCTGAACTTTGGCTCGGGCGGCAATGGCAGCGCAGGCCATCTGGCCGGCGAAATGTTCAAGAAGGCCGCGGGTATTTTTGCGGTGCACATCCCCTACAACGGCGGCAACCCGGCTCAACTGGCCCTGCTGTCGGGTCAGGTGGATTTCAACTTCGACAACCTGGCCACCGCATCTGGCAACATCAAGTCAGGCAAGCTCAAGGCCCTGGCTGTGACCACGGCCCAGCGCAGCAGCACCCTGCCCGAGGCGCCCAGCATGGCCGAAACGCTCAAAGGCTTCGAGATCGATACCTGGTGGGGCCTGGTGGCACCAGCCAACACCCCACACGATGTGGTGGAGCGCCTGAACAAGGCTTTCACCGCCGCCTTACAGGCGCCCGAAACCAAGACTCGTTTTGCCCAGCTGATGGCCGAACCGGTGGCCACCACACCCGAACAATTTGCCGCGTTCATGAAAAAAGAACTGAACCGCTACGAGCCCGTGGTCAAGGCCAGTGGGGCCAAGGTAGACTGAAAGCGCCGCGGCGTCAGACAACAAAAAACCCACCGCAAGCGGTGGGTTTTTTGTTGGATGAGCGCTGGATCAGCGGACCACAGCGATGGCATCGCGCTTGCCGGCCTTGTAGGTGTACAAGGTCAGTGCGCCGTTCTTGATGTCACCTTTGGCATCGAAAGCGATGGTGCCGGTCACGCCTTTGTAGCCACTGGTTTTGGCCAATTCAGGCAGGTACTTGGCTGGGTCAGCAGACTTGGCACGCACCATGGCATCGGCCATCACGTTGACAGCGTCATACACGTAGGGCGCATAAACCTGCACATCCAGGTTGAAACGCTTCTTGTACTTGGCGTAGAACTCTTCCATGCCCTTCTTCTGGGCACCTTCCACACCACCGGCTTCAGCGCACACCACTTGGCCGTCAGCCATGGCATCGCCCGCCAGTTTGGCCAGCTCGCCTGTACAGATGCCGTCACCACCCATGAATTTGGCATTGATGCCCAGGGATTTCATCTGGCGCATCATGGGGCCGGCCACAGCGTCCATGCCGCCGAAGAAGACCACGTCAGGCTTCTTGGCCTTCAGGGTCGTCAAGATGGCCATGAAGTCAGAGGCTTTGTCGTTGGTGAACTCGTGGCCCACCAGCTTGCCGCCAGCAGCCTTGACGGCTTTTTCAAACTCTTCAGCCACACCTTGGCCATAAGCAGTGCGGTCGTCAATCACAGCAATCGCTTGACCCTTCAGGTCTTTGACAGCGTAGCGGCCCAGTGTGCCGCCCAGGTGCACGTCATCGGCCACCACACGGAAGGTGGTCTTGTAACCGTTGCGGGTGAACTTGGGGTTGGTCGCCGAAGGCGAAATTTGAGGAATACCTGCTTCGCTGTAGATCTTGGAAGCGGGGATGGAGGTGCCCGAGTTCAGGTGACCGACCACGCCGTTGACTTTGGAGTCGACCAGTTTCTGAGCAGCGGCTGTGCCTTGCTTGGGATCACCCGCGTCGTCTTCGGCCAGCAGCTCGAACTTGACGGCTTTGCCGCCGATCTTGATGCCTTTGGCATTGAGTTCTTCAACGGCCAAGATGGCGGCATTTTCGTTGTCCTTGCCCAGGTGGGCAATGGCACCGCTGACCGGGCCGACGTGACCGATCTTGACGACTTCTTGGGCCATCAATTGGGTGGCACAAATGGCCAGTGCCGCAGCTGCAACATGTTTCATGGTGATTTTCATCAAGGAGTCTCCTGAATGGTTAAAAAGTGAGTGTCCAGAGACAGCATAAGCCAGCTTCCGTACCCGGGCAAGGCGCTCACCGAAAAAAGCCCTATTGAATCATTCGCCCAAATAGGCAGCGCGGACTTTGGGATCTTCCAGCATGTCACGGCCTGCGCCGGTCATGGTGATCAAACCCGAGTCCATGACATAGCCCCGGTCAGCAATCGCCAGCGCTCGGCTGGCGTTTTGCTCTACCAGCAGCACCGTGACGCCCTGGGCATACACATCTTTCACAACCTCAAAAATCTTGTCGACCATGATGGGCGACAGGCCCATGGACGGCTCATCCAAGAGCAAAACCTTGGGACGCGACATGAGCGCCCTGGCCATGGCCAGCATCTGCTGCTCGCCGCCCGACATGGTGCCCGCCAGCTGATCCTTGCGTTCGCGCAAACGCGGGAACAGATCCAGCATCTTTTCCATGTCGTCGGCCACCGCCGATGAATCGGAGCGAATGTAAGCGCCCATCTGCAGATTTTCAATGATGGTCATGCGGGTGAACACCCCACGACCTTCGGGCACCATGGCCAGGCCTTGTTTGACCAGATCCCAGGGGCCTTGGCCTTGGATGCTTTGGCCCAGGTATTCGATGTCACCCGCCTGCATGGCCTGAGTGCCCGTGATGGCCTTCATGGTGGTGGTCTTGCCCGCACCGTTGGAGCCAATCAGCGACACCAGTTCGCCTTCGTGGACTTCCAAGTCCACCCCTTTGACGGCCTGAATACCGCCATAAGCCACTTGCAGGCCTTTGACTTTCAAAAGAGTCTGTGCCATGTCAGTGTCCTCCGGCGCCCAGATAGGCTTCAATCACTTTTTCGTTCTTCTGCACATCAGCGGGCGTGCCCTCGGCAATCTGCTTGCCATAGTCCAGCACCGTGACCCGGTCACACAAGCCCATGACAAGCTTCACATCGTGCTCGATCAGCAAGATGGTGCGGTTGTCCTGGCGAATGCGGTCAATCAGCTCACGCAGTTGCACTTTTTCCGTGGCGTTCATGCCAGCAGCGGGTTCGTCCAACGCAATCAGCTGCGGGTCCGTAGCCAGCGCCCGGGCAATCTCCAGGCGACGCTGGTCGCCATAGGACAGGGTGCGAGCACGGTAGTCGGCGTATTTGCCAATGCCCACATAGTCCAGCAACTCTTGGGCACGGGCAGCAATGGCCGCTTCTTCCGCCTTGAAGCCTGGTGTACGGAAGATGGCACCCAGCAAACCGGAATGGGTACGCAGGTGACGCCCCACCATGACGTTTTCGAGTGCCGTCATTTCTGAGAACAGACGGATGTTCTGGAAAGTGCGGGCAATACCCGCCTTGGCCACTTCGTGCACAGCCGTGGGCTGGTAGGGCTTGCCTGCCAGCTCGAAGCTGCCACTGTCGGGGGTGTACAGGCCGGTGATCACGTTGAAAAACGTGGTCTTGCCCGCGCCGTTGGGGCCAATCAGGCCATAGACCTGGCCACGTTGGATGGTGATGCCCACATCGGTGAGGGCTTGCAGACCGCCAAAACGTTTGGAAATGCCTGCGACTTTGAGTACGGTATCGGTCATCTGAGGCTCCTTCATTGTGCCTTCAGGCTTTTGCCGTGCTCAGGTGCGGGCCACAGGCCTCGCGGACGCAACAGCATGACGATGATCATGGCCAGCGCAATCAGCAACTGGCGAAGAATGGATGCATCCAGGCGGCCATCGGTCAAGGCCTGCAAGGGACCCGCCACGTAGCGCAGCACTTCCGGCAAAGCCGACAGCAGCACAGCACCCAGGATGACACCCGGCAAATGGCCCAGACCGCCCAGAACCACCATGGCGACGATCATGACCGACTCCATGAGGCTGAAAGATTCAGGCGACACAAAGCCCTGAAAGCCCGCGAACATGGCGCCCGAAACGCCACCAAAAGTAGCCCCCATGCCGAACGCCAAGAGCTTCAGGTTGCGGGTGTTCAGGCCCATGGCCTTGGCCGCGATCTCGTCTTCACGGATGGCCATCCAGGCACGACCGATTCGGGAGAACTGCAGGCGGTGAGAAATCAGGATACTCAGCAGCACCAGGCCCAAGAAGAGATAGTAATAAAGCGAGACAGAGGCGATTTCGAGTCCACCGATGCTCAGCTTTTTGCTCAGGCTCCAGCCCAAAATCGACACCGAGTCGATCATGTCGATGCCTTTGGGGCCGTTGGTGATGTTGACCGGCTGGTCCAGGTTGTTCATGAACACGCGGATGATTTCGCCGAAGCCCAGCGTGACAATGGCCAGATAGTCACCGCGCAACTTGAGCGTGGGTGCACCCAGCAGCATGCCAAACAGACCAGCCAACGCCGCTGCCAGCGGCACGATGACCCACAAAGGCATGTGCAGGCCGCCTGGGAACATGGCCGCGATGGCCGGGAAGGTGTCAATCAGGTGCGGCGAAGCCAGCAAGCCGTACATGTAGGCCCCCACGGCAAAGAACGCCACATAGCCCAGGTCCAGCAGACCGGCATAGCCGACCACGATGTTCAGGCCCAGGGCCAGCAGCACATACAGCAGCGCCATGTCGGCAATGCGAACCCAGGCGTTGCCCACCACTTGCAGCGCAATCGGCAACGCCAACAGCAGCACACCGAGCAAAACGAATTGGATATTTTTGTTGAGTTTCATGTGCATCCCCTTCATGCGCGATCTGCCACACGCTCGCCCATCAGGCCCGAAGGACGCAGGGTCAGCACGATGATCAGCACGATGAACGCAAAAATATCGGCGTAGTGGCTGCCCAGCACGCCTCCGGTGAGGTCACCGATGTACCCCGAGCCGATGGATTCGATCAGGCCCAGCAAAATGCCGCCCACCACCGCACCCGACAGGTTGCCAATACCGCCAAAGACTGCGGCCGTGAAGGCCTTCAGGCCTGGCGTGAAGCCCATGGCATGTTGTGCTGTGCCGTAGTTGGAGGCGTACATGACACCTGCAATGGCCGCCAGGACAGCGCCAATGATGAATGTGGCAGAAATCACCATGTCGGGCTTGACGCCCATCAGCGCCGCCACACGGGGATTCTCGGCCGTGGCGCGCATGGCACGGCCCAGACGGGTGGAATTGACCAGCCACATCAGTAATGCCAGTGACACCGCCGTGACCACCAAGATCATGATCTGCGTGGGTGTGATAACCGCCTCGCCCACATTGATGGGCGTGCTCGGCAGCAATGTAGGGTAGGCCTTGTAATTGGGTTTCCAGATGATCATGGCCAGGGTCTGGAGCAAGATGCTCATGCCAATCGCCGTGATCAGGGGAGCCAACTTGGGGCTGTTGCGCAGAGGCCGGTAGGCGATTTTTTCAATCGCAAAGTTCAGGCTCGCGGCCACCACGCACGCAATCAGGGTGGCGAGCAGCAGGATGACCCAGCCTGGTGCATCGGGCATGGCTTCTTTCATCCATCCAATGCTGGTCCAGCTGGTCAGAGCTCCGACCATCAGCACTTCGCCGTGCGCAAAATTGATGAGGTTGATGATGCCGTACACCATGGTGTAGCCCAAGGCCACCAAGGCGTACATGCTGCCCAAAACCAGACCATTAATGATCTGTTGAAGCAAGACGTCCATAAATTCAATACTCCGTTGTTGACCCGCTCATGCCGGGTCGCGCCATCGGTGGATGGAAGAACCCGTCTGGCCTTTTGGGCCACAGAGTTCCACTTAGCAAAAAACCCGCCAGGGCGCATATCAGGCGGGTCAAGTGGCGGGATTGTAGTGAAAGAAATATGGCTTTCGGTATTCACTTTCCTCAGGACTTACCCTGCACGCGATTGCGCTCTTTCAGTTCTCTCAATTTTTCGCCGATTTTGATCTCCAGCCCCCTAGACACCGGCCTGTAGAAATCAGGCTCAGCCATGCCTTCTGGCAAGTAGTTCTCGCCAGCGGCGAAGCCACCTTCTTCGTCATGCGCATAGCGGTAGCCTTTGCCATAGTCGAGGTCTTTCATCAGGCGGGTCGGCGCATTGCGCAGGTGCATAGGCACCGGGCGGGTGCCGTCTTTTTTCACCCAAGCCCTGGCTTCGTTATAGGCTTTATAAACAGCATTGGATTTAGGGGCCATGGCCAGGTAGATCACGCACTGGGCCAGCGTCAGCTCACCTTCGGGGCTGCCCAGGCGCTCGTACACCTCTGCAGCATCCAGCGCCAGACGCAAGGCGCGGGGATCGGCCAAACCGATGTCTTCACTGGCCATGCGGATCACGCGCCGCGCCATGTAACGCGGATCGGCCCCGCCATCGAGCATGCGCACGAACCAATACAGTGCAGCATCCGGGTCGGAACCACGCACCGATTTGTGCAGTGCGCTGATGGTGTCGTAGAACTGCTCGCCGCCCTTGTCGTAGCGTCGCATGCGCTCACCCAGCACCTTGAGCAGCCAGACATCCGTCACGGGATCAACTTTTTCCCGGGCCGCCGCCATCGCCAATGTTTCCAGCGTGTTGAGCAGACGACGGGCATCGCCATCGGCGTAGGCCAGCAAGCGCTGCATGGCTTCAGCCTCCAGGGCAGGCACAGCACCGATGCCCTGCGCACGCTCCACGATCTGGCGCAGATCGTCTTCGCCCAGCGACTGCAGCACGTACACCGCGGCACGCGACAACAGCGCCGAGTTCACCTCGAATGAGGGATTTTCGGTCGTGGCCCCGATGAAGGTGAACAGGCCACTTTCCACATGCGGCAAAAAAGCGTCCTGCTGGCTCTTGTTGAAGCGATGGACTTCATCGACAAACACGATGGTGCGCTGCGGATGCAGTCCGCCCTGCGCTGCTTCGGCTTTTTCGACCGCTTCACGAATGTCCTTCACCCCCCCCAGCACCGCGCTCATGCTGATGAACTGGGCGTCAAACGCATCGGCCATGAGCCGCGCGATCGTGGTTTTACCAACGCCTGGCGGCCCCCACAGAATGCAGCTGTGGGGCTGCCCCGACTCAAAGGCCAGGCGCAGGGCCATGCCCTCACCCAGAATGTGCTGCTGACCAATCACCTCCCCCAGTGTGCGGGGACGCAACCGTTCAGCCAGGGGCATGTGTGTGGCCATGTGCTTGCTCAGGGACGAATGACTTCCACGCCCACGGGAGGGCGAAACACAAAGGTGTCCGCGGCCAGGGCCGGATTGATCTCGAAACCACTCAGGGTCAGTACCGAGCGCTGGCCCAGGCTGTCCTGCACATCGATGACCACCAGCTCCACCCCTTTGTCGGTCTTGCGCAAACCCGCCGACAGGGATTGAATTTGCCCATCTTGCGCCTTGGGGGTAGCGCGCACCCATTCCAGACCGTCACGGCTGGTCTCGTTGCGCAACTGAAAATCGGCCTCCAGCGCCTTCACGTCGGCGGCCGAGGTGAGCAAGGCCATGGGGGTGGCGCCCAGCACCTGGCTTTGCCTGCGCACCGTGATCTGGTTGAGCTCGACATCGTGCAGCCAGAAGTTCTGCCCATCGGCCACCAGCGTTTGCGCAAATGGTTTTTTATAGACGAAACGGAACTGGCCTGGCCGATGAAACTCCAGCGTGCCACTGGATGTTTTCTGACGCGGTGACAGCCCCACTTTGGCAGGTGAAGTGACCACCTGGGTGAAGGTGGCACGGCCGCTGTTGACCTGCTTCATGAACAGGCCCAGCCATTCCACCCCTTGGGCGTGACCGACGCCCAGCTTGCCGCAGAGCAGCGCCAACAGCACCACGGCTTTCATGTATCGCAACACCACAGACATGCCTCTCACTCGCTGCGGGCAGGCACCAGGATTTCGCGCTGGCCACTGCCGCTCATGGCGCTGACCAGACCGGCTTTTTCCATGTCTTCGACCAAACGAGCTGCGCGGTTGTAGCCAATCTTGAGATGGCGTTGCACCAGCGAGATGCTGGCCTTGCGGTTTTTCAGAACGACCTCGACCGCCTGGTCGTACATCGGGTCTTTTTCATCGCTATCACCCTCCCCCAGCATGCCACCATCGTCGTCGGTGGTGCCGCCTTCGAGCACGCCTTCGATGTAGTCGGGTTCGCCCTGGCTCTTGAGGTACTCCACCACGCGGTGGACCTCTTCGTCGCTCACAAAAGCGCCATGCACCCGGACCGGGAAGCCTGTGCCACTGGCCATGTACAACATGTCACCCATGCCCAGCAGCGCCTCTGCACCCATTTGGTCCAGAATGGTTCGACTGTCAATTTTGGAGCCCACAGAGAACGCAATGCGCGTCGGGATGTTGGCCTTGATCAAGCCAGTGATCACGTCCACGCTGGGGCGCTGAGTCGCCAGAATCAAATGGATACCGGCGGCACGGGCCTTTTGCGCCAGGCGTGCGATCAGCTCTTCGATCTTCTTGCCCACCACCATCATCAAGTCAGCCAACTCGTCAATCACCACCACAATGTGCGGCAAACGCTTGAGCGGCTCAGGATCATCCGGCGTCAGGCTGAAGGGGTTGTAAATGAATTCCTCGCGGGCGGTGGCGTCATCGATCTTGGTGTTGTAACCCGCCAAGTTGCGCACGCCCATTTTGCTCATGAGTTTGTAGCGCTTTTCCATCTCAGCCACACACCAGTTCAGCCCGTGTGCGGCCTGGCGCATGTCGGTGACCACCGGGGCCAACAGGTGTGGAATGCCTTCGTACACCGACATTTCCAGCATCTTGGGGTCGATCATCAAAAGACGCACATCACGTGCCTCGGCCTTGTAAAGCAGAGACAGAATCATGGCGTTGATACCGACCGACTTGCCCGAGCCTGTGGTACCGGCCACCAGCACATGCGGCATCTTGGCCAGATCGGCCACCACCGGGTTGCCGATTATGTCCTTGCCCAGGCCCATGGTCAGCATGGATTTGGCTTCGTTGTAGACCTGCGAACCCAGAATTTCACTGAGCTTGATCGACTGGCGCTTGGCGTTGGGCAGCTCCAGCGCCATGTAGTTCTTGCCCGGAATGGTCTCGATCACCCGGATCGACACCAGGCTGAGCGAGCGGGCCAGGTCCTTGGCCAGATTCACCACCTGCGAACCTTTGACCCCTGTATCGGGTTCGATCTCATAACGGGTGATCACCGGTCCCGGCGCTGCGGCCACCACACGCACCTTGACGCCAAAGTCCGAGAGCTTTTTCTCGATCAGGCGACTGGTCATTTCCAGGGTTTCGTGCGACACCGTTTCCTGACGCTGCGTGACCGCATCGAGCAAATCGACCTGAGGCAGTTTGCTGTCTGGCAACTCATTGAACAGCGGCTTCTGCTTTTCCTTGACCACACGCTCACTGCGGGGGACCTCAACCACCGGCGCTTCGATCACGCGGACCGCTGGCATGGGTGGCGGCACCGGCAAAGGCGCCAGCTCCATCTGACCTTCAATGCCCGAGGGCTCAGGCAAAGGCGCAGTGTCCATGTCCCACTGAGGCTCGATTGGCTGATGCACCAGGCTCTGCGCACGCTCACGTAAAGCCTGCTGCCCCATGGCCAGATCTTCTTCGATCTCGCGTTTGACATGGCGTGAACGAATCAGGTCATCGATGCGCACACCGATCCACTCAGCCAATTGCCCCCAGGAAAAACGGAACACCGCCGACAAACCGAGCAAGACCCCGGCAATGGCTGTCAGTGCGGACCCCGTGAACCCCAACCAGTGCATGGCCTGCATACCCGCCAGATAGCCCAAAGCCCCCCCGCTGTAACCGGGCAAATGGCCCTCCAGACGGTACAGCCGCGTCCACTCCAAACTGGTGCTGCACAGCAGCAACAGCGCCAACCCCACCCAAACCACCCAAGCGCCCCATGGCCCGGTTGACAGACGCTGCCCCTCGACCTCGGCGCCACCGCGCAACCAGCGGGCAAAACCCACCAGCCAGGCGCGCAACCCCAACGCCCAACACCACCAGGCCGAATACCCTAGTGAAAAATAGGCCAAATCGGCCAGCCAGGCCCCCAAGCGGCCTGCCCAGTTGCGGACCTGAGGCGAAATGCCTGAGGTGGACCATGCCGGATCGGTCACGTGGTAGCTGACCAGCGACAGAAACACCAGCACCAGGCCAGCGCCGCCCAATGCCAAACTGAATTCGAGCGCAAAACGAACCCAGAGGTTGCGGGGCTCTTCGCTCACCTCGGCAGGCTCTGCCGGGTGGGTCAATGTATGCAGGGAATAGCTCATATTTCAGTGCGAAGCTTACCCGATCAGCCAAGCCGTTTGACCGTACCCAGGCCCTGGCTTTGGCCAGTTTCTTACAATCGTGCCAAACAGGATCACTGCTGATCCACGACAACCCGCCCGGATACCCCCCATGACCGCCACCACACAACACGCCAAAGTCCTCATCCTCGGCTCCGGCCCTGCCGGCTACACCGCAGCCGTTTACGCGGCCCGGGCCAACCTGCAACCCCTGCTGATCACCGGCATCGCCCAGGGTGGACAGCTGATGACCACCACGGAAGTCGACAATTGGCCAGCCGATGTGAACGGTGTGCAAGGGCCCGAGTTGATGCAACGCTTTCTGGAACACGCCGAGCGTTTCAAGACGCAAATTGTGTTTGATCACATTCATACAGTGAACCTGCAGCAGCGCCCCTTCACCCTGATCGGTGACAGTGGCACCTACACCTGCGACAGCCTGATCATCGCCACCGGGGCCTCGGCCAAGTACCTGGGCCTGCCCACCGAAGAGGCTTTCATGGGCCGTGGGGTGAGCGGCTGCGCGACTTGCGACGGATTCTTCTACCGTGAACAGGTCTGCTGCGTGGTGGGGGGCGGCAACACCGCTGTCGAGGAGGCCCTGTACCTCTCCAATATCGCCAGCAAGGTCTATCTGATCCACCGTCGCGACAAATTCAAAGCCGAACCGATCCTGGTGGACAAGCTGATGGACAAGGTGGCGGCCGGCAAAATCGAGCTCAAGACCTTCAAAACCCTGGAGGAAGTGCTGGGCGATGACAGCGGCGTCACCGGCGTTCGCCTCAAAAGCACCACCGACGGCAGCACCGAAGACCTGGAACTCAAAGGCTGCTTCATTGCCATCGGCCACTCGCCCAACACCGACATTTTCCAAGGCCAGCTGACCCTGGAAAACGGCTACATCGTGACCCAAGGCGGCCTCAAGGGCTTTGCCACCCAGACCTCTGTTCCTGGCGTGTTCGCCGCAGGCGATGTGCAGGACCACGTGTACCGCCAGGCCATCACCAGCGCCGGCACCGGCTGCATGGCCGCACTGGACGCCCAACGCTTTCTGGAACAGGAAAACAGCTGACCCTTCTGACCTTGCAGGCCGCGTTTGCGGCCCTGCTTGGTTTTTCGTTATAATTCAAGGCTTTGCTGGATTTGCCCGCTGCGTGGGAATCACAAAATCAGCGATCAGGGGATACCGCCACCCTTCTTGGCGAGGTGAGGCTGAGACGCCAGGTTCTTGCAAATCCGCACGGGCCCATCGGCATCAGCTGTTAGAAAAGTATCGGAGTGTCCACATGGCACGCGTTTGCGACGTAACGGGCAAAGGCCCAATGACAGGGAACAACGTTTCCCACGCCAACAACAAAACCAAGCGCCGGTTCCTGCCGAACCTGCAATACCGTCGTTTCTGGGTCGAGAGCGAAAACCGTTGGGTGCGTCTGCGCGTCTCCAGCGCCGCCCTGCGCCTGATCGACAAGAACGGCATCGACTCCGTGCTCGCAGACCTGCGTGCACGCGGCCAAGCCTGAACCTGACTCATAGGAGCTACACACCATGGCAAGCAAAGGCGGACGCGAAAAAATCAAGCTGGAGTCCACAGCAGGTACTGGTCATTTCTACACGACCAGCAAAAACAAAAAGACCATGCCCGAGAAAATGGCGATCATGAAATTTGATCCCAAAGCTCGCAAGCACGTCGAGTACAAGGAAGTGAAGCTGAAGTAATTCGGTTCACCCCATAAAAAAACCGCTGCATGGCAGCGGTTTTTTTATGCCCCGCTTTCGCGGGGTGGGTCTGAAAATGTGGGATCAGGCCGTACGCACTGAACGCAATTTCATCGAGAAATCTCGCAGCGCCGCAATGCCGCTGTCTTCGGCACGCTTGCACCAAGCCTGCAAATCGCTGGCCAATTGCTCACGTGAATGCGAGGTGTTCAGCCAGATCTGACGCAACTCTTCGCGCATGCGCACCATCTTGTCGATGGCTGGGCTGGCCTGACGGGCTTGCTCCAACTTGGCTTGCGCATCGGTAGGCACCTTCTCTTCGTCGCGGTGCATCCACTGGCGGGCTGCACGCAACACTTTGGCATCGCCAAGCTTTGCGGCTTCCTGAGCCACCACGCCACGCAGACCGCGGGCGTAAGAGGCCATGACCTCATAACGGTTGGCGATCAGGGCCTCCAGGGTTTTCTCGTCGGCCACGGGGCGCACGTCACCATAGGCGGCACGCGGCGGCGTCTTCTTCACATGCGCCAAGCCCAACGTTTCCAGGATGCGGATGTACATCCAGCCGATGTCAAATTCGTAAGGCTTGACCGACAGTTTGGCCGATGTGGGGTAAGTGTGGTGGTTGTTGTGCAGCTCTTCGCCGCCGATGATGATGCCCCAAGGCGAGATGTTGGTGCTCGCGTCCTGCGCCTCAAAATTGCGGTAACCCCACCAGTGACCAATGCCATTGATGATGCCCGCCGCCGTGACCGGGATCCAGGCCATTTGCACTGCCCAGACCGTCAGACCCAGGAAGCCGAACAAGGCTACATCGATGATGAGCATCAGGGCCACGCCCCAGCCTGTACGGCCTGTGTAAATATGGCGCTCGATCCAGTCGTTGGGGGTGTTGTGTCCGTAACGCTGCAAGGTGTCCTGGTTCTTGGCTTCGGCACGGTACAGCTCCGCACCCTTCCAGAACACGGTCTTGATGCCAAAGATCACAGGGCTGTGCGGATCGCCTTCACGCTCGCACTTGGCGTGGTGCTTGCGGTGGATCGCTGTCCACTCCTTGGTCACCTGACCCGTGGTGAGCCACAGCCAAAAACGGAAAAAATGCGCCGGGATCGGGTGAAGGTCCAGCGCACGGTGCGCCGAATGGCGGTGCAGATAGATCGTGACGCTGGCAATGGTGATGTGGGTCATGGCCAGGGTGATCAGGAGAACCTGCCACCAGGCCAGGTTGAACAAACCGTGGCCCATCCAGTCAATCAGGGCATTCAAAAAGGCCCAGTCAGGCAACAACATGAATTCAAACTTTCAATGACGCCTTGTGCAGGCAAACATCGCATTTTAAGTTTTTTACCTGAAAAAAGACAGTTTTTCCGACCGAATAACCTCAATAGCAATCACAAAGGATTCACTTTCTCACCCAGACAGCGGCAAAGAAACCATCGGTGCCATGGCGGTGCGGCCAAAGCCTGAGGTACTCACCACTGGGGGTGCACAGCTGTGCGGCGTCCTCCACCTTCAGCTGCTCCAGCGTCTGGGCCGCATGGAGCGGCACAAAGTCCGGGTGCGCCCGGCTGAAGGCCTCGGCGATCTGTTCATTCTCCTGGGGCAGCACACTGCAAGTGGCATACACCAGACGGCCACCCGACTTCACCAACCTGGCCGCGCTGTCCAGAATGCTGGTTTGCTTGGCGGTGAGTTCAGCCACGGCTTTCTCGCTCTGCCGCCACTTGAGATCGGGGTTTCGGCGCAAGGTGCCCAGGCCCGAGCACGGCGCATCCACCAACACGCGGTCGATCTTGCCCGCCAGGCGTTTGATGCGATCATCGCGCTCATGTGCAATGGCGGCCGGGTGCACATTGGACAGACCACTTCGAGCCAGCCGGGGCTTGAGGGCTTCAAGCCGGTGCGCAGACACATCGAAAGCATAAAGCCGCCCGGTGCTGCGCATGGCCGCCCCCAGCGCCAAGGTTTTGCCACCCGCACCAGCACAAAAGTCCACCACCATCTCGCCGCGGTGGGCGTCCACCAGCAAGGCCAGCAACTGCGAGCCTTCGTCCTGGACCTCGATCGCGCCTCGGGTGAAGGCCTCTGTTTTTTGCAATGCAGGCTTGCCTTGCAGGCGCAAGCCCCAGGGCGAGAACGGCGTGGGCTCGCAGGCGATGCCCGCCTGGGCCAATGCCTTTTGCACTTCGCTGCGCTTGGCTACAAATGTGTTCACCCGCAGGTCCAGCGGCGCTGGCTGCTGCAGGTTCTCGGCCAAAGCCCAGAAGTCTTCGCCCAATTGGGCTTGCAAAGCCTGCGCCATCCATTCGGGCAGGTTGTGGCGGTGGGGTGCCAGCAAATCCGAAGGCTTGACCCGATCGCAGGCGTCCAGCCAGGCTTTTTCAGTGTCGTTCAGGGCCCCGTTGAGGAAGTCACGCGGTCCGGCAAAACCCAGGATGGCCAGCTTGCGCTCCTTGGCTCCGCTGCCAGATCGGGCCAGCTGCTCGAACAGCAGCTTTTTGCGCAACACGGCAAAAGCCGTCTCGGCCAGGGTGGCCCGCTCACGCGGGCCCAATGAGCGGTGCTCACGGAAATAACGGGACACCACCGCATCGGCAGGGTGGTCGAACTGAAGACAAAGCCTGACCAGATCGGCGCAGGCGTCCAAAAGGGCTTTAGGATGCATGGCCCGTATTGTCCCATCCCCGCCTGCTCATGACCGACGACGACCTGCCCGCACTGATTGAAACACCCATCGGCCTGTACCGGCACTACAAAGGCGGCATGTACCGTGTGCTGGGCACGGTGCGCCACAGCGAGAGCCTGGAGCCCATGACGCTGTACCAGGCTCTGTATGGTCAGCAAGGGCTGTGGGTTCGCCCTGCGGCCATGTTCGCAGAAAGCGTGGACATCGACGGTCAGGTGCAGTCCCGCTTCACCCGCGTGGGCGACTGAAGCCGATCAGCCCCGACTGCGCAACCAGGCCGCAATGGCCTGTGGGTAGATGCGGTGCTCTTGCGAGAGCACGCGTGCCGCCAGGGTCTCGGCCGTATCTTCCGGCAACACAGGCACCACCGCCTGCGCCAGAATGCCGCCATGGTCCAGTTCGGCCGTGACCTGGTGCACGGTGGCTCCGGCAAACCGGCAACCCGCGTCGATGGCCCGCTGGTGGGTATTTAGCCCCGTGAATGCAGGCAGCAAAGAGGGGTGAATGTTAAGCAAGCGCCCTTCGTAATGCGCCACAAAACCCGGCGTCAGGATGCGCATGAAACCTGCCAGCACCACCAGGCTGGGCGAAAACCGGTCGATCTGAGCCATCAAAGCCTGGTCAAACGCTTCGCGGGAGGCAAAGGCCTTGTGGTCCAGCACCGCTGTGCTCAAGCCCTGCGCTTTGGCCCAAGCCAGGCCGGCCGCGTCGGCCTTGTTGCTGATCACGGCGGTCACTTTCGCGTTCAAGCGAACTGACCAGCGCTCTTGCTCGGCCGCCCGAACGATGGCGGCCATGTTCGAGCCCGAGCCGGAAATCAAAATGACGATGTTTTTCATGTGCACATCGATTATCCCAGCTCCCCCTGCAAACCCTTGTTTGTCGCACCTAAGACAGGACGAAACCGTGTGCGCGTGATAAAAAGCACGGTCGTTTGATTTTGAGAGAAACCCCCATGGATTTGGCATTCACCCCCGAAGAACTCGCGTTCCGCGACGAAATTCGCACCTGGGTCAAGGCAAACTTGCCGACCGAGCTTTCACACAAAGTGCACAACGCCATGCGCCTGACGCGCGAGGACATGCAGACCTGGGCCAAGATCCTGGG
>Ga0228702_1001350_pt1 | contig 15835 bp, 8 predicted proteins | sample McNCre217_Aug_MG_2_FD_178018 | JGI IMG/M metagenome (GOLD analysis project Ga0228702, IMG submission 178018) | Freshwater microbial communities from McNutts Creek, Athens, Georgia, United States - 20-17_Aug_MG | ecosystem: Environmental > Aquatic > Freshwater > Creek | place: USA: Georgia... | reverse complement strand
GGGTCAACGGTTCGCCGAGGGCCCACCCTTACTTCTTGCCGGGCCACCAAACCCAGAAAGCATTCATGTCAAACGTTGTTCAAGTCCAGTTGGTTGAATCCATTGCTGAGACAGAGGCGATGAGTGCGTTCTTTATGCGGGTATGGGCCGATGGCCCAGAAGTTGTTCCTTTTGACCTTGCCCTCGCAGTTCAGCACGTCGGTGGTTATTCCGCAGTTGCCAAAGTTGGCGGGCAAATCGTTGGAGCTTCCTTTGGTTTTCTTGGCGATTTAGAAGGCCAAAAGATCCTTCACTCACACGTCACCGCAGCCACTGTGCCAGGCGTCGGTTTTGAAATCAAGCAACACCAAAAGCAATGGGCGGCTGAGCGCGGGATCGATGCCATCACCTGGACATTTGATCCACTCGTGCGTCGCAATGCAGTTTTCAACTTTGTGAAACTCGGTGCAATTGGCATCGAATACCTGCCAAATTTCTATGGAACCATGGTCGATGCAATTAACGCTGGCGACGACTCTGATCGGCTGTTCGTTCGCTGGCCACTGAATAACGCTGAAGTTAATGTCGGAAAGCAAAATGACGATTCAGCGCAATACGAAGTCGAAGCAATCGTGGTTGATCTGCCCGAAGACATTGAAACCCTCCGCAAGACCGACATTGATGCTGCACGTGACTGGCGCAAGCAAGTGCGAAAGCATCTTGAGCCTGCGTTGGCGGATGGCTATCGAGTCACCGGCATGCTTAACCGAACCTCACTTGTTTTAGAAAGACCATAAATGAAACTCGAAGCAGTCGAACTTATTCGCTTGAATGTGCCGTTGAAATCGGCCTTTAGAACCTCATTTAGCTCGGTGAATGTGCACGAGGTAGTTTGGGCTCACGCGATCACCGATGTGGGTGAGGGTTGGGCTGAGTGTGGGGCTAATGACCGACCAGACTATTCAAGCGAATATCACACCGGTGCGATGGCCGTCATGAAGCAGTTCCTGCTTCCAGATCTTTTCAAGTTAGGAAACGACCTCACCGCCGAGGCCGTTGCCCCAACTCTGCACTGGGCCAAGGGCCACCGCATGGCAAAAGCCGCTCTAGAGACCTCGATCCTAGACGCCCAGTTGCGTGCTTCAAACACTTCTTTTGCCACCTACCTTGGCGCGGTTAAAGACAAGGTGCCGTCGGGTGTCTCGGTTGGAATCATGAACAGCATGGATGAACTTGAGCGCTTTGTCGCCGGCTATTTGGCCGAAGGTTATGTGCGCATCAAGCTAAAGATTGAACCGGGCTGGGACTATGAGCCGGTGAAGATGGTTCGTGAGAAGTTCGGCGATGACTTACTTCTTCAGGTTGATGCCAACACCGCATACACCCGCGATGATTTTGACCTGCTGAAGCGCCTGGATGAGTTCAACCTGTTGCTCATTGAGCAGCCGATTAATGAAGAAGACGTGCTTGGTCACGCCAAGTTAGCCGACTACATCGAGACCCCGGTTTGCCTCGATGAAAGTATCATCTCGGCCGATATCGCCCGTGACGCTATTGAGCTAGGCGCCGCCGAGATTATCAACATCAAACCATCTCGGGTCGGTGGTTACATCGAATCACGGAAAATTCATGATGTCTCGGTTGCCGCAGGCGTCCCGGTTTGGTGCGGTGGAATGCTTGAGACCGGAATTGGCCGCGCAGCCAACCTTGCGCTTGCGGCTATGCCCGGTTTCACATTGCCAGGCGACACCTCGGCTTCAAGCCGCTATTTCGAAACCGACCTGACCGAGCCGTTCGTACTCGTCGACGGCCACATTTCGGTCCCAACCGGACCTGGAATCGGCATCGATCCAATCCCAGAAATCATCGAGCGCTTCGCGGTGTCTCGCGAATGGGTAAGACCTTAGCGAACCACGATCTCTTCGATGTCGAGGCGGTATGCGCCAAAGTCATTTATTGCCGCATCCGATGGGTAGCCAATCGCGATGCCGTATAGGAAGCGGTAGTCCTTTGGCACGCCGAACTCTGAACGAACCACGTTTTCCCAGGTGGCAAGTGAGCCCTGAGCGCAGGTGCCCAGGCCGCGGGCATGAGCCGACAGCATGAGGTTTTGCACAAAGAGACCGGCATCGTTTGCGGCAAAAACGTCAAGCGATTTGTGGGTAAAAATGAAGAGTTCGGTTGGCGCACCAAAAAATTCATAGTTGCGAGCCCAGTTGGCGTTTCGCGCAGCGGCATCACCGCGGGCAATGCCAATGGCGCCCAGCATTTCTTTGCCCACGCGCTGGGCACGAGGCATCAGTTCTTTCACGTATGGCTTGGCGATGAAGGTGTTGCTCGTTGGCCAAGATTTACGATTCATGAGCAGGCGAAGCTTAGGCATCAGGCCGCCGGTTCGGGCATCTTGAACAAGCTTCCAACTCTGCATGAATGAAGCCGAAAGGCGGTCACGCTTGTCACCGCTGGCAACCGCAACCATGATTGGTTTGGTGTTTGACCATGAAGGGGCTGTCATCGCATCTCGCAGAACTTCATCCAGAACCTCTTTTGGCACCGGAGTGGGCAGAAAGTCACGGGTGGTTCGACGGGTGGCGGCAAACTCGGAGAACTGCTCGCCAGTAATTTTCGACTTTGCGCGGGTGTTTGGTCTATTGGTCATAGGAAGTGCAACTTTCAACAGGCTTTAGTTATTGCCAAATCTATCCACAGATTTACTTTTTTTGGTTGACCGGGCTAAGTGGGCTAACTATATTTGGCTTATGGCCAAGGTTTACAACATGCACGATGCGAAGAGCAACCTATCGAGACTTATTGAAGAGGTCCTTGCTGGCGAATCGGTGACGATTGCCCGCGCCGGCCTGCCTCTGGTAGACCTCACCCCGCACGCGCCTAGGAAGCCTCAGCCAGGCTTCATGTCGCATTTGATAGTTAGCAACATGACGGATGACGAGGAGCAAGCGTTTTTCGCCCCTGAGCCTTGGGACCCATGGGCGGGCGAGGATGCCACCAAGTGGTGAAACTGCTTCTGGACTCAAATGTCTTTTACTGGTACCTAGTAAAACCAGCGAAAATTGGGCGCGCGGCGGCAAATCGGCTTGAACTGGCACCAAAACTCTACTTTTCCGCCGCATCCGTTTTCGAGCTGACTTTCAAAAGCCAGCGGCTATTGCGGGGCAAGCCAGCACTCGAACTACCCGACAATTTTGGCGCAATCGCCATCGCTGCTGGAATGGATGAAATTCCCTTGCGAACGGAACATTCCGAGGCAGCAAAATCTTTTTTAGGGTTTGAACCCGGTGACCCAATCGACCGCATGATTCTCGCTCAGGCACTTGACGAAAATGCGATTTTGCTCACCGCAGATCAGAAAATGCTCGAACTGGGGCACGACTGGATTGTCGACGCACAAGTTTAGTCAACCCCCACTAGACAGAAATTGAATCACGTCTTAGAATTAGTCCGTGAGTGAAAATATCCCAGCAGTAAACCCAGAGACCGTCACCTTTGGTCTAGACACTTTTGGTGACATGACCGTTGGCGTTGACGGCACCCCAGACACCGCCGCGCAGGTCATCCGCAACATCGTTGCCCAAGCCAAACTGGCAGACGAACTTGGCCTGGCCAACTTCAACATCGGTGAACACCACCGCGATGACTTTGCCGTTTCGGCCCCAGATTCAGTTCTTGCCGGCATCGCAACCGTCACCCAAAACATCATCCTTGGCACCGGCGTGACCGTGCTTTCAAGCGATGACCCGGTTCGAGTTTTCCAGCGCTTCTCAACGGTTGATGCTCTGTCTAACGGTCGTGTTGAAATCACCGCCGGTCGTGGTTCATTCACCGAATCTTTCCCACTGTTCGGCTATGAACTTGAGGACTACAACGTTCTATTCGAGGAAAAGCTTGAGCTTCTAACCGAGCTTTTCAAAGAGGGGCCGGTCACCTGGCATGGCAAGACCCGCGCCAGCCTGACCAACCAGCAGGTTTACCCAAAGACAGAGAGTGGCGCCATGCGCATGCGTGTCGGTGTTGGTGGCAGCCCTGAGTCGGTCATTCGTGCCGCCCGCTTGGGCATCCCGATGGCGCTGGCCATCATCGGTGGCGACCCAGCCCGCTTTGCCCCTTATGCCAACCTTTATTATGAGGCGCTTGAAAAGTTTGGCCAGAAGTCACTGCCAATATCGATTCACTCGCCCGGTCACATCGCCGAGACCGATGAAGAGGCCAAGGCAACACTTTGGCCGCACTATGAGAAGTTCATTGACCGCTTGGGCCGCGAACGCGGTTGGGGCCCTGCAAACCGCGCGCACTTCGAGCAAGAGATCGCTCACGGTTCGCTTTATGTTGGTTCGCCAGAAACCGTCGCCAAGAAGATTGCCTATGCAATTCAGGCAGTCGGCGCCCAGCGCTTTGATCTGAAGTATGCCAACGGGCCAGTGCCACACGTGCACCTGCTCAAGTCAATCGAGCTTTACGCAACCGAGGTTGTTCCTCGCGTGCGCAAACTTCTCACTGAGTGGCCATAGGCTCGGATTCGGCGAATATTTCAGGGGTAACCCCTTGATTTCGAAGGTCATCGCAAGCCCTCTTGTAACCTGTCAATAGGGGCTTGCCGTTCCGCGCGGCATGCCGAGAGGAATACATGTTTGGCTTTTTTCGCACCGGCTCTAAATTAACCCTTCGTACGGCCCAATTGGCCAGCATTCTGACGGCAGCCGCAACTCTCAGCATCGCCCCTTTGATGGCGGTTTCACCTGCCAGCGCGGCCACCTTGGACATGACTGGCCAGGGAATGTCATTCGATGAATCGGTGACTGGTGCTCGAACATTTATCGTGGGAACCACCGGTAAGAACAGCGGTGACATTGTCCGATACAACAAGGTGGCTACTGTCTCTGGTGTGGCCATCGATGCCGTGATTCAAACAACTCTGACCGGCACAGGGGTTTCAATTGCAGACTATGACACCCCTGGATCAGCAAGCACTATTAAGTCATACTTCCAGCTCAACCTAAACAACGGTTCAAGCACCGGTGGCCCAGGTGGCTATGTTGGCGAAAAGTTCAGTTTCTATGAGGCCGGAACATATACCGGACCAGGAACTGGTGTGCCAGTGGTTCTAAAGAACCTTTCGTTCGCTTCTATCGACCTAGACAGCGTTTCGACTGGCGACTATCAGTTCACCGATATGAGCGGTTTCCAGTCTTATGTGCTTGCTAACCCTTCTCACCTTGTTGTAAGTCAGCCGGCCAACACAAACTTGACGCGTTTTCAAGCAACCACGGGCAACGGCTCAAATCTGCCGCAAGACATGGTTCAGGTTAAGTACTCGAGCGTTTCTAGCTTTGACGTCCGCTTCGGAAACGCTCTTGCAGGGCAAACCGGTTTCTACGGCTTGAACTTTGGCGGCATTTCGTGGGGCACAGCCACACCAGTAGAAAAGGCAAGCCCATACAACCAGCCTCCGGTTTCTTCGAGTACCACCAAGTACTACACCCCGGGCGCAAACACCACCCTAACCACTGCAGATTTCGGCAACTATTCAGACCCAGATGGAAACCCATTTAACGCGATCCAGGTGACGGCGCTTCCTGGAACCGGCTCCTTGCAATTTAACAGCGGCTCAGGCTGGGCACCAGTGTCACTGAACCAGCAAATACTTGTTTCTGACATCGAACTTGGCAAGCTGAGATTTGTAGGAGCGGCCAACGGGACAACACTAAGTTTCAAGGTGTTTGATGCACTCGCTTATAGCGTCGCGGCATACACCCTCACACTTTTGCCTGCCACACGCACTCAGGTCATTACGTTTAACCCGCCTGGCCCTGTGCATCTAAACTCTGCGAGTTCAGTAAGTGGTGGATCCCTAGATGCCACCACCGATGCATCCGATTCGACTCTCACACTCATATATGTGTCGCAGACCACTGGTGTCTGTACTGTTAGTTCAACCGGGGTTGTTACCTACACCGGAGTGAGCGGTACATGTACGGTCACCGTTTCACAACCTGGAAACACAAATTACTCAGCAGCAGTGCCAGTCACCAAGTCTTGGTCAGTATCAACGCTGACAGGCCAGACAATCACTTTCGCAAACCCGGGCGATAAGCTCCTGACTTCCGGTTCTTACACTGCTTCACCAACTCCAAGTGCAACCTCTACGTTGCCCGTAACTCTTGCTTCGTACACGACAAATGTTTGTACGGTGAGTGGATTCGTAATCACATTTTTGACAACCGGTTTCTGTGATATCAAGGCAACGCAGCCGGGTGGAACATCTGGTGGCATCACATACGCAGCCGCGGCTCCAGTTGAATGGATTTTCCAGATCACTGCTCCACAGAGTTACCTGCTGACCTTTGACGCCAACGGTGGCTCTGGTGGCCCATCATCGCAGAGCTTTACTGCCGGTTCTTCAGTCGCCTTGCCGGCCTCCAACACCAACCCAACCCGCACTGGCTACACCTTTGCCGGATGGGCAACCCTGGCTGATGGCACTGGGACTCAGTACTCTGCGGGTGGTTCAATTTCCAGCGGACCGGCAAATAACCTCACGCTTTATGCAAAGTGGACTGGAATCACATACACGGTTAGTTACTCAAACGATTCGACTGACCCGACCACCAGCACAACTCCTGCAAACCAAACCTTTACCTTTGGCAGCGCCGGAGTCACCATCACTACTCCATCCTTTGCTAGAGCTGGTTACACCTTCTCAGGCTGGAACACGAGTGCCGCTGGAACCGGCAGTTTTTATGCAGCAGGCAGCACCTATGCCCTAGCTGCAGACATAGTGCTTCACCCAATTTGGGTTGTTGCAGCCATGAGCACAATTACTTATAACGGCAACGGTGGCAGCGGAACCGTGCCGGCAGTGCAAAGCTTCAATACATCGGCTCTGGTTCAAGGCCTTGGCGCAAACACCCTTGCTAGATCGGGATACAAGTTCGAAGGCTGGAATGACTCAGCGTCCGGAACCGGAAAGTCCTACGTGCCAGGTGACTCGGTGGCCTATGTCTCCGGTGGCTCAGCTCTTATGCTTTATGCGGTCTGGACACCGATTAACTACGAGCTCAACTTTGATAAAAACGGCGGTTCGGGAACAGTTCCAGCCAAGATCGTTTTCATTGTCACTGGTCCTCCAACAATTCCAAGCTTGGCCAACGTCACTTTGAACCGCACCGGTTATGTTTTTGACAGCTGGAATACTCTTGCAAACGGAACTGGCCAGAGCTACGCCGCAGGAGATGTTTATCGCCTTGCCGTAACGCAGACGCTTTACGCGGTCTGGGTTCCGGTTACATATCACATCATTTATCAGGCCAACGGCGCCAACGTTTCAAACGGTAACGCCCAGGTCCCAGCCAGCCAGGCCACCATGGTTTCAAGCCCGGCCACAATTTCAACCACGGTTCTGGTTCGCCCGGGATACCACTTTGAAGGCTGGAATACCTCCGCAGATGGTTCTGGATTCTCATACATCGGTGGCGATCTGTACCGACAGGCAGCCGACATCACCCTTTACGCTTCATGGACCGCACTGGACTACTCAGTGGTCTACGAAAAGAACGGTGGAGTTGGAACGGCTCCTGCTCGTCAGGTTTTCACCGTTGACTCCGGTGTGACCATCAGCACACTGATTGATCCGCTGTCTGACCCATTGGCCAGCCCTCAGGTCTTGCTGATGACCCGCCCTGGATTCACCTTCTACCGCTGGTCAACCACGGCCTCTGGAACCGGTGGCACCAACTACCAGAGCGGTGACACCTATGACTTGCCCGCTGACTTGACCCTCTACGCACAGTGGACACCAATCAACTACGGCATTACCTATGACCCTAACGGTGGTAATGGTTCAGCCAGCGATACTTACACGGTGCCGGCCCCGGCAACCATTCACGTTGGAACGGGAACTTTCACTAAAAGCAATTCAACTTTCGTTAGCTGGAACACCGCGGCGGATGGCTCCGGTGTGACCGTGACGCCTGGCTCAACCTATGGTGTGGTTCCAGCAACTGGAATTTCTACGACTCTCTACGCCATCTGGATTGCCAACAGTTACCACCTGGTTACCTATGATCCAAACGGTGGAACCGGCACGGGTCCTGCTGAAGTTTCAAATCTCAGCTCCGCATCCATCACCATCTCTGGCCGCGGCACTCTAACCAAAGCCGGTTTCAACTTTGCCGGCTGGGCAACCACCGCCGGTGCAACTAGCGCGGCATATGTGAACGGTTCGGTTTACTCGGGTGCGGGAAACCTTGCACTTTACGCAGTCTGGGTGCCGGTCACTTACACCGTGGCCTATAACCTAAACGGCGGTGCTGGCAGCACCCCGGGCAGCCAAAACTTCACCGTGACTGCGGGTGCAACCATCGCAGCAGCCACCCCAACCCGCACCGGTTACACCTTCAACGGCTGGTGGAGCACAGATTCTAGCGGTCAAGGTGGCACCACCTTGCTTGCCGGTGACACCTATGCAGACCCGGCTAGCCTCACGCTTTATGCGGTCTGGACCCCAATTGATTTCCACCTCACCTATGACGCCAACGGTGGTGTTGGAATCACTCCTCCTGATGAAAACTTCACTGTCGCAACCGGTGTTGTGATTCAATCCGGTGCATCAACCATGACTCGCACGGGTTACACCTTCGATGGCTGGTGGAACACCGCCGCTGACGGTAACGGAACCACGACCTATGTATCCGGTGACCTCTATAAGCAGGCTGCTGACCTGAATCTTTACGCGGTCTGGAAGCCAATCAAGTACACCATCAGCTATGAGAAGAATGGCGGTTCGGGCTCTGCTCCATCAAAGACCGACTTCACTGTTGCCAATGGCGGAACCGTGGTGGACAACACCTTGACCCGCGCGGGCTACGTTTTTGATGGCTGGAACACCGCCGCGGATGGCAGCGGAAGCACTTACATGGCCGGGGATGTCTATGCTGACGCACAGAACCTCGTGCTTTACGCAACCTGGGCGCCAATTGAATATGTGCTTACCTATGATGCAAACGGCGGAACTGGAACCACGCCAGCACCACAGGCATTCACAGTAGACAGCGGCACAGTCATTGCGGCACTTAGTTCAAACACCTCTCTTACGAAGTCTGGCTTCACCTTCAAGGGTTGGTGGAACAGTGCCACTGATGGTTCTGGTTCTCAGACCTACACCGCCGGTGATGTCTATAAAGATGCCGCGGACATGACCCTTTATGCGGTGTGGATTCCAAACGGTTCATATGCAATCGTCTATGACCCTAACGGCGGAACCGGAACCATTCCTGCGGTGCAGACCTTCATCGGTGGCGTGTCAGTTACTGCGGCAACCCCAACTGCTGGATTTGTGAAGCGCGGCTACACGTTTGGTGGCTGGACCGAGGTTGGACCATCAACCTCACGTGCCGCTGGGGCAACCTGGACGGCCGGATCAGCTGACATCAAGTTGCTGGCGGTTTGGAACCTGAACACCTACCGGTTGACCTACAACGTCAACGGAGGCTCGGGAACCGCCCCTACCGGCGGCAACTATACCGTCGAGGCCCCGGCAACAGTTTCGCCAAATGTGCTCTCGCGCACGGGTTACACCTTCATCGGTTGGAATACCGCTGCCAGTGGCACCGGCGATGACTACTTCTCCGGAGACTCACTTGATGTGAACGCTGACACCACCCTCTATGCAATCTGGGATGCCAACGACTACATCGTGATTTACGACGAAAACGGTGGCAGTGGCGCCGGCCCGCTTGACGTCAACTTTGACCTAGAGCACCCAGTTACCATCGCCGACGGTTCTCAGCTGACCCTTACCGGTTACACCTTCGCTGGCTGGTCAACTAACTTGGACGGAACCGGCACTTCTTATGGCGTGGGTTCCACATATGCCACGGCAGCCGACGTTGTGCTCTATGCAAAGTGGGCAGCGGCTGGTAGCGGTAATGGTGGTGGCGGAGGCAGCACTCCGGCCCCAACGCCGACTCCAACCCCAACTCCAAAGCCGGTACCATCGCCAACGCCTACGCCAACCCCGGCTCCGAAGCCAGTGCCAACTCCGGCTCCGGTATTGCCTAAGTTGGATGACCGCGTGTTCTTCGCCGGTGACTCATCGGTGATCACGCCGGCAACCAAGGCCGAGGTGAGCGTTGTGGCCAAGACTGTTTTGAAGACTGTTGCAAAGACCAAGGCCATCCCGGTTATCAAGATCGAGGGCTATGTTCTTGAGACCGCAAATAAGAGCTACGACATGAAGCTCGCGCTTGCTCGCGCCAAGAGTGTAGAAAAGGAATTGATCGCCGAAGGCGTGAAGGCAGTGTTCCAGACGGTTGCGGTGGGTATCCACTCGGCCAAAGACGCCAGTGCCCGCCGAGTCGAAATGGTTGTCACTTACAAAAAGAAGTAGGGCAGCAGTCCTGCAATAAGAAATCCCTCGGGCTAACGCCCAAGGGATTTCTTATTTTGGTTTTAGACCTCGACGGTATTTTTGCGAGCTATTTTTGCCCAGGCAAGGTGCCGGCCGGCAAGCCAACGGCGAACCGCAGAACCCGCAGAAATCAAGAGCAGGGTTCGCCACCAGACTCGAGCGATCGGCAAAAGCCAAATCCAGGCCAACGGCAGGTTCGATTTCTTCAATGCCCAAGCCGCGCTCAATGATTCACCGGCGATGCCCAGAGCCAACATAGTTATTGCTTGCACCCAATAACCTTCGAGCAAAATCCAGATTAGATAAATGTCAACGATCGGCGCGGCAGCCGGCAAGATTACTTGGCTAACCAACAGCCAAGGCAATCCAAGCAGCCCAAGCTTGCCAGACTTGCGTGAGAATATCTGGCTGGCATTCAACGCAACTACCTCGATCGAACCAAACGCCCAGCGCTTGCGCTGCTTGATAACCTCACGCGATGATTCCGGCGCCTCGGTATAACTGATGGCTTTGGCTTCATAGGGGATTAGCCATTTGGCCTCGTGAAGCAGCACGGTCAAATCGGTGTCTTCAACCAGCGTGCGCGCCGGCCAGCCACCAACCTCAACTAGCGCAGTTTTTCTGAAGGCACCCGCGGCGCCAGGCACCACCGAAACCACACCAAGCTCGGCTTGCGCGGCACGGTCAAGCGCCAGGCTCACACCATATTCAAGACCCTGCAATTTGGCCAGAATTTTCTTGGTGTTGCCCACCCGCACATTGCCGGCCACAGCGCCAACGGCGTCATCTTCAAAGTGCCAAACCGCTTCATCGATGAAGTTCTCGTCAATAACTGTGTCTGCGTCAAGCACCACAATCACCTCACCGATGGCCTCGGCCAGTGCCATGTTCAACGCTCCAGCCTTGCCAACCGGCCCATACTCGCGCACCTGAATGTTGACCTCTGGGTGAGCGGCGGCAAAGGCCGAGGCAACCGCAAAGGTTTCATCCTTGCTGCCGTTTTCGGCAACGATGACCTGCTGAGGCAGGGTCTTCAGACGCAGCACCGAGGCCAGAGTTTTCTCGATAGTCATTTGCTCATTGTGTGCAGGGATGAAAATCGAAACGGACTTCATCGGCTGCTTCGGCAAACTCAGATTCGTGCGTCGCCCATAGCGAATTGCAAAAATCCAGGTGAGCAGCAGGCGCAAAATCGAAAGCACTGCAAGGGCTGAGAGGAACCACGAGAAAACATCCTGCACTGCAATCCAGAGGCGATACCCGGCGATGCTGACCACAGAACCGGTGATTCCCCAGAAGGTTGTGGGCACCGGCAAGTATGGCTCGCTCAGTGTTGCATCAAGGTGATCAACCGTTGTGAACAGGTAGCCTTCGCTTTGCAACTTCTTAATGATCGGGCCAAGTGCCGCGATGGTCTCAGAGCGGTTTCCACCGCCATCGTGCATCAAAATTGTTGCCTCGTGCGGGATGTTTTTGGTGGCGCGATCGATGATGGTTTGAACACCCGGCTTTGCCCAGTCGCTGGTTTCAACGTTCCAACCCACCGGCTCAAGCCCCAGAGACTTTGCCAGGTTTCGGTGCGCGTTCGAGTTGGTGTCGGCAAGTTCTTGCGAACCATATGGAGACCTAAATAGCTGTGGTGTGCGCCCGGTAATGCCGTGAATGATCCAGCTGTCAAGGTTAATCTCAGTTAGCGCTCGCCAACGAGGCACAGTGTTTAGGTCAAGGTGCGTGTAGGTGTGGTTGGCAACGATGTTTCCTTGGTTGACCATCGTGCTAATGATTTCTGGGTTTCGTTGGGCGGCAGAGCCAACCACAAAGAACGTTGCCGGCACGTGATAGTGGTGCAATATTTTCAACACCGATGGCGTCCAAGCCGGGTCTGGCCCATCATCAAAGGTCAAGGCAACCAAACCGGTTGCATTCACAAAGTCGATTGGGCGCGAGGTGTGCGCGGTCAACGGCACTCGGGCAACTTGTGTTGCGGCAGCGGCTGCCTTGACCGGTGCAGAGTTAGAAATTTCCCAGAGGGCGGCACCCTCGATGCCTAACTGTTTAGCCAGCTTGACGCGGGCGGTGATGCTCTCGGCACCGTTCCACCAGAGCACGGTTCCGTCGTGGAGGGTTGCTGTCCATTCGGCCGCGATCGGGTCAAATTTGGCGGTCGAGCCATCTTTGGCAACTATTGAGCGCGCCTGAGCCGCGGTCACGGTGTTGGTGAATGTCTTGACTCCTGGGCCCCAGGCATATCCATACCCGGCGATGCCAAGTTGAAGTTTGTTTTTCGGCACGTATTTTTCGGCGTTTAAGATCACGCCTGTGATCCAGGCCGGGGTCCCAATTGGTCCTGCTGAACCGGTTGGGTCGTGCTGGTTATAGGTCATCACGTTGACCACATCGGTGTTGGCAGCGATGGCTTTATAGTCATAACCCATTGATGTTGCATAGCCCGGGTCTCGAGGTGGAACCGCGGTAACCATTCGAATCTTGGAACCGAGGGACTTGTGAAGCTCTTTCAGGAAGTGCACGAAGGCGGGCTGGTCGGAGACGTTCAGGGTTTCAAAGTCTATGACTACGCCGTCCCAACCTTCACTGACCAACGTCGCTTTCAGCGCGCTGATAAAGCGGGCTTGGTTGGCATCACTTTTCAAAACCTGGTGGGCCAACTTTGGGTCGAAGTCTGCATTGATGTTTGTGTTGGCCAGGTTGAAGTTTTGAACCACAAGCTCGGCGCGGGCGCCCTGGAGGTGTGCGTGAACCAAGGCGTTTTGAACCCCAAGGCTGTTGAACGTGCCATCGGTGGCGATGTAACCACCGGTTGCCGCAACCGTGGTTAGGTATTGCGCATTCGTGTCAACGCCATTGATGGCAAAGTCATTATCTGAGACCACATAACCGGTCAAGTCGATTCCCGCCCGGCCTTTTGAATTGGCCGCCGAGACCTCGTTTGATTTGGGGATGAAGAGTTCGTTTTCACCGGATTTATAGACCGGAACACCAAGCGCGGCGACTCCGCCGGCGATGGTGGAGAGCAAGATGAAGGTGCTCAAAAATATGCGTGCTCGGTTTGATGTTCGGTTTGCAACCAGGGCACCAAGGGTGACCATGCCGGCAAAAACGATTAGCGCGGCAACGAGGTCTTGGGTTGCTAGGGCAACCAATAGAAACGTGATGGCCAGGATGAAAATCGGCCGGCGTTTGATTATTTCGAGGGTTCGCACCTGTTTACTCTGGAGGAATTCCCTGTGAAAAGTCTGTGCCCTAGGTGTGAGAAATCTTAACGCTTACTTGGCGATTGGCAAACGAATCTGGGTGCGCAACCCGCCGAGGTCGCTCTTCTCAAGTTTGACTGTGCCGCCGTGGCGCCGAACAATTGCCGCCAATATGCTCATGCCCAAACCCGAGCCGCCCGATTCGCGAGACCTAGAGTTATCGAAGCGCTGGAAGTGACCGATGCCGCCGGTGTAAAACTCCTCGGGCAAGCCCTTGCCACCGTCATCAAAAGTCAGCACGGCAAACTCATCGTTGTGGTGTGCAGGTTCACCTTCGGCCAACGCGGCCACCTCGCTGCGCAGCGACACCCGAAGCGAATCTCCCTCGGCGGTGTGCCTGCGAATGTTTGAGGTTAGGTTTGCCAGCACCTGCATCAGTAAATCACGCGCGCCCAAAACCACAATGCCCGGTTCAACTGCAACCACAATTGGACGGTTTGGTTGCAAAATTCGCAGGTCATCGATTGCCACGTTGACCAGGCCTGAGAAGTCGATCACGCTCAGCTCGTTCATGATGCGAGTTTCGGTCTTCGCCTCGCCAAGTTCGGCAAGCAGCAACAGGTCGCGAATCAGGTCATCCATGCGGTTGGCTTCTGAAAGCATGCGGTCATACGCGCGGGTGGACTGCTCAACCCCGGCACCCGGGTTCTTTTGCAGCAGCTCAACATAGCCCTTGATCACTGTCAGGGGAGTGCGCAACTCATGCGAGGCATCACCGAGGAAGCGCTGCATGTTCAGCTGGGCATCACGTTCAACTTCAACCGAGTGCTGCAACGAATCAACCATGTGCCGCAACGCCCGCGCCAAACGGTCAACCTCAGACTGCCCCTGACCGGCGGGCAGCACAACATCATCGTGGCCCGCGGCAATGTCACCGGCGGCGTCAACCAGCTTGCTGATTTTGCGCACATCGCGGCGAATAAAAAAGGTGATTGCAATCGCACCAAACAAAACCGAACCAAGAACAAACCAAATCAACAAGCGGATGTTGGCATCGCGGCTCTGGATTTGGGCGGATAGAGAGATGGCAAAAAGCAGGAACTCGTTGTCCGGTAGGGCAACTGTGCGCAATCGATAAGAATCTGCATCACTGACCCATTTGCCATGCGATGCCATTCGCGAAACTGAAGTCAAAGATATGGCGTTATTGTTTGCCGCCTTGAGTGTTTCTAGGGAGGGGGCACTTGAAATGTCTACCGACCCAGGTGTTAGGTGGACTAAGTCTCCATTTATCGACAGAAAATCCACAGTTAAGCTCATTGACGATTGGTCCGCTGCCAGCAAAGCCGAGCTGATGGCATCACCGTTTGAGTGTGTGACAATCCTGGCTGCTGAGGCTAGGGAATCATCAACTCTCGCTACGTCACTATCAAACGAGGTGGTGACGGCAAAGCCCCCAATGGCAACCGAGACCAGCGAAATAATCGATGCTGTGGCAATCGATAGGCGAGTCTGCAGGCGCATAAGTGGGTTACCGAAACTTTCTAACCGGCAGGCTTACTCGGCGACGATCTGGAAGCCGATGCCACGAACCGTTTTGATTCCCTCAAACTCATCGTTGTGCAGCTTTTTACGCAGGTATGAAATGTAAGTGTCAACCACCGTGGCGTTTGCCGCGAAGGACATGTCCCAAACCACATCCAGCAGGGTGGCCTTGGTGACCACCTTGCCATCTTTAATCATCAGCTCATATAGAAGTTTGAATTCGGTTGGCGAGAGATCAACTGGCACCCCATTTAATGTCACCGAGTGCCGGTCTTCGTTCAGCACGATTGGACCGCAAACGATGTCTGCCGATTCGCCCGAGCCGTTGCCGCGCGTGCGGCGCAAAATCGCCCCGATGCGAAGCATCAGTTCTTCAAGCCCAAACGGCTTGGTCACATAGTCGTCAGCACCCAGCCGCAAACCTCGGGTCACATCGGCGCGCTCGCCGCGGGCGGTTAACATCAGTGCCGGGGTGTCATCACCAATCGCTCGCAGGCGCTCAAGCAGCTCATAGCCATCCATGTTGGGCATATTGATATCGGTGATGATCAAGTCAACCGAGTTATCTCGCAGCCACTTGAGCGCAAGAAAGCCATCGTTGGCCTCAAAAGGTTCATAACCCGAGAGGCGCAGGGTGTCGCAAATCATGTCACGAACGCCAGGTTCGTCATCAACC